>ERZ894183.1810-NODE-1810-length-10633-cov-16.189544_pt1 | contig 10633 bp, 7 predicted proteins | sample MGYA00380279_ERZ894183 | MGnify/ENA primary metagenome ERZ894183 (study PRJEB32331, sample SAMN06328422) | human gut metagenome | biome: human gut microbiome; feature: stool | host: Homo sapiens | collected 2013-06-26 ... | reverse complement strand
CCCATGTGGTATGCGCCAGGACCAGACCTAAGTTTATCGGCGGTATCAGGGCCCGTTACGACGAGGAAAATATGTAAGGATCGCAGCCGGTTACTGACATAGAATATGAAAATGGGATATGAGGAGGGTAAGCGCTCAATAAAATAATGGCTATCTTTTTGTAAAGCATCCAGCTATAGTTAAAGCAAACTGTTCCAACTTCAACTTTTTGATTTGATCCGGCATCTCTGCTGTATCATTTCTGACCAGGGCATCAGTTCTTCTATACCTTCGGGCTCATCTTTGTAGTCCGGCATATAGAGCAGTACGGTCTCCAGATACGCGTAGATGTTCAGATTGTTAAGTTTTGCAGTCTCCGCCAGGCTGTAGATGATGGAACTGGCCTGAGCACCCTTTACGGTATTGGTGCGTCTATGTTCATGTCTGTGGCAGTTGGCAATCAAAAAGTGCGGTATCTTTCCATCAAGGATATCGACATTATTTCTCAGATGGTCTATCTGGTATATCGTAACGACCTTGCCATGACTGCCCCCATGGAGTATCTTGTCTCTTTGCTGTATCACCCTTAGTTTCGTCACATACTATGGGGCTGTGAAAAAAGTCCCATAAAAAAAGAACGCTTTCAGGTACAGGACCTGGAGGCGTTCTTCTTTTTGTGGTAAAATTAAGCTACTATGAATAATATTACCGAGAAGTATTATAGCCTAAAACAGGGAAGATTGCCACTGTTTCTTTCAGATTGTCTGGATATCTGTGATCCGGTATTAGCATTTGACAGAATCATGGAGGAGATTGGAATAGAAAAATATCTTAGGCCAGAGCCTTTACACAGGATAGGCCGGCCTGGATATAATCGGGTCAACATGCTAAAGACAGTCTTATTCGGCTTTATGGACACAGGATACGCTTCCCTTCGGGAATTGGAAGACCGATGCAAAGTTAACATCCGTTACATGTACCTGATGGATCATGAAACTCCCAGCTACCGCGCCTTCAGTTATTTTATTTTTCATGAACTTCTGCCCGCCTTGTAATTTCTTCATATCGTTGCACAATTCCCATCAGCCTGCTATAATTTATACAATATGTTATATTTTTTTCGTCATTTTCATTTGAGAACGGTTTCTGTGACCAGAACCGGATTGAGGGGGATTTTCATGGATTTAAATACAATACTTGAACTAAAGGGCGCGGGGGTGGACATAGAGGGCGCTTTAAGGCGTTTTAGCGGCAATTCTGTACTGTACGAGAAATTTTTGAAGAAGTTCCTGACAGACAGTACTTTTTCCCAGATTACAAAGGCCTTTGAGGGGGAGAACAGGGAGGATGCCCTGATGGCAACCCATACCCTTAAGGGAGTTACGGCCAACCTGGGTATGGATAGGCTGTTTAACATATCCTCTTTTATGGTGGACCATATCAGGGCGGACCGCTTTGATGAAGCTGCCGGAGCGTATCCGGAGCTGGAAAAGGCTTACAGGGAGATATGCAGAATACTTGCAAATGACTAGCGGCAGCATGTGTCTTACGGCTGCGGAGAGGAAGTGACGATATGCGTCAGCGGGATACCATACTGATTGTAGATGATATGGAAATAAACCGCGTGATTCTGGATGGACTGTTCCAGGAGGAATACCATCTGCTGGAGGCTGAGAATGGGGAGCAGGCCCTGCTTCTGCTGCGGCAGTATCACGAGAATATAGCCATCATGCTGCTGGATGTGGTGATGCCTGTGATGGATGGATACAAGGTGCTGCAGGAGATGGGGGCCAACGGGCTTCTGGACGAGGTCCCTGTGGTGGTAATCACGGCTGATAACTCCCTGGAAGGGGAGCTGAGGGCCTTTGACCTGGGGGCGTCCGACATCATTGTCAAGCCCTTTGAGCCCCATGTGGTCAAGCGGCGGGTACATAATATCATAGAGCTTTATCTTCACAAACATAATCTGGAGGACATGGTAGAACAGCAGGCACAGAAGCTGAGGGAGTCCAACGATGTGCTGGTGGATGCCCTTTCATCTGTCATTGAATACAGGAGTCTGGAGTCAGGACAGCATATCAAGCGCATCCGTCTGCTGACCCAGGTGCTTTTGGAGGAGGTGTGCAGAAATTGTCCTGAATACGGGCTGGATAAGAAAAAGATTGAAGTCATTGCTTCGGCCTCGGCCCTTCACGATATCGGCAAAATTGCCATTGAAGATAAGATACTTAATAAACCGGGCCGCCTCACGGTGGAAGAGTTTGAAATCATGAAGACCCATACACTCAGGGGATGCCAGATTCTGGAGGGCCTGGAACGTATGAGCGATAAGGGGTATCTTGAGTACGCTTACAACATCTGCCGGTACCATCATGAGCGCTGGGACGGCAGGGGATATCCGGATGGGCTGTACGGAGATGCCATCCCTATCTGCGCCCAGGCCGTGTCCATTGTGGATGCATACGATGCCCTCACATCGGACCGCGTTTATAAGAAGGCGATTCCCCATGAACAGGCCTTCAACATGATTCTGAACGGTGAATGCGGATGCTTTTCCTCCAGGCTGCTGGACTGCTTTAAGAATGTGGAGCCGCAGCTGGCTGACCTGTGCAAACGGTACCGGGACGGCAATGTCCCTGCGCCTGCAAAGCTTTCCCACCACGGCAGTGTCCTGGGGGTGGGGGACGGCAGCCTGAGCGCCCTGCAGCTGGAACAGATGAAGTATTTTGCCATGCTGCGGTATGTGGATACCACGGCGGCTGAGGTGGACTTTTCCACGGGCAGCTATCATGTGGTATACGCGCCGGACGAGCGGATTAAGAAGCTGTTCCAGGGAGAATGCCTGGAAGCTGTGGCGGAATGCTACATAAATGATTTGGTGGTGCCGGAGGAACAGGACAATGTGCGGCGGATATGGAAAACAGAGATACCGCGTTTCTTTGAAGAGGGAATGCTGAAACAGAGCTGGAAGTACCGGCTGAAGGATGAGCACAGGTCTGAGGAGTGGTATGAGCTGACCCTTCTGCGGGTGGACATCGAACATCCCCGCCGCCGCAAGGCATTGCTGCTGTGGCGGCATATGGAACCCTTGCAGCCGGAGGCGGATTCAGATGAAAACAGGCTCCGTGAGGACCGCCGGGTTCTTCATAACATATTGAAGGGAATCCTGCGCTGCCGCAATGACAGGTGGTTCACCATGATAGACGTTGACGAGGGGTTCCTCGGATATACCAGGCAGGAGATAAAACAACGGTTCAACGACTGCTACATTGAAATGATACGCCCGGATGACAGGGAGCGGATGCGCAGGGAGCTGACGGAACAGATCAACCGGGGCGGGGAATATGAAGTGGAATACCGGGTGGAGGACCGCAGCGGCCGCAGTATCTGGATGCTGGACAAGGGGCGCCTGATGTATGATAACGAGGGCAGGGAATACTTTTACAGCGTAATCATAGACATTGACCAGACCAAACATGCCCAGGAGGAGCTGCGCCTGGGACTGGAACGGTATAAAATCGTTATGGAACAGACCAATGATATTTTCTTTGAATGGGACATCGGTTCTGACACAGTGGTATACTCCACCAACTGGAAGGCCAAGTTCGGATATGACCCCATCTCGGAGCAGGCATCGGTACGGATACCTAAGATATCCCATCTGTATCCGGAGGATATGGCGCCGTTCGGACATCTTATCGAAGAGATACGGGACGGAAGGCGGTATGGCGAGCTGGAGTTCAGGGTGTCTGATTCCAAGGGCCGCTATCAGTGGTGCAAGCTGAGGGCCACCACCCAGTTTGACGACCAGGGACAGCCCTGCAAGGCAGTGGGAATCGTTATTGACATAAATGATGAAAAGCTTGCCGCCCAGGAGTTAAAGGCACGGGCGGAGCGTGATACCCTGACCAGGCTGTACAACAAGGAATCTGCCAGACAGAGAATCGAACACCTGCTGGTGAACCGGGAGGAAGGGGAAGGGGCTGCGCTGTTCGTCATTGATATTGACAATTTTAAGATGGTCAATGACCAGTACGGGCATATGTTTGGGGATGCGGTGCTCACAAAGATTGCAGGACAGCTTTCCCGGCTGTTTCGCAGCAGCGACATTGTCTCCAGGATTGGAGGGGACGAGTTCATGGCCCTTTTGCAGGGAGTGGTCAATGAACAGCGGGTAAAGTCTGTGGCCGGCCGGCTCATCGAGTGCTTTGAGCGTGTGCTGGAGGAGCTGCCCAAGGAATGCTGTATTACATGCAGCATCGGGATTGCCGTATGCCCAAGGGATGGGGAGAACTTCCAGACTTTGTTCCGGCGGGCTGACGTGGCGCTGTACCAGGCCAAGGCCTGCGGAAAAAAGCAGTACCAGATCTACGACCAGTCCATGGAGGACAAGGCGTTCGGCCAGGGAGCGGGGCGCAAGGCAACTGTGAATACCACCATTGAGTCGGAACAGAATGGGGACATGGTGTTAAATGACCTGCTTCCAAGAGCCTTTAACATCCTGTCCAAGTCAGAGCAGATGGACAAGGCCGTTGAAAGCGTGCTGGAGCTTTTGGGGGAGCGTCTGCAGGTGAGCCGCGCCTATGTATTTGAGAATTCCGAGGATGGGACCTGCTACAGCAACACCTTTGAGTGGTGCGCCCGGGGAATCCGGTCCCAGAAGGATATGCTGCAGGGATGTTCCTATGCGGAGTTCAGTACAGATTACCAGAGCTGCTTTAATGAGAGCGGGATTCTTTACTGCGATGATATAGGCCAGCTTCCCGGTGACATCCAAAAACGGCTGAAGCAAAGGGGCGTCAAGTCCATGCTCCAGTGCGCCATCAGGGATAACGGCGTGTTCAAGGGATGGGTGGGATTTGATGACTGTACCTCCCACTGCCTGTGGACCATAAGCCAGATAGAGGTTCTCTCCTTTGTGTCCGAGCTGCTGTCCCTGTTCCTCCTTAAGCAGAGGGCACAGGACAGCGCCGTGGATTTGGCAGAGGACTTAAGGACCATTCTGGACCACCAGAACTCATGGATTTATGTGGTGGACATGGAAAGTCATGAACTGCTGTTTATTAACGATAAGACCTACAGGCTTGCGCCGGATTCAAGGCTGGGCATGAGCTGCCATGAAGCGTTTTTCAAAAATGATAAGCCCTGCCAACGGTGTCCCATGAAGCAGGTGGAGGATAAGATTAACTACACCATGGAGGTTTATAATCCTGTCCTTAAGGTCTGGTCATCGGCCGACGCCTCCCGGATACACTGGGGCGGAAAGGATGCCTGCCTGCTGTGCTGCCATGATATTACATGCTATAAGAAGGCGGAAGAAAATAGTGCAAATCAATAAAACAGGTGAGCAGAATGTGGAATCTGGAATATTCTGACAGTAGAGACTTTTGTCAAGAAGGAGTTCCATATGAAACGTTGTGTACCGTTAGAGCCGGCGGCAGAGGAGGTCTGTCAGGCAAATTCCAAACCGCCCCTTATTTTTGAGCTGCCCCCTGCCGAGGGAAGGATGGTTCTGGAAAAGGCCCAGGATACGCCTGTGTACAAATATCCCGCCCGGGTCGGCAAGGTGCGGGTCAATACAGGAAGATGGGGGACCATTCCGGTTTGGCTGGTGGATCCGGGGGTTTCCTGCCAGCCTGCCAATGTGATCTTTTATATCCACGGCGCAGGCTGGGTGTTCGGAAGCTTCCACACCCATGAAAAGCTGGTGAGGGAGCTGGCTGCCAGGACTGGCTGCCTTTTGATATTCCCTGAGTACTCCCGTTCGCCTGAGGTGCGCTGCCCCACCGCCATTGAGCAGTGCTACAGCGTCATGTGTACGGCTCCCGACCTTGTGAAATCCATGGGATATGCCATGAATCCCGGAACCTTCACCGTGGCGGGGGACAGCGCAGGAGGCAATATGGCCGCGGCCATGACCCTTATGTCAAAGTACAGGAAGGGGCCCTTCATCCAGAAACAGCTGCTGTATTATCCGGTCACCAATGCCTGTTTTGATACCTGCTCCTACAATGAATTCGCAGCGGGATACTACCTGTACCGGGCAGGCATGCAGTGGTTCTGGAACCAGTATGCTCCCTGCCAGAAAGACAGGGCTCAGATTACGGTTTCGCCCCTCAGGGCGTCTGCGGAGCAGCTGAGGGGTCTGCCGGATGCCATGATACTGAACGGCGAGGCAGATGTGCTCAGGGATGAGGGGGAGGCCTATGCCGGTAAGCTGCGCGAAGCAGGGGTGGATGTGACGGCCCTGCGGTTCCAGGCCATAATCCATGATTTTGTTATGCTGAATTCCCTGGACCAGACAAGGGCCTGCCGGGCCGCCATGGATGTGTCAACGGAATGGATTAACCGGAAGAACCGGGAAAAACAGTAAGCCGGTAAAACGAAACAAAGGCGGAGACAGCGCACAGGTCTCTGCTTTTTCTTTTTTAGGAAGAATCTTGAAAATGAATGTGTTATATTTTATACTGTAAGACAGCAAATGGATGGTATGGAAAAAAATACATAAGAGGGGGGAACTGGATTATGATAAAGGTATTTCTTGTGGAGGATGAAATTGTCATGCGAAATGGCATCAAGAACAACATTCCATGGGAGAAGGAAGGGCTGGAATTCGCAGGGGAAGCCAGCGACGGAGAACTGGCATATCCGCTTATCAGGAAGGTGCAGCCGGACATCCTCATAACAGATATCCGCATGCCCTTCATGGACGGACTGGAACTCTCTGAACTGGTGAAGAAGGAATTTCCCAGAATCAAAATCATTATCCTCAGCGGGTATAATGAATTTGACTATGCCAAGCAGGCCATCCACATCGGAGTGACGGACTATCTTCTAAAGCCCATCACGGCTGCCAAGCTTCTGGAGGCGGTGAAGAAGGTGGCGGATGTGATTGAGAAGGAGCGGGAGGACGCCAGGCTTATGGATAAGTACCGCCTGGAGATGGCTGAGAACACAGTACTGGAACGCCAGCGCCTTCTGCGGGACCTGGTGACGGGTCGGGTGAATTTTAAGGAAGCCCTGGAGAGGGGAGAACAGGTAGGGATGGATTTGTCCGCCTCCTTTTACCAGCTCATGCTGTTTAAGCTCATGCCTATGGGATCTGCCGTTGCCTATTCCGACCGGGTGGTATCCTGCCAGGAGGCGATTGAGGAACGGATGGAGGGCCGGCAGCACATCCTGGTTTTTGACCGAGGGGACGAGGGGTGGGCCTTCGTTCTCACGGGGGAGTCTGAGCAGGAGGTGGAGCGCAGAATGAGCGAGTGTGCCGCCAGCCTGGGAAAGATGGCCGGGGCCTGTAAGGACATACAGTATTTCGGCGGAATCGGAAGCTGCGTGAACCGTCTGGGCGATTTGCAGACCTCCTATCTGCAGGCGGGGAGGGCGTTTGCCGCCAGATTCTTCACGGAGATGAACCGGATTATAAGCTACAGCCAGATGGACGGCATGGTCCACGGAACAGGGGAAACCATTGATATTAATTCAGTGGATGCGTCCAAGGTGAACAGAAAGACCCTGGAAAATTTTCTGAAACAGGGGACCGTGGGAGAGGCCTCCGGGTTTGTGGAGGAATATTTCCAGAATGTGGGAGAAAAGAACTGCCAGTCTTTTATGTTCCGCCAGTACATTGTCATGGACTGCTATCTCTGTGTCAGCACCTTTCTGGAACAGCTGGGACTTGACATGGGACGTCTCCCCCGGGAACTGTCGGATATGGAAAAGGTACTTAAGGACGGTTGTACCCTGGACATGCTGAAGGAGAAGCTGGTGAGGCTTTTTGAGGAGGTGATGACCCTGAGGGACAGCCAGACAGCCAGCAAGTACAGTCAGGTTCTGGATGAGGCCAAGGCGTTTATCTATGATAATTACGCCAAGGAGGAGATTTCCCTGAACACGGTGGCTGCCAGGGTCAATATCAGCCCCAGCTATTTCAGCTCCATCTTCAGCCAGGAGATGGGAGTGACCTTTGTGGAGTTTCTGACAGGAGTGCGCATGGAAAAGGCAAAGGAGCTGCTGATGTGCTCTAATCTTAAGACCTCTGAAATCGGGTACGAGGTGGGATATAAGGATTCCCATTACTTCGGCTATCTGTTTAAGAAAACCGTTGGATGTACACCTAAGGAGTACAGGGCGGGAAGCAGGGAGGGGTCATGACGGGAAAATGGAGGACCGGGTCCGGCAAAAAAGGGCAGGACGGAGCAAATGAGAAGGATCAGGGCATTGGGAAGGATTGGGACACGAACCATATCCTGGATCGCCTGCCCCTGGAAAAGCGTCTGAACCTGATGACGTTTATCATCATCATTCCCCTGGCGGTGCTGGTTATCTATCTCATGGCCACGGTGGCCAAGTTCTGCAATGCCTACACCCAGAGCATCACCAACATCACCCAGGCCAACAGTGTCACGGCCAACCTGCGGGAGGATGTGGACTACAGCATGTACCGCATTGTCATAGGAATGCGGACCTACCAGTCCATCCATGAGCTGATGGAGGAGGACCGGCCCTACGGATGGGAACAGATTAAGGACCCGCATCAGACCATAAGCGATGCCAGAAAGACCTACCGCCAGCTGTTAAAGCGGACGCCGGAGGGGGCCAACCGGACCAGGATTAACTGGCTACTCCACTGCCTGGACCAGCTGGAGCAGAGGGTGGACGAGATAGAGGACAACCTGCCCCACGGCATGTATGATAAAAACATGGAAATACTGGATTACGGCGTCCGTGTCCTGACTGCGGATATTGAAAAGCAGGGCAGGGAGTATGTATACTATGAGACGCTCCATGTCCAGGAGATACAGAAGGAGCTGGAGAGCCAGGAGCACACAGCCATTGTGGTCAGCCTGACTTTGCTGGTATCCATCCTGATTATCAGCCTTCTGCTCAGCCGCAGGATAACCAAGAGCGTCACCGTGCCCATACAGAAGCTCTGTAATGAGACGGAGAGGGTTGCAAAGGGGGACTTTACCTCCGGCCCCAAGATTGAGGCAGGGGATGAGCTGGCAATTCTTACGGGAAGCTTTGACCACATGAAGGAGGAAATCGGACGGCTGATTGAGGATATACGGCAGGAGCAGAACCAGCGCCGCGTCATGGAGCTGCAGCTGCTCCAGGAGCAGATTAATCCTCATTTCCTCTATAACACCCTGGATACCATTGTGTGGCTGGCAGAGGGGGGACAGAACCGGGCTGTGGTGGACATGGTTACCTCCCTGTCCGAATTTTTCCGCACAACCCTCAGCGGCGGAAAGGATTTTATCACCATGCGGGAGGAAATCGGCCATATCAAAAGCTATCTCCAGATCCAAAAGATACGATACCAGGATATCATGGATTATGAGGTCACCCTTGAAAAATCCCTGGAGGAACGAAGAATCCTGAAGCTTACCCTCCAGCCCCTGGTGGAGAACGCCCTTTACCACGGAATCAAGAATAAAAGGGGCAGGGGACGCATATGGGTCCGGGGATACGCAAAGGAGGACATGGCTGTGCTGGAGGTGGAGGATGACGGAGCGGGCATGACGGAGGAGGAGACGGAGGCCGTCAGGCGAAAGCTCAGAGGGGAAAAGGATTCGTCCTTACGGGAGGGGCCTGCTCCCAAGGGAGGTTTTGGGCTTTTCAATGTGGCGGAGCGCCTGCGCCTGAACTATGGTTCCCGGTGCAGTCTGGAGTTCGGGAGTGTCCTGGGGCTGGGCACAAGGGCAGTGGTGACCATTCCCCTGGAATCCGGATATGGCGGGGAAGGGGAGGATTGAAAAATATCCAACCATAATCGTAAAAAAACACCCAAATGTATGAACAAACTGTGAAAATTCTAAAAATCGTGTACAAAACAACGGAGAAATTCCGTTGTTTTTGTTATTAACAACTGATATGATTATTCCAACAAGGGGAAACAAAATACAAATCAAGGAGGTTTACGTATTATGAGAAAAAAAGGATTAAGCGTTATGTTATGTGCAGCAATGGCAGCATCCCTGCTGGCAGGGTGCGGCGGCGGAAGCAAGCCTGCAGAGACAGCAGCAGCTCCCGCGGCAGCTGAGACAACGGCGGCGGCCGACACCACGGCAGCTCCTGAGAAGACAGAGGCTGAGACAGAGGCTGAGGCAAAGGACGACGCGGCATCCGGTGATTTGATTGTGGTTGGTTATGCGCAGGTTGGCGCTGAGTCTGACTGGAGAACAGCTAATACAGAGTCCTTCAAGTCCACCTTTACAGAGGAAAACGGCTACAAGCTGATTTTTGACGATGCACAGCAGAAACAGGAGAACCAGATTAAGGCCATCAGAAGCTTCATCCAGCAGGATGTTGACTACATCGTAGTGGCTCCCGTAGTTGAGACAGGATGGGAGGCGGTTCTCCAGGAGGCACAGGAAGCAGGAATTCCGGTTATCCTGTCCGACCGTCAGATGGACGTGGATGAGAGTCTGTATGAGTGCTGGGTAGGCGGCAATTTCATCAAGGAAGGCGAGACAGCAGGAAACTGGCTGGCTGATTACTTAAAGGCACAGGGAAGAGACGGCGAGGACATCAACATCGTTACTCTTCAGGGAACAATGTCATTTAGTTAACTTTTTGTAAAAGAAAGAATGTTTCTTTAAAATAGAGATCTGACGTTCCAAACGGATAGATTGAAGAGAAGGATATAGGG
>ERZ894183.1807-NODE-1807-length-10638-cov-5.650572_pt1 | contig 10638 bp, 10 predicted proteins | sample MGYA00380279_ERZ894183 | MGnify/ENA primary metagenome ERZ894183 (study PRJEB32331, sample SAMN06328422) | human gut metagenome | biome: human gut microbiome; feature: stool | host: Homo sapiens | collected 2013-06-26 ... | reverse complement strand
GCAGCACCAAGGTCTCCAGCGCTTCTGCATGGCTGCCGCTGAGCTTTTGAATCTCGTTCCCGTCATCGGTGCGCCAAATGACCCGGATTTCGCTGTCGGTTTCGTCCTGGACATTTGGAGACGGCTTTCGGTACGCGGGCAGATCCGACTCTGCCAGCATATTCTGAAGTTCAAACCATTGCACCCACGTAAGCTGCCAAGGGATTGGGTTGGAAAACGCGTCCGTTTCGCTTTCTCTCATCTCGTCGCCGGATTGGTCCGGAAACCGGCCGGTCAGCAGAGGCATATTATTCTCCCGGTAGAATTTCAGTGAAAAGCAGCTGTAAAAATTCCTGTGGTTCTGTCGCCACTCAAATTCCACCAGATCTTTTCCTGCTCTGTATGTATCCGGGTTTTCCATCCTACCTCCATCTTGAATCCGGCTATCGATATAATACCGATACAGCGATACGCCCGCCAGTGCGATAAACACAACCGCCGACACGATGGTCAGAGCGATTATGGATGCTTTTTTCACTTCAAATCCCCGTCGTCAAACGGATCGCCACATTCCGGGCAGAACTTGGGCGGGTGTGTCGGGTCAGCCGGCTCCCAACCGCATTTGTCGCATTTGTACTGCGGAACACCGGCCGGTTTTGGTTTGCCGCATTCAGCGCAAAACTTTCCTTTGTTCACCGCACCGCAGCTACACGTCCAGCCGTCTGCCTGCGATTCCGGCTTTTTGGTGCCGCATTCCGGGCAGAATTTTCCGCTTGCCGTCGCGCCGCACTGCGGGCATTTCCAGCTTTCGGCGGCAGGCTTTGGTTCCGGCTTTTTACTGCCACAGTTCGGGCAGAATTTTCCGGTAATACCGCTCTGTCCACACGCACAGTTCCATCCCGCAGCAGCTGCCGGAGCCGGAGCAGGCTGCGCTGCTTGCTGCTGTGCGCCCATCTGATAGAGATTCTGCGCGTTCATGCCGCCCGCCTGACCTGCCATGTTCATGCCCATAAACGCCATTGCAGGGCCTGCACTCTGATTCGATGCCGCAGATTGCATCGCGGAAGCCTGTGCACCGACAAGATAGGCTGCCGCTCTCGTCGGATCCATAAACGCCGCATTACGCTGCAGCTCCTTAATCATCTGCTCATCCTCTTCGCTCGCCTTGACCGACGAAACGCCAAAGGAAACGATCTCAAGTCCACGCAGGCAGCGCCATTTTCCGGATAAAACTTCATTCAATGCCTCGGCCAGTTCCATTGTATGACCGGGTAGCGCGGAATAGCGGATTCCCATGTCGGAAATCTTCGCAAACGCGGGCTGAAGCGCCGTCAAAAGCTCGGTTTTCAGCTGACCGTCCAGACGGTCGCGGGTATAGTCTTCACTGACGTTGCCGCATACGTTCGTGTAGAACAGAATCGGGTCACTGATTCGGTAACTGTACTCGCCGAAGCAACGAATGGCGATATCAATGTCAATGCCCGCGCGCTGGTCGACAACGCGGAACGGCACCGGAGAGGGCGTGCCGTATTTATTGCCAATGAGCTCTTTCGTGTTAAAATAGTAGACACGCTGATCTTTGGGCGGCTCGCCGCCGAAAGTAAAGCGTTTGCCGATGTTCTTGAACGTGTCCAAGATGCTGGTTCCCAACTCACCGGAGAAGATCGTCGGCTCCGTCGAGCTGTCATAGACAAACTCACCCGGCACGGCGCAAAGCTCCGCAACCTTGCCCTGATCAACAATAATCATACACTGTCCGTCCGCCACTGCAACGACGGAACCGTTCGAGATGATGTTTTCGCTTCCCTTTGTGTTGCTGCTGCGTCCGGAAACGCGCCGCTGTCCCTTGACCGCCATAACGTTTTCCGGAATTGATTCACAGTAAAAATACTCTTTCCATTGGTCGGCCATTACGCCGCCGGCCGCACCCAATGCTGCTTTAATGAGTCCCATTTTCTGTACTCCCTTTCTTTACTTATTATGCCCACGGATCTTCCGCCGCGGGAATACGGATACCGCTGAGAATACTGGAATATTCCCAGAGGAACCATTCACCGGTTGAAGCCTTCTGCCGCAATTTCATGGGACGCGGTGAATCCGCGCCGGACGTTTTAAGAAACACGCGCATATAGCCCGGCTCTATATCCTGAGGTCTGGGGTCTGCCAGCACGTTCAGCGTGTATGGCACGCACGGCAGATACCCATTTTCCGGCGTTGCGCCTTCAAAATATGCAAGCGGCAGATAGACTTTGCCGCGCAGTCGGTCGCGCAGAAACTGACAGTCATACGGTGTCATGGGCTTAGGACCGCGCAGAAGGTTCATCGCAGCAACGCCTGCATCTTTGTCCCTGTCAAACAGCGCCAATGCACACAGAAACAGTGCGCAGATATGTTCCGGCTGCCGCCCTTTAGCGGCAAGAATTTCAAATTCCTGCAAATTTTCCGGAATTTTCTGAATTACAACCTGCAACATAACCACTCCTTTCTAAATATGTATATCAATCACACCTGTGAAATAGATCTGTAATCTCAGCGTGTAATAGAATTATCAATCTGCCAATCTTTCATGAATGGTCGCTCATTGGCGGGACGCGCTGTACGATGAGCTAATCTCTTCACTATCCGGAAAGAATGTCCGTTAAACCTGCCTTTTTTTCTTTCTCCAAACGAGTAGAAAAACGACGACAGCAACAATCAAAAGCGTTGGCACAAGTGTGCATACAAGGATTGTTCCCACGGAGAAGCTGCGTTCTGACGCTTGCACATTGTTCTTTTCGTGCTTTTGAGGAACATCTTTACCGACAGCGTTCTCACCAAATCCGCTTTTTTCGCCCCTATCTCCATTCTTTCCGTCGCTATCCGCTGTCCCCGAAATTGATGCGCCGGGTGAAGCCGTAGGCGAAATACCCGGCGAGGCCGAGGCAGCTGCATTAGGCGACGCCGTGGGCGAGGCTGTGGCGGATGTGTGTGGTGAAGCCGTAGGCGTAACCTTTGGCGTAGGCGTAACCTTCGGCGTAGGCGTAACCTTTGGCGTAGGCGTAACCTTCGGTGTAGCTGTGGCGGATGTGCGTGGTGGAGCCGTAGGCGCCGGAGTCGGTGTTGTGCTCGGAGCCGCTGTCGTTCCCGGCTTGAGCTTGGGAATTGGATTTGTGCGTATCGTGCCGCACATATTGCATATCCATTGCATAACTCCCTCTTGGCTTGTTGTCGGTTGTGCGACCACTTTCCCGGCGTCCCAATTGTGATCCGTTTTGGCGGCTTCTCGGCGCTCTGTCACACCGCAGTACGTACATTCGCGCGTTTGAATGCCCTTTTCCATACAGGTGGGCTGCGTCGTAGTAAACCATGCACCGAATTTGTGATCCGTCTTGGCAATCGATTTTGTCTCCGTTACACTGCATTGCGTACACTCCCGCTTTTGGATGCCGGTCTCCATGCAGGTAGGCTGCGTCGTGGTGAACCACGCGCCGAATTTATGTCCCGTCTTGGGGATCCCGCGGCTCTCCGTCGCACCGCAGGTTGCGCACTCCCGCTTCTGCATGCCTTCCTCCGTGCAGGTGGCCTGCGTCGTGGTAAACCACGCGCCGAAGCTGTGCCCCTTGGCGGGCGTCGTGGTGGTCCCCCCATCCGCGCCGCAGTCGTCGCAGACAAATTCGGTATATCCCGGCGTGGTGCATGTAGCAAATACTCGCTTCCAGACGACCCAGAAGTGACCCGTGGCAGGTTCTGTGGAGCGCCCCTGGCTCGCAGGGCAATTCCGGCAGTAGGTGTAGTATTCTCCTGCCGTGGTGCAGGTAGGCTCTTTTGTATAGTACTTATACCAGCTGTGGCCCGTTGCCGGCGCGAGCTCTGGATACCACTTGTTGCATGTACTGCAATAGGCTCGCTTCTCGCCGGCTTTTGTGCAGGTGGGCTCTTTGCCCGGAACAATCTCCCACGGCCCGAATTCGTGGGGCACGATGTCGCCGATGGAAAAGGCGCAGCTCCACCTGCAGACGGTACATTCCAGTACGTAGTATCCTCCCTCCAGGCAGGTTGGCTTTTTCTCCTCGGTCTGTATAACGTTTTCATGGTGTTCCGGATTATTGTCGTCCGGCGAGCACGCAAGCGCGGTAATCGCGGACAGCGCCGCCATGAGCGCAAATACCAGAAATATCAGAATCAATCGCAGTAGTTTTTTCATTTCTCACCCATCCTTTCAAAGCGTGTCAATTACGCCCGCGAGGTAAGTCGGCGATACCGATGCATAAATAAAGTTATCAACCAGCTGATCCTTTACCGCCTGCCGCACTTCGGAGGCAAGCAGTTTATCCGCGTCCTCATCCACCAAAAGCAGAACCTTACACGTCCAACCAAGTTGCTTTACGGCACTGCAGATCTTGAGTCTCTCACTCAGCTTCCAGATTCCCTGTCGGATGACCTCCATCACCAACACATTGGCACGGCAGGTCCGGCACAACGCCAGCGTTTCTTCCGGCTTTGAAGAACGGTAGATAAGGAAATCCGGGTCGCATCCCGAAAGTGATTGCATGACCGCCTCCGACAGAAGTCCGCCCTTCATATCCAATACAATTCTTCGCATTTGTGCTTTTCCACCGCCTTTCTCTTCCTTTGAATCCTTCATCTATATTTTAGCCGTTATCTTCCATTTCCGCCCCCGCCAATTGGATAGGATTTGTAATTATTTTCCGTTGCAAAGCCAAATTTTGTCACAGTTCTCTGTATAAAGAGAACAAAACGTGTTGCCTTTTGTCTATCCGCATGATATACTATCCATATAAATATACTAATTTTTTGGGGGCATGCGGCATGAGCAAAACGACGAAAAGAAGCCTTTTGTATGCCTTGGGCTTGCTGGTGCTCATTGCGTTTGCCATGTGGCTCCGATATGCAAGTCGGTCTTATTTTCATTCTCCGGCTGTCAACTACCTGCGAAGCGCAATCTATTTGTTTTTGTTCGGCGTGTGGTGCTACTCTCTTTGGGCGCGCATCGTACAGGTGCAGGTGCGGCACTACATGCTGGCGATTTCGGCGCTGATGGTGCTGTGGATTCTGCTGCGCTCAATCAAGTTTTCCATTGATAACACGGATGCAGAACGCCTGCTGTGGTATTTCTATTATTTTCCGATGCTGTTTATCCCCATGCTGTCGGTCTTCGTTTCCCAGTCGCTGGGCAAGGGAGAGGACTTTCGTTTGCCGCGATGGACAAAGCTTCTGTATCTTCCGACATTGCTGCTGCTTTTGCTCGTTCTGACCAATGATCTGCATCAGCAGGTATTTTCTTTCCCGTCCGGCATTTTATCGGACCGGGAGTATCGGTATGAGATCGGTTTTTTCTTCGTGCTGGGCTGGGAGGCTCTGTGCGCAGGGTTTGCGTTTCTTTCGATGGTGAAAAACTGTCGTATCCCACATAGCAGGAGAATTCGCTGGTTACCGCTGGTTCCGTTTGCGCTTTCGCTGGCATATGCTTATATGTATGCCAAAAATGTCTATTGGGTCTGGGTGCTCGCGGGCGATATGACCGTGTCACAGTGCCTGATTTTTGCAAGCATCCTTGAATGCTGCATTCAAAGCGGACTGATTCATTCCAACCTCGGATACGATGAGCTCTTTGAAGCGACGAGCCTGCCTGTTCAGATTACCGATCAAGCGTTCTGCTCCAAATATGTATCTGCCGCCATGCAGGGGACTTTGCCGCAAAGTAAGCTAAGGCATATACAGCAGGATACCGTCTATCTGGATGACGATACACTTTTGAAACGGCACAAGTTGCGCCGCGGCTGGGTATTCTGGAAGGAGGACATCTCAGCGCTGAGTCAGGTTCAAAAGAAACTGGAATTGACACGAGATGAGTTGCATGACACCGGCGACGTTTTGGCGGCGGAGAATGCACAGCATGCAAGATGGTTGAAGCTGACAGAGCAAAACCGCTTGTATGATATGATGGAGGCACAGATTGATCGGCAGATCGCGATGCTGTGGGACCTGTTGGCTGAATTGCAGAAAACGGAGGACCAAAACCGAGCCAGGCGTTTGCTCGGGCAGGTCATCATTATCGGAACCTACATCAAACGCAGAAGCAACCTGATTTTTGTCGGCGCACAGCGCGGTGCGATCAGCGTGCAGGAGCTTCGGTTGTGCCTCAATGAATCTTCCGAGAATATCTGTGTCTATGGCGCCGACTGTAAGGCAATTGTCAAGGGGGATGACCAGCTTACCCTCGAACAGGCGACGCAGATCTACGACCTGTTCGAGGCTGTCGTGGAAACGGAACTGGAATCCCTTCGTGCAATGCTGATCTCCGTAGATGTCGGTGCGCAGGTAGAAGTGTCTTTTTGTGTTTCAGCGGCAGAGCCACTCTGCGGGCTGCGCGCGCATTTTCAAGGTTTGGAATGGGAGCAGGATGAGGACGGGCTGCAATATGTGACGCGGAAGCTGGAAAGATCGAGGAGGTAAAGGCGCATGGATAGGATCAAGGAAAGCTTTGACAGTCTCCCCATCGCGGCCTGCTTTTTCGATAAAAACGGCGTGGTGCGGCTCATCAACCGCCGGATGCTTGCCATTACGAACTGGCTGCAAAAAGGCGGTATACAATCGCTGGCAGAGATGCAAAGCGCCCTGCAGGCACCGCCGGCAAGTGTGTGCTGTCTGGATCCGCACCTTTGGATTTACCGCTTTCCGGACGGAACAGCGCTACGCTTTGCGCAGGAGCAGATCGCAACAAAAGCAGGTGCCCGATATACACAAATCACTGCCGCAGACGTTACGGAGCTGATTCAGAAGCAGAACCAGCTAAAAGCGGAAAATGCGAAGCTGGAGAAAACAAACAAGCGGCTCAGGCGGCTGCTTGCGCAGATGCCGGAGATTATCCGGGAGGAAGAGACGCTGGCCATGAAGCTGCGTGTGCACGATGACATTGGACACAGCATTCTCGCGACGCGGCGCGTGCTGCTTCAAAACACAGACCAGAAGGAAATTCGTGCAACCGCAGCGTTGTGGGAGCAGTCCATTTCAGTGCTTTACCGCTCCAGTCAGATGAGAGCGCAATCCGAACCGTTGGAAGCCGCAAAAGAACGAGCGGAAAAGCTTGGCGTCAGAGTTCTGTTGGCAGGAGATGAGCCGCGAACGCAGCGTATGCGCGCACTGATTGCACTGGCAATCAGCGAATGTGCATCGAACTGTGTCCGCCACGCCGACGGAACAGAGCTGTATGTGTGCTTTTGGCAAAAGCCGGACTGCATAGCGGTCTCCTTAACCAACAACGGTGCGGCACCAAAGGGAAAAATCACAGAAGGCGGAGGTCTTTCTATGCTGCGTCAACGCATAGAAGAATCCGGCGGCAAAATGGAGATTCAGAGTGTCCCTCGCTTTAAGCTGATGCTCAGTTTGCAGGAAAAGGAGGAAGCAGCATATGAAGGTGATGATCGTTGAAGACCAGACCATGATTCGCAGTCTGTTGGAAAGCTATTTTCGCGCCGAGGACGGATACCGGATCACGGCGTCCATTCCAGGCGCGAAACAAGCAGTCGAGATGTGCAGGACAAATTCTGTCGATCTGATTTTGATGGATGTGCAAACAGAGAACCGTGAGAACGGGTTGATTGCTGTTCGCCAGATTAAAGCCATACAGCCGAAGAGTAAAATTATTGTTGTGACTTCGCTGATCGACGGCGCCGTTCTGGATGAGGCAAAGAAGGCCGGGGCCGACAGCCTGTGGTACAAGGACTCGACGCAGAAGCGCTTGATGGATGTCGTCCGGCAAACACTGGCGGGTGAACATATTTTTCCGGATGCACCTCCGACAGTTGAGATCGGCATGGCAAAAAGCACGGAATTTACAAAGACGGAACTGAAGGTTCTGCGGCATCTGCTGCGGGGACTGTCCTACACGCGCATTGCGGCGGAGATGGGCTGCGAGATGTCAACGGTCAAATTCCATGTGTCAAATATGCTGCAAAAAACCGGGCTGGAAAACAAGCTTCAGCTTGCGCTGGCCGTCAGCGACGTCAAGCTGATTGCCGATCTGGCGGAAGAGTGATGGGATTTGATTTTCAGCTTGTGCAGCCACGCAAAAAACACGAACCCCGCCGCAGAATTGCTCTGCAGCGGGGTTCGCTTATGTGCTGAAACAGCCGAAAAGCCTTGTTTTAAGCGGCTTTCGGGCATAGAAAAAGTCCACCGTAATTCTATCAAAATTACGGTGGACTTTTGGCGGAGAAGATGGGATTTGAACCCATGCGCCGGTTACCCGACCTACTCCCTTAGCAGGGGAGCCCCTTCACCACTTGGGTACTTCTCCATGGTGAATATAAAAGAAAATGTGGCGGAGAGGAAGAGATTCGAACTCTTGGTCCCTTACGAGATCACTAGTTTTCAAGACTAGCTCCTTAAACCACTCGGACACCTCTCCATTTCAGAACAAGTGATATTATAACACACAAAACACACTTTGTCAAGCATATTTCTTTTTGTGCATTTCGCAGAGCCGACTTGACTGTTATTAATTATACAAAAACTGAGTAGGTTTGTCAAGCCCATAATGGAATTTTGACCGTTTTTTTCCAAAAACAATAAAACAGCCAAAGAAAAGCGCTTGCAATGCGAAAAAAAATGCCGTATACTGTTTATGAAAAACAAAAGGAGTCGTTGTGAAAATGAGCAAGGTTGAATTTGATTGCGGTAAATGGCTGCAGGAAGCCGAAGAATTTGCACTGCCGAATTGGAGCGCCCTACCCTCTATTCCCCTTTATATGGATCAGGTGATGATGTTTACAGGTGAAGCGCTGTCTCTTTTTGAACGCGATGAAAAGCAGAGTTTATTGACGAACAGTATGATCAATAATTACGTGAAAAGCGGCGTTGTGGATCATCCCGTGCACAAAAAGTACAGCAAGGAGCATCTTTCTAAGCTGATGATGGTGGGCTTGCTGAAGCAGGTGCTTTCCATTCAGGATATTGCCGTGCTGTTTTCCGGCGATGAAGACGCGGAGCAGCTTTATAAAGACTTTGCGGCGGCGCAGAGCGGCGCTTTGCACGAGACGGCAGCGGGCGTACACCCGGAAAGTGACGCAGCGGCCTTGCGTGCAGCGGCGCTGAAGCTTGCAGCGGAAGCTACGGCGCGACAAGCGGTTGCCCAGCGCATTTTAATGGCGCTGTCCGACGAAAAAAAAGCCAAGAAATAATCAAATTTGTAACGAACAAAAGCCTGCGTGGCGCATAGAATGTTCTATTCGAAAAAAGGATGGGATATGATGTGCGATTTGCAGGCTTTTCCTATGCGCTCCGGCGACCGATTGCTATAAAGTGCAGCTGTTGCTCTAAAAATACGGAATGTCTTCCTCTTCCACGCGCTGTACTTCGGCAGTGACGTGAAAGGTAATTTCGGCTTTTGAGAGCTTTTCTGCGCGGCTTTCCCCCATTTCACGCCACACATTTGGCGCGGTGCGGAAAATGACTTCGCTGAGACCTGCGGCATCGGCTCCGTTTGTGGTTTTGAGATAAGCGGCGATGCGTTCCTCAGTGCAGTTGGCAAGGGCAGTCTCAAAGCGCGGAAATGCTTCGTTCCCTACGTGCTTTGCGGTATTTGTGACGGCAGAAACTTCGGCGATAACATGAATTCTGGCGGTAAACTTGGGCTGTTCTGCTGTGCCTGTGAAGATAATGTTGCTGTTTGTGCTGCGGACTTTAAGCGATACCGTGCCGAAAGCTTCGTCTTTTATGGTGAATTCGCCACCAGAAAGTGTACCCTGCAAGGCACTAAGCCCCTGTGCTTCCGCCGGCGTGAGCACGGCGCACAGGCGGTAGCTTTGCAGAACGGCTGTGCCGACGGGCGTGGGCAAATCATCGGCGCGCAGAACGGGCAGCGCGGCAGTGGTGTTTACGCCGTAAAGCCCGTTTACAAGCTGCAGCAAATTCACGTCTGCCGCGGCCCCGCTGTATTTTGCGCCGTTTGAAAGCTGCATGAAGCGTTCGGCGGTGAGATCCGTTTGTAACAGGACGCTTTCGGCGGTATCTTCTGCGAGGAAAACTTTGGCGGTCGGGCGGGAATCGTAGTGGCGGATAAAGAAATCCAGTTGTTCGGCGATACCGCTTTCTGCGCATTGCATACCGAAAAGGATGGCGGCGTTGTGCGAATACAGCGGCGTGCGGCCGCTTTCGAGCGCGATTTGACTGAGCGCTTCGGGGACGGTATCGCCCTCACCGGAAAAGGTGCTCTGCCCTCCGTCCTCCGTCGTTTCGGAAGCGAGCACCGTCACGCGGCAGCCGGTTGCCGTGCGGTCTACGCCGATTGCGCTGATGAGCAAGCGCTCGTAAAGCTCCGGCGCGCAGCCCGAAGCGGTGAGCGTCAAAATGAGCGAAAGTAAAACGGATGTGAGTGTTTTTTTCATGCGGCGCGTCTCCTCTTCTTTTTGATGCAGTCGAAAAACCAAAGCAAACTCGGCAGCATAGCGCCGGTCAAAACGGAAAACGGCAGCAGATACGCGGTGCGGAACACGGCCCCGACGCGTGCGGCGGAGTCTGTGAGCCATAGGGACAGAACTGCTGTCAGCGCGGCTATGAGTGCCGTCAGCCACGCGCGCGGGCGTGTCGGGATAGGTGTCATGCACACGGCGATGCAGAATAATCCGCAGGCAATACGCACGATGAGCGCCATCATGC
>ERZ894183.1805-NODE-1805-length-10649-cov-6.120068_pt1 | contig 10649 bp, 8 predicted proteins | sample MGYA00380279_ERZ894183 | MGnify/ENA primary metagenome ERZ894183 (study PRJEB32331, sample SAMN06328422) | human gut metagenome | biome: human gut microbiome; feature: stool | host: Homo sapiens | collected 2013-06-26 ... | reverse complement strand
GTCACAATCGTGCCGTCCGGCAGCTCTAAAGCTGCCGCGGGCTGTCCTGTTGCTTCCGCGCGCTTCAATGCTGCGAGCACGACCGGGCGATTCTCCGGCTCCAACTTCAGCTGGCGCATCAGGTTCTCGATTTTCTGTAATTCCGCTTCGGAAGCAAGGCCTTGGCGCACAAGGCACGCCGTCTTAAAGTAGCGGCGAATAATCTCCTGCTTCGAGGCTTCGCGGCACACTTCATCGTCGATGATGGACAGACCCGCCATGTTCACGCCCATGTCCGTCGGGCTCGCGTACGGGCATTCGCCGTAAATCTGCTCAAACATTGCGCGCAGCACGGGGTAGATTTCAATGTCGCGGTTGTAGTTTACAGTTGTCTCACCGTACGCCTCAAGGTGAAACGGGTCGATCATGTTCATGTCATTCAGGTCAGCCGTCGCCGCTTCATAGGCAAGGTTCACCGGGTGCTTTAAGGGAAGGTTCCAAATGGGGAAGGTCTCAAACTTCGCGTAGCCCGCCTTAATGCCGCGTTTGTGCTCGTGGTAAAGCTGCGAAAGGCAGGTTGCCATTTTGCCGCTGCCCGGGCCCGGCGCCGTCACCACAACAAGGGAGCGCGTCGTCTCAATGTAGTCGTTGCGGCCGTAGCCCTCGTCGCTTACGATGAGCTTCACGTCGGAGGGGTACCCCGGAATGCGGTACTGGCGGTAGACCTTCAGCCCCAGTGTCTTCATGCGCTGCTCAAAAATCGCCGCGGAGGGCTGGTCTGCGTACTGCGTCAGCGTGATGCTGCCCACATATAAGCCGAAGCCGCGGAAAATATCAATCAAACGGATGACATCCGTGTCATACGTAATGCCAAGGTCGCTGCGGCGCTTGTTTTTCTCAATGTCGTTCGCGTTGATCGCAATGACAATCTCCGCCTGGTCTTTCAGCGCCAAAAGCATCTTGATCTTGTTGTCCGGTTCAAAGCCCGGCAGCACGCGTGAAGCGTGGAAATCGTCAAACAGTTTGCCGCCGAATTCCAGATACAGCTTGCCGCCAAACTGGTCAATACGCTCGCGAATACGCGCAGACTGCAGCTCGATATACTTCTGACTGTCAAAACCGATTTTCTTCATGGTCATTCCCCTTCCTTAATTCATACGTCTCATGCGTCCTAAAATAAGCCCCTTTAGGGTGCATTTGAAAAGCCGTAAACTTGTTTTCCGATACACCCCGAATACAGTAAAAAAGCGGGCGTTCGGTATCTGCCCGCGAAAAATCTGTTTTTAGTATAGCAAAAAACGCGTTTTTTTTCAATAGCAAATCTTGGTTTGCGCCGCCTAATTTCGACTCTCTTCCGCGCAAGATATTGTCAGTATCTTCAAAAAGTGGTATACTGTTTATTAAATCGAAGTTTAATTTTAACGGCGGTACAGGGAGACACTTTTCATGAGCGAGCAAAAGCGAAACACAACGAAAAACCAAATATGCCTTGGGCTTTTGGCGCATGTCGATGCCGGCAAGACCACACTTTCGGAAGCGATGCTGTATGAAGGCGGACAGCTCCGCCGTCTCGGGCGCGTCGATCATCAGGACGCGTTTCTCGATACCGACGTGCAGGAGCGCGAGCGCGGCATCACCATTTTCTCAAAGCAGGCTGTTTTACCGCTCGAATATACCGCGTTTACGCTGCTCGATACCCCCGGTCACGTCGATTTTTCCAGCGAAATGGAGCGCACGCTTCAGGTGCTCGATTACGCTGTGCTCGTCATCAGCGGCACAGACGGTGTGCAGAGCCACACGCGTACGCTGTGGCGGCTTTTGGAGCGCTATAACGTCCCCACGTTCCTCTTCATCAACAAAATAGATCTCGACGGCGCAGACCACGATGAAGTCTTAGCCGAACTGCAAAAGCTCAGCACCGGTTGCGTCGATTTCACATCTCCCGAAGCGGAACGCGATGAAAACATCGCCGTTTGTGACGAAGATACGCTCGCCCATTACCTCGAAACGGGCGAAGTCGAATGTCCCGAGATTAAACGCCTCATCAAAAATCGCAAGCTTTTTCCGTGCTGGTTCGGCTCGGCTTTGAAGTTAGACGGCGTAAAAGAACTTCTAAACGGTCTTGAAATGTACACCGAAATGCCCGAATACCCTAAGGCTTTCGGCGCGAAGGTCTTCAAAATCGCACACGATAATCAGGGCGCACGGCTTACGTATTTGAAGATCACAGGCGGCGCTTTGCCCGTTAAAATGGTGCTTAAAGGCGGCGCGGGCGAAAACGTATGGGCAGAAAAAGCCGACCAGCTCCGCATCTATTCCGGTGGGAAATTCCGCCTTGCGGAGGAAGTCACCGCGGGCGGCGTGTGCGCCGTAACGGGCCTCACGCACACGTATCCCGGGCAGGGACTCGGTGCGGAAGAAGATACCCCCGCGCCCGTGCTTGAAAGCTTTTTGACGTATCAGGTCTTCTTGTCGGACGGCATGGAGCCGCATACCGCCGTGCGCTGTTTGCGCGTTTTGGAGGAAGAAGACCCCCAGCTTCATGTCGTGTGGAACGAGCAATTACACGAAATTCACGTGCAGATTATGGGCGCGGTGCAGCTTGAAGTTTTGCAGCGCGTCTTAAAAGAGCGCTTTAAAATGGAGGTCACGTTCGGCACCGGCAGCATTGTCTACCGCGAGACGATCGAAGAACCCGTCGAAGGCATGGGGCATTTTGAGCCCCTGCGCCATTACGCCGAGGTGCATCTGCTCTTAGAGCCCGGCGAGCGCGGCAGCGGTATGCGTTTCGGCACTGTGTGCAGCATGGATGTGCTTGACCGCAACTGGCAGAATCTCATTTTAACGCACCTTGAGGAGCGCAGCTACCCCGGCGTGCTGACCGGCTCGCCCATCACGGATATGAAAATCACGCTTCTCATCGGCCGTGCGCATTTAAAGCACACCGAGGGCGGCGATTTTCGTCAGGCCACCTATCGCGCCGTGCGCCACGGCTTATTACAGGCGAAAAGCGTGCTTTTAGAGCCGTGGTACGATTTCCGATTAGAGGTTCCGCAGTCGCAGGTCGGCCGCGCCATTTCGGACATGCAGCGCCTTTACGCGGAGTTCGAGCCGCCGCAGACCGAGGGTGAAAACGCCGTCATCACGGGCTTTGCGCCCGTCTCCGAAATGCAGGGTTACACCTTGGAGGTCGCATCGTACACGCGCGGGCTTGGCAGCCTTATTTGTATGCCGAAGGGCTACTTGCCGTGCCATAATGCCAAAGAGGTCATCGAGCGTATCGGCTACGATGCCGAGCGTGATTTGGAGAACACCGGCGATTCCGTCTTCTGTTCGCACGGCTCCGGCTTCGTTGTGCCGTGGCGCGAGGCGGCTTCCCACATGCACCTCGAAAGTGGATGGAAGCCCGAAAAGCCGGGAACAAAACCTGCCGAAACCGAAGCTCCCGTGCGCGCCGCCGCACAGCTGCCGCCTGTGTTCGACGATGAGCTGCGCGCCATTTTTGAGCGCACCTACGGCCCTATCCGACGCCGCGATATGCAGCCGCAAAACGCCGTCCGTGCCGCCGAAAGCAGCGGAAAAGGGGAATGGAAGGTGCCGGAAAAGGTCTTCGAGCCTGAGTATCTCCTCATCGACGGTTACAATATTCTCTTTGCGTGGGACGATTTAAATAAGGTCGCCGAAAAGGACATCGACACCGCTCGACAGATTTTAATGGATAAAATCTGCAATTATCAGAGCTTCAGCCGCAGCACGTGCATCCTCGTTTTCGATGCCTATCGCGTCCCGCGTGACGTGGAGGACGTTATCCGTTACCACAACATTTCCGTTGTGTTCACAAAGCAGGCGGAAACGGCAGATACCTACATTGAGCGCGCCACGTTTGAAATCAGCAAAAAGCACCGTGTGCGCGTTGCCACATCCGACGGCGCAGAGCAGATGATCGTACTCGGTCACGGCGCGCGTCGTGTTACGGCCTCCGAATTCAAGGTGGAGGTCGATGAAGCGAACAAGCGTATGCGCGAGGTCATCGCCGATTGGAACGAAAAAGAAAGCGCCCGCCACGCGCATAAGCCTTTCAAAAATTTAACGGATCAAACGCAGAGTAATCTGCGTGCGTATACAGAAAACAACAAAACACAAAGAAAGGAAAATGGAAAATGAAAGTCTTACTCTTAAACGGAAGCCCGAAGGCGAACGGCAATACTGCCGTTGCTCTGCATGAAATGGTGGATATTTTCAACAAAGAAGGCATTGAAACGGAAGTTATTCATGTCGGCAATAAAGACATCCGAGGATGTGTGGCATGCGGGCAATGTTCTAAGCTGGGGCACTGCGTTTTTAACGATCTTGTCAACGAAGTTGCGACGAAATTTGCGGAAGCGGACGGTCTTGTCGTCGGCAGTCCGGTGTATTATGCCTCCGCAAACGCAACACTTGTCGCGCTTTTGACGCGCCTGTTTTACAGCACTCCATTCGATAAAACGATGAAAGTCGGCGCCGCCGTTGTGGCTGCCCGCCGCGGCGGCCTTTCCGCCACGTTCGACGAACTCAACAAATTCTTTACGATCTCCGGCATGCCCGTCGCGTCCAGTCAGTATTGGAACAGCATTCACGGCCTCGCACCAGGCGAGGCGAAAGAGGATTTGGAGGGTCTGCAAACCATGCGCACCTTGGCAAGAAATATGACTTTTTTGATGAAGAGCATTGCGCTCGGTAAGGAAAAATTCGGCCTGCCGGAAACGGAACAGCGCATCGCAACGAACTTTATTCGGTAAAAAATACTGCTAAAGCAGCAAAGAAGCACAGTTAAGCGACAAAGAGCATCTTTGCTGATTTTTCAATATCTTCTATTAAAAATATAAATTTATCCGCAAAATGGCAAAAATCTCCCATGGCAAAAAGCCAAGGGAGATTTTGTTTATAGATTAACTTCTAATATATTTAAGTTTATTTCCACTCGCCAGTTCCGGTTTCGACGTAGCGGGACTTCTCAAATACGGAGATCATCAAGGTCGGATCGGTCGTGCCGAGATCGGAATACGTAAGCCCCAGCGCCGTGCCACTGCTTTTATCCTGCCACTCGAGATATTGAGTGCCGGTACCGTTGTCGTCTTGAACGGCAGGTGCGCCGAAGGTTTCGGTGAAGCGTTTGTTTGCGGCTTTAAAATGCTCTTCTGCCGTGCCGCGCGCAAGCTGTTCGTGGAACGTCACCGAAAATAGCTTGCCGTTTTCGTCAAACTGCGCATCAAATTTGCCGGAGCAGTCTGCGGACTGCACGATGTCCTCCGATGAATAATTCGTATATGCGAAAGGCGCTGTCGCGGGGCTTTCGCTGACCATTGTCAGCTTAGAGCCGATGGCGGATTCAAGCTCCGTCGTGTCGATGCCGAACGGCGCAGTGGAATACGCATAGCCGGTCTTGGAATCGAATCGGAAAGCGTCTGTCTCTTTCACGGTTGTCTTAGATGAACAGCCGACAAACGTGAGCATCAAAACAAGGGACAAAACCAATGCGAGCTTTTTCATAAAACGACCTCCTATGATGATGTTAGGATTTGTGGCTGCGCTGACGGATACGGCGGTGCAAATGAATTTGTGTTATGAATTGGGTTTGAATTTTTTGCTAAAAAATACCACATCCGAGTATAGTTTTTGGTAGTATATTACACTTGCATGATATCATGTATAGGAGGGTTTGTCAATATATATTTAAAAGTTGTTAGAAAAAAAATAGAACAAAAAATCTCCCTCTGCGCCGAAACACAAAGGGAGACTGTTTATAATGCTTTGATTTTAGAGCAAGATCGAATTAGAGAATGATGCTCTTGCCGGTCATTTCTTCCGGCTGCGGCAGATCCATGATCTTCAGCATGGTGGGTGCGATGTCCGCGAGAACGCCGCCCTCACGCAGCTTGCACGGATAACCGACAACGCAGAACGGAACCGGGTTTGTGGTGTGTGCGGTAAACGGTTCACCGTCGTCATCGACCATCTTGTCTGCATTGCCGTGGTCGGCGGTGATGAGCAGCACGCCGCCCATCTCATCGATGGCTGCTGCGACCTTGCCGACGCAGGTATCGACAGCCTCAACGGCAGCCTTCGCAGCCTCGAACACGCCGGTGTGGCCTACCATGTCGCAGTTTGCAAAGTTCAGAATGATCATATCGTACTTGCCGGACTTGACGGCCTCAACCATTTTATCCGTGACTTCGTAAGCGCTCATTTCCGGCTGGAGGTCATACGTTGCGACCTTCGGGGACTTGACAAGGATGCGGTCCTCACCCGGATACTGCTTCTCGACGCCGCCGTTGAAGAAGAATGTGACATGCGCATACTTCTCGGTTTCGGCAATGCGGAGCTGCTTGAGGCCCTTATCGGAGACGTACTCGCCGAGGGTGTTTTTAAGGCTCTGCGGCTTGAATGCGATCTCAACGTTCGGCATCGTGGCGTCATACTGCGTCATGCAGACGTAGGTGAGCGGGAAGAAGCCATTCTTGCGGGTGAAACCGGTGAAATCCGGGTCTACGAATGTGCGGGTGATCTCTCTTGCGCGGTCCGGGCGGAAGTTGAAGAACACGACGGAATCGCCGGATGCGACCGGAGCGCCGCCCTTGATGACGCACGGCACGACGAACTCGTCCGTGACTTCGTTTTCATAGGATTTCGATACAGCGCAAACCGGGCACGCGAACTCTTCGCCTTCGCGGCAAACCATGGCGTTGTAAGCCTTTTCTACGCGCTCCCAACGGTTGTCGCGGTCCATCGCATAGTAGCGGCCCATGACCGTTGCAACCTTGCCGACGCCGATTTCCTTCATCTTCTCCATGAGCTCCTTGACGAAGTCCTTGCCGGAGGAAGGCGGAACATCGCGGCCGTCGAGCAGGGCGTGAACATAGACGTTTTCAACGCCCATCTTTTTTGCCATTTCCAACAGACCGTAGAGGTGCTGGTTGTGGCTGTGCACGCCGCCGTTGGAAAGCAGGCCGATGAGGTGCAGCGCGGTGCCGTTTTCTTTTGCGTTATTCATGGCGTGTACGAGCGCTTCGTTCTCAAAGAAAGAACCGTCCTGTACCGCCTTCGTGATGCGGGTAAGCTCCTGATAAACGATGCGGCCTGCGCCGATATTGGTGTGGCCGACTTCGCTGTTGCCCATCTGGCCGTCCGGCAGGCCGACGTCCATGCCGGAAGCGCCGATCTTTGTAATCGGGTTTTCAGAGAACAGCTTATCGAGGTTCGGTCTCTTAGCGGCGGCAATCGCGTTGCCCTCCGTTTTAGCAATTCCGAAACCGTCCAGAATCATGAGTACAACAGGTCTTTTCATAGTGGAGATGCCTTTCCTTTCAACTGGAAAAAATCTTTCGGTGGAAAAATCAGCCCTTGGTGGCTGCGTCTACGATGGCTGCGAAGTCGTTCGGCTTCAGGGAAGCGCCGCCGATGAGGCCGCCGTCAACGTCCGGCTGTGCAAGAAGCTCAGCTGCGTTGCCTGCGTTCATGGAGCCGCCGTACTGAACGGTGATGCCTTCTGCAGCCTTTTCGCCGTAGAGGGACTTGACGGTCGCACGAATGACAGCGCAAACTTCGTTTGCCTGCTCTGCCGTGGCGGTCTTGCCGGTGCCGATGGCCCAAACCGGCTCGTAAGCGATGATGATGCGCTTAAGCTCTTCTTCGGTTACGCCGCCGAGTGCGATCTTTGTCTGCATGGCAACGAGCTCATCGGTGATGCCCTGCTCGCGCTGCTCGAGGTACTCGCCTACGCAAACGATGACGGTGAGGCCTGCGTCAAGCGCAGCTCTTGTTCTCTTCTGAACCGTAACGTCGGTATCGCCGAAGTAGGTTCTTCTCTCGCTGTGGCCGGTGATGACGTACTCAACGCCGCAAGCCTTCAGCATTTCTGCGGAAATTTCGCCGGTGAAAGCGCCGCTGACCGCCCAGTGGCAGTTCTCTGCGCCGATCTTGATGTTGGTGCCCTTAGCCGCCTCAATAGCGGTTGCGATGTCTACATACGGCACGCAAGCGACAACGTCGCAGCCTGCGTCCTTAACGAGCGGAGCAATGGCGGTGATGAGTTCCTTTGCCTCCGCAGGGGTTTTGTTCATTTTCCAGTTGCCGGCGATAACAGCCTTTCTAACAGCCTTGTTCATGATTTTCTATTCCTTTCCGTCGGTTAAAAACCGTTTTTATTGAGACAACAATACGGGAGCAGAGACAAGCTCCGCTCCCGTTCATGCTTTTAATTATTTCTCGTTGAGGCAAGCAATGCCGGGGAGCTCAAGACCCTCGAGGAATTCGAGAGAAGCGCCGCCGCCCGTGGAGATGTGCGTCATCTTATCCGCGAAGCCGAGCTTCTCAACAGCCGCGGCGGAGTCGCCGCCGCCGATAATGGAGATTGCGTTGCTGTCTGCAACTGCCTTTGCAACCGCGATGGTGCCGTTTGCGAAGTTTTCCCACTCGGAAACGCCCATCGGGCCGTTCCAAACAACGGTGCCTGCGTTCTTCACGGCGTTTGCGAACAGCTCACGGCTCTTCGGGCCGATATCGAGACCCATCCAGCCTTCCGGAATGTCGTCGGAATCGACGATCTTCCACTCGGAGTCTGCACTGTACTCGGTTGCAACAACGTTATCGACCGGGATGAGGAAGTTGATGCCCTTAGCCTTCGCTTTGTCCATCATTTCCTTAGCGAGCTCAACCTTGTCGTCCTCGCAGATGGAGGTGCCAATCTCGTGACCGAGAGCCTTGAAGAAGGTGTAAGCCATGCCGCCGCCGATGATGAGTGTGTCGACCTTTTCAATCAGGTTGTTGATGACGCCGATCTTATCGGAAACCTTAGCGCCGCCGAGGATTGCAACGAACGGACGCTTCGGGTTCTCGAGTGCGCCGCCCATGATGGAAATCTCCTTCTGGATGAGGTAGCCGCAGACAGCCGGGAGGTAATCTGCAACGCCTGCTGTAGAAGCATGTGCACGGTGTGCGGTGCCTAATGCATCGTTGACATAGATCTCAGCCATGGAAGCGAGTGCCTTAGCGAAATCCGGGTCGTTCTTGGTCTCTTCTGCGTGGAAGCGAACGTTCTCGAGCATGAGGACTTCGCCATCCTTCAGAGCTGCAGCCTTAGCCTTAGCGTCCGGGCCTACAACGTCTTTTGCCATGACGACTTCCTTGCCGAGGAGCTTGGAGAGCTCTGCTGCGACAGGCGCCAGGGAGAACTTCTTCACGTCGCCCTTAGCAGCTTCGAGTGCCTTAGCGGTCGCTTCGGCCTGCTCTGCCTCCGGCATAGCGTCGATCTTCTTCTTCTCCTTCTTATCGAGCTTTACAACGTCGTTGAAGATGTTGTGCGGGCGACCCATGTGGGAGCAGAGGATGACCTTTGCGTTGTGGTCTACGAGATACTTAATGGTGGGCAGCGCACCGACGATGCGCTTTGTGTCCGTGATGACACCGTCCTTCATCGGGACGTTGAAATCGCAGCGGACAAGAACGTGCTTACCGGCAACGTCGATGTCTTCTACGGTTTTCTTGTTGAGGTAGTTCATTTTCGTACACTCCTTTAAGAAATATATTGAGTTACGGTTATACGTTTGGTTGGCGGACAACACCGCCTACGGAATTTATTTTATACCAAACGGAAGATGATTTCAAGAGATAACGCGCAAATTGCACACTTTTTAGCGCAAATTTTTCATTTTTGCGATTTTGTACGGGCTTTTATTTCGCACCGTTCGCGTCTGCCGCGTCCCAGTCGTAGCCGCGCAGGCGACCGGCTTCGGAAAGCGCGGGAAAATCCCACTGGCGCAGGACTTCGTAAACGCCGATGGCGATGCTGTTGGAGAGGTTTAAGCTGCGCGCTTCCGAAATCATGGGGATGCGCACGCAGCGGTCTTTGTTTTTGAAAAGCAGGTCTTCCGGCAGTCCGGCTGTCTCTTTGCCGAAGAAGAGGTAGCAATTATCGGGATAGTGTATATCCGTGTGCTTATGGACGGATTTTGTGGAGAAAAAGAAAAATTCGCCGCTGTTTTTTGCAAAAAATTCGTCGAGCGAGTCATAATAGGTGATGTCGAGCAAATGCCAGTAATCGAGACCGGCGCGCTTTAGCTTTTTGTCGTCGATCTTAAAGCCCATGGGGCCCACAAGGTGCAGCCTTGCGCCCGTGGCGGCGCAGGTGCGCGCGACGTTGCCGGCGTTTTGGGGGATCTCCGGCTCGACCATAACGATATTCAAAACCATTGCTGTCAAAGTCCTTTCGGGAAGAATGATGTATGTTTTTGTAAAAAGGGGGAAACTAAACGTGACGGCTGTTTTGTATGTTTTAAAAGCCGCAATCTGGATCTGGAGGTTTGATGCCATGTATAAGCAGAGCATGAACGTTGTGAAGGGCGTGGGTCTCGGCATTGCCGCAGGCGCTGCCGTGGCTGCCGTTTCGTCCGCGATGATGAACGGCGGGAAGAAATCCGCCAAGGCGCGCACAAAAGAGATGCGCCGCAGCACCGCCAAGGCCGTGCACACGGTGGGGCAGCTCATTGACGGCGTAGAGAACATGTTGAAGTAACTACCCGCGGTCGCAGTGGCAGCCCAAAACGCCGCTGTGGCCGAATACATAGATGTTGCATGGCGTGCGGCGCTCGCCGGCGGCTGCGGCGCATTTGAGCGTCAGGGAGCCGGAAGCGGGC
>ERZ894183.1804-NODE-1804-length-10657-cov-5.680438_pt1 | contig 10657 bp, 9 predicted proteins | sample MGYA00380279_ERZ894183 | MGnify/ENA primary metagenome ERZ894183 (study PRJEB32331, sample SAMN06328422) | human gut metagenome | biome: human gut microbiome; feature: stool | host: Homo sapiens | collected 2013-06-26 ... | reverse complement strand
TTTTTATACTATTCTCTTTTTGAATAAAAGTCAAGTATCTTTTAATATGTTTATCCATAATATCTTAATGAAGCCTCCTTTAACAACATCCTTTCTTTACGTTTTTCTGATCTTTTCCAGAAAAGAAACGCTTAAGATTATCTGGTAACTGGTAATTTTTTTCTTTTTGATTAATATGTCCAAAGACCACTTCTAAAATACCTTCCACAATCATCGCAACCGGAGGTTCTTCATATTCTTCTCCCTGATAAATAAAAATACGGCAATCAACAGTTTCTCCACAGAGATCGCCACAATCTTGACACCTGTTCTCCTTCACTTCATCACAAATGTCGATACCGTTCACTCGGATCGTCGGGGAACTAATGAAATGATATTGTTCAGCCAGCTCTTTTGTTGTCACATTAATCTTGTGAATTTCGACATGAAAATCGAGTAGCTTGAAAATATCTAATAACAACGTTACAGCCAGATCAAACGATGCACCTGTTGCTTTACAGCGCTCACAAGTGTTTAAATCCAAATAAAGGAAATCTAAAATAACTTCCCTCCGTTTTTCATAATTACAACGCAGCTCCGAATCTGTAGTCCTTTTCATTTTTTTGTCAAAACAATTTTCAGACATGTTAATCCCTTTCTATTTAATAACTTTTTAATTATATTTTTATAATATTATAATATTATTTTTTTACACCGTCAAGATATTTTTACTTGTCATTCCATACGTCTTCCTATATAATCATTATATAACATATCAATTATATCATTATAGAAAAGGAGTTATTATGGATAGCGAATCTTTATCCGTCAAAATATTGAAAGCGATGGGCCATCCCATTCGTTTAAAAATCGTTAAGTTCTTATTGGATAAACCACACTGCGTGTGCGAACTCAAAGAAAACTTAGATTTTAGCCAGCCAAATTTATCTCAGCATTTAAAAATTTTAAAAGAAGCAGGTATTATTGCCAGTGAAAAAGTTGGAGTACAAACACACTATCACGTATGTTTAAAAAATACAGAAGCGCTCATTGCAGCAGCTGAAGCAATGAGCCAAGAATATTTAAATCAATTTAAGTAAAAAGTGCCATATTCCAAATTAATTCTACAGAAAAAGAGGGGACAATTTTTATGAAAATCGTCCCCTCTTTATTACTCTACTGGATCATGTGATAAAAGAAACAGCGTCAAAATTTCCTCTGCGAATTTCCCTTTTTCCGCCGGACACCGCTCTAACAGTTCCAATAATGCTGCATATTTTGTCCCCATATACTCTTTAGGGCCATAGAGAATAGCATCAGCTGACATTTTTAAAACGTTGCTAAAGCGATTCAGGCTTTTAAGTGAAAAGCCTTTTGTTCCAAGTTCAATATCGGCAAGGAACGTGGGTGTAATTCCAATCTTTCTTGCCAGTTCATCCCGGGACATATTCAGAAACGTTCTTTGCTTGCGGATACGCAGGCCAATAGCCTTGTGATCGAGCTCTTCCATTAAAATTCCTCCCTCGTCTATATAAATAGATTATTTTTTACAATGTTCAGTTTGCGGATTTTCAGGGGAGAGTAAGCTCTCCCCGTCATCCTCCGTAAACTTCCCAAACAAAAAAGCTATGCAAGGTTTATAATAATTACCCATACACAGCTTCAAAAAATAATCCGAATATTTCTATCCTGATTTGAAAATGCTTTACATTGTGCCGGTTTGCCTTTTACATAATAAAAACCTTGTCTTACTGATTGCTATCATGTAAAATAGTATGCAAGCGGTACGTGGCTGACGCCCGTTGTGTAGGGTGGTGTATTCACCTAAAGCAAGCCGATGAGGTGTGACCGCACCAAGTCGGATGCCGCTTTTTTATTTGTTCGTTTACGCTTTCATTCTATATTCAAATTTCCACATTTTCAAACTTCATTTATCCTGAAATCTTCAAACTGGAAAATCAAATATATCTTCCCTTATCCTTTTGATTTTCTCTTTATCGGATAAAAGTTCAAGAATTAGAAAACATAGCAGACGTGACAGGAGCGAATGAACCAAAAGTTATCCATAGTCCGTCCGTCCTTTCGGAAAATAAAAACTGCGCGTGGCAACTACCCACACACAGTTAAGAAAGTTCAAGAAAAAACTCAACAATATCACAAAATCAACTATGGCTATTGAATAAAGATGAAAAATAGCATATAATTAACTTTGCGGTACTCCTCGGAGGTGTGGTGCCCAAACACCGCATGCCGCATTGTGGTTGCGTCACAATGCGGATGCCGCAATTTTTATTTCTATAGTCTTTATTATAGTTTATATTGAAATAATATGCAATTCTTATTTGTATTTTTAGGGAAATAGTTTCTCTCGTATTCCATTTTTTCTTTCAGCGTTTCTCCCATTTCTCTTTAGGTACAAAAAATAAAATCTTTTAGGATAGATATTTATTTTCAGTTTTCACAATTATTTAAACGGATAGATTTAATCGGTCATTTTTCCTATTTTCTAACGGGAAAGACAAATTTTTTCTTGGTATCTATCAGGGCAGAGATAGCCTAATTCCATAAAAACCATCTCATCCCTAGAAATCAGGTTCACTTTGAGGTACAACACGTACATGCTTCATCCGTCTATCCCTGTCCAGACATACCGATCAACGATCAGGAAGCATACAGCACAGCCAGGAAGTCCCCCGAGCCGCTTTTCTTTTACATGGGTCTGCGCTCTCCACTCCATTGACGACGGCCAACTGCAAGTGAAACAATCGACCGCCGGGCTGACTTTCTGCATTTGCTCAGCCACACATATTTGTTGTTTTGATATTGGGGATCAACAAAAGCTTAAAAACCCCGGCTATCCTGATTTTTTGCGCAAAAATAAAAGGGAACGCGAAAGACTTTTCTTCCGGTTCCCTGTTTTTGACCGATTTTCATCCGCCAAACTCCATAATCTTTTTCAGTTTCAATAAGCGGGCACGCCGTACCCCAGAATCATGTAGCCCCCAAGCGGGTAGCTCCTCCTTGCGCAGCTGTCCGTGGTGTTCCCCTCAATGGTATTCACCGTTCCGTCCGTCACATTCTCAACAAAACCGACGTGATCCGCGCTGCCGTCGCCACTCCATGTGAAGAAAATAATATCCCCGGCCTTTGGGGTATAACTCCCGTCCTGCCACTGGCCCTTTGACTGGAAATAATTTACGCCGTCCGATACCAGTGCAAACTTGGGGATTACCCCCGCGTCGATATAACCGCACTGATCCGCGCACCATGAAACAAAGCAGGCGCACCATTCCACCCGCCCGGAAAAGCCGTACCAGCTCCAATAGGGCTGTCCTCCGACATTCCCGATTTGGCTGGCCGCCACGTTGACAATATTGCTGTTGCCTGCCCCTGTCGGGATACGCCCAAAGGGGTAATACCTTAAGACATTCGGCACATAGCTCACATCGCCGTAGCTGCCGCCGTGCAGATTGGCGAACTCCTGCGCGTTGGCCTGCGTATAACCGCCATAATTTTCCAAAGCCCAGTCAATATACCCGGCCCCGAAATTGTATCCCTGTAATCCGAGTTTGATATGTTCTAAATCCATGGGACTGGTAACCCCCGCGGCATGTAAACAGTCGGCCAGATACCGGATGCCAATATTGATCGAATACTCCGGATCGGTGATGCCGCCGGGATACTGGTCATTATAGCCGCACGCTGAACACTGCATGGGATCGCCCCCGCGACCGCCGGATTCCTGCATCATGACCGCTTTGATCAGTTCAACATATTCCTGTATCCCGTGTTCCCGGGCATACTTTGCGATCAGCAGTTCATAGGCCTGCACTTCTGCCGAAACAGGTTCAACCGCATTGGCATTACCCGCTCCCACCAGACACAAAGCCCCGCCAAAAAGCACAATGATGACAAGGATCAGCACGGCCACCCATCCCCCCGCCGCAAGGGCACTGGCAAGGGCTTTTCCCGCCGTCGCTGCGGCTTTGGCAGCTGCGGCAGCAGCCTTGGCGGCGAGCTTCCCGGTGGTGATGGCTGCTTTCGTCGCGGCCTGAGAAGCCTTAACGGCCACCTTGGCGGATGTCTGACTGGTCTTAGCTGCTGCCTTTGCAGCGGCCTGTGATGCTTTTGCAGCGGCCCTACTGCTTTCTCTGGCCGTCTTTGCCGTGGCCCGCCCGGACTTGATGGCGCGTTTCGATGCCTTCGCTGTCCGGATGCTGTTTTTTCCTAGTTTACGGGCTTCACTGGCTGTTTTAATGCGCAGCCTGCCTGTCTGGTCACTGGTTTTTATGGTGCGTTTGGGGGCCTTTTCAAGCCCTGTCCTGGCCGCCCGCCTGCTCTTGGCTGCGGAGTAAATGGACTGCCGGATATTCTTTTCTTTTTCCGGAAGGGCCTTGATCGACGGCTCGGTACTGCCTTTGGCTTTCACCATGCCGTCTGCGCGCTCCCGGGTTTTAATGCGCACCTCATCCCCGATATTCCGGACACCCTGTTCCGCTTCGGCGCGGGCATTTTCCGCGGATTCAGCCATACGGTCTGCCCGGTGGGCCTGAACCCTCTGAACAGCACGGCGGCTCTGATCCTGAACTTGACGGGCTGCTCCATGGGCCGCACGATCCGCGTAATCGGATGTTCGGTTGATGGCATAATCATTTGCGGATGTTTCCTGCGGCGACGGACTGCGCTCAGCGGCATCCTTTGTCCGGATGGTCGCTTCCCGTATCCGCTCGGCAGCTGTTCCGGCCTTGTCGAGTACCCGTATATCCTTTTTTACCTCCCGGGTCTTGATTGCTTTTCCGATGCTTAACACCTCCCTTCATCGAAAACGCCGGAAGGATCAAAGGGTTTCTTCTCCTGGCTTGGTCGTCATCAACCTGTACAGTCTGGTCTTTCTCGGAAACTTGTTGACAAAGGGCACTAAGGCACTCCCATACCTTATCAGGCCGCAGCCCTCATCCGCATTGGTGATATAGCTCAGCTGCTCCCGCGAGATATTCAAAAGATTGGCAAGCTTCTGGCGGTCACTAGCAGCCTGATTCAGCATGACGATAAACTCCGAGTTCGACAACATGGTGCTGGCTAAAACACTGTCTAAAAGGTACTCCACGTTCTGGGTGATGGCGGTCGGGAACGCATTACGCTTCCGGAAACGCCGCCACGCAGAGTTGAAAAAGGCCCCGGAGTATTCATTTTCAAAGACGACGTGGAACTCATCTAAAAACAAATGTGTCCGCTTGCCCTTTTTCCAGTTCTCCGTGACCCGGTTGATCATGGCATCTGTAATGACCAGCAGGCCCATGGTTTTGAGCTGCTTGCCTAAATCCATGATGTCATAGACCACCATACGGTTCTGGGTGTCCACATTGGTTTTATGGGCAAAGGCGTTCAGACTTCCGTCCGTGAAAAGTTCAAGCTCCAAAGCCAACTCCTGGGCTTCCGGCTCTGGCTGATCCATGAGCTTCTCCCTCAGCACACACAAGGTCGGCAGCTCCCCGCCGCGTTGATAATCGTCATAGACCAGTGCCACGCAGCGGTCGATGATGGATTTTTCTTTTGCCCCCAGTCCCTTTTTGTCCAACTGCTCAAAGAGGGATAAAATGAACTCGGACTTATCGACAATGGGGTTTCCACCATCACCGTAGCCCTCCACCATATCCATGGCATTGATATGATCCTCACTTCCAGCCGCAATCCGGATCGCTTCACCTCCGAGGGCTGTAATCAGGGAGACATACTCGCGCTCTGGATCACAGACGAGTATGTCATCCTGTGTTGCGAGGGCGAGAAACACGATCAGCTCCTTTGCGCTGAAGCTTTTCCCACTGCCCGGCACGCCCAAAAGAAAGGCGGACTGGTTCAAAAGATTGGCTTTGTTACACATGATGAGGTTGTGGGAGATGGCGTTCTCACCATAGTAGATGCCGCCCGTGTCCATGATTTCCTGCACCCTAAACGGCATCAGCACAGCTAAGCTCTCGGTGGTCAGGGTGCGCAGGGCATTGATCTTCCGGTGTCCGATGGGCAGAGCGGTGTTTAAACCGTCCTGCTGCTGATAGCGCAGGATCGCGAACTGACAGAGGTGCTTTCTGGCCGTGGTGAGCAGCGTATCCGTGTCTGCGTCAAGCTGCTTTTTGCTTTTGGCGGTGTGGACAAGGGTGAGCAGGCCAAACATCATCCGCTGATCCCTTGTCGTCAAGTCGTCCAGAAACTCTTTTGATTCCTTCCGCTGCAGCTCCATATCATAGGGGATGACCGCAGAAAAGTTCTGATTCTGGTTCTGCCGGCGCTGCCAATTCGTTATATTTGTCTCCACGCCGAGCAAGCGGTTCTCCACCTCCCGCACGGCTTCATCGGTCGGCACTGGAATCACGTCAATGGAAAGCATGAGATTTCGGTTGAGCTGCGTCAGCTCGCTGATCATGCTGTCACGGATGTAGGATGCGTATTCACGCAGGAACAGAACCCGGCCATAGCGATCACCCATTTTAAAAAAGTCCGATTCAAACTCAAAGGTATCCGGGCAGATAAAATCCCGGAAATCATGGCCTTTTTTCATGGTCTGTAGTAAATCAAAGGTAAAGCCTGTCTCCTCCCCTGTCCGGTAAAAGTCATGCAGAACGCGCAGTCTTTCCTCTGCGTCAAGCTCCGTACAGCGTGATCCCAGACGGGAAAAGTGGGCGGTTAACTCTGTACTCACGCGGGCAAAATAGGTCTTGGCTTCCTCGTAGTTCTTGCGTATAACCGTCACGGTGACATACTTTTCCTGAATCATGCTGTTGGTTCCGGTTGCCTTGTCGAGTAGCATCTGGTTATACTCTTTCCGGTAGATGTCCAGTCCATCCTCTTTCATGGGGATCAGAATGCTTTTTTCAAAATCCGCCCGGTTCAGACGGCGATTGTTGATCGTCAGTTTTGTGGTCGTGCCGCTGTCAAAGCTGTTTAACAGCTCAGAATATTCTAAAAACATGGCTTCCTTATCCTCCCTGCCGGCCACAGCGTAATTGATGTCCGTAAATCGAAAAGTCTTGGAATATTTATTTTTACCGATACAAAAAATCCCATCCGGATAAATGATCTGGATGGGGACGGCCTGCTGTACGCTTTTGGGAATTTTAAATTTTTCTTTCTCCTGATGGTTTGAATTTTTAAGTGTTTTAATCATTTTTCGCTCCTTGATCTTTTTTTCTTTTTTTATCTCTTTTCTTGTTAGCTGGCGTGGTCAGCATCCGGTAATACAGGTTGTCCGCATCAAAAATCAGAATTTTGGGCATCAGAAATCGGTCTTTTATCCATGCCCACAGGAACTGTTCTGCGCTCATGCCGTGGTACTTGATAAAGCCTAACGCCCCAAAGGGCGCGGCGGCTAAGATACAGGCCCAGGACAGGGTTTCCATGCCAAAGTAAGGCCGCAGTAAAAAGTACAGGCCAACGGCCATTCCACAGGCCATAACCGAAAAAACAAACTGCCGCATGGACAGTCCGAAAAACATGCTTTCTGTATATTCGCGGATCTCGCGGTTTATCTTCACTTCCATAATAAATCTCCTTTTGCTTTTACAGGCTTGCTTTTTGAGCGGAGCCTGCTATACTAAAACTATAAAAACTACTACATAGGAGGTGCCCCCATGGTATATGTCGCATTCATTTCGTTGATCATCACCATTGTGCTCATCGTTCTGTCATTTGTGTTGAAGCTTGCTGGAAAGCTCCGTCTGACACTGCCCGTTGTCTATTTCCTGCTGATCAGCACATTTCTCAATCCATGGGCGGCTGCCCATGAAACACTGGCTTTTGCCATTCTCTTTATTCTTCTGGGTTTTTCTCTGATCTCCTGGATACGCTCTTTTAAGGAATACTGGGACGAACGGCAATACTATAAAACCATGAAAGAAGATATTGCCTGGCAGGCCCGGACTGCAAGGGAGCGCGGTATCTCTACCCGTGACTTCTATATTGACAGCGAGGGAACCATGCGCTATAACAAAGATGATAAACCGGTATTCTAGGACGTTAACCGCGTCCTTTTTTATTTCTACAGGCCCATCATCTCTTTGACACAATGATCTGCAAGCTTGATGGTTCCCACCAACACCAGCATGTTAAAAACCAGTTCCCCGATATAGGCCCAAACCATGGTGACCGCCGAAGCGTCCGGGTTAACCTGTGGCGGGGATGCCGCAAACAGTGAGAAAATCACACAGGCCAGTACAATGATCGCCCCCTCCAGACAGACCCCCGCATAGCTTTTCAGAAAGCTCTTGCCAATGTTCTGGCTGGGTTCACCCGCAAAAGTGGACAAGGGCACCGGGGCGATGGCAGTATAGAGAAACAGCTTAAAAAACCGCCCATACACGCTCATGATCATCACAAAAGACAGTACGGTGATGAACAGTCCCCCGATGAGGGTCACTGCCCACAAAGGGATGCTCTCAAGAAATGCGCAGTTCTCCACGGCTTCCACAATCTCCGGCGGCAGCACGGTTTGGGTCGCACCCCCCAGCCCCGCCGTCACCATGATTTTTGACACAATCCCCTGCACAATGGTGAACAGGGCAATCATGAGTTCCAGACCATAAGTGATGATCCCTTTGGCAATGGCAAAGCGCACAAAGAGTTTCAGGGCGTGCTCCGGCTTCTTGACCTCTGCCAGTGAGCCACAGGTCTTGACCATGCCCACCAGAAAAAACAACACCAACAGCGCGTAGCCGATGGCCTGTAAGGTGCCGTTGATGTTGACAATCACCTCCCAGATGCCGCCGCCCTTAAAGGTCTGGGGCGACTGGGTAAGCAGCTGCCAGATTTCCGACAGTTTTCCATTCCATGTGTCCAGTGCGTTTTGCAGATTTTGTACAATCCAGTTATCACTTTCCATTGAATCCTCCTTTCAGGGGCAGTCCAGCGTTTCAGCCTGCCTTTTTTCTTTGTATCCATACCGGACTATCCCGCAATGGTGTTCAAAATTTCCTTGGCAAAGGTGACCACGATTCCCCCGGCCACGGTCATGATGCCATTGGCCCTCTGGCTTGGATCATGGGACTTAAGGGATAAGCCGATCTGCACAATACCATAGCCGATAAGGATCATACCGACCGCCCGGACAAGGCCAAAAATAAAAGTGGATAGGTTGTTGACCACGGCAATGGGGTCATCGGCAGCGCACACGGTTGTGGTACATAGAACACACAGTACAACCGCCATATAAACCGAAAAGTGGCGGTGCATTTTAGTGTTCACAGACAGACGGGGTGTCAGGGCTTTATGCTTCTTTTTTCGTTTCGTTGTTTGGTTCATTCAATTGTATCTCCTTTAACTTTTCAAAATAGGTTTCTAAATCTTCCTCCGACCAAAGCATACAAGTTATTTCTTCGGATATTTCCATTTCCTCAATCACCATATCCGGCGAATAAGGCACAAGGCTCATGCTTGCAACGGCGTGATCCACACGCCCGTGTTCATAGGGCAGCATCCCGCCGTCGGTGGTCAGATGGATATTGGGATGTTTTAACAGGTTGTATTTTTCATCTTTGATGGGCCGTTCTCCGCGGATAAAGAGCAGGGCATAACGGTTGTCGAGCATCCGCACCTCATCCGGTGTCATCAGCTCCCGTCCGCTGTTCTGGTAGTTCGTAGAGTAATTCCCGCTCTTACCTGAACTTTTTCCGTAGGTGTTGGTGTCAATGGTTTGTTTCCCGAGCAGCTCACTGACATATTTGTGCGTTGCCTGCTCATTGCCGCCGAGATATAAAAATGTGTCGCAATTCCCCGCGATGCTTTCCCACTGCTTTTCAAACAGGGCCTTGAGCTGGGCCATGTTCTGTAAAATGATGGACACGGAAACGCCCCGGGAGCGCATAACACTGAGGATTTTGTCAAAATCATCGGGTAAACTCACATTCGCGAATTCATCCATGATGAAATGCACGTGTACGGGTAACAGCCCCCCATATTTTCGGTCAGCGGTGTAAAACAATTGCTGAAAGAGCTGCGTGTACAAAATGCTGATGAGGAAGTTGAAAGAGGTGTCATTGTCTGGGATTAACGCAAACAAAGCCACCTTCTTTTCCCCCATACTCGCCAAGTCCAGTTCATCAGTCACCGTGAGGGCCGAGAGACTTTCAAGGTTGAACTTTTCCAGTCTTGCCGCTAAGGTGATCTGAATGGATTTCACGGTCTTGGCCGCACCGCTCCGGTAATTGCGGTAATACTTCAGGGCGATGTGATCCGGTTCGCGTGCTTCCAGACGATCCATCAGCTCATCAAGGGGAGACATATAGCCGTCCACATCTTCGGGGATGTCCCCGTTTCTGAGCATCTCCATGACCATGGGAAAATTCTGTTCCTCGGTCGGGGCTTCGTATTTCAGAAAAAAGACCAAGGACAGCAGTAACATACTGGCCGCTGTATCCCAGAAGGGATCGCTTGACTGCGCACCTTTTACGGTCGTGGCTTTAAAGAGGTTTGTCACAAGCCGCTGCACATCGTTGTCAGTTTTGAGATAGACAAAGGGGTTATAGCAGTGTGATTTCTCCATGTTGATTAAATCCAGAATACGGACTTCATACCCTTTTTCTCTGAGCAGCTGTCCGGTATCGCGGAGGATCTCCCCTTTGGGGTCAAGGATCACCATACTGGTATTGGCCTGCATGACATTGGGCTTTGCATAGAATCGTGTTTTCCC
>ERZ894183.1801-NODE-1801-length-10664-cov-5.107362_pt1 | contig 10664 bp, 9 predicted proteins | sample MGYA00380279_ERZ894183 | MGnify/ENA primary metagenome ERZ894183 (study PRJEB32331, sample SAMN06328422) | human gut metagenome | biome: human gut microbiome; feature: stool | host: Homo sapiens | collected 2013-06-26 ... | reverse complement strand
GTGTTATTTATGTGCAATTTTCATTTTGGCGCAACCGCTGCTCTGTGCGCAAAGCCTTCTTCACCCTTTCCTCTAATCACAGATAATCTTTATCAGACAGCTGAAACATTAGCTGGATATGGTTTTGATTCCATCGAATACCACATACGTGATCCCAGACGGGAAATTGATGGTTTTCGGCTGAAAGCCTCTGCTGACGAAAACCAGCTTTTAGTATCCAGTCTGGGAACCGGAATGGCATACGGAGACGAAGGTCTGAGTATCACCAGTAAAGATTCTCTGACCCGTAAGGCCGCCATCCAACGTCTAAAGGACCATGTGGATCTTGCCTCCATACTTGACTGTTATGTAATAATCGGTTCTATGCGTGGAAAGATAGAAGATGGGGATACCTACAGCCAGACCCATCAGCTTATGAAAGAATCCATGAAGGAACTAGCTGACTATGCGGAAGCAAAAGAAGTTACCTATGTAATTGAAGCAATCGACCGGTTTGAAACGAATTATCTGTGTACAGCCGAGCAGATATGTGCTTTGATCGATGAAATTGGCAGCAGCCGGATTGGGGTTCATCTGGACTCTTATCATATGAATATTGAAGAAAATAACTGGGAATCACCCATTTATATCTGCGGCAACAAGCTAAAACATTTTCATTTCGCAGACAATACAAGAAACTTCCCCGGTTCCGGCCATATTCCTTTCAAAGCCTTAATTGACGCTTTAAAAACGATCCAATATAAGGACAGTATCACATTAGAGTGCTTCCCCTATCCAGATTCTTCAACCGCACTAAAAAATGGATTGGCCTATTTAAAATCACTCCTGTAACTATTTGCAAATATCCTCTGAAAATGCTATGATTAAGAAAGGGGGACATTTTTTACAAAATACAGTTTCCTTCTAAGGAGAATTCATGGAAAAAAAGATGATGGATATTAATAATCCAGAAGCATTGCGGCAGATTGCCAAATTGATCAATCAAAGGCCTGGACGGATGACCCAACTGGCATCTCTGTTAAATTCCTCTGCCACTATATCTAAGGACTACGGCGACGGAACTCCTGTAACTACCACCGAAATCGGTCTCCTGGTCTACATCGCCAATAATCCTGGCTCTACTAACACCTTGCTGGCTGAGCAGTTCGGACGGTCTAAAGGTGCTATTTCTCAACTTGTAAAAAAACTGGAAGAAAAAGAATATATTATCCGGGAAAATAATCCTTCTGATTCAAAATCAAGTTATTTTTATCCTTCACTCAAAGGATTGAAGTTAATTCAGAAAATAAACGAAACAGAGTTTGATGACAGAAATGGCATACTGATGCGTATGCTTGAAATGTGTTCTCTGGAAGATATACAGACATTCTACAGAATGGTGGATGTATATATTGTCATATTGATTGCTCAGCACCGGGAGATGACGAACGGATCTGAGCCGGATGGATCTGAGACAGAAATCAGCAGGTAAAAGAGGAAAAACAGCGCTGCCTGAACATGACAACTTTGATGAGAAGCAGGGCAGATTTTCAAAAAGACAACCGGGCAATTGTCTTTCTGAAAATCTGCCCTCTTCTATATTATATGATACAAATATAAAAAGCTGAAACGTGGATCGATAACGTGTAATTATCTTCTTTCTATGCCTTCTCTAATCCATTTGGTCCATTTCTGGCCTTTACGCAAACTTTGAAACAGCCTCTGGATCTGTCCATGAGTTTTTCCCTAATTATAATCCCTCATACTCCTCCAGCTTCAAAATTGCCTCATGTATCATATCTGCTGTCACCGGATAGGGCGTATGCTTCATCTCCTGATTTTCCATGGTAACCGCAAGAATATCCTCCATAGGATCCTCCCGCTCCAATTCCAGATCCTTAAGACATACCGGCAGGCCCACCTTCTTATAAAACGCGTATACCTGCTTCAGATTTTCAAAATCCCCATCCAACATCAGATTCACCAGCGTTCCATAAGCAACCACCTCTCCGTGGAGATATTTTTCCTCAATATGCGCCCGGCTGGTGAGTCCGTAAAACAGCGCATGGGCTGCGCCTCCATTATAATCCGGATGTACAGAAACGGACACGATCCCCGGTGAGATCACAACATTCAGGATTGTCTGCTCTGCTTCATCTGTTATCCGGCCCTGTTTCACATCCTCTAAGGCCTTGCAGCCATTTTTTAATAGAGGATAAAAGCACAGTTTTCCGCACTGAAGTCCAAGCTGACTTCCATAGCTTAAAGCTTCTCCTGCCTTTGCTGACCACCGGGACTCTACAAATTTTGCCATAGCGTCTCCTATACCGGCCCGGAAGAAGCGGACCGGGGCGGACATGATCACTCTTGGATTAATAAAGCAGTGAACCGGAACCTGTGACAGCCTGGAAATATCACAGAAGGAACCATCCTCATGGTACATAATACTGATCCTGGTAATAGGGGCACAGTTTGAGGCAATCGTTGGAACTGTAAATACCGGCTTATGCATACGGTCTGCGGCCAGCTTCACCGTATCCAGGCATTTTCCTCCGCCTGCAGCCAGGATCATATCTGCTTCCTGTACAAATGGCTCTGCCATAATCCGGTCGGTATTTTCATGCGAGGCCTCACGTCCATACACCATGTGCCCCGTCATAAGAAGCCCGGCATGTTTGAGTGCTGGAAGAATATACTGTTCTGATGCCTTCCACGCCTTCTCTCCATGGATTACCGCCACTTTCCTTCCATATTTTCCTATTTCATTTTTAAATTCTTCAAACGCAGCCTCACCAATGGTAAACTGCGGCAAATAAATCGACGTCATGCCTTCTCTCCTCATCTTACCAGATAACCACCGTCCACTGGAATGACCGCCCCATTCAGATAATCAGAAGCCGCTGAGGCAAGAAACACACAGGGCCCCTTCATATCCTCCGGAGTTCCCCAGGCACGGGCGGGAATCCGGTCTGTAATCTCTTTGTATCTGGGATTTGACGGATCGGTTAAAGCGGTATTCATCTCCGTATCCATATAGCCAGGGGCAAGGGCATTGACATGAATCCCCTTAGAAGCCCACTCATTACATAAAGCCTTTGTCAGCTGGGCTACTCCGCCCTTTGATGCTGCATAAGCAGCGACGGTATATCCGCCGAAGAACGACAGCATAGAGGCTATATTTATGATCTTTCCCCCGCTGTTCTGGCTTATAAACTGTCTTCCCGCCAGCTTACAGAGCTGAAATACGGCGTTCAGATTAAGATTCATCACAAATTCCCAGTCCTCCTGAGGAAATTCCTCCACCGGATGGCGCTTTTGAACTCCTGCTCCATTTACCAGAATATCAAGATGGTCTCCCAACGCTTCTACTGCTATCTTAAATCCCTGTGTCAGACTTTCTATATCCCCCAGGTCGGCCGTTACTGCCCTGCATATGAACCCCCGCCGGGACAATTCCTCTGCCGCCTGCTGCGTCCTGGGACTTATATCAATGATGCAGACCTCTGCCCCGGCCTCCAAAAGCCCTTCCGCCATGCCGTAAGACAAGCCCTGGGCTCCTCCTGTTACAATGGCCTTCTTCCCGGTGAGGTCTGTAAAATTTTTTACTGCCATACTGTTCCCTTTCTGTCAAACAGTCTCTATTGCTTCCCTTCTGCCGCCTGATCTACAAATGCCTTTAGCTCCGGATCTTTACAGCCTGCGTAAAAGCAGTCCAGAAAACGTGGGATCATACATTCTCTTACAAGCTGGGGATCTACTGCCTTTAAGGCTTCTAAAAGAGGCTTAGCCACCTGCTTTTTCATGTCAAACAGGAGATTGGCATTTCGGTTCTGAGCTTCCTTTCTTCCGTCCGGATATCCCATTCCCTTTGGAGAGCCGAAGGCTCTGGAGAAAATATTGCTCAGGTTCAACTCTGCCCCCCATCCAAAGCCCTTTGCATATGGGATTGACAACGCATTTCCATTGTTGATCTGTAAAAACAGATATGCGTCCGTTGGCTCGATACAGTATCCGCATACAACACCCGGATACATATTTAAAGCCATCAAAGCCCCCTGTCCTGTCCCACAGCCTGTGATAACAAAATCAACGGCATCGGAATTTAAGAGAAGAGCGGCCTGAATCCCCAGATGAAGGTAGGTCAGGCGTGGATTTTCTTCTGTATATGCCTCTGGAATATCCTGCTCGCTTAAGGGAACCTCCATAGCCGCGTTATAAACCTGATGCCCCATTGGCTCGACTACCTTTTTCAGTTCATTTACAATAATCTGATTCTTTGATGCCTGGCTGAATTCATTTAAAACTGCAATCTTCATAAAATAGTTTCCTCACTTTCATTATTCTTCCTGCTCCGTAATCAGCGCATCCGCATCCCGGCGCATTCTTTCAAACTCTTCTTTTGAAAGAGCAATATCGATTGACCTGGCTGTATCTTCCACTTGAGCCGGTTTTCTGGCGCCGCACAGCACATTGATTTCTGGTGCCAGCATGGAATTCCATTTAATACAGAGATTCGCCAGCGTACACTGGTATTTTTCAGTCAAATCCTTCCAGCCTGCCAGCATCCGATTGACACGGCGTATATTTTCAGGTCTCCACCAGAGTTTTCCAGCCCGAACCTCTCCCGGCTTTGCTATATAACTGTCTGATGCCTTTCCCGCCAAAAGCCCCTGTTCAATAGGTGAATATGTCTGAAGAGTAATTCCATGCTCCCTGCAAAACGGCAGAAGCTCCCTCTCAGCCTTCCGATCCAGAATACTGAGCTTTTCCTGTATCACGTCCAGCTGTCCAGCCTGGACATACTCCTTTAAAACCGCAGGATTTATATTGGAGGCTCCAATGGCCAGGATTTTCCCCTCCTGCTTCATTCTAAGAAGCTCCCCCATGGTTTCTTCCACAGGCACGAGCCCATAGGTCTTACACTGCCAATGAGTATAATAGACGTCAATATAATCCGTTCCCATCACCCTAAGGCTCTGCTCCAGATCCCGCCGAATGGCCTTAGGTGACAAATCCCGCCTCACCGCATGGCCCTCTTTTATAAAATGAAGCTCTCCGCCCTGGTCATACCACTGGAGCCCGCATTTGGTGGAAAGAATCAGCTTTCTTCTGGGCAGCTCCTTTAACGCTCTTCCAACCACTTCCTCGCTGTGGCCAAATCCATACACACGGGCGGTATCAATCCAGTTTATCCCTAGCTCCACCCCCCGACAGATAGTGTCCACAGAGGTCTGATCGTCATTGTCTCCCCACCATTCGCCTCCGCCGATGGCCCAGCAGCCTAAAGCCAACGCTGAGGCATAGATTCCTGAGGCTCCTATTTTTCTTTGTTCCATCATAGCTGCTCCGCCTTTCCCGCCATCTCACCATACTCTGCTTTTTCTTTCTCTATAAATGCCTTCAGGCTGTCAACAGACGGCATATCTGCACTGCACCCGTGAGATGCGACCAGCATGGATGCGGAAGCGGAACCCAGTTCCAGACACTCAGCAATAGTCAGTCCGTTAAATATGCCATACAGGAAACTGGACGCATATCCATCGCCTCCTCCGAAGCCCTTCAATGCCTTTACCGGGAAGGGTCGGACGGAATAGGCATTTCCATCCGCTGTATAGGCACTGGAGCCTTCCTTTCCATGCTTAATCACTATCACAGATGCCTTTTTTGAACACCAGTAAGCTGCAGAAGCCCTGTCACTTCCATCCAGTCCAAGGAGCTGTTCTGTCAGATCATATTCCTCTCTGGAGCCCAGGATCACATCGCTTTTTTCTGCTATCAGCGAATAATATAAAGCAATCTCATCCCTGTTTTTCCAACTATAGCTGCGGTAATCAATATCAAATATAAGTCTGACTCCATGCTTCACCGCTAATGCCGCCGCCTTTAAGGCCGCTTCTCTGGAAGGACTGGCTGCCAGTGCTGTGCCGGAGATCAAAAGAGCTTTTGCCTGGCTTAGATAGCCTTCGTTAATATCCTCCGGTGAAAGAGACAGATCCGCAATTCCATTTCGATACATCAAAATATTGCTCTCATCCGGACTCAGGATCTCCGTAAATGTAAGACCCAGGCTTTCTCCGTGTTCACATCTTTTGATATGAGATACGTCAATCCCCTCCTTCCTGAAGTAATCCGTCACATATTCCCCGAATCTATCATCGGATATTCTGGCAAAAAAACCGCATTTTTTCCCCAGACGTGAAAGTCCCACTGCAATATTAGCCGGCGATCCACCTACATATTTTTTAAATGTGGTGCTTTCCGCCAGCGTTTTATAATAATCCAGAGGATTCAGATCAATGGCAATCCGTCCCAGAAGAATAAGATCCAGGGGCCTTTCCTGATTAAATGATATGTATTCCACGATACCCTCCTTTTACCACAGCTTCTCATACAGCTCTTTTATCATTTCTACTGTTACCGGCCTTCTTGTATTAGAAGGACTCCCCGAAGCAATCGCATCCTCCGCCATCCGGGGAACCGCTTCCATAAAAGCTGTTTTTTCAATCCCATATTCTTTCAGAGACGGAATTTCAAGCTGGCAAAGCAGATCCGAAATCTGATTTAACAGCTTCTCTGCTCCTTCTCTGGCTGGTTCTGAAGTATACGCAAATCCGCACTCCGCAGCCAGTTCCGCAAAACGTCCTTCCTCTCCTTCTGCCGCAAACCGCAGGCACACATCCAGAAGCATGGCGTTGGAAATTCCGTGAGGTACATGAAACAAGGCTCCAATCGGACGGCTCATTCCGTGAACCAGAGCTACAGATGAATTGTTAAATGCAATTCCTGCTTCCAGAGCTGCCAGGGCCATCTGTGTCCGGCTTTCCTCGTCGGCTCCATTCTCCCATGCTTTTCTCAGATTCCCAAAGATCCTCCGGCAGGCAGATACCGCAAACAGGTCAGACATGGGCTGGGCCTTTCTGGAGGTAAAGGCTTCAACTGCATGAGTCAGCGCATCAATGCCAGTTGCCGCTGTAACCCCTGGGGGCATGGTCATTGTAAGCTTCGGATCAATCACAGCCAGATCCGGAATCAGGGAAGGCCCCTTCAGCAGCAGCTTTACCTGTGTTTTTCTGTCTGTGATAATGGTAAACTGGGTTGCCTCTGAGCCGGTTCCCGCTGTTGTAGGAACCGCTGCCATAGGAGCCAGCCTCTGCGTCACAGTCTGTCCCAGATAGTCTGCCGGACTCCCCTTGCAGGCTGTAAGCATGGCGATCCCCTTCATGGCATCAATAGAGCTTCCGCCTCCAAACCCGATCAGGAAATCACACATTTCCCTTTCATAACAGGTACTCCCCTTCCGGATCATCTCATCATCCGGTTCTCCGGTAATCCCAGAAAATACCGCCCAGGATCTGTTTCCCTGCTTCAGTACCGCCATGATCCTCTCAAGCCCCTCCGACTCTCTCATGATCGGATCCGTTACGATCAACGCCTTTTGACCCATGGAGTACAGCACCTGGCCAGACTGCTCCAGCGCATCCTTCCCGCTTATGATCCTGCCAGGCATGATACATAGATCTGCCATTTTCCTTTTACCTCCTCTCTGCCTTATCACTGCTTCCTTTTATGAAAACGCAGCCACCAGCTCCTCATAGCTTGATGCGTCCTGCAGCTTTTTCATGGTACTGTCATTTCCCAACTTTCCTGCAAGCTCTGCGATAAGGCGCAGATGATCCTTTGCCCCTTCATTGTCAGAGGGAACGGCAAAAAGAAAAAACAGCCTGGCCGGTTCTCCGTCATAAGACTCCCACTGGATCATCTCCCTTGTCTTTCCCACCGCAATTCCCACATGATCCACATAATCCGATTTTCCATGGGGGATCGCCACATGGCCCCCAATTCCTGTAATCCCCTCCTGCTCGCGAAGATATACGTCCTTGATATACCCCTCCAGATCTCCGATATATCCTGCTTTCTTTAAAAGTTCCGCCAGATGACGGATAACCCCATCCTTATCAGCCGCATCCATATCCAGGTCAATGACCCGGCGATCCAATATTTCCTTTACTGCCATAGATACTCTCTCCCTTTATTAATTAATAAAAAACTGGTACAGCTCCAATGCGGACCTCATAGATTTCATAGTTTCCAGATTCCGATCATCATCGGTCAGCTGCAGAAAATCTTTATAAAACTGTTTGGTGCGTCTTATTTCAAAATTGGATGTCATTTTGACCGCCAGTAGAAATACTACATCCACCATATCATCATGCCATCGGACAGGCCGGTCCAGAATCGCCGCCACGATCCGTGATTCATTTATCTCTGCCATATTTCCGTGAGGAATGGCAATCCCACGTCCAATACTGGTGGTGGTAGCCCGTTCCCGTTCATACACACTGGACAGGTAATTAGGAGTCACATCTCCTTTTTCCTCCAGCTTTTTCACCATCATGGCGATCAGCCCGTCCTTATCCTTCGCCTGGGGATGGATCAGAAGCAAATCTGCCTCAAACAGCGGGTGGCACAGGCCGCTGAAGTGAAATTCCCGCTTTTTACGGGAATTAAAAATCTGACCAACCTTCTGACGCACCAGATCCAGTCCCTGCTCATTCAGACGGATCCCTACATTAACAACCCGTTCGTCACTGATACAACCATTGGACAGATTGATAATCATATCCTTATCCGGATATTGTGACTGGCAGAAATCATGATAACTGACTGCCTGTACATCCACAAGCTCCGAAATATTATATTTCAGCATCTCCATTGCAAGCTGGATGGACGCCAGCCCCCTGTCGCTTACCAGGAGTGCCGTAAGAGGCTGTCCCTTTTTCTGACGTATGATAGCTGCCTGTATATAAAGGGCAATACCAGCCAGCTCATCCCCTGTCACCTGCACACCATAATGCTCCTCAAACAAATGGCTGGTAGACCAGGCCGCAAGAAAGATATGCTTATATTCTTCTTTCACATAGCGGCTGATGTTGTTTCCATCCGCAGTAGAATATTTCATACGGAAAATGGCAGACCTCAGATGAAGCAGCAGGCTTTCCTGAAGGATTTCATCTCCCGACAAGTCAATATCCAGAACAGTATCGATCATATCGATCACAAGCTTTACAAATTCTCCCAGATCCTTATCATAAGCCTGGGTATAATCCTTATTTTCAAGCCTTGTAAAGCTTTTCACCTTTCTTGCCGACAACAAAAGCACCGCCAGAAGCATAATATCATCCTCTGAAATGCGAAGCCTGAATATCCGTTCAAGTCTTCGGTAAATGGACTCAGCAAAGGAATATTCATTATAATTCTGAATGTTCTCCAGCTCCGAAGCGGAGATCCAGGCTGTATCCGCCCCTTTTCTCGCCAGGGACAGGCAGGTCATGATCCATACCATTTTGAAGGAGTCATCTGTCAGTTCAATCCTCCAGGCATTCTCCGCCTCTACGATCACCCGGCGGACCCTGGAAATGTCCACCCCCGGCGCAAAGGTTCCAAACAGCGCCTCTAAAACCCCAGGCATCATATCCATCATATAATCGCGAATAGCAATACGAAATCCATATTCATTTCCTTCAAGACAGATTCCCTTGCTCCGCACTGATAAAATCTTAAGGCCTCTTTCCTCAAACCATCCGGAAACCTCTCTTAAAAGACGCCCCACTGTAGGCGGGCTCAAATACAGACTGTCTGCCAGAAGCTTAAGGGTTATGGTTTCTTTGGGCTTCAGTTTCAAAAGCTTTCCGATCAGCTGCCTGTTGCTGCTGTTTAAATGCGAAAGGGGAAGGGGCTGCTCTCCACTGTCCAGGTACTGCGAAAGTCTCTGCCCTTCTTCCTTCCCTGTCTCCAGCCATACCCCTGCCCCCTGTCTTTTCTGGATCCGCCCAAACCGATTCTGCTTCAGCCAGTCATCGATCTCATTTAACCTCAGCCTGACTGTTTTTTCTGACAGCCCCACCCGGGCGGCAAGCTCTGTTGTGGTACAGGTCTCCCCATTCAAAAGACACCTAAGGATTCGGACATTATACAGTGCTTTTTTCTCCTGTTTCAACCAACCACCTCGACTTTACGATCTGTAGGCCTGAAAGCCCGGTTTCCCGGGCTTATGCCTTCTATTCACGGCTTGTAGATACTGCTTCCCCGTAAATGTAGCGTCCACTGGATCCGATCACCTTCATGTATGCCTTTACAAACTGCTTTACACTTTCCTCTGCGGCCATGCACAGGTGCAGATAATCCATTCCCGGATCCTCCTTTAACGCATCAAGCATACCCTTTTTCGCAGCTTCAAATGCGTCTGTGGCAACATTAATCTTGTTGATTCCCCCTGCTACCGCCTGTTTTAAATTCTCCTCGCCAGAACCGGAGCCGCCGTGCAGGACCAGAGGCATCTTCAACGTCTCTTTTAAAAGGCGCAGACGTTCAAAATCCAGTTTTGGTATTTTCCCCTTAGGATATGCACCGTGAGCCGTCCCGATAGCAACCGCCAGAGCATCAACTCCTGTACGGTTCACAAAATCTGCTGCCTGATCCGGATTTGTATAAAGATCCACATCTGTATCATCAGAAGCAGCGGCCTGCCCCACATGGCCCAGCTCACCTTCCACGGAACATCCCATCCCGTGAGCCAGGGCACTGATCATGGCGCTCCTTCTCACATTCTCCTCATAAGGAAGGGAAGATCCGTCAAACATAACATTGGTAAAACCTGCGTTAATGCAGTCTGTGAGCACATGGAA
>ERZ894183.1796-NODE-1796-length-10681-cov-36.626859_pt1 | contig 10681 bp, 11 predicted proteins | sample MGYA00380279_ERZ894183 | MGnify/ENA primary metagenome ERZ894183 (study PRJEB32331, sample SAMN06328422) | human gut metagenome | biome: human gut microbiome; feature: stool | host: Homo sapiens | collected 2013-06-26 ... | reverse complement strand
ATACGGACGGCTCCGGCGAAAGCCTCATTATCCCTCTGCAAAACATGATCAACACACTCTACTCGAAAGACATCTCCCGCAAGGTTTCTACCGCGCTCAAGGCGCAGATGGAAAGCGGAGAGTTCAAGAAGCGCAATCTCCCGTATGGTTATCGCTGGGATGAGGAACACAGCAATATGGTCTTTGATGAAGAAACCGCACCGATTGTCCGGAAGATTTTCCAGTGGAAGATTGAGGGGCTGTCTCTTCCGGCGATTGCAGACCGGCTTGATGCAATGAATGCACCCAATCCGGAGTTTCAAAAGTATCAGGTCGGCGTCCGCACAGGCAATGCTACGGCAAAGAAGATTTGGAACAAGTCTTCACTGACTACCATTCTGGATAATCCCCATTACGTCGGAGATACCGTTCTCGGACGGACGCTGAACGCCATCTACAAGGGCGTCAAGAATCAGCATATCGACCGCGAGGAATGGATTGTTTTTCCCAATACTCACGAGGCGATTATCTCCCGTGAGGACTTCCAGAAGGTACGAGAAATGCGGAAAGCTGCTGCAAGGGCAAGGGTTGAGAAGATGGAGCGCACGGAAGAAATCCGCGCTACGCTGATCAATCTCTTTGAAGACAAAATCGTCTGCGCAGACTGCGGCAGGACGCTCTATTTCCATCGCAAGCGCGTTGACAAGCGAAAGGACGGCGCATGGTACGCCTTCTATGAGTGCAGTTCATCCGTCAAGCGCGGCAATCTCTGTACGCCGCACTATACGCGGCAGGATAAACTCGAAGCCGATGTGCTTGCGGCGATCCAGCTTCAAGTCAAGGCGGCTCTCAATTACGACAAGCTGCTTGCCAAGCTGAGAAACAGCGAAGGTGAACGCAGCATCCGCGATCAACAGAATGCGCTCATTACAAGCCTGAATCTGAAACTCAGCGGCATCTCCAAGAAACGCACCCGGCTCTACGAGGACTTCACGGAAGGCATTCTCGATGAAGAGGAATACGCCTTTGCCAAGAAAGCCTACGATGAGCAGTATGCCGACCTTTCCCGGCGGTTGGATGAAGCGGTTCAGCGGAAGGTAAAGTTTGCAGAGGCAATGTCCGAGGACAATAAGTGGCTCACACTGATGAAATCCGTCAGCGGTGCAACGATGCTCTCTCAGGAGTTGGTTGACGAGTCCGTAGAGCTTGTGAAAGTCCATGAGGACGGCTCAATCGAGCTGGTCATGAAATACGGCGATATTTACGCTCTGACCGTTCAGAGTATCAAGGAAGTACAGGAGGCGATGTAAATGAGCAAGGAATACAACATCGGCATCTACATCCGCCTCTCAATGGCTGATGAAGATACCGGCTATGGCAGCAAGGCGGAAAGTGACAGCATCGGCAACCAGCGTATGCTCATCAATCGCTTTCTCGACAATCATCCGGATCTGTCTCACTGTCAGCGGTCTGAGTTTGCGGATGACGGTTATACCGGCACGAACTTTCACCGTCCTCAGTTCACGCAGATGATGGAGAAGGTCAAGCGCGGCGAAATCGATCTGATCTGCGTCAAAGACTTTTCCCGCTTTTCCCGTGACTACATCGAAACGGGGAATTATCTGGAATGCACCTTCCCGTTCATGGGCGTCCGCTTTATTTCCATCAACGACGGCTATGACAGTGACGATTACAAAGGCACAACGGGAGGTCTGGAAGTAGTTATGCGCAGCATCATCTATGCGGCATACAGCAAAGACCTCTCCGTAAAGACCACATCGGCAAAAATCCAGATGATGAAGCAGGGTAAGTATGTCGGTGGCTACGCTCCATACGGCTACGTCCTGCATCCAACCATTCGGAACAAACTTGCCGTAGACCCGGAGGCGGCTGATGTGATCCGTCGTATTTTCCGCGAGGCTCTGGAAGGCAGCAACACCTCTCAGATCGCCCGCAGCCTGAATGATGACGGCATCCCGACGCCGGGGCAATACTTCAAGAGCAAGCATCCCGACAAGAAGAAGTTCAGTAACATGAGCGAGAAAATCAGTTGGGAAACCGTGATGGTCTATAACATCCTCAAAAACCTTGTTTACACCGGAACACTGGTCAGCCGCAAAATGAAGTCCTGTGGTGTCGGCTCAAAAAAGCGTGTTGTCAATGAGCCGATTATTGTAGAAGGAACCCATGAAGCCATTGTCTGCAAGGAAGACTTTGAGCTTGCTCAGAAGGTCATTCGAGGTGGAGGACGGAATCCCACGCGCAAGCAGCATGACTATCCGCTCAAGGGACTTGTCCGCTGCGGAAACTGTAAACGTGCTATGTCGCGCCGAAAGAACAAGGCTGGCATTCGGTACTTCCAGTGCATTCACTCGGTCAACAACGGAAACACAGACTGTCCGGTTGGCAGGAGCTTTCCGGAAATGGATATTGAGAAGGTTGTCTTCCATGCCCTTACTCAGTTTCTTGCTTTGGCACAGAAGGAAGCAATACAGAACCGCGAAGTCGGTGATCTGCGGAAATCTGCCATCAAGGAATGTGCTGATAAAATCCGCACTCTGCAAAAGCAGAACGAGCAGCACAAGGCGTCCAAGCTGAGGCTCTACGAGAAGTATGCAGCCAGAAGCATCACGAAGGAGGCGTACATTCAGCAGAAGGCGGCAGCGGATGTGAAGATTGCTGAAAACGATGGAGTAATCCAGCGCAGTCACGAGCGAATGAAGGAGCTTGACTCCGAGACCGCCTGTTCAGATGAAAAGCTGGACGCGGTCTGCGAACAGTACGCCGACTGCAAAGCGCTGACCTATGAGCTGACCCACGCATTCATTTCTGCGGTCTACATTTACGATCTTGACAACATAGAAATCGTCTGGAAGTTCAAGGACTTCCTCACTACATCAGAAGGAGAAGCCAAATGAAAGTATTTCTTTATATCCGCGTTGCCTGTGCGGATCAGCTTGCGGCAGCAGACCAGCGGGAAGAGCTGGAACGCTATGCGAAGGACAAAGGCTATGAGGTGGCTGCTGCTGTGGCGGCAGACGGCATCTCCGGCGTCCATACGGAAGGTATCATGAACTTCCTGCTGAACGAAGCCAAGCGTCAGGACATCGGTACGATCCTCACCCGCGACACCTCGCGAATCAGCCGGGACACTTCCTCTTTCATGAGGTTTGAGCGAAAGTTCCGGGAGAACGGCATCCGGTTCGAGTATCTGTCCAAGCCTGACAACGAGCTTCCGGTCACTCCGATGATGGAGGCATTTGCGGCGGCGTATAAGAAGCGTCGCACAAAGAACGGCACAAGAGCATAGAGAAAACGCAAGCCGTTCACGGGTGGTTGTCCACCTATGAACGGCTTGTAAATTCTCAAAATTTTTTTAGTCCCTACTTGACACAAGAAGATATGTCCCGCTTGGGGCGTGATTATCTGAAAGTCGGTTACTATACGGAAATCTTTTTCGTTGAAAGAGATGTTCGCTATATCGCAATCAATGACGGCGTGGACAGCGCAAAGGGCGACAATGATTTTACTCCTTTCCGAAATCTGTTTAACGATTTTTACGCCAAAGATACCAGTAAAAAAGTACGGGCAATCAAGAAAGCGCAGGGCATGGCAGGAGAACATCTGACTAAGCCGCCCTATGGCTATAAGGTAGACCCCAACGACAGAAAGAAATGGATTGTAGATGAAGAAGCTGCCGCTGTGGTAAAGCGAATTTTTGATTTATGCGTTGCAGGAAAAGGACCTATGCAAATAGCGAAAATTTTGAAAGCTGACAAAGTGCTGACAACACGCGCTCATTATGCAAAGCAGAAAGGAAAATCACTTCCCGATAATCCGTACAGTTGGAATGAAAGTACGATTGTAGCAGTTTTGGAGCGTATGGACTACTGCGGACATACGGTAAACTTCAAAAGCTATTCCAAATCCCACAAGCTGAAAAAGCGTATTCCCACCACAAAAGAACAGCAGGCGATTTTCCGCAACACCCATGAAGCAATCGTTGAGGAAGCTGTCTTTGAACGGGTACAGGAATTAAGGGCAAATAAACGCCGCCCCACAAAGGCAGAGCGACAGGGAATGTTTTCCGGCTTGGTATTCTGTGCGGATTGTGGAAGTAAACTGCACTTTGCCACCTGCAAGAGCTTTGACGGTTCACAAGACAACTACCGCTGTGCAAGATATAAAAGCAATACGGGAGATTGTACGGCACACTTCATCAGAGAAGAAGTCCTGCGGAAAATCGTTCTCAATCGGATATTTGCCGTAACTGCCATGTTCTATGAGGACATTACCACCTTTATGGAACTGATACAGAAACAGCGGTTTGATGAAGCGGAAAAGGATATGAAACGCAAGCAGTGTGAAGTAAGGCAGGCAAGAAAACGGATTGCAGAACTTGACCGGATTTTCAAGCGGATTTATGAGGACGACATCAACGGCACAATCAGCCATGAGCGATTTTTGAAGCTGTCCGCAGAGTATGAAGCAGAACAAAAAGAGCTGACGGAAAAGGTAAAGGCAGAACAACAGGAAGTCGATACCTACGAACAGAATAAAAGCGATTTTGACAGCTTCGCCGCCATCATCCGCAAGTATGTGGGAATAACCGAATTAACTCCCACTATCGTCAATGAGTTTATAAAGAAAATCGTTGTCCATGCGCCGGAGAAGATAGACGGCAAGCGTTTTCAGAAAGTGGATATTATCTTTAACTTCGTGGGAGAAATCCATTTGCCGACTGACCCGCAGACAGAACAGAAAAAAACCGATAAACAGGAAAAGACGGCATAGCCCTTAAACGGGGCTATACCGCCTAATTGAAAAATATACTTCCTTGTAACCGAAACCCCTTCTCTTTACGTTGTTTAGGACAAAGCCGGTCATTCCAACGATTTGCACATTGTGGAAAATAATCCCCGTTCTTTCCCCGTCTGGCATATACATCTTCTCTTCCCCAAAACATCGAAAAGAAACGTATTGCCATTTTCTTTGTAATATATGGCGGATTTACGATACGACTCCCTTGATCCAGGTCATATTCTTCTGCACTTTCTATTTTTTCTTCAAAAGGATTCACCTCTTCATATGAAATGCCTGCTTTCTTCAATTTATCTTTTAATATCTTGTTCTCATATTCAAGCAACCTAACCATCTTTCTCAATGAATCCGCATCATATGCTTCTATGTTCAAACCTTCCACCTACACTTCTTATTATTTCGTAATGTAACCTTCATTTCATGTCCCAACTTTATTTTAGTACTTGTTCCAACTATTTTCAATGCTTATTTTTCTTATTGACGCATTTCTCTGTCAATCGTATAATTAATACAAAAAAAACCCGAAAAGAGGAGGTGTTCGTATGGCTACTTCAAGTATTACTCATAATTTTGTCATATCCAATCCAAACAGCGTAAAACTTTTTATTGCAGCGATTGACGAAGCCGACCGCGACCGCACACCAAAGCAGACACTTCCCGGACGTCAGTTGACAAACCCACAAGAAATCTTATCTTTAATGTCAAAAAGGAAAAAACAAACTCTTAAATATTAAAATTCTTCAATAAAAAATCCTCTAAGACAATAGGTATTTCACTATCTCTTAGAGGATATTTCTTTACTTTAAATGATATTTGGTAATACTTTTCCAGTTTTCCGAGAAACCCATTTTATTCAATAATTCAACTTCGCTTATATGCTCTACTTCTCTGTTTACTCGGTCAATCTCTTTTATGAGCTTTCTTTTAAATTCCAGAAAATCTTTTCCAGATAATAGATATTTAAAAGCAATCACCACAGCAAACAGATCCTGTTTTCCTTTTTCATACTGATTACCGCTCTGTGGTAATGAAAGTTTTTTATGAAGCGGTGTATCCGCAATAGCATCTACTGTTCTGTATGTAAACAGTCGTTCCCCATAGGCACATACATTCCTATACTTAGTGAGAACAGATAGAAACTGCTCCATCTGATGCTGATTCAAAGGTTCAAAGTTTTTTGATACTTTTGATTTTAAGGACTGCGGAAACACTCGGAACATTTTTGATAAGTTTCCAAACGTAAGTACATTTGCCAAAACCCATAATGGAATTTCACCATATGTCTTGCGGTAATAGTTGATATATGTATAATCTGTGGTCGTTGTTGCTCGTTTCAAGGTCGCTATCAACTTTACGATTGTTGCATGATTTCTTTTTGTATTATTATAATTATTAGCATCCAGGTACTGCTTCTGCTCTGCTCCATACATTTCAGTAAAATAGTATGACATCAAAGAACGCATCTGTCGCTCAATCTGCAGTAAATATTTAAAGAACAACTCTCTAAGCTCTGCATCAAACTTATACAAACTGACTATTTCTTCAAAACTTGTTCCTGCTTTATATTTTTTTGTGTTTGATATTCTAAAAAGATGTTTATATCCTCCCATAAGAGGAAAATATCCTATTTGGCGTAACATCTCTTCCGCATATTCTCTGTCTTTTATTTTTATTCCCTTTTCATCGCTGATCCAGGAAACCTGGTCACTAAAAGAAGAGAATTTTTTCGGTGTCTGCATCTCATTTCTCCTTAAAACAAAAGAGGGAGAGACCCGCAGGCTCTCCCCCGCCTGTAGGCTTCTCAAGTTTCTACAGAACGATCACTGAGCTTAGTATACGTCATTTTAAATGTCCTGTCAATATGTCAAAACATTCTCAGCCATATCCGCTCAGAAGTATTCTATGCTATTTTTTCTTCTTTATTCTGTTTTTCTTCCTCCAACTCCCGGAGGACTTCTTCGCCGTACTTATCAATCATCCGTACCAGAAAATCAATACACGGGAGTTTGACAGTTAAATATAAGAAAAAATGCTCGCAGGCCTTATGGTACCTGCTATTTTTACGTCAGCTTTTCTGTTTTGTTTTATAGTATTTTTTTATTACCGGCTTCAGCTCGATAAAACCTGCCATAAATTAAGAGAGAAACATAAATTCAAATATACCTTTGTTGATGCCATGTTGTTTTCTCCTATCTTCCCACCAGCTTTAAGAATTTCTTATCATTCATCTGCTCATTCGTAACATACTCCCCATCACAAAATAGTGCATAAGTCGTGATTGGCGTTGGTACATTCTGAGCATCCTTCCTATTTTCAATCTTCACAGCTTTGAGTGGAATACCATTCTTCTGAGCGGTTTCTTCCAAGATTGGTACATACTTTGCATTAAAAGGACATTGGTTTGTATAATAAAGAACATAGCCGCTTTCATTTATATGATGGTGTTTTGCACATTCCTTGAACACCGGTGGCTCAGTTTTCTCTTCAAACGGCAGATACCATAGCTGGATTCCATTATCAGCCTCATCACAAGCTTTAAATCCTTTATATTTTAGAAACTTCGAATCGGCCAGAAATGGCTTTTTCCTTGCTGCTGCAAGAATACATAGGCCTTTCTTCCCCTTTTCTTTGCTGTCCTCAATACACTCGGAAAGTAAGTCACTTGAATATCCATGGCCTTTGAAAGATCCGGACACCCACAAACAATTAATATACATATAACCAGGTGCTTCGATTGGATTCCATGCACACTCCGCAGGTATGTACTCAATAAAGCACTTGCCGCGTTCTACGCTCTTAAGAAACACAAGACCTTCATCAAATCTATCCGCAAGCCATGCTTTTTTTGATGATACCTGAATATCTTTATTGTTGGAAATGGCGCAGCAAATGTGCTCCTTTTCAAGATTTTCTTTCGTAACTCTAATATATTCCATACCTTTAAGCCCTCCTTATCGGATGCCTGACCACAGTCTTGCGTTTCTCCGGTGCCACCCTCCGTGCATCACTCAAATAAATTTCGTGGTGCATTCTCTGATCAGTAATATCCAGTGCATATCCTTGTTCTTCCATAAATCTGTGCATCTCATCTACTGTAGCAGGCTCATCGTCATACGATCCGATATGCATACACTGTACACACAGACCTTCATCATACGAAAAGAACTCAACTTTGGAGAAATCCTGTTTCTTTTTCTCCGTAGCTTTTCTGACTGCCCAGTCAAAATCTTCCCTGCTAACAAAATCAGGCAAGCGAATAACAGAAATCCACTTGAATTCTTCCTTGCGCGCATAATCGATTCCTGACACGCCTTCTTGCCACCAGAATCCCTCTAATGGCGGCACCACATAATCGAAATATCCGTCAATCTGATGGTCTTCCTTTTTACTCATTTTTATCGTAAATGCAATTCCATACAAAAGTCCAATAGACTGCTTATATTCTCCATCTGCATCATTTGGATTACCGCTTCCCCTCACCGCTATATAATTCATTTTCGGGACTCTGACAATAGACGGTGTTCCCTTCGGCATGTAAAACTCTTTGTATTCCTTTTTATAATCAAACGTCATTTTCCTAATCCTCCATAGCTTTTTAATGTTTCTTCCGCATTCCTGCGGATAATGTCCCGTGCTTCTTTCGGCTCAAGCACCTCAGCCTTTGCTCCAAATGTCATGAGCCATGTCACAAGGTTTTCCATATCTGTATAATCCGCCGAAAAAAGCAGCCTTCCATCATCCGTCCTGGTAAAGCAATGCGGTCCAAATTCTTCAACCAACCGCCACTTTACATCCGGGGCGAAAAGGACTTTTACCTTTATCCCGCCCGGAAATATCTTCTCATTTGACAAATTCGGCATTGGTACATTTCTGCACATAAAAAACTGCTCCGATTCTGTAACGCAATCCATACGGTTCAACTTAAACAATCTGTAATCTTCACGTTCTAAACACCACCCCCATACATACCAGCTTGACCACCTAAAAACCAGATAATACGGTTCTATCCTTCGGTTGCCGTCTCCAGATGGAGCATAATACTTAAACTGTATAGTATGCCTGTTTTCTATTGCATTTTGGATTACTTCGATTTTCGGAACAAGAGAGCCTTTATACCATGAAGACAAATCAATCAACATAGAGTCTCTTTCACTGATAAACTCTGATGATCCGGTCTGGATTTTCTCCATCAACTGACCGTAGTATCGGTTTCCACTCACACTGTCAAGACTTCTCAGCCCCGCAAGGATCATCTGCATATCTTTGGATGTCAGAATCGTCCTATCCATACGATATCCGTCCATAATACTAATACCACCACCGGTCCCCTGTGCCGTCCTTATTGGAATGCCTGCTTTGCAAAGGTCTTCAATATCCCGGTTTATTGTCCTGCGGGATCCCTCAAATTTTTCTGCCAGTTCAGGAGCCGTTGTCTTTTCTTCCTGCAGTAAGATTGACAATATCCCAATAAGCCTATCTGTCTTCATAGTTTCCACACTCCATACATATCATATCTAACACAACACGACAACTATATGTCATGTTTATTATATCCACGAAAAATTTTTCTGTAAACAAAAAGCCTGCAAACATAAGGTTTTATTCCCAATGTCTGAAGACTCAATAGCATTAGTTAAATTTTCTCCCTCTCGGTTCTCAACCAATGCATTCCAAGCCATCAGATAAACCTTTATCAATGTTTCTTATTTCATTGACGCTCTTTCCGCTGGTGCTTTGTCCGAAATTGAACGAATACTCACCATTACTGTAATTCCGTACAGGCTTATCCCTCGCCTGACCGAAACCAAGCAAACTTTTTATACCCATCTGCTATCTCTTTCTTTTTGTTCCTGTCTGTGATAAAAACGATTCCATAGATATCGAAAAAAGTTCATAAAATTTTAGCAATTAAAGGCATTGGTTTTTTACTGTAAATTGCATATAATAAAAACACAGATAGAAATATCTGCGCAGCGGTTAGAGCGTCCAGTTAAAATGCTCGGTTAAAAGCGGTTAGATTGTCCAATTAAAACAATCGGTTAACAGCAATGGGTGGAGTAATCCACCCGCTACATCAGGTTGATCTGCTCACTCCTGCTGAAAGAAAAATCACAGAAAAAGAATATTGGGCACAACGCCGTGGACAGGAAAAGCTCGATGAACTGAATCAGAAAATGAAAGAAGATGGAATCACACCAAAGGAAACACGTTACCAGACAGAAAAACAATTTCTTCGTGACGCTATTGATGATGCTGCAAGCACCGCCCAATCACCAGAGGAATTTTCAAAAATCCTTGATGAAAAATATCACATCATCTTCAAGATCAGTCGAAACCGATACAGCTATCTTCACCCTGGCAGAAAAAAATATATCACTGAAAGGAATCTTGGAACCAGATACACAGAAGATTTTCTCTTGAAAGCATTTGAGGAAAACACGAAATCCCATAGAGAACAGAAAGAAGAAATTCTGGAACAGCAGGCTCCGAATACTTCCACAGATTTACCAACTGTTCCTTTCTCTGATACTTCTGCTATCTCTACACCATTCATTTTCATAAAATCAGATCTCCGGCTTGTCATAGATCTGCAAACCTGTATTAAAGCACAGCAAAGTGGAGCCTATGCTCAAAAAGTAAAGCTCACCAATTTGAAGCAGATGGCTCAGACTGTTGCCTACATACAGGAACATGGCTATGATTCTCTTGATGATTTCCATGTAGAACTCAATCAGGCATCAGACCAGACCAGTGCTCCCAGAAAATCTTTAAAAGATACTGAACAGCAACTTAAAGATGTGAATGAACAGATTGAAAAAGTAAAAGATTTATAGACTGTTATTTTTTATCGGCATTTGTCATTTCAAAATTCAGGTATTGA
>ERZ894183.1785-NODE-1785-length-10731-cov-5.278194_pt1 | contig 10731 bp, 8 predicted proteins | sample MGYA00380279_ERZ894183 | MGnify/ENA primary metagenome ERZ894183 (study PRJEB32331, sample SAMN06328422) | human gut metagenome | biome: human gut microbiome; feature: stool | host: Homo sapiens | collected 2013-06-26 ... | reverse complement strand
CACCGAGATCTACACGTAAGGAGTCGTCGGCAGCGTCAGATGTGTATAGAGACAGATGGTGCGTTGAAGATTGGGCAGCGAGTCGATGATTTCGTGCATCAGGTGGATTTCATCTTTGATTTCCAACAGCCGTTCCGGTGTTCCGGTGGGGGATGCCGCCTGCACTATGTCGAGAGATAGGGTGTCGTTGCGTTTGCAGCGCCACATATCTATACAGATGTTGTGCGTCAACGTCATGGCAAATGCTTCGATGCTCCGGTATTGCTCCAGTTCAAGCCTTTTGTTCCATAGCTTGAGCAGTACCTCCTGGACGGCATCTTCTGCATCCTCCGGTTCGTCGGTCAACTTCCGTGCATAGTTCAACAGCTTGGCACGGAGTGGAAGAACGGTTATTTTGAATTCTTTGAGTTCCATTTACACAAATAAGACGAATGGGAAATACAAACGTGACATTGTAAAGTGAAAAAAGTTGGAATAAAAAAAGGGACTTACTAACATTAGCAGTCCCTTTTCTTCACATTACTATAAAAGTATAGGATTATTTCTTGAAATAGCGGTTGTACAGACCTTCGAAACCTTTACCGTGACGGGCTTCGTCCTTAGCCATTTCGTGAACGGTGTCATGGATAGCGTCGAGGTTCAATGCTTTGGCACGGGTAGCGATACGCTTCTTGTCTTCGCATGCACCTGATTCTGCGTTCATTCTCTTTTCGAGGTTTGTCTTGGTGTCCCATACGCAGTCACCCAGCAGTTCAGCGAATTTAGCAGCGTGTTCTGCTTCTTCCCAAGCGTAACGCTTGAAAGCTTCTGCAACTTCAGGATAGCCTTCACGGTCTGCCTGGCGGCTCATTGCCAAGTACATACCAACTTCTGTACATTCGCCCATGAAGTGGTTGTTCAGGTCTTTAATCATTTCGTCGTCGCAACCTTTGGCTACGCCGATTACGTGTTCGTCGGCAAATACCAGCGGGCCGTCAGCTGTTGCTTCTTCAACTTCTACGAACTTGCTTGCGGGAGCTTTACACAATGGGCACTTTTCGGGAGCTGCATCTCCTTCGTATACGTAACCGCATACAGTACATCTAAATTTTTTCATTTTCTTCTCAATTTTAAATTAATTAGTCAATACGTGTTTCTTTATCTTTACTTAAGCAATTCTTGCAAATACCTTTATAATAATAATGAACTTCTGATACCTGGTGACCATCCATGTCTATATTCTCCACTTTCTTTATGGCTTCCGGGCATTTCAGATCATAAATGTGTCCACAACGCTTGCACAAAAAATGAGAATGTACGGAAGTATCTGCGTCAAAGTTCGTATTCTTCTCATCAATTGTAAGCATCAAGGCTGCTCCTTGCTCCGAAAACAATTTCAATGTATTATAAACCGTAGTTTTTGAAAGTGTCGGCATCGAGGGAGATAGTGCAGTATATATATCATCAGCTGATGGATGAATCGGATTATCCATCAGATATTCCATGATAGCGATACGCTGCATGGACGGCTTGATATTATGTTCTAATAATCGATCGTATGGCTTCATTATCTTCCCTTTCTTTCAAAGTTGTATTCATTACAATTATAAATTCAATGCAAAGATAAAGAGTTTCAATATTATTTCCAAATAAATCTTCGTTTTTTTATATATAATCTGTACTACTGAAGATTAATACAAAAACAAAACCGTTTAAGTGCAAGAAACTGACTTAAACGGTTTTATTATAAAAGATACTAAAAGTATCAAGATTAGAATGAAGTTCGTGTTCCGGTTAAGATATCTGATGGTATATCCTCACATCGAGTATAAACTTTTATTTCCCCCATATCCTCTTTAGCAGTCCATACCATTGAAATATCAGTTAACCCCGAAACGATATATGAATATTCCCATTCATCGTCCGTATCAAGCTGGTAATAATAAGTACCGCTAATAACATCTCCGTAATCCTCCTCTTTATTCAGAGTAAAGGAGCCGGGAATTTGCTGGGACGTAGCACTGTTGAGGTTTGTATAAATGGTATAAGAACGTTTTCCGTCTTTCTCTTTCCGGTCAAACTTGATATAATAGTATCGTGTATCACCGTCTATCTTTTCTCCATTCCATTCACTCAATCGCCAAGTCCCTGCAATATTCGCATAATTTACATCCTTCGTATCAGGAAGCTTCACTTCATCGTCGTCTCCACATGACATAAATAATGCCATAGTGAGCAGTAACATCATTTTGAATATATTTTTCATATACATATTTTATAATAATTATTATTGTAACAATAGTTTCACCTGTATTCTCCTTTCGCAAGGCCGGACAGGAATACCATCCAACATAAAATGAAATGTAATTTCATTCTTTTGAGGTAGTAAGCCCTTATCAATAGAAAGAACCATATCAGCTTCTATTCCCGGAGAAATAATTTCCGGTTCTGTATGGAAGTGAATGTATTCCGGTAACAACAAGGCTGATAACCTCAAAGGCTGTTTCCCTGTATTAACGCATACAAATCTTTCCACTTGCCTCCCTTCTCGGGAAAGTATCCTGACTTGCCAATCCTTTCTTTTCAGCCGTAATGTGTTCCCTATATATACAGGATAGTCCCTCCATCGGTCAGCGGTAGGCAATACCTTACCGACGAGTGCCAACTTAGCTGTAGGATGCTCCTTCGAAAGATCGGTATAAACAAACGCTTCCCTATACAAATCACCAGCCTGATCCATTGGATGAAAGACCAATATGATTTCTCCCTGCTCTCCCGGTTGCACTACCTTTTTATCATATTTGGCTACCGTACAACCACAGGAAGTAGTTAACTTGGAAAGGTATATAGGCTTCTTGCTTACATTATGATATTTAAAATGATACATTGCCGGATCATCGTCTTCTGATAAAGTTCCTATATTCATTACTGTATGTTCAAACTGCAAGACTTGTTCGACTGTTTCCTGCGCAAAGCTATGCACAGGAAACAGGTAAATAAGAAGGAACAGCCCAAGTTCGATGGTTTCGGCAAGATATCGTTTCATAATAGAGTTTACATCCAACTATCGTTCTTACGAACAGTGATGAAAAAATCTTGCTTGGTGCCGTCACTCGCCTTGACTGTAGCTTTTGTAGAACCAACTTTCAAGCCTTTCAAAGTGAAAGTAATGTTGTTCTCTGTCGTAAGGGTAGCAATTGAGTTATCATCAACTGTACAGGTAAAGGTCATATTCTCTCCATTTTTGAAATAACGGGAATAATTGATTTTACTTGTAGCTTCGACGGCCACATACATATTAGGTACAGTCATCTCCACACCACCTCCTTCAACTGCTTTCAACAGCTTATAGGCATCAATCAACCCTGTTCCCATATTGCCCGCATAAGCGGCAGGCTCCATTTGTCCGGCAGCTATTTGTCCGAACGAAGCATTTGTGTACCAATAAACTTTCGTTTCTTTAAAATAGGGTTCCACCGGATTGACAGACTCCAATATCATTTTACGGAATTCATCTGCACGGAAATGACGATGTAATTCAGCTGCATAAGAAAGTCCCAATGCCGCTACTCCCGAAATATGTGGACAAGCCTGCGATGTTCCTTCCATATATCCGTAATGAGAATTTTCCCCACCATCTTCATTGGCAGAAGGAGGTAATGTGGAATATATTTTTCCTTTCGAGCTCTGATGATAATCACTGTCACCACCCGGAGCTGCAATAGAAACGCCCATCGCATAGTTGGAGTAACAGGAAGGAGTCCCGTCGGCAGCCAAAGCGGCTACAGATATATAATCAGGATAAGCTCCCGGATATCCGGCCATAGCTGCATATTCATTACCTGCGGCAAATACAATGATACCTCCGTCTATGACATCGTTTGGCGAACCGGCATTATGAAGAAAATAATCGAAGGCTTCTTTTTCCAACGGAGCAGCATCGACCCAATCTTTATCAGAAGTAAACCCCGGGGTATACCCACTAATAGGATTGGAAAGCCCCGAATTATATCCCCAACTACACTGCAAAATAACGGCACCGTTATCTGCTGCATATTTCACAGCTTTCGCTTCCTGATACAAGTCACATCCTTTAGAACCGGAAAAGACCTGACAACTCATGATTTTTACACCACCTCTATTATTGGCTTTATCCCCTCCTGCAATGCCACTAATACCTTCACCATTATTCCTCACTGCACTGATAATCCCGGCCACATGAGTCCCATGTCCGGTATCATTCGGGTCGTCATAAGAGATATAGCCTTTATCATCTGTGAAGTTGTAGCCATAGCGGTCACCGGCATAACCATTTCCATCAGCATCTTCCTTTGAAGCAAATGTTTCATCCTCATTCACCCATATATTTCCTTCCAAGTCAGGATGGTCGTACATCACACCTTCATCAAGCACAGCAACAACAATGGAAGGATTACCCGTACAAAGCTTCCAGGCTTCCCCACAATTTACATCAACACCCATTACAGCAGGTACTACATTATCTCCTTTATCATTTTTTTCTCCATTCTGAAGAATAGAACCATCATTCTTACATCCCCATTGTAGATTAAAAAAAGGATCGTTCGCATCGGTATTCACAGCACGAGTTGTATGCACCACACGGGTCATTGCCTGCTTGGTGAGTACAGTTGCCCGCACATTCGGATCATAAGAACGCTGAATAGCGCGGGTGAACTGGACTTTTGCCACGTCTGCTACTTGTGACAAGTCTTTGGCTACCTGCTCCAAATCCGTATCTTTATCAAAATGGATAATATACCAAAGATTCAATCCCGCCTTGCGAGTACGCTCTTCCGTACGATTGTCCACCGGAAAAATACGTTCCAGTTTAGAAGTGCCGATTCGCTGCAGAACGGCATCCATATCCGAAATTCCTGAACGAGTCAAAGCAGCCCCGACAGAGCGGGTGGTAGCAGCATCCAAAAAGGATGCCGCTTCCGGTTTAAATTTCACCAATATTCTACCTTGAGTAGCTCCTTCAGGTAAATCAATGATAGGAGCTACTTGTCCGGCATCAGGTTTCACTGTATCTATCTCCTGATCGGAACAGGATACAAAAGTGATTGCTATAGTAGCTATTAGAACTAAATATATTCTTTTCATAATTAAAAAAATCAATTATCGGTTAATGTAGGTCTGGCTTTCGGATAACGTTCATAGAACCATTCCAAGTTTGACGGTTCATTCTTAAAGCCAGGAATATTGCCCTTCATATCTTTACCTGAATCTTGCGTATAAATCAAGGTGAATGGATCAAAACGTGCAAAACGTGGGTGATAGAGTAACCAATCCGGCAAATCATCACCAGTCAAGAAATTCAAGTTAATAGAGAACAATTCGGCATTAGGCAAAATTTTCGGAATTGTTTTTAGTTTTGCTTTAACCTCATCGCTAGCACTCATTAATGTATCGTTTTTCAGGATATCCTCATCTGTGTAAGCAGATACACCATATTCAAGACTACCATTATAGCTATTAATAAATGTTGGTAGTTGACCATAAATCAAATTATATGATAATGACAAAGATTTCAGCTTTTCCCACTTCAATAAATTCTTAAATGAAGAAGAAGAAGCATCTATACGTAACCCTGGATTGTCGCGCGTTTCAGTACTCAAATCAGTAATTGAACTATATCGACGATTCCCCGTTAAACTTAAGTTAAGTAGTTCCGGATAATTAGTAGGAGTCAAATCATACGGAATACTCGTAAAATTATTGCCGCTTACATCCAAAGTCCTTAAAACCTTGCAAGGTTCTTTTAATTCATTTTTATCAATAGTTGTAATGCCCAATGCACTTATTGTCAGATTTTTCAGATACTTTAATTCAGCCAATGCATTTCCTATACGATAAGGAGAAGGAAGTAAACTAGTGTTCGTATTGCCATAGATAACCAATGTCTCCAGATACTTAATTTTACCGATTTCAACAGGCAACACTTCTTTTGTATTCAGCAATCTGAATTCAACAGAACGTACACGTCCAATTTTTTCGGGTGTTACGTCTTTATCTGTTCTTTCCCAAACTGTCACCCCTAACCAGTAGTCAAGACGTTCGCTGGCATCCCAATTCATCATTGAGCGCATCTTTGTACTTGCAATGACAATAGCAATAGAATCACCTCGTCTATCATCTGTTATTTCAGGTGCAGCTTCCTGCTTTACAGTCAATGTCACTTCTTTTTCCAATTCATCTTCCGCGTTTACCGGAAGGAATTTTATAGAAGCTATTCTCTCTTGCGGGTCAGTATTCATGTCCCATTTGAATCGCATTTTAAGAGTACGGGGACGAGCTCCATAATCCAAAGAAACATCAGGTGTTCTATTATTAGTAGTAACCCAAGATCCTATCGCCTGTGAATACTCCACTTTGAACTTTACATTCGTAGTCACGGATATATCAAAATACCTTTTATCATCGTTGGCCATGTTGGCAACTTCGACTTCATATTTATCCAGTCCGATCATTTTTCCATATCCGGTCTGATGTATCTTCAATTCCTGTTTCGGTTGTCCTTCCGGCACAAATGTCACGACAGCGTGCCGCACATCATTAGAAAGTGTAGAATCTACTACAATTTCGCAATTAGTACTTCCTACACCGTTAGCAGGCATCACCTTCACCCAAGGTTGGTTTACCTTTGCTACCCATTTGGTGCCTGAAGCCACTTTAACCGGCTCCATTCCTCCTATAGCACCTAATGTGACTTCTTGGGTATCAATGGTGAAACCAGTAATCCCCTCTTCATCCGAATCATTACAAGCTGCAATAAAGAGCAAACCTGCAAAGAGGTATAAATATATTTTAAACAATGGTTTCATATAGATTCTTTTTTATTATTTATCCGTTTCTTATTTCACATAATCACATCCGCGAATATCCTGCTCCGGGTCATAAATAAGTAGATATGCTCCCGCCTTAATCATATTGCAGACATTGGAAAGATTAAGAGAGATATTCGGATTATCCTTTATCTCAAAGACTATAATATACGATGAAATCGTATCAGTAATCTTTCGCAAATCATTTCCACCTATGCAGAACTGTCGCAAACTTGGACATAAAGATATATTAGACGGCCATTTTCTTAACAAACGGTTACCATTCTCATCGCGCTGACTACGGACAGCATACACTGTTAATGTAGCTGCATCCATCGGTCCGGTAGGAACTTCCGTAAAACGATTGTTACTTACATCCACTCCATAAAGGAAAGGCATATTTCTACCATTAAAATCATCCGGTAACTTTGACAGCTTATTATAAGTCAAGTCAAGCGTTTTCATCATATACGAATATTTTGAAGCACTAAATGTACCCTTCGGAATCTCTTCTATACCGTTACCATTCAATCCTAAAGCAGACACTTGTGAATTGGTTTTGAATAGTATAGTCGGGAATTTCTTCAGTTTATTACCGCCTATGGCAATCGTATTGGCATTCACGCCCTTGAATGTGCCGTCTTCTTCACCTTCAAATCCATCTATCTCATTGAATGAAAAATTAACCGAAGACATAACATATACAGATTGTGAGCTAAATATATTCGGGAACTTTTTCAATTTATTATAAGCAAAAGAGAATGACTCCACATCGGCATATCCACAGAAGCTACCGTTTTCATCACGTGGCAATTCTTCAATCAGATTATGGTCCATTGATAATTGCACCAAGTTCACATCTCTACCAAATGCTTTCTCAATCGTTTTAATTTTGTTGTACGCACAATCCAGTTTACCTAGTTTTTTCACCATCGACATATCCGGTAAAACAGTCAGGTTATTGAAAGTTAAATAGAAGATCTGTAACGTTTTGCTTATATTTTCGCTAGCCACAAACTCACCTAAATCCTCATGAAAATCTCCCAAATTCGGATTGCTCGCTAAATTGAATGATTGAAGGTTGGGTAATTGTTGCAGCTCTTCCGGAAGTTTCTTCATAGACGGACAATTGTAAATTTCAAGGTCTGTCAAGTTTTCCAATTTGCCAAGATCAGTCCCTTCTTCAAATCCCTCAAATTTACCGTTGGCAATATATAAGTATTGCAAGTTCTTTAGATTTCCAATGGTAACTGGAATTTTATGTATTCCATTGGTCAATCGGTTAGCCGGTACATCTTTTAAAGAAGGACGACTCGCCTTATCGTTTACAACAGATGGTGAGAAAGTTGTAGGTATTCCCTCTTTCTGCCATTTCAAGGCAGCTTGTATAGGTTCAGAAAAGTACAATGCAATATCATTCTTTACAAACTTATTATAGAAATCGCTCCGTACAGAATTCTTCTGCGCTTCCGTCAGTTCAAGTCCCATTGTTTCCTCAATGATATTATCACCTACCTGATCGGAATGGTTACCTAATGACAGAGTTCTAAGTTCCGTCAAGTCTCCTAAGGATTCGGGAATATCGCCTTCAGGAGCAAATGCTCCGATAGAAAGTCCCACGACACGTCCTTTGGCATCCAATTCGACACCTGGTTGATCGCCCCATAAATCAATATCCTTATCAAAGTTCCAGTTAGTTCCTAAAGGATATGTAACACCTGAATAACGCCATCCTTTTTGGTTCTTTTCAGGTATTGCCGGACCTCCCAAGGCTTCCCAAATTTCTTTCAAAACAAGATAATCTTTGATACTACCAGTAGTTTTGCTGAAATTAACCGGAATCTTAACTTCTGTAGTCACATTATCCGAAACTTCAAAATCAGCCCCATTCACCTCTCCATATTCCAAAGAACCTTTATTCTTCTTTATAGTCGTATAATTCTTGACTTTATACTTACCCGCAGAAAGTCGAAAAATTGAATCACTGACGGCTACGGAAATTTTCGTTCCATTGCCATCCAGTTTCTCTGTATATTCTACGGCAACATTAGAAAAAGTCGTATCTTTTTTCGTAAATTGCTCCTGCACTGTTACATTAATATACTTGATATCAGAGAAAAGATAATCCTCTCCTAATGCAGCACGAGTGGATGGTAGAAAATTCTTGGTCACAGTAAATTTCACCATACCCCGCTTAACTACTTTCACATGTATATCTTGTACAGCTAATCCGCCATTGATTACAGTAATAATCGTCTTTTCATCCGGTTCTCCGGAAAGAATTTGTTTCAAATCCTGTGTAGTCCCATCTGCCTTATATAGATAGAACCCGACAATCTGATAAGTACCTGCCATCAACTGAAGTTTTTCACTTCGCAGACCAAATTCACTATCGTCTCCCATTGCCTCAAGACCTACAGTCTGCACAACTTCAGTACCGTCTTCCTGGTTGATGAGCACAATCTTCATTTTTTGCGCATCACGCAAATAGTTCAGTTCATTCGTACTAGCACGTGTCACTTTCGTTTCTGCCAAACAGCTCTTATAGAGTTTGAACTGAGCATATCCATATCCTGCCTGAAGTACAGCATCGTCGTCGTCAGAGCAACTTCCTACTGTAAACCCTAAAGTAAACAGCATACAGGAAAGGACAAACATTCTTATAAATAATATCTTCGTTTTCATATTAATATATTTCTCTATCAGTCACTATAGCGTGTCTCAATTAATAATACAGCATATGGCTCTGTTCCATTCTTAATCGTTATACACATTTCATCTCCATTTGCTTCTGAATTCATACCATAAATATTGATTCCCATTTGTCCAGATGAATTCTGTCCTGGTTCTAAGCTAATTCCAGACCATGCAGTATTTTTTCCGTTCAATATAGTAGTAGCTTGCAAGTTAGATCCAGTATATCCATTAGGTAAAACAAATATTTGAGTATAAGACATTCCTAAAGTGAACGAATAGACTGTATAAACATTAGAAGTACCATACTTTTCAATCAATTCATTCTCTGTCATTTCGCCAGCATAGGGTTCTGCCTGTATTGCATTTCCAGCACCATCATATAACGGTCTAAATGTATATGAGTCCATAATTGAAAGTCCTGAAGTAGCAACAAATGCATCTTGTTCTATAAGTGCTCCAATATAATTACTATATTCTCCTACAATGCCTTCCTTCGAAAATACTTTATTTTCAAAATCATTTTCGACTTCAGCATATACCAAATTTGGAAATACCATCAAATATGCGCTACGAGAAGCACCATCATTACTTTTTGCTGCGATCATCAAATTCCCTTCACTATCATCCTCTATCCACAACCAATTTTTAAAGCCTGTAAGTAACTTAAAACTCCATTCTTCATTCCAACCTGTCTCTGGTCCCATAGTTGATGTATATTCTACACAAACATAAGTATACTCATCATTTCTGGCGATGACTGTTAAAGGTACTCCTTCAGCCTCATAAGACTGATTCTTAAATGTATATGATTCGCCATCTACAGAAGCTTTAATCTTATTCGAATAAATATTATCATTGCTAAATTCTATTTTATCGGCAGGAATTCCATCGTAATGAACCGGTAATTTTGAAATTACTTCCCCTTTCCTATTCTTAAAAATAAGTTCCTGTGTCCAAGCTGTTTTACGATTTTCAGTACCTTGTTTCAAAAGCGGAGTAATTTTCACATTATTACCTGCTTCTCCAGAAATATTCGTTTTACTTAAATCTAAGCTCTCCGAACTTTCTACAATCCAATCAGCGTTTGAGCTAACCCAAAAGTATGCTTTACCACCATAATCTTGCACATAAGGATTTTCCGCTGTATATTCTATAGTTTGTTCAGCATCGAATGCATGCAACTCATAACCTGTAGACGGACGTGTCACTT
>ERZ894183.1775-NODE-1775-length-10763-cov-5.689578_pt1 | contig 10763 bp, 9 predicted proteins | sample MGYA00380279_ERZ894183 | MGnify/ENA primary metagenome ERZ894183 (study PRJEB32331, sample SAMN06328422) | human gut metagenome | biome: human gut microbiome; feature: stool | host: Homo sapiens | collected 2013-06-26 ... | reverse complement strand
ATATAGGCAGGGAGCATAATATACATCTTTTAGAGCATAATATGCTGCTTATACCGCAGCATGAAGAAAATAGGGTTGAAGGTATTGTGTCGGCAGAATGTCTGTTGTTGTTTTGGAATAAGCAGATAACGGCTTGTGACAAAATGTATTTTGAATCAATCTCACATGTAAAAATGGAGAACGGTAATAATTGTATTTTACCAATCCGAAAGCCTCTGTTACATATTTTGAGGCAGTTACTTTTTTATCTGGATACAGGATTGCTATGTAGGCATATGCATATCCTTAAGCAGCAGGAAATCATTCTTGCATTGAGGGGGTTTTATACTAAATCAGAACTTGCTGCTTTCTTTTCTAGAACGACTGGAGTAGGACGGCAGTTCGAGGATTTTGTACTGGATAATTATAAGAATGTGAAAACCGTGAAAGAATTTGCAAGTTTGTGTTGTGTTTCGGAACGCTCTTTTAATCGTAAGTTTCAAGAGAGTTTTAGTCAGAGTCCTTACCGATGGATGCAGGAGCGGAGGGCTGAACTGGTTCGTGAGAAAATTTGTGATCCGGATATTGCTTTCCGGGAAATAGCTATGGACTTTGGGTTTAGCTCTCCTGCACATCTGACTTGTTATTGTAAAAAGTTATTTGGTGCAACTCCAACTGAACTGAGAAATAATTATAATAAGGGAAATGAAACTTAGACTGTAATGTGTTCATAGCTCTTGTCTTTTAGGGATCTTATTAGAAAGATCTCCGTGTGTATAAAGATAGGAAATACTTCTCGTAATTTCTTGGTATAAGACTTCCTTTGTTTTTTTAACTCTCGGTTTTATTGATCCCAAATTATTAAAGAACGGAGAAGCACCTGTGTGCATGAGAATCACTGTAAACGGCTGTATGGTAGATATTTCTATCAAAAGAAGTTGTCCCGTAAACCTATGGAATCAAGCAAAAGAGAATTCAAAAGGAAAAGACCGTATGTCGGTGGAACTGAACCATTACATAGAAATCATACGCTCACGCATACACCAAATTTATAGGGAACTGGAAACTTCCGACAAGGTTATCACCGTTGATCTTGTGAGAAAACTGTATTATGGTGTAGATGAAGAAAGCAAAACCCTTTTGCAAGTATTCAGAGAACACAACGAACAAAGTCGTAAGCTGATCGGCAAAGACTTTGTTAGTAAAACCGTTCAACGGTATGAAACCACTACCCGATATTTGGAGGAATTCATTAAGAAAGAATATCAGCTATCAGATATTGCCCTGAATAATTTGGAAGCCAATTTTATTTCTAAGTTCGATGCTTTCTTGAAGATTGAAAAAGGTTGTGCGCAAAATTCAGCTATCACCCGATTAAAGAACTTGAAAAAGATAATTCGCATTGCTTTAGAAAACGACTGGATAAAGAAAGATCCGTTTGCCTACTACCGCTTTAAACTGGAAGAAACCGATCCTGAATTTCTGACGATGGACGAGATTAAGATCATTATTGGCAAAGAGTTCACTATTAAGCGAGTAGAACAGGTACGGGACGTTTTTGTCTTTTGCATTTTTACATTTGTTGCACTAACTAATGTATGCTTGATTATCAATAAATTGCAAACCAATAATAAAGGTATAGGTAATGGTTTAGAAACCACCTATCTTCATCATTTTGCATGATTCCCAATCATTTCAAATAGCTCAATGCGAAGATAATATTATTTTAAGAATTAACCAAATTCTGATAATCAAAATCATACAAATCCGGTGAATTGCGGGCTATGGTTGCTCAAATTTATACTTCAATCCATATTCTTCCAGTTTATTATAGAGTGTTGTCCTGCCTATTCCAAGCAGTTCGGCGGCGACCTTCCGGTTCCCGTCAGCCTGCTTCAAAGCACGTATAATCCGCTCTTTATCTTCCTCATCGTTGCGTAGGGAAAAGCCGGTAACAGAGGTTGTTCTATTTATCCCAAGTTCCAGATGCTCTTTTGTGACAAATCCCGTCTGTGCCTGCAACACTGCGCCCATGATTTTCTGCCGAAGCTCACGGACGTTGCCCGGCCATGAATGGGTCAGCAACGCTTTCCGTGTTTCGGAACTGAAACCGCTAACCTTGCATTCCAATTCCTTATTGGCAATCTCACGGAAGAACTCCGCCAGCGGCATAATGTCCTCCTGACAGTCACGTAAGGGCAGAACGGTTATTTCAAAGTCATGTAGGCGGTATAACAAATCCTGCCGGAAACGCTTTTCATTGACCGCCTTTTCCAGATTCTCGTTGGTGGCGGCGATGATACGGATGTTGAAACTCTTATCCGCTCTGTCACCTATCGGGCGGTATCGCCGCTCCTGTATGGCGCGAAGTAGCATCTGTTGTGTTTCCGGTGCGAGGTTGCCTACCTCATCCAAGAACAGCGTGCCGCCTTCGGCTTCATGGAAATATCCTTTCTTGGCACTGTCCGCACCGGTGAATGCGCCTTTGACATGTCCGAAGAATGCCGATGGTGCAAGCTCTTTGGTGAGTGAACCGCAGTCCACAGCCACGAACGGCTTGCCGGAACGTTTGCTTTTATCATGCAGATGGTGGGCGATATGCTCTTTGCCCGTGCCGTTCTCTCCGGATATCAGCACACTCATGTCGGTTGGGGCTACCAGCCTTATCCGGTGCATGATTTTCTGAAAGGCGGAACCGTCACGTGCAAAGACGGGCATACGGCTTCGCCCGATATTCCGCTCTTTTAGTATGGTGTGGAGCAGAGGCACGAGTTTGTCCTCCACAAGCTGCTTGGGTATGTAGTCCAGCGAGCCGAGTTTCATGCTTTCAACCGCCGTATGCACTTCGGCATAGTCAGTCATGATGATGAACGGCTGCGTCATGCCTTCCTTGCGCATCCAACGCAACAGGTCGATACCGTTGCCGTCGGGCAGACGCAAATCAGAAACTACTATATCATTGTCAGAGGCTTGTTGCAGAAGTTTCTTCGCTGTCGAGAGGTGGAAAGCCTGCACGGTACGGAATCCCTCCCGTGCCAGCAGGTTGCAGACAAACTCGCAATACACGATATTATCTTCCACCACGATGATTTTTGTTTTATCCATTGTTGTATTTTCTCCTTTCTTCTTTTGCCAGCCGAATAATCTCCGAACCTTTATCCTGCACAACTGTCAATATGTTATGTATCGCCTCCCAATCGGGTGTATCCTTACAATGAAGCAGTTTATAAAGTTCCCTTAACGGCTGGTCTGCACGTAATATCTCCCACGAGCTGCGCAAGTGGTGTATAAGGGCATCCAATTCTTGAAGGTCTTTCCGTCGTTCCGCATCCCTGATTGCCTGCATTTCCTTTTTGGTTTCCGTTATCAGCTTATCCAACACGACGGATTCATTGCCGTAGGACAGCAGGGAGGTAAAATCCGGCTTTTCGTCCGATTTGCCTTTAATGGCGCATTTGTCGGAAACTTCTATCAGCTCCGATATGGAGAACGGCTTGAATAGGCATTCGGCAAATCCACGTCCTATAAGTTCTTCTTTGCTACAACTGCCTGAAGCGGTTGTCACGACTACCGGGATGTTCCTTGAATTGCCCACGTTGGAAGCGCGCAACAGTTCCAGCAGCTCGAAGCCGTTTGTCTCCGGCATATTCAGGTCAGTAAGCAACAGACTGTATTCCTTTTCCCTTATCATTTCCACCAACTCCGCAGCATCGGTGCAGGTATCGCAGTGTACTCCTTCATGGGCATACATTTCTTTTAGCATCAGGAGCAGAACTTCGTCATTATCTATGGCAATTACATCATGATATGCTTCATTGTGACGAACGTAACTTGAATTGAACTGTTCCGGCAGTTCCTCGACAGTCTGCATGGGTATTTCCACCGTGAAACGGCTGCCTTTGCCTTTCTCGCTGTCCAGCCGTATTGTGCCACCAAGCATTGCCACGATACGCTCCACGATAGACAATCCCAGACCAAAACCGTCTTTTGCTACTGCGTTTGACAGACGTTCAAACGCACCGAACACACGTTGCTGTTCCTCTTCGGTCATGCCTGTCCCTGTATCTTCGACGATAAGTGTCAGCATCCCGTTAGCGTAATCTGTCGTCAGAGAAACGCCGCCGTTCTCCGTGAACTTGATGGCGTTTGACAGCAGGTTGTTGCCGATTTGCAGGATACGTTCCTTATCGGTCAAGACAACAGCATCAGTATGGTTCGTCACAGTAAGAGCAAGTCCCTTGTTTATGGCAATTGGCGTAAACTCCGTTTCAAGAATGTGCGTGATTGCCGAAATACGGCAAGGAGAGAAATTGGGCTGCTCCTTGCCGTTGTCCAGACGGAAGAAACTCAGCAGAGTATTAAGCATTTCACGCATACGGTCGGAGGATTGCTGAATATTTTGGATATAACCCCCGATTTTATCCGTATTGTAATCTTTCCGCATCAGTCCGGCATAACCGGTTATTGCCGTTAGCGGTGTACGTAATTCATGGATAATGGTATGCACGGCTTTCTTGCGGGAAGCTATCAGTGCCTCGTTCTGTTCAACAGACTGTTTCAACTGTTCTATTAAATCCGCAGTTTCTCGCTTGTATCGTTTGATACGGGTGATATTTCGGTGGATAATTATGTAAGAGATTATCAATAACATGACAACGAATCCTGTCAATCCACCTATCTGAATAAAAGACCTTTCACGCATGGCGGCTATTTCCGCTTCCCGTTTCTGTAAGTCTGCTTGAACTTTCTCGTCTATTTGAACTACCAGTCCTTGCAGTTGTCTGTTGAGTTCCGCATTTCGTGCAGCAAGACTATCGGCGTGTTCTGACAAACGGCGGCTTTGTGCCTGTTGTTCAGCTATCATATTCCGATTAAGGGAACGGAGCATCGTAGTAGTCGCAGTTGGTTTCGCTTCCTCTTTTTTACCGAAGATGCCCAAGAATCCTTTTCGTTTAGGTTTCTTGGGCTGTTCTTGCACACTTTTCTGCGCGATTACGGGTATTTGACGAGTTATCTTATCGTTGATGGCTTGTTGCTGTTCAAGTACCTGTACGATTTGACGCATTTGTCGTTCCTTATCTTTGAGAAGATGGCGCACACTGTCGATACGCTCTGCCGGATAGGTAGCTTTGAACCGACAAAGCATACTGTCCATTGTCATACGCCGAGCATGGTAAAGTCCTAAATCTTCATCATCCCATTCCAATATCGTTTCACCTAATAAAGAAAACTCTATCAAATGAATATGAATATTGTTTACCTCTTTTCGAAATTCATCGATCTCTCGGTTTTTGGCTTCCAGTCCCTCCATGTCTCGCCATTCGCCAAGCCATGTGTACATGATGCCGCCTACCAGCAAAGCTATTAGTAGATAGCCTATGGAAGTCAGCATACGGAAGTGTCTTGTTTCAGCGTTATGTCGATTCATGCGTTATTGCCATTGATTATTGATAATACAGCCCGTAGGTCTTTATAGGCTTACGGGCTGTATGGTCTTTGAAGCTCAGTCTAATAAAGATGCTATATCAAATTGGATTATAGAACATCCTCAATAGACAATTCAAAATTTCTTTCCGATATCATATATCTTTTGTAGATGTTCGGTATTTGAAATAGCCCCCTTCTCATTGACACTATTTACAAGATAATGGCCTCTGTTTTTCCATCCCCTATCTTGCGCAATGAGTTCAAAGGAACGCACTATACCGTCAAATACATGTGGGTCTTCCAACTCTCCACACGAAAGAAGCATACATTCCTTAATAGGCACATCTTTTTTACCTATGATGAAAGAATAAAACTTGTCTATGGCAGCTTTTATCTGGGTAGGAAACGAGTACCAATAAAGAGGGGTACAGAATATGATGACATCACTTTCTGCCATCAAAGATGCCAGTTCATTGAAATCATCATTAAAAATACAGGCTTTATTCTCCTTGCTAAAACAATTATCGCAAGCTCTGCATCCTTGAATATGTTTATGCGCAGTATTAAACTGCACAACACTGTTGCCCGCTTCGGATGCTCCTTTCGCAAAAGCGTCCGCCATAAGGTCGCTGTTACCTCCCCGTCGTGGGCTGCCGGTTAAAATCAAAATTCGTTTGCTCATATCCTTTACATTTATTCACCCATACGGAAATCTCCTACGTTGTCATGACTAAGAGTTATATCTTCGATGATGCTTGTGCATCCACCATGTTGCGGACACTGGCTGCTGATGCCGAGATATATTTGATCGGGATATTCATTACGATACAGACGCACCATATGCCACTCTTTTTTGTCTAATGAATAGTAGCTGGCGATAGTGTGAGTATCAGAAGATATTTTCATATAGACTGATTTTGCGTCTATCTTATCATGGTTATTGTCATCCGATGTACCTTGTGTTCGTACCGTTACGATGCGGTGGTTGCCATATTCGTCCTGCTCAAAGGCAAGTTTCTGCCAAAGTGTATCGTTGACATACACAAAAAGATCGGCGGCATTGTAAAGTCCATCAGAGGTAAACTCAGGGGTTACTTTAGCTGTCAGCGTGAATGGCTTTGTATTATCGGTCGGAATCAGTAACACAGGCAGTGTATTGTTGGACAGCTTACCCTCGTTAGGATCACAGAAGAAGTCAAGTCCTCCGGGACAGTTGAATTCCAATCCTCCGTCTGCAAGTATGGTTACACATGTATCTGCGCCATTGATGGATTTGGTAAAAGTGACATCTCCCACTTTTATCTCACAGTCTGTGATTTGGCTTGTTTCAGCCACTTTACCGGTCAAATCCGGTTCACTTGTTTTGGACTCTTTGTGCTGCTGACATGCAGCTAAAGAGAGGCATCCAACAAGAAATGCTCCATATAAAACGGTTCTTTTCATCTTTGAATCATTTATTATTCGTAATTTTGTGGCAAAATTAGGACTATTGGCGCAATCCCGCAATGGTGAAAATTAACCAATTCACTATGGAACAGGAACATCAACTAAAATCACTTCTGACTGAGCAGCAGTTTGAAGATGCTGAAAATAAGGAATTTATGCTTGCTCAAGCAAGAGCGTGCGCAAATGGTTATGCTCTTGCAACAGAAGGTATAGCAGTTGTGTCAGATTTTCAAAACAACGAATGTCATATATATTCTGGCAGATTCGGTCAAACTATAATGGACTTCCCGGAATATATGGTTGACCATACATCTGCCTTTGAAAATACCGTTTTCAGCCACGCGAATGAAGAAGAGCTTATTCAACGTCATATACTCGAACTTCGTTTCTTCAACTTTATAAAAGAACTTCCCATAAATGAAAAGACAAATTTCTCGGCTTCGTGTATCATCAGTTTCTATCGGACAGGGAGTAATGAGACAATAAAAATATTACATACAACGAGATATTTTAGTTGTAGCAACGGTGGAAGTGTCATTCTCGGTCTATGCACTTATTCTCCATACTTTGGTTCTCATAACAAACAAGACAGTATTATTGTAAATCTCGTGACAGGAGAAACCGTTAGACGAAACGTGTACGAAGCATGCGACCGAAAAATCCTTAGTCGGCGACAACTTGAAATACTATCACTAATAGCGAAAGGGGTGCCCAGTAAACAGATTGCAGACAACCTAAATATTTCCGTTTATACCGTTAATCGCCATCGTCAGGATATTTTAGCTTCATTAAAAGTCGCTAATACTGCGGCTGCTGTAGAAATCGCATTAAGAATGAATCTTATTTAATGAGCCCTCTTGCTTTATGATTGGTTAAAAATCAGTGTTGTACCAGTTATTATTGGTTCGTAATTTTGCGGGCATATAAAAGCGAAAAAGATGAATCAATTTGCTGGTAAATTAGAATTGGAAGCAGGCATAACAGTTCTGCAAAATGAATGTGAACGTATTTTTAGTTCTGTGCCAATTCATTTTGGTAAAGGCGTTTCTCTTACACACGGAGCTTCTATTTATTGCACAGGAGTTGGTGATGACATCTATATCGGAGATAATAATATCATAGGAGGAGAACTTATTTTGTTTCCGGGAGCAAGAATAGGCAATCGTTGTGTTTTTGGTACAGGAACTATAATTGTCGCGGGTAGCTTTAGTGTTGGTAATGGTTGTGTCATGTCACATGGATGTACCATAACCCAAGATGTTCCTGATAATTCGTTGGTAGTAGGCCGTAGAGGATTGATATTCAACAAATAATAGTTAATTCCTATTGCTATTGATGCGAAAATTGGTTAGAAATCAGTATTGTGCACATCTTTTGTTCTATCTAACTTTGCAACCGCAAATAAATCACAAGGAAATTGCAATTTAATAATAATCAAATCAATATCATAATGAAAAAATTAGTATTTATCGCAATCATTGCAAGTCTTGCAATGGCTGGATGCACCCAGAAAGAACCAGAGAAAAAAGCGGGAAATTCTGACAAGAAAGCTACAACAGAAAACGTTGAACTCGCCACATGCGACATCAATGTAGGAGGAATTCGTTTTACAAAGTCGAAAAACGGCGGAGAGAATGGCATCACACTTCTTGGCGACACGCTCAAATTTGTGGCCGGTCCTCAAACTGATTATTTCCGTTCCCCGGATGGAAGCGTAGTCAATAACTCTGCGGTCATCTTCACAGAGGTTGACAACACCAAACCTTTCACTTTCACGGCTAAAGTGCAGCCTGAATTCACTGAAACCGGAACTTATTCGGCAGGGGTGATATATGCTTATGAAAACGACACACATTGTCAAAAACTATGTTTCGAGCAGGATGAGTATGGCGATCACCGAGTGGTGTCAGTTCGCACATTAGGCACCTCTGATGACAATAACCATCAGGCAATCACGGCTCCATACGTTTATATGAGATTATCCTCCGATGGCACAACCCTTGGTAGCTATTTCTCAGAAGATGGTAAAATATGGCGTATGGCCCGACTCTATAAGAATGACTTTCCTGAAAAATTGCTTATAGGCATCAGTTCACAGAGTCCTAAGGATAATGAACACACCTGCCTATTCACCGAAGTATCTCTGACAGATAAACCTGTCGCTGACTTTAGAAAGGGTAATATAGCAGAATAATAAAACAATCGAATCATTTTCAAAGGCGCACACATATTCAAAATGTGCGCTTTTCTTATACCTTTAAACGATGAGTAAACATCCAATTATCGCAAATCGCACCGCTTTTCTCGTCATAGGTTGTCTTGAGGCTGCATGGGCACCTCTTGTACCGTATGTTAAACGTGCATTTAGTTTGGACGAAGCTTCCTTAGGACTTCTGATGCTTTGTACCGGGTTGGGTTCAATAATAGCACTTCCTTTATCAAGTTGGCTATGTGTGAGATTTGGCGCAAAACGAGTAGTTTATTTCTCCGGATTTTTAATGGCTTTTTCTCTATTGACGATAAGCCTATTGGCTAACTTCACCCTGACGGCTATAATGTTATTGGTATTCGGCGGTTGTACTATCACCATCGATGTTGCTGCTAATGTGAATGGTGTTGCAGTTGAAGGTCAGACAGGAAAACATCTGATGTCAGGATTTCATGGGGGTTATTCACTTGGTACGCTCATCGGTGCCGGTGTGATGAGTTCTCTTTTCGCATTCGGAATAATCCCTATGTGGTCGGTCGTAATATTTATGATATTGGTATTGGCTGCGATGATGGCCGGATGCCGTGACCTTCTATCCTCAAAGGTACTTAAAAGCAACGACCATCCGAAACAGGATGTGAATAAGAAATTTTATATTCCACCTATGGTGATAGTGGTCGGTTTGTTATGTTTTATCATGTATGCGTCGGAAGGTGCTGTAATGGGGTGGTCAGCAATTTTTGTTAGTCAAGAGCGTGGCATTGACATGTCCGTGGCCGGATTTTTCTATACCGCTTTTGCCATAGCAATGACTATTATGAGACTTTGCGGCGACAAGATCGTCGATCGATTTGGACGAAGGACTGTGATTAGCGGAGGGGCATTACTTATTTCCGCTGGTTTCCTGATTGTGGTATCAATTGATAGTGCGATCGCTTCTGTAGCTGGTTTTGCTATGGTCGGTTGTGGTGCGGCCAATGTAGTTCCTCAATTAGTATCTTTTGCGGCCCACATAAAAGGGATGGCAGTACACAACATCATTAGTTTTATTAATGCTCTTGGATATTCCGGTATACTTCTTGGTCCGGTTATAATCGGATTCATAGGAAAACGCTACGGTTTGCATGTGTCATTTATAGGTATTGCCGTGTTTGCTTTGATTGTTGCTATAATTTCATCTATAATATTAAGAAGCAAACAGATTACACTGCAAGTAGATTTGCAAAACGAAAGAGAAACTTGTTCGCTGTAATTCTGCAAAATAAGAAATCAGTGTGCAACGTATAAAAAAATTGCATTGCTTTTTTGTGTAACTACTCAGGTATCTAAATGTGCCCAAATGCTTGATTATCAACAGTAGCAAACTTGTTGATTTACTATATTTCGATGAAAATCGGGCATTACGCAAGATTGACCTCGTGCAATAGAGTTGATACTCAACGACTTTGCATAGCTGAGCAGTTACTTTTTTTGTTCTATTTTGTTAAATTTGTCTGTACCAACTTCTATCAGCCAATATCCAAAAGCGATAAGGATTATTTGTTATTGTGGGCAGTAACGAAAACAATGACGTTACTGCCCACAATAAAAGTTATATTTTTATCCCTTTCGGACGGTTATCATCCTTGATCTGAAAACCCGGTCGTCCGATGATGACATGGTCGGCAATGAAATTGCCTGACGGACTACGCTCATTCACCAA
>ERZ894183.1762-NODE-1762-length-10830-cov-4.855684_pt1 | contig 10830 bp, 7 predicted proteins | sample MGYA00380279_ERZ894183 | MGnify/ENA primary metagenome ERZ894183 (study PRJEB32331, sample SAMN06328422) | human gut metagenome | biome: human gut microbiome; feature: stool | host: Homo sapiens | collected 2013-06-26 ... | reverse complement strand
GAGCAGGATTATCATCCGTTTGCCATAGGCATGGATAGCCAGACTTGGAACGAAGCAGGCACCGATTCGGAAACGGTTACTTTCTATGCTCATTATCCTGAATTGACCGACGAAGCTGCTACTACCAGATCATTGAGCAGCCGCTATCGCGAAATCAAGGGTGGCTTAGAATATTTGTTCGGTACAGCCCAAGCCAACAAAGGTTCTAAGAATGTTGCTCTTTCATTCAAGAGAATGACAACGCCCGTCGTTCTGCTCGACGAGAACAACCAGCCTTACGAAGGTAGAGCAATCGTTAAACTGTTCTTGAAAAACAAAGGTGTGCAAGACCTGTTCAGCGGTAAAATCGAAGCTGATCCCAATGCAAAACCGGAATACATTGATATCCGGAAAGTATCTGAAGGTATCTTGACTAACTTGATTCCACAGTTCATCAAAGCCGGCGAGAAAATAGGAACGGTTATCCTGGAGGACGGTAAAGAAGAACCTATTATCGCAGAGGAGGACATTACCATAGAAGCCGGAACTCCTGTTGCGGTAAAAATGTACGCAAGACGCGGAATCATTGACGAACGAACTCCACTATTCAGATAAGACTAAAGAATAAAAAGTGATACTAATAAAAATCCCCGGAACCGCTGTAGACACTCAGCATTCCAGGGATTTTTTACACACAAAAGTTATTATTGAAATTGAAAACTGTCTTTTTTAGGTTAGAAACGCATACCTAAAGTAAGAACCACTTTATGGTTGTTGTTCGTCACTTTCGTTCCAGGTAAATCTAAACTATCAAAAGCATAGAATGTTTCTTTATAAGTATTATACATATATGCCATGTCTACATAGAAACTTTCACCACGATAGCCACAACCCAATGTATAATTATTTGTAGCACCCGGATTAGAGAACTCCGTATCAGTACGCATTGAATTTACAGGAAGATACTTAAAAGCATCTGATTTCAAAGGAGCAGTAATATGATTATATCCTAAACGGAATGCAAATTCCGGTGCTAACTTAAATTCAGCTCCAACACGCAGTGTATGAACTGCCTTCATCATTGCTTTAATGTCTGCAGTCTGTCCCAATTCATATCCGTCCGGATCTTTCATTTTAGCTGAAGTGCGGTCTGAATATTCATACTCAACTCCCAATGCTACAGAAGAACCAATAGTATATCCCATACTTGCATTAAACTTCCACGGAGTAATTAACTTATATTCATATTCTCCTTCAGTATCATTTCCACGAGCATCATAAGGTTTGGTAATATCATTTAAATCTTCACTCAAGTCGAAACGAAGATAAGCAGTATTCCGTTCCTTCAAACTAAAGAAAGTCGGAGTATGTACAGCAGCACCAATGCGGAATGAGGATGACTCAAAAGGACGAAGAATAAAACCAAGTTTAAAATCAACTCCACTACCATCTACCCAAAAGTCATTTCCCAACGTATATCCTCCATGACCATTTCCGTCCTTATCAGTAAAGTCTTCATTATATTCACTAGTTCTGTCATAGTTTACACTATAAAGTCCTAATGTTGCTCCAACATAAAAACGATCATAAAAATTCAGCGCACCATTCAAATCAAAAGAATGGATACCTCCACTTTCTTTCGAACGATAAGACTGGCTCACAGCATCTCCTGCCTGAAAATAGGGTTCATATCCCTCAAAAGGAGGATCTTCTTTATCCTCTTTCTTCGGATCTACTTCTCCATAAACAGGATTCACTAAATGTGCATTATATCCCATGATACCCAACCAAGGCAATTCAGGATTCTGAAAAGCATCATCGCTCCTCAAAGCAGCTTCCTTGAACGGATCAAAGTCTCCGTATGAATCAAAGTTCACCATATTAGCCATCTGAACTGTTTGAGAAGTATTGAATACTCCACTCACCAGCATACTTCTATTGAAGGACTTCATTTTGCGATAATTGAAACCAAAGTTGGCAAATCTCAAAGCAGTTGTATTTCCTATTTTTGTAGAGAATACAAATCCGGCATTATCGAATGAACCATGGAACTTGTCAAGACTCGCTCCATTAGCTTTTGTTCCTGTATTATCAAAGCCAAACGACACCATAACATCATTACTGCGATAAATTCCGATACCAGCAGGATTGGTTCCCATAGTGGTTATATCTCCACCTAAAGCTCCCATGGCACCGCCCATACCTACAAAGCGGGCAGTTCCATTTAAATCACTTCCCATCCATCGATTTGCATCATAGATAGTTGTTTGAGCATTTAGAAATCCTACACTTATCAAAAGAATACAAATCGCTAATATTCTATTACTTTTCATAATCAATCTCTTTTGAAATTATAAACTATCTTCTATAGCTACCACCAGAACTACGTGAAGAACCACCACCGCCGCTACTACGTGAAGAACTGCCACTGCTGCCAGAACTACGAGAATAACTACCGCTACTACCTGATGAATAGCTACTTCCACTACTTCTTGAATAACTACCTGAATTAGAAGAGCGGGATGATGATCTGTCAGGCGTATAACTTCTTGATGGAGAAGTGGAACTTCCACGTGAATAGCTACTACTGCTACGGCTACTATTTGTTCCGGAACTTCGCGTCGAACTATTACTTCTATTATAAGAGGAACCAGAATTGCGTGTACTAGTACCAGAAGTACGTGTACTGCTTGGACGTGTATACGTTTCTGTATTTCTACGAGAGTATGAACTTCCTGAACGAACAGAGCTATTGCTACTGCTACGAGTATAATCGCGAGTACCTACAACTCTGCTATTTGTACCTGTACTACCTGAACGGCGAACACTTTGTCCAACAGAAGAATTAGCTGGTCTGGTAGTTGATGAACCGACACCTCTTCTGTAAGAAGTAGAATTATAATTTCTCGAACCAGAATAATAGGAACGATTATTACCATTAATCACACTACGTCCGGCATAATAAGGTCTTCCACCTCCGCCCCAGCCCCAGCTAGGACCACCATGCCAATGGTGATGATGTCCCCAATATCCGCCGCCATACCAGCCACCCCAGTAGCCGCCGCCCCAATAACCGGGGTAATATCCCCAAGAGTAGTAAGGACGATTCCATCCCCAGCCATAGTTCCATCCCCAGCCGTAAGAGCCATAACGCCAATCCCACCAAAGCGGGTTACTGAACGTCGGGAACGCATAAGCATACATGCCGTCGGTATATACGTTCCAGTCCCAGGAATTCGGTCCGTAAACTACGTCCCAATATAACGGGCTGCTAATGCTAATAGCAAAACGCGGATTACGGAAACGGATGATACGTTCTGCGTACTCATAATCTTCCTGTGTACCGTCAAATTCGCCGGTCACCCATTCTCCATCCAAATCCGGATTAGATTTTTCTTTTATATATAAGGTATCATTGTCCATTACGAACTCATTATCACGTGCATCGTAACGGCGATTATATTCATCCACATCCCGTGTTTTTCCCTTACGGTCCTGAACAACTACGGTAGTACCCGGTGAAGTATAGATGTTGGTCACCTGTTGTTTCGTTTCCTTCTTAACCGGAGTTTCTTTCTTCTCCTGTTTATCTTTGGAAGGTACGAAGTAAAGGTCGTCATCAACGCTTTGTGCCAGCAAGCCTATCGGTAGGCACAAGGCAAATAGCAAGAAGTAAACAATCTTTTTCATATCATCTCGGTTTATGTAATTACTTAAACTTATTCACATTACAAAGATAAGGAAGAGATTTTTCGTCCGAAGGAGATTTTCCCCAAAGGATAATAGGGAAATCCCTATTTCTAACTATCTTAGTAGAAGATACATTGCACCTTGGCATAAAATTCAAGTAAACTTGATTTTCTATACTTGGTTTGTAGTATCTTTGCATATTATTTACCAGAAAATAAAACAACTATGAAGTATTTTGAGTTCACGTTCCATACAAGTCCTTGTACCGAAACAGTTAATGACGTACTAACTGCAGTGCTAGGCGAAGTGGGATTCGAGAGTTTTGTTGAATGCGAAGGCGGACTGACCGCATATATCCAACAATCGGTATGTGATGAAAACGCTATCAAAACTGTAATCGCCGAATTTCCTCTATCCGATACGGAAATCACCTACACATTTACCGAAGCAGAAGACAAGGACTGGAACGAGGAATGGGAAAAAAATTTCTTCCAACCGATTATTATTGGAGACCGCTGTGTAATCCACAGTACTTTTCACCAGAATGTACCCAAAGCGGAATATGACATCGTCATCAACCCACAAATGGCCTTCGGTACGGGACATCACGAAACGACAAGCCTCATCATCGAAGAATTACTGGACAACGAACTGAAAGATAAATCCTTGCTCGATATGGGTTGTGGGACTTCTATTTTAGCTATCCTGGCACGTATGCGGGGGGCACACCCCTGTACAGCTATCGACATCGATGAATGGTGTGTACGCAATTCTATCGAGAACATTGAACTGAATCATGTAGACGAAATCGACGTTTCACAAGGAGATGCTTCATCACTTACCGGAAAAGGGCCTTTTGACATTATCATCGCCAATATCAACCGGAATATATTATTGAATGACATGAAGCAGTACATTACCTGCATGCATCCAGGTTCAGAGCTTTATATGAGTGGATTCTATGTAGATGATATTGCTGTTATCCGTGAAGAAGCGGAAAAAAACGGACTGGCTTTTGTACATTACAAAGAGAAGAACCGTTGGGCAGAGGTAAAGTTTATTTATCAAGGCTAATCCCCTCCAACTGATTTTTCCTAAAAAAACAATATCCCCATGTCCGGACATCACATATAACAAAATGGGAATGTCGGACATAGGGATGTCACATATAAAGAAATTTATGCGAACTCCTTCTTTACTTGCTCACACCATTCCTTGATTTTCTTCTTTGCCTGTTCAGACTGATTATCCAAATCAATCACCAATCCGCACCACTGATTACCTCGTAAGGCTCTGGAACGTTCGAAAGTATAACCTTCAGAAGAAGTGAAGCCGACTAATGTAGCCCCGTCTCCTTCAAAAACTTCCGCCAACAAGCCAATACCATCGGCAAAGTTTTCAGGATAGCGTATCTGATCTCCGAGACCGAAAATAGCAACCTTTTTTCCTTTCAGTTCCATTGTTCGAAGCTCCGGTAACAGTTCATCCCAATAAGTAGGCAGCTCACCGTCAAACCACGTGGAAGCTCCAACAATAAAACAATCGTAAGCTGCAAAATCATTCTGCCATGCCTGTTCAATCGCTACTACTTCTATCTTATCTTCTCCAAACTCTTTCTGAATCTTCTCCGCTACCCAGCTTGTTCTTTCAGCCTTAGTAGCATAAAATAAACCTATCTTTTTCATAATCTGTACAATTTAATATTCCAACAAATTCTTGGCAGCTTCGTATATCTTAGCCTCATCCGGCAATATTTCTTTTTCCAGAATCGGATTAAAGCCGACAGGAGTAAATGTAGAACCGACACGTTCTACCGGACCGTCCAAATAGCGGAACATCTCCCCTCCAATCATAGCCGCCAGTTCCGCACCGAAACCGGAGAATACTTTATCTTCGTGAACAACCAATGCTTTACTAGTCTTTTTCACTGATTCGAAAATCGCCTCCTTATCTAATGGTATCAATGAGCGAATATCGATCACTTCGACTTTCCAGCCACTTTCTTTTTCCAGTTGCTCTGCTACGTGCAGGCAGAAATGGGTCGTATTGCCATAAGTAATAATGCTCAAATCCGTTCCTTCACGACGAATACGTGCCTTTCCAAAAGGAACCTCAAAATCTTCCGGAACAACAGCTGCTGCCTCCACCGAGTTATACAAAGCTTTCGGTTCGAGAAACAATGTAAAGCCCTTGGAACGCATACTGGTCCGCAATAATCCGGCGGCATCATCAGCAAAGGAAGGACAGACAATTCGTGCTCCGGGCAAAGTTGTCAAAGCTCCCTCTATATTTTGGGAATGGTATAATCCCCCACCAATATAACCACCGGAAGCTAGCCGTAAAGTTATGTTCGGAGCAAACTTTCCATTGCTACGCCAATACTCATGTGTACATTCTACATATTGTTCTACGGCAGGCCAGAAATAGTCAGCAAATTCCGCTCCTTCTATCACGACATGGATTTTAGGGTCAAAGCGGCTCATTCCGTTAGCTGTACCCACAATATAATCTTCCGCAATCGGTGCGCTGAATACACGTGCATCACCAAACTCCTGCTGCATACCTTTAGTCACATTAAACACACCGCCTTTTTCCTTGTTTGCTACATCCTGTCCCCAGATAAACGTATCGGGGTTATGACGGAATTCGGCTTTCAACGTTTCGTTAATGGCGTTCACCATAAAAGTTTTCTCTCCTTCTGCCTGATGGATACCTTCTTTATACTTTTGAGGCTGATAAGGTTCGGGTATCACAAAGTCATAGATACTCTTGGGATCAGGATCGGGAGCAGACAAGGCCTTTCGATTAGCGGCTGATAATTCTTTCTTTGCATCAGTCTCTATTTGCAACAATTCTTCTTCCGTCAAACGTTTATAGCGAAGCAACATCCGGCGGAATTTCATCAACGGGTCAGCTTCTTTTACATATTCCAGTTCGTTTTCATCCCTGTACAAGGTATGTTTATCCGAATTAGAGTGGGAACCGATACGGACGCAATTGGCTTGTACAATTACCGGGTTACGAGTGGTTATGGCATATTCCCGAGCTTCGGTCATAGCGTTCATCGAGTCAAATACATCTTTTCCATTACAATAGATAATTTTCAGGTTCTTGAAACCTGAGAAGTTCTCTGCCACTTTCCGATTGGCCGTCTGTTCGGATTTCGGGACGGAGATACCGTAACCATTATCCTGTATTACGAAAATCACAGGAAGACGCTCGAGACTAGCGCCATTGATGGCTTCATATACAAAGCCTTCGGAAGTAGCCGATTCTCCATGAGAAGTTATGGCAACTCCTTTATGACCATAATACACCATAGCTCTGGCTACACCTGCCGCATGGAGGTCATGTGTCCCCGTAGCAGACGAGATATTTTCGATGTGCCATTCCGGTTTTGCGAAGTGATTAGACATGTGCCGCCCGCCACTACCGGGATCAGTCGCTTTCGATATACCATTCAGGATAATTTCTTCTGCAGTCATTCCGGCAGAAAGCACAGTCAGCATATCCCGGTAATAAGGGAACAAAAAGTCTTCGCCGAGAGTAAAAACCTGCCCAATAGCCAGTTGGATTCCGTCATGTCCTGCATAAGGAGCATGGTAAGACCAACCTAACGATTGCAGCAAATAGGAAGGGGCTTTCTCATCCAGAGCACGTCCCAATGTCATCAGATGATACCACTTCTTCAAGGTTTCAATATCTGTATTTTTTATATCATACTTTTTCATAGTTAATGAACTCTTTATTAATGAAACAATCAGTTGAATCAACCTTTCCAGTTCTCCAGATAATCGGCTATGAAATGCAGGAAGTTACCACCCAGCATACCGTCTACCACCCGATGATCGTAAGACAAGGAAAGATACATCTTATGACGAATAGCAATCGTATCACCTTCCGGTGTCTCCACAACAGCAGGTTTCTTTTCAATGTATCCCACTCCCAGAATAGCTACTTGAGGCTGATTTATAATCGGCGTACCGAATAAGCTCTTGAATGTACCGAAATTAGTAATGGTAAACGTACCTCCGTCAATATCATCTGGCATCAATTTGTTATCACGAGCCTTCAATGCCAGCGAGTCTATAGCTACAGCCAATCCATTCAAGTTCAGATGATCGGCATCGTGTACCACAGGAACTATCAGATTGCCATCATTCAAAGAAACAGCAATACCGATATTGATATGTTTCTTGAAAAGAATATTATATCCGTCTACCGATACATTCAGCTGCGGATAAGTTACCAGCGCTTTCGCTACCGCTTCCGTAATCATAGGCATATAGGTCAGCTTCACTCCTTCGTGACGGAAGAAGACATCCTTATTCTTTTCACGCCAACGGACTAGCTTGGTTACATCCACTTCCAGCACATTCGTAACATGTGGAGATACTTTCTTTGACATAACCATGTGGTCGGCAATAATCCGACGGACACGGTCCATTTCTTTCATCTCTACTCCGGACGTATTGATAGGGGCAGATGATTGGGGTGTAGCAGTGGAAGCCACAGATTGTACAGCAGGTACCGGAGATGACTTTGGACTCGCTGAAGCAGCAGGCATAATAGCCGACGGTGCATTTGCAGTCGAAGTTATGCCTATTGTTGCCGGTTTCGGCTCGCTAACAAGCCCTCTCTTTTTCCTGTCAATATAATCTTTTATATCTTTTTTACTCAATCGTCCTTCATAGCCAGTCCCTTGCAGGGTATCCAGTTCTTCCTTCGGAATCTTAGCGTCCCGTGCCAATTGAATCACCACTGGAGAGTACCAACGTTCTTCGACAGCAACACCCGGTTTCGGTACTTCATTATGGGATTTCTCTTTAGTAGTTTCCTGAGAGGAGTTCGATTCATTGGAAGTTTCCTGTTCACTAGCACTGTCACCGTCCAAATTAATAACAGCAACGACAGTGCCCACCGCTACCGTATCTCCCTCTTTACACAAAATCTCCATTACTTTCCCCGCTACCGGAGAAGGTATTTCCGCACTCACTTTGGCAGTGTTTACTTCAAAAAGCACATCGTCTTCCTGAACCGACTCACCTACCTTTACAGACCAAGAAACAATTGTTCCTTCGGTTATACTCTCGCCCAACTTAGGCATTTTTATTTCGAATCTTGACATAGACAGTAAATTTATTATTCAACCTTGACACATTACAACAATACGTTGAAATAGAAAGTTTTAAGTTAAAGTATTTTTAACCGGACATCAACGGTTACATATCCATTCTTCACGAATGTACTTCTCCGAACGAAGCCGGTTGACAGCTTCCTTCTCCTCTACACTGAAAGAACTGACGGATTGCGATTCACTGAAATATTGAAAAGCATTTTCCTTGAAATCATCCACACTCCCCGCCGGCAAATATCTACCGATATTAGTAACCTCACTCCGAATGGAAGGAACGGCATATACGGAAGACAAAGTGCCGTCATGAGCTATCACATCCGGATTCAATACCTTATTTAATATCGTGAGGTCTGTATCATAAAGCAGTGTGCAATGATATAATACTCTGTCTTTATGTACACACTGTGCACTCCCCGATATTTTCAATCCATTCAGATAGATACCCAGCCGTTCATCTCCTTTAGCTTCTATACCGATGAATGACAGAAAGTCTAACGTTCGCTGAAGATAATGAACAAATTCAGGCAAACGCAAAACTGTTTCTATAAAAGTAAAATTGACATTACCCAAATCGTGATATACTGCCCCTCCTCCCGAGAAGCGACGGGCAATAGCTATCCGGTGCTGTTTCGCCCATTCCTTGTCAACTTCCGACCGAAGACGCTGATGTTTCCCTATCACAACAGAAGGAACGCTCTGCCAAAGCATAAAAACATCCTCCGTTCCCTGCTTCAACAAATACTCTTCTGCCGCTAAATGGAAATAAATATCAGTATAAGGACTGTATATACATCGAATCATAGGTCTCGAAGATAAGGGATTAAAACATTACTTCGTGATAAATCTCTCCAACCGTCGGATGCGGAAATACGGTCTTCTGAAATTCTTCCAGCGTATATCCTCTCTGAATAGCAATGCCTGCTATGACAATCAACTCCGACGCCGGATTTCCCAGCATGTGGCAGCCGATGATTTTGCCTTCTTCATCCTGAATCAATTTACAGAGACCGTTTCCTTGCTCATTCTCCGCAACGAATCGTCCGGAATAAGCCATTGGTAGTTTCGTAACACGATAAGGGAGTCCGAGTTTTATCAGTTCTTCCTCAGTCTTACCTACTCCTGCCATTTCGGGATTCGTATAAACAATTCCCGGCACACAGTCGTAGTTCATCCGATCTTCTACTCCCAATATATGATTGATAGCAACTTCTGCTTCACGAATGGCGGTATGTGCTAATAAAGAATATCCTGTAATATCTCCGCAAGCATATACCCTAGGATGAGTAGTCAGTAAATGTTCATCTACTTTCACTCCATTCCGATGTAGCTCTATATTCAATTGTTCTAATCCTACGTTGGATAAATTTGCCTTACGTCCTACACTAAGCAGTATTTTATCCGTTTCAATCGCAGAAGCCTTGCCTCCCTTTTCAATCACGACCCTATCAGGTTTCACTTCCACTACTTTAGTATCCAGATAGAAAGAAACTCCCCGCTTTGTATATTCCGTACGAAGCATACCACTGGTTTCCTTATCCATGACTCCCAATATTTCAGGCATCATTTCCACGATATGTACCTTCACTCCCATACTGTTAAAGAAAGAAGCAAATTCCATTCCAATTACTCCCCCACCGATAATTACTAACGTTTTAGGTAGTTCTTTTATCTCCAATGCCTCTTTGGAGGTCCAGTAATCAACTTCCGCCAATCCCGGTATCGGAGGAATCACTGTATCGGAGCCGGTACATACCAGCAGATACTTTACAAAATACGCCTCTCCGTCACAAACAATGCGAATCAACCCATTTTCTTCCCCTTCTACAAAAGCTTCTTTCTCCACAATCGTAACCCCGTAAGAATTGACAGTCATTTTCACACCACCCGTCAGCATTTTCACCGTTTTATTTTTGCGGCTCATAATTTTAGATAAATCAAAGGAAGGGGATTCGGCAAACACGCCATACTTGGAAGCATTCTTAATGCTATCCAGAATTTTAGCAGAATATAACAAAGTTTTAGTA
>ERZ894183.1761-NODE-1761-length-10835-cov-51.675510_pt1 | contig 10835 bp, 7 predicted proteins | sample MGYA00380279_ERZ894183 | MGnify/ENA primary metagenome ERZ894183 (study PRJEB32331, sample SAMN06328422) | human gut metagenome | biome: human gut microbiome; feature: stool | host: Homo sapiens | collected 2013-06-26 ... | reverse complement strand
GTTTCTGCCGCCGGCAAAACCTCTGCCGAAAACGGGAACGGCCATTGCCGCCCCCTCGCCGGTTTGCTTTATGTCATCCGTAACAGCCCCTGAAATACAAGAAACCGCAATTTATCAACGTCTTTTTATACTTCCCTGTATCTCTCAGGAGATCCACAGATGATGCGTGGACAAATGAGTGTACGGCTAAAAGCCACTTACTTAATCCACTCATTTAGAGTTTTGCGCAATAAAAGGACTAAATTCCCGGAACTACCGTTATCTTTACGTTTGTAATCGGCCCCTGGCCAACAAGAATGAAGATAGCAGACTTGATATAATCATTATATTTCGGTGCTTATCTTGCCAGACAGGGCACTGCAACAAACAGGATTTAATTGAGATAATGTATCTATGATAGTTTTCATTATAAGTCAGCACCATACTTTCATTACTGAATAAATCATGATAATTGATGCAAATGTTATATTTTTGATACCAGAGCTTCTTCTGATTGTTTTAAATTATGGTATTAATTCCATCCTTTCCCCTTCTGTACTTCACTAATCTCGCAGTAGATGGTCGAACTTTTTGCCACCAAATCATTCACAGCAAAAATATCATTTATTAAAGAAGCTTTTATTTATTCCGAAAAAGTGGCGTTGCGATATTATTACGCGATCGTTTATCGGTATTTTATGCTTATACTTAGCCATAACCAAGCAGATTGCCCTTGATGGTCAATAAATTGAGAAACTTCATATAAATAAAAATATCTTAGGATACGAGCCAAATTATTTATAGTAGTAATAAAAACGATCTTTCAGACACTGACCACATTGCACCACGCTTTATTTAACTGTTAAATTGGATCAAGGTCAGATACTTAAACAAGGGTTAGTTAGACAGGGAGAAGCAACATGGCTAAAAAATTTCTAAACGATGTTCCCGAAACTCGCTTTAACATAAAGCCGGGCCTGAAAACAGGAAGTGCCATGAATGTGAAGTTACCTCTACATCTTCTCTCCGCCAGGGATTGTAGTGTCCACCAGACATTTATTAACTATAGCCCCAGTAATTGGCCTTAATTTAAACCAAAACAACTTCACTAACGCCATGACTGAACCTGGAGCGATGGAAGAATTAACAAGAATGTCGTTACAGGAGAGGGGTTAACCTGCACGCCTGGGAAAGTCATTGGGCAAAACCGGATAAAAGTTTCAAAAGGGAAATTTTGATGTCTGCAAAGGAACATATTTCTTCATCTGCGGCTATGTCAACAATGATGGGATCAGGCGGCATTTATCAGTCGTTGTTTAAAAAAATACATCTGACGGTAGCTATCCATACTCCACTTTCCTGTCTGGCGAAATCTGCGGAGGATGTGGTTATGCATCAGCCAGACGTCCAGCACGTTAAGTCACGCTGGCACGGTCTCAGGTTTCCCAAATGCCAAAAGCAAAAACCTGACCGGGCGGTGGTGTAGTATGAAAATTCATCGACCACTATGGGCTGAGGGAACGTTCCTGTCCTCACAACAGTTTCAGCAGCAGGCCCGCTGGGAAACGTACAGTAACAACAGCATTGCACAGCTGGGTATCCGTCATCCATGGGGTGTGGCGAGAGTCGAGTTTGACAGAGAAGCGTTGGCGTTAGGGAAGTTAAAATTACGTACCCTGCGCCTGCGTTTTTCCGATGGCTCGTTGATCGACTCCGAAGTTTCCGATGCGCTGCCTCTGGCTTGTGATTTACATACTCTGGCGGTGGAAAATACGGCAATAGTTGTCCTGGCGTTACCGCTGGAACATGCGAATGGCGGTAATCTGGGACAGGAAAAGCATACTGAAAGACCCCTGCGTTATCGTCAGGAATGGCATAAAGTACAGGATATTTATGGCAGCGACAGTGAAGAAATGGCCGTTGAATGCCATGCGCTGTCATTGCGTTTCGCCCATGATAACAATCAGGATTACATCACCTGCCCGCTTGCACGTCTGACGCGGAATGGTCAGGGTAACTGGTCTCAGGATGAAAGCTACATCCCGCCGCTGCTTGCCCTCAGCGCACATATTGGTCTGGTGGAGCGACTGGATACGTTGCTGTTGCAGCTACAAGCGAAGTGCCGGCGTCTGATGGCCCTGCGCCGGGAAAGCAATCAGCGTATGGCGGACTTCGCGGTAGCGGATGTGTCCCTGTTCTGGTTACTCAATGCGTTGAACAGCGCTGAACCGGTTCTAAGTGATTTTTTACGGTATCCGAGCATCCATCCTGAACTCGTCTGGCGCGAACTGGCTCGTCTGGCCGGCGCGTTGCTGACCTTTTCCCTTGAACACAACGTGAGCGCCATTCCCGCATATGTCCATGATGCTCCAGCCTCCGTTTTTCCGCCGCTTTTTACCCTGCTCAGCGAACTGCTCGAAGCCAGCCTGCCGTCGCGGGTGATTGCGCTCGAGCTGGAATCCCTTCCCGGCAACCGCTGGAAAGCCGAACTTCACGATCCACGCCTGCGGGAAGAGGCGGATTTTTACCTTTCTGTTCGCTCCTCGCTGCCGACGCACGTCGTTCTGCAACAGTTACCACGGCTCTGCAAAATCGGGGCGCCGGATGACGTTACGTTGTTGGTTAATGTTGCGCTGAACGGTGTCCCTGTTGTTCCGCTGACGCAGGTTCCGGCTGCATTGCCATTACGGCTGGAGAATCAGTACTTTGCGCTGGATATGCAGAGCGCTCCGGCTAAAGCCATGCTGGATGCCGGGTGCTGCATGATTTACGCGCCGGGTACGCTGGGCGATCTGAAACCCGAGCTTTTTGCGGTACTGCGGTCATGACACAGGAACGGAAAATCGACATTGACGTACTACTTCGCGACACCTTTCTGACGGTGGTGGAACTGCGTCAGGGCACTTCTGCAAGACACGGACAGGAACTATATCGCCATTGTCTGCAGCAGGTGGAAGGGGTACGCGAGCGTCTGACAGCGGCCGGATTCAGCCAGCAGGACATAGAACATATCACTTACGCTCAGTGCGCGCTGCTGGACGAAACCGTTCTCAGCCGGGACGGGATGGATGATGGCCAGATGGTCTGGCTAAAAAACCCTCTCCAGTCGCATTTTTTCAATACCCTTCAGGCGGGCGAACTACTGTATGAGCGTATGAAGCGGTTTTTACAGGAGCCAGCCCCCACGCCGGCGGTCCTGACATGTTTTCATCGCGTGCTGTTGCTGGGGTTTCGCGGGCGCTATCAGGACCCCGAATCTGATGAACGGCAGCATCTCATTGCGATGTTCAGCAAGAGGGTTGAGCCATTCAGGGTGCAAGAAGATTCGGCAGTGCTGAACGTGCCTTTGACCAGGCGTCAGCATTACCTGTGGCAGTCTCCTTTTTGCTGGCTGCTACTGCTAATGCTTGTGCTGGTTGGCGTCTGGTGGGGGTTGCATAGCTGGCTGAATGTACTGGTGGATGAACTGCTGCCAACAGGCAAGTCTTGAAGATGAGCCGGGTGAGTAACACGCTGAAACAGGCGCTTTTGCTGTGGAGCATGCTGCTGGTGCTGGCGCTATGGCTGGGATTCAATCAGGCCTCTACGGCGATGAAATTTGGCGTGACAGTGGCGCTTATCGTCATCGCAGTAGGCCTGCTGGCGTGCTGGCGCGGAAAAAAAAGACAGACTGAGGCCGACAGCGCATGGCTGTCCCGATTGCCGCCCAAAACATATCGGCAGCCCGTAGTGCTGGTGTGCGGCGACGCGGCAGCATCGTTATTCACAGAAAACCCGCTGCGGCAGGTCGCGGGAGGGCTGTACCTGCACGTTGCGGATGAAGAGCAACTTATCAGACAGGCTGAAGTGCTGCTGGCTGACCGCCCCGCATGGGCTTCTCAGTTATGTGTGGCCTGCACGGTCGTGCCGGTTGTTCATCTGGATATGGCTGTTCTGGCGGGACGATTGCGACGCTTTGTCGGCGGTCTGGCGACAGTGCGCCGCAGGGCGGGCATAAAAGTGCCGCTGCTGCTGTGGAGCTGGCTGCCCGGCACAGGGCGAGAGGATGATCTACCGTGGTTTATCTGCGCCGGCGGCAAGGTTCAGGTGGTGACGCCCGCCGGAGAAAGCTCTCCGACGGCATGGGCGGCACAGCCCGGAACCGATGGGAGCAGCCTGCGGCTTTGCCATCTTCTGCGGATGGAAAGCCTGATGCAGTGGCTCAATCAGATGGTGTTACCAGAGCTGAACGGGTATCCGCCGCTGGCGGCGGGCATGGGGCAGGCGCCATCGCTGCCTGCGCTGGAAGGCAATCTGTGGCAGACATGGACAACGGCAAAAACGGGACTGACGCCGGAGGCGATACCGAAGATCGGCGCATCTCCCCTGCCGTTCCCGGACATGATGCTGCCGCTGTTACCACGTCAATCAGGATTTACGCCAGTGCGCCGCGCCTGCGTGGCGGCGCTGCTGATGACCACCGTGGCAGGAGTGGCTGCGCTCTGTCTGTCAGCAACCGCAAACCGCAGCCTGCTGCTGCAGGTGAGCGACGATCTACATAAATATGATGCCGTTCCGGCAGACAACGACGCCGCTAAAGCCCACCACCTGTCGGTCCTGAAGGACGATGCAAATATTCTGGATAGCTATTTTCGCGAAGGGGAGCCATTACGTCTCAGTCTGGGCTTATATCCCGGCGAACGGCTACGCCAGCCGGTATGGCGGGTTATTCGCGATTACCGTCCACCTGAGAAAAAAAGGGATGTAGCAGACGCATTACCGGTACAGAGCGTGCGTCTCGACAGCATGGCGTTGTTTGACGTCGGACAGGCCCGTCTGAAAGACGGCTCGACAAAAGTGCTGATTAACGCGCTGGTAAATATCAGGGCAAGGCCGGGCTGGCTGATTGTGGTCACCGGATATACCGATACTACCGGCAATAAAAAAGCCAATCAGCAATTGTCGCTGCGACGCGCGGAAGCCGTGCGCGACTGGATGCTACAGACCAGCGACATTCCGGCCACCTGTTTTGCCGTACAGGGGCTGGGCGAAAGCCATCCTGCGGCAACTAACGATACGCCGGAAGGCAGGGCCGCTAACCGGCGCGTCGAAATCAGTCTGGTTCCCCGCACTGACGCCTGTCAGGACGTGAAACAGAACATGCTGCCAGAACCGGCGTTATCTCAGTTAAATCCACAAGGAGTTTCAGCCATCTAACCATGGCTGGCAGGAAGCCTTCTGCTTTTTTGGCACGGGTTCGATATGCGGCTCGCTGAATATCGGTGGTACCGGTACCGAGCAACCGCTATTCACAATTTAGCCTGATGTAAACCTGATGGGCACGAGGTCATGGCTATGGGCGGTAGCGTGCCTGAACAGGGCCCCGCAAGAGGAAATTCTGTGGAATTTGTTACGAAATAAGGAAGCCCACGATGGATGTACAGAACTTCGACCACTCACACCACGCGTTAAAAATCCGCGGCCTGAGCAGCGGCGTGGACGTACTGTCCTTTGAAGGCAAGGAGCAATTAAGCGCCCCATTCCGCTATGACATTCAGTTTACCAGCAGCGATAAGTCTATTGCGCCGGAGTCGGTGCTGATGCAGGACGGGGCATTCAGCCTGACCGCCCCGCCGGTGCAAGGGATACCGACGCAGACTCCCCTGCGTACGTTGTACGGGGTGATCACCGGATTTAAGCAATTGTCTTCCTCACGGGACGAGGCGCGGTATGAGGTGCGGCTGGAGCCCCGTCTGGCGCTACTGTCCCGCAGCCATCAGAACGCGATTTATCAGAACCAGACGGTGCCGCAAATCGTGGAGAAAATACTCCGCGAGCGGCATGAGATGCGCGGTCAGGACTTTGTGTTTAACCTGAAAGGCGACTACCCGTCACGCGAGCAGGTCATGCAGTACGACGAAGACGATCTGACATTCATCTCACGGTTGCTGTCGGAGGTGGGTATCTGGTTCCGGTTCAGTACCGACGCCCGACTGAAAATCGGGGTTATCGAGTTTTACGACGACCAGAGTGGCTATGAGCGCGGCCTGACGCTGCCGCTGCGTCACCCTTCGGGGATGAGCGACAGCGGAACCGAAGCAGTGTGGGATCTGAACACGGCCTACAGCGTGGTATCGAGGTCCGTCACGACGCGGGATTACAACTACCGTGAAGCGATGGCGGAGATGACAACAGGCCAGTTTGACGTAACAGGCGGGGATAACACCACCTACGGTGAAGCCTATCATTACGCTGACAATTTTCTGAAAACGGGTGACAAAGCGACGCCGGAGAGTGGTGCATTCTATGCGCGTATCCGCCACGAACGCTACCTGAACGGACGCGCCATCCTGAAGGGACAGAGCACCAGTTCTCTGCTGATGCCGGGGCTGGAGATAAAGGTCGAGGGTAATGATGCGCCAGAGGTATTCCGCAAGGGCATTCTGATAACCGGGATTACCGCCAGCGCAGCACGAGACCGCAGTTACGAACTGACATTCACCGCCATCCCCTATTCCGAACGCTACGGCTACCGCCCTCCTCTCATCCGCAGGCCTGTGATGGCAGGGACACTCCCGGCGCGGGTGACCAGCACCACGGCAAATGATGTCTACGCTCATATCGACAAAGACGGGCGCTATCGAGTGAACCTGGACTTTGACCGGGATACGTGGAAGCCGGGTTTCGAGAGCCTGTGGGTACGGCAGTCACGCCCCTATGCGGGAGATACTTACGGTCTGCACCTGCCGCTGCTGGCGGGAACCGAGGTTAGCATCGCGTTTGAGGATGGCAACCCGGACAGGCCATATATCGCCGGGGTGAAACACGACTCGGCGCACACCGACCATGTGACCATCCAGAACTATAAGCGCAACGTGCTGCGCACCCCGGCGAATAACAAAATCCGGCTGGACGATGAGCGGGGTAAGGAGCACATCAAGGTCAGCACAGAGTACGGCGGAAAGAGCCAGCTGAACCTGGGACATCTGGTGGATGCTGGGAAGCAGCAGCGCGGTGAGGGTTTCGAACTGCGCACCGATATGTGGGGTGCGATAAGAGCGAAAAAAGGTGTCTTTATCAGCGCCGATGCGCAGGAAAAGGCGCAGGGGCAGGCGCTGATGATGGATGAAGCGTTAAGCCAGCTCCAGGAAGCGCTGTCTTTAGTGGAAGCACTACATAGCGCCGCTGAAGTGGCAAAATCAGAGCTGGCGGATTTACAGACACAAAAAACGCTATTGTCAGAAACACTGACCGAGCTGAAAAAATCAGCGCTACTGCTTTCTGCTCCCGCGGGGATTGCACAGGTTACGCCCAAAAGCCTGCAATTATCCTCAGGGGAAAACCTGATTAGCACCAGTGGGAAAAATACGGATTTCAGCGTATTTAAAAAATTCACTGTAGCTGCGGGAGAAGCAGTAAGTCTGTTTGCTCAAAAGCTTGGTATTAAAATTTTCGCCAGCAAAGGCAAAGTGGAGATTCAGGCACAAAGCGATGAAATGCTCCTGGATGCATGTAAAGATCTGCGCATAAGCAGTAGCGACGGAAAAATTCTTATTAGCGCAAAAAATGAAATCATCCTAACCAGTGGTGGTGGATATATTCGAATTGGAGGTGGCACGGTGGAATGTGCCGCACCAGATAAAATTATAGAGCGTGGAGCGGTTTGGCAAAAATTCAGTGGTCAGAGTATCAGTCAGGCCATGCAGGAATGGGATTCCACTGATTTTGCCATCACCCCTGAGATCCTCTGGAAGCAAACCGGCAAACCGGCAAAGAATCAAAAGGTACGCGTTACCCGCGGCGATGGCACTACCGTTGAAATGACGACTGACGATCAAGGGAAACTACCTGTGCAGAGCGGGCTTTTTGTTGAATCAATAAAAATTGATCTCTTAGATAATCAGGAAGATTAAGGATATTCGGAGGGAATATATGTCTACGACGATGCATATGGATCGTGCCGATAAAAATAAAGTTGGCACCGCGGAGATTGAGGATCTGCGGGTAATTCCGGTTATTTTTCTGCCAGGAATAATGGGAGCGAATCTTAAAGTAAAGCCCAAAGATGATGGTGAAGATTCGATAGCCGTGTGGCGGTATGATAGCAAAACCTCACTGCTGGGCTGGACGCTTCCTTCATCAGGACCAAAAGAGAGAAAACGGCTACTACATCCTGACCGGGTGAAGATTGACAACAGAGGGCTTATTCCCATGTCGCCAGATGTACAGAAACATATTGATCTGGTAATAGCCACGCAATACCCCAGTAATATCGCTGATAAAGAAGAAATGGAGCGATTTACAAAAGCTTTACTAAAGGCTGAGGAAGAAGATCATCCAGAAAAAAAACTCTTTGGCTCACGACGCGATCGGGGTTGGGGCGAGGTAGCCGCCCCAAGCTACGGCGCTTTTCTTGATGCGCTACAGACTGCACTGTACCGGGATAAGCCAACGAAAAAAGACAATACGCTGAGTGCGATTTATCAAAAATTAGTTGATGAACCACTAGGGCTGGAATTTGGCGTGGATTCCCTGGATGAAACATACCTTGAAGTCATGAAACTGTATCAGTTTCCAGTACATGTCGTGGGCTACAACTGGCTGGGCTCCAATATACTGTCGGCAAAAAGACTTGGCGAAGAAGTCGATAGGATTATTGACAAGTATCAAACTCAGGGCATGAAGTGCAGCAAAGTCATTCTGGTGACCCATTCAATGGGGGGGCTAGTGGCACGATATTATTCAGAATGTCTGGAGGGCAGAGATAAGATTTACGGTATTGTTCACGGCGTGATGCCGTCTGTTGGCGCGGCGGCGACCTATACCCGCATGAAGCGCGGTACTGAAAATACAGAGTCCGGTTTGGCTGGCGCTGTAGGATATCTCACCAGCCATATCCTTGGCCGCAACGCAGCAGAGATGGTAGCGATTGGCTCTCAGTCTTCCGGCGCGCTGGAGTTACTCCCTGCCAACAATTATGGTGACGACTGGCTTAAGGTCGTTGACCGTGACGGTAGTATATTAACGCTGCCCGCAGATCTTCCGGTCGGAGAGGACGGTAAGAAAGAAAACTGTCTTTATAGTGGCCTTTATCTGAACCGAGATAAATGGTGGAAGCTAATGGATGAAAATCTGTTGAATCCGTTTAATACCACATTGAATAAAAGGCAGATCGACAGCGACTGGTTGGAATATGAAAATCTGATTAAGGATAATGTAAAACCATTCCAGGAGCAGTTAGCTGACAAATACCATCCGTACACCTACTCATTTTATGGAAAAGCAAAAGGGGGAGAATTATCCGCAGCGTATCGGACTCAGGAGACGGCGGTCTGGAGCGGGGCGCTGGCAAGCGGCCAAATAGGTGAGACGCCGCCGGCGCCAAAAATGAATGACGAACGCCTTTATTTAAGTGAAGTCAGTGCCGATCGAACGGTGAAAGATGAACTTTCCCCGGAAGAGCAGGCGTGGGCATTCAAGGGCGATAACAACGTAGTATATGGCTGGGTAGGACAACGTTTTACACTACGGGATGCCTGTGAAAATGGCGACGGTACGGTGCCTTTGCGCGCCGGGCAAATCGTTCATGAGAATATTCGGGAGCGTCTGGCAGTACAGGTTCTCCATGAAGCCGCTTACCGGGATACTCTCAGTCAAGCTTTTGCCTTACGCTCTATTATAAAAATTGCCCAGCAGGTCAATTACGATGAAAAAATGGTTTTTGCTTAATGGCCCACATCGCCTGAGAAACGGCCTGCTGCTGGCGACGGTGATATTTATCACGGGATGGCTGGCATTCAAACCCGGCGCGTATCAGTATTCATTAAATGACAGGGAGAAAGTGATGGTCACCTCATTATTGCAGCACCCCGAAACGCGGTACTTTGGTTTTTATTCCGTGGCGCTTCCGGCTGAATTTACACCAGCCGGGATGGTGATGTTTATCCAGGGTTCAGCGATGACCCCAGTGGAAACAAAACGGCAATACTATCCTCCGTTCCGGCAGTTTCTGACGCGCTATGAAGAAAAGCTCAGGAATACGTCCGTCGTCGATCCGCAGGATGCGCCTTACCTGAAGGGAGTTTATCCACTAACCTCACCAATGAGCGGTGTCATTTTTGAGCGGATGGCGGCTGAGCATACTCCAGATATGGCAAGAGTACTGGATGCCTGGAAATGGGCAGATGGCATTACGTTTTCAGTTAAAATGAAAGCAAGAGACGAACGGGCTGCCCGTTATGATGTTTATGGCTTTGTTGAATAAATAAGATTTCGTGCGAACGACCCTGTAGCTGGCTGGATTTTCAGGCAATACGCACGCTTTCTGGCATCCCAGCCTTTGTCATCCTGTTCAACGCACGCACCATGGCCATAGCTTCCGCTACCTGACCATCGTAGTCACGCAGCGTCAGTGAATCTCCCAACAACTGCTTCATTCTGTACATTGCCGTTTCCGCTATCGAGCGACGGTTATATTCCGTTGTCCATTTCCACCGTGCATTGCTTCCGCTCAGCCGCTGATTAGCAACGGCACGGTTACGGTCTGCGTACTCACCGGGCCAGTAACCTGCTCCTTTTCGGGGAGGAATAAGCGCGCTGATTTTTTTGCGGCGCAGTTCATCGTGACAGAGCCGGGTGTCGTAAGCCCCGTCTGCCGCGGCTGCCCTGATTTTTCTGTGAGTCTGCCGGATAAGGCCCGGGAAGGCTTCTGAGTCCGTGACGTTATTCAGCGACAGGTCTGCACAGACAACTTCATGTGTGTTGCTGTCAACAGCAAGATGCAACTTTCGCCAGATACGACGGCGCTCTTTGCCGTGCTTTCTGACTTTCCATTCGCCTTCACCAAAGACCTTCAGCCCGGTGGAATCAATCACCAG
>ERZ894183.1754-NODE-1754-length-10873-cov-4.872065_pt1 | contig 10873 bp, 3 predicted proteins | sample MGYA00380279_ERZ894183 | MGnify/ENA primary metagenome ERZ894183 (study PRJEB32331, sample SAMN06328422) | human gut metagenome | biome: human gut microbiome; feature: stool | host: Homo sapiens | collected 2013-06-26 ... | reverse complement strand
AGAAAGTGCTTGGAGAATGATGGCAGGTATGAAAACTCAGAGATAGGAAAGAGGAGCGAGCTTCTTTTACGAAAATCCGATTTTTTTTATTTGCAGAAATTCAGGAATTGTGCTTTAATAATGAGGTAGTTTGTGTGTATGGGGGAGAGCTTACACTACAAATTAATAGGGAGATTACAATATGTGCGGAATTGTCGGATTTATTGGAAGTCATCAGGCAGCGCCGATTCTTTTAGACGGGCTGTCAAAGCTGGAGTACCGAGGATATGACTCGGCGGGACTGGCTGTCCGGGACGGTGATGCCCCGGTTCAGATTGTGAAGGCAAAGGGACGGTTGAAGGCGCTTGCGGAGAAGACCAACAACGGAGAAACCTTAAAGGGAACCTGCGGCATTGGTCACACCAGATGGGCTACTCACGGAGAGCCTTGCCAGGCTAACGCCCATCCTCATTTTTCTTCTTCCGAGAATCTTGCTCTTATCCACAATGGTATTATTGAAAACTACGCTACCCTGAAAGAAAAACTACAAAAAAAAGGGTTCATCTTTAAAAGTAGTACAGATACCGAAGTTCTTGTCCAGCTAATTGAATTTTTCCAGCTTTCCAACCATTTAGATTTACTTACTGCCGTTCAGTTGGCTCTGCATGAGGTGATTGGTGCATACGCCATAGCGGTGCTTGACAAGAATAATCCCGATGAGATTATTACAGCCCGTAAAAGCAGTCCGCTGGTGGTAGGGATAGGGAAGGATGAATTTTTTTTGGCCTCGGATGCTACTCCGATTGTAGAGTATACGGATAAAGTGGTGTATCTGCAAGATGGGGAGATAGCGGTGATTCGCAGAGACAAGGCGCTGGAAGTCGTCAATTTGGATAACGTGCTTCAAAATCCCGAAGTACGTACGGTGGAAATGAATCTGGGACAGCTGGAGAAAGGAGGATACCCGCATTTCATGTTGAAGGAGATATTCGAACAACCCGATTGTATTAACGACTGTATGCGTGGACGCATCAATGCGGACGGTGATAAAGTAGTACTGTCGGCGGTTATTGATCATAAGGAACGTCTGCTCAAGGCTCGTCGCTTTGTAATTGTGGCTTGCGGAACTTCGTGGCATGCCGGATTGATAGGGAAACAACTGATAGAAAGTTTCTGCCGTATTCCGGTAGAAGTGGAATATGCCTCCGAGTTCCGCTATCGTGATCCGGTGATTCATGAAGATGATGTGGTAATAGCTATCTCGCAATCGGGCGAGACGGCCGATACATTGGCTGCCATAGAACTGGCGAAAGAGAAAGGAGCTTTTATTTATGGTATATGCAATGCGGTAGGTTCATCCATTCCGCGCATTACAGATACCGGTTCTTATATTCATGTAGGACCGGAAATAGGAGTGGCGTCTACTAAGGCATTTACCGGACAGGTAACTGTGCTGACCATGCTGGCGCTGACCCTGGCAAAAGAGAAAGGGAGCATGACGGATGAGAAATACCTGGAAGTGATTCGGGAATTGACTGTGATTCCGGCTAAAATAAAAAAGATTCTGATCAGTAATCCCAAGATAGCGGAACTGTCGCGTATCTTCACCTATGCACATAATTTCCTCTATTTGGGACGAGGTTACAGTTTTCCGGTAGCTTTGGAAGGTGCGTTAAAGTTGAAGGAGATATCTTATATTCACGCTGAAGGTTATCCTGCAGCTGAGATGAAACATGGACCTATCGCATTGATTGATGCCGAAATGCCTGTTGTTGTGGTAGCTACGCATAATGCGATGTATGAAAAGATAATGAGTAACATACAGGAAATTAAAGCGCGGAAGGGAAAAGTAATCGCTTTGGTCACAGAAGGAGATACGGTAATCAGCAAGTTGGCTGATGATTGCATTGAGTTGCCCGAAACATTAGAGTGCCTCGAACCGTTGATAGCTACGATCCCCTTACAGTTATTGGCCTACCATGTAGCCATTTGCAAAGGGAAAAATGTGGATCAGCCACGAAATCTGGCGAAGTCGGTAACAGTAGAATAGAAGGCAATGCTGCCGGAGATTATGCAGGAAGTTCCCGGAAGTTTCCGGCATAATTCTTGAAAGATGTGCCGTAAGTTTGGAAAAACGACAGAAGGTCTTGTCATACCTTTGGGATGTTTTTATAAGAATCTGAAAATGATATATTAATTTAAGGAGTAAAGAGAGAGCATGGAACCGTTAAAGCATGAATGTGGGGTCGCTATGATACGACTGCTGAAACCGCTGGAATATTATCAGGAAAAGTATGGAACCTGGATGTATGGCTTGAACAAGCTGTATCTGCTGATGGAAAAACAACATAACCGCGGACAGGAAGGCGCCGGGCTGGCCTGTGTCAAACTGGAGGCCAATCCCGGTGAAGAATATATGTTCCGTGAAAGAGCTTTAGGTTCAGGGGCGATAACAGAGATATTCGGTACGGTGCAAAATCATTTCAAGGATTTGGCGCCCGAACAATTGCATGATGCCGGATACGCCAAGAAATGCCTTCCCTTTGCCGGAGAGGTGTACATGGGTCATTTGCGTTATTCTACTACCGGAAAAAGTGGTATCTCCTACGTGCATCCGTTCTTGCGTCGTAACAATTGGCGTGCCAAGAATCTGGCACTGTGCGGCAATTTCAACATGACCAATGTGGATGAGATTTTCGCACGTATCACTGCTGACGGCCAGCATCCGCGTAAATATGCCGACACATATATTATGTTGGAACAAGTGGGACACCGTTTGGATCGTGAGGTGGAGCGCCTCTATGTGGAATGTGAGAAGGAAGGTCTGAAGGGTATGAATATCACTCACGCCATAGAAGACCGCATTGACTTGGGCAATGTCCTCAAGACTTCGAGCAAGGAGTGGGATGGAGGCTATGTGATCTGCGGTATGACCGGTAGCGGTGAATCTTTTGCGGTACGCGATCCGTGGGGCATCCGTCCGGCTTTCTGGTACATGGACGATGAAATCATGGTATTGGCGTCCGAACGTCCCGTCATTCAGACTGCTTTGAATGTGCCTGCCGGAAGCATCAATGAATTGCAACCGGGACAGGCTATATTGATGAGCAAGACCGGAAAGATGCGTCTGGCACAGATCAACCGGGCGAAAGAGAAGAAAGCTTGTTCTTTCGAGCGAATCTATTTCAGCCGGGGAAGCGACATGGATATTTATAAAGAAAGAAAGCTGCTGGGTGAAAAACTGGTGAATCCTATCTTGAAAGCGGTAGACTATGATGTGGAGCATACTGTATTCTCTTTTATACCCAATACGGCGGAAGTGGCTTTCTATGGACTGCTGGAAGGATTCGACAATTATCTGAATGAACTGAAAGTAAAGAAGATAGAGGCTTTGGGACATCATCCCAATCACGAGGAACTGGAAAAAATCCTGTCCTGGCGTATCCGTAGCGAAAAAGTGGCCATCAAGGATATCAAGCTGCGTACCTTTATCGCCGAAGGCAACAGCCGGAATGACTTGGCCGCCCATGTGTACGATATTACTTACGGTAGTTTGATACCTCATGTGGATAATCTGGTTATTATTGATGACAGCATCGTCCGGGGAACTACATTGAAACAAAGCATTATCGGTATTCTTGATCGTCTGCATCCGAAGAAAATCGTCATTGTTTCTTCTTCTCCACAGGTGCGTTATCCGGACTATTATGGTATTGATATGGCCAGCATGGATCAGTTTATCGCTTTCAAGGCTGCTATCGATTTATTGAAAGAACGAGATATGAAAGATGTAATAGCCCGTGCTTACAACAAATCGAAAGACCAGGTGGGGTTACCCAAAGAGCAGATGGTGAATTATGTGAAAGAAATTTACGCTCCTTTCACTAATGAGGAGATTGCGGCAAAAATGGTGGAACTTCTCACTCCGAAAGGTACGCAAGCTAAAGTGGAGATTGTTTATCAGACATTGGAAGGATTGCATGAAGCATGTCCCAACCATACGGGCGACTGGTATTTCAGTGGGGATTATCCTACTCCGGGTGGAGTGAAGCTGGTGAACCAGGCGTTTATAGATTATATAGAAAAAGTATATCAATTCTAAAGAATAACATTCAAGATAGATTAGATGAGAAATGTAACATTGATCCTCGACGACGGGAGCCGTTTCCCGGGCAAGTCGTTCGGTTATGAGAAACCGGTAGCCGGTGAAGTGGTGTTTAATACCGCTATGACCGGTTATCCTGAGAGCTTGACAGACCCTTCATACGCGGGGCAGTTGATGACCTTGACTTACCCGTTGGTCGGTAATTACGGGGTGCCTCCCTTTACTGTCGAACCCAACGGCTTGGCCACTTTTATGGAGAGTGAACGTATCCATGCCGAAGCGATTATTGTAAGTGATTACAGTGAAGAATTCAGTCACTGGAATGCGAAAGAAAGTCTGGCCGACTGGCTGAAGCGTGAGCAAGTGCCGGGCATTACAGGTATCGATACCCGTGAACTGACAAAAGTTCTTCGCGAACATGGGGTGATGATGGGGAAGATCGTATTTGATGATGAGCCCGATAAAGTGCCCGAAGCAACGTATGCAGGTATTAACTATGTGGATAAAGTATCATGCAAGGAAGTGATTCGTTACAACGAAGGTGCCGGCAAGAAGAAAGTGGTGTTGGTGGATTGTGGTGTAAAGACAAATATCATCCGTTGCCTGTTGAAACGGGATGTGGAAGTGATCCGCGTTCCTTGGAACCATGATTTTACAGGGATGGAGTATGACGGATTGTTTATTTCGAATGGCCCGGGTGATCCGGATACATGTGATGAGGCGGTACAGCATATCCGCAAGGCGATGAGCCTGAGCGACAAGCCTATCTTTGGCATTTGTATGGGGAATCAGTTGCTTTCAAAGGCGGGAGGTGCTACTATCTATAAATTGAAATACGGTCATCGCAGTCATAACCAGCCGGTGCGCATGGTGGGAACGGAACGTTGTTTCATTACCAGCCAGAACCACGGTTATGCAGTAGATAATAATACATTGGGAGCCGATTGGGAACCGCTGTTCATCAATATGAATGACGGTTCCAACGAGGGCATCAGGCATAAAACCAAACCTTGGTTCTCGGCACAGTTCCATCCGGAAGCGGCGTCGGGACCTACGGATACCGAGTTCCTGTTTGATGAATTTGTGAAGTTGTTATAAACCGTGTATTAAAAAGAACAAGTATGAAAGACGAAATAAAGAAAGTATTATTATTAGGTTCCGGCGCCTTGAAGATTGGCGAGGCCGGAGAGTTTGACTATTCAGGCTCGCAAGCGCTGAAAGCCTTGAAGGAGGAAGGGATTGAAACGGTTCTGATCAACCCAAACATTGCTACTGTGCAGACCAGCGAAGGGGTGGCGGACCAGATTTATTTCCTGCCCGTTACTCCTTATTTTGTAGAGAAGGTGATAGAAAAGGAACGTCCGGATGGTGTGCTCCTGTCTTTCGGCGGACAAACTGCCTTGAACTGTGGGGTGGCACTGTACAAAGCAGGCATTTTCGAAAAATACAATGTCCGTGTGTTGGGTACTCCCGTGCAGGCCATCATGGATACGGAGGACCGTGAGTTGTTTGTAGAAAAACTGAATGAAATCAATGTAAAGACCATCAAGAGTGAAGCGGTGGAAAACTTAGAAGATGCCCGTCGCGCTGCTAAAGAATTAGGTTATCCGGTTATTATCCGTGCCGCCTACGCATTGGGTGGACTAGGCTCTGGTTTCTGTGACAATGAAGAGGAACTGAATGTTCTGGCTGAAAAGGCTTTCTCTTTCTCGCCGCAGGTATTGGTGGAAAAGAGTTTGAAAGGCTGGAAGGAGGTGGAATATGAAGTGGTCCGCGACCGTTATGATAACTGCATCACTGTATGTAACATGGAGAACTTTGACCCGCTGGGTATCCATACCGGCGAGTCTATCGTGATCGCCCCTTCGCAGACACTGACCAATGCGGAGTATCATAAACTTCGTGAACTGGCTATCCGTATCATCCGCCATATCGGCATTGTGGGCGAATGCAATGTACAGTATGCCTTCGATCCCGAATCGGAAGATTACCGTGTCATTGAGGTCAACGCCCGTCTTTCGCGTTCGTCCGCATTGGCTTCCAAAGCGACCGGATATCCGTTGGCTTTCGTTGCCGCCAAATTAGGCTTGGGATACGGGTTGTTCGACCTGAAAAACTCGGTGACAAAGACCACCAGCGCATTCTTCGAACCTGCATTGGACTATGTGGTGTGCAAGATTCCCCGTTGGGACTTGGGCAAGTTCCATGGTGTGGATCGTGAGTTGGGCTCGTCCATGAAATCGGTGGGTGAGGTAATGGCTATCGGACGTACTTTCGAGGAGGCCATTCAGAAAGGTTTGCGCATGATTGGCCAGGGAATGCATGGCTTCGTAGAGAATAAGGAACTGGTTATAGAGGATGTGGACAAAGCCCTTCGAGAGCCGACGGACAAGCGCATCTTCGTGATCAGCAAAGCCATGCGTGCAGGTTACACGGTAGACCAGATTCATGAGCTGACCAAGATTGACAAATGGTTTCTGCAGAAATTGCAGCACATCATGGACACTTCTAAAGAGATGCACGAATGGGGCAATAACCATAAGCAGATTACCGATATGCCGGACGAGTTACTCCGCAAGGCGAAAGTGCAGGGATTCTCCGATTTCCAGATAGCCCGTGCCATTGGCTACGAGGGTGATATGGAAGACGGTATCCTGTATGTGCGTAATCATCGCAAGCAGGTGCGAATTCTTCCGGTGGTGAAACAAATCGATACCTTGGCAGCCGAGTATCCTGCACAGACCAACTATCTGTACTTGACTTATAGCGGCGTGGCCAATGATGTGAAATACTTGGGCGACCATAAATCCATTGTGGTACTGGGTTCGGGTGCTTACCGCATCGGTTCGTCGGTGGAATTTGACTGGTGTGGGGTACAGGCCTTACAGACCATCCGTAAGGAGGGTTACCGCAGTGTCATGATCAACTATAACCCCGAAACGGTTTCTACCGACTATGATATGTGCGATCGTCTTTACTTTGACGAACTTACCTTCGAGCGTGTGATGGATATCCTCGAACTGGAGAACCCTCACGGAGTCATTGTATCTACCGGCGGTCAGATTCCCAATAACCTGGCTCTCCGTCTGGATGCGCAAAATGTAAATATCCTCGGTACCAGTGCCAAGAGCATTGACAATGCCGAGGATCGTGATAAATTTTCGGCCATGCTGGACCGCATTGGTGTGGATCAGCCTGAATGGAGCGCATTGACTTCTATGGAGGATATCCATGCCTTTATTGATAAAGTAGGCTTCCCTGTTTTGGTACGTCCCTCGTATGTGCTGAGTGGTGCGGCCATGAATGTCTGCTCCAATCAAGAGGAATTGGAACGCTTCCTGAAACTGGCTGCCAATGTATCGAAAAAGCATCCGGTAGTGGTGAGCCAGTTCATTGAGCACGCTAAGGAAGTGGAAATGGACGCTGTGGCACAGAATGGTGAGATTGTGGCATACGCTATCAGTGAGCATATTGAATATGCCGGTGTGCATTCGGGGGATGCTACTATCCAGTTCCCACCGCAAAAACTGTATGTGGAAACGGTACGCCGCATCAAGCGCATCTCCCGTCAGATAGCCAAGGAATTGAATATCTCCGGTCCGTTCAATATCCAGTATCTGGCAAAGGATAACGATATCAAGGTGATTGAATGTAATCTTCGTGCTTCACGCAGCTTCCCCTTTGTCAGCAAGGTGTTGAAAATTAATTTTATCGAACTGGCTACGAAGGTGATGCTCGGACTGCCGGTAGAGAAACCGAACAAGAATCTTTTCGAGTTGGATTATGTGGGTATTAAGGCCAGCCAGTTCTCTTTCAATCGTTTGCAGAAGGCAGATCCCGTATTGGGGGTAGACATGGCCTCTACCGGCGAGGTGGGCTGTATCGGTACGGATACCTCTTGTGCCGTATTGAAGGCGATGTTGTCTGTGGGCTATCGTATTCCGGAAAAGAGTGTGTTGCTTTCAACTGGTAACGCCAAGCAGAAAGCGGATACTTTGGAAGCTGCCCGTATGTTACAGAAGAAAGGTTATAAACTTTATGCCACCGGAGGCTCATCCCACTTCCTGACCGAGAACGGGGTGGAAAATACCCGTGTTTACTGGCCCAGCGAGGAAGGGCAACCTCAGGCATTGGATATGTTGCATCGGAAAAAGATAGATATGGTAGTCAATATACCGAAGAACCTGACAGCCGGAGAGTTGGATAACGGGTACAAGATCCGTCGTGCCGCCATCGACCTGAATGTGCCCTTGATTACCAATGCCCGTCTGGCAAGCGCGTTTATCAATGCCTTCTGTACCATGACGGTGGATGATATCGCTATCAAGAGCTGGGCGGAATATAAATGATTTGAATGTTTAGTGATGTGTGGTTAATGGGGTGCGGCATAACAGTGCGCTCCATTAACTATTAATCAGTGACTTCTCTTTCATTAGAAAATTATTCACTATTCTTTCTTTGTTCACAAAAAGTTTCCTAATTTTGTCCGATTAGGAATCCTAAAGATATTCAATACAAATGGATTGTGAACACAAGCTTAAAGCATTAGAGCAGGAAATTGAATCGTTGAAAGAGGAGAACAGGCTGCTGAAAGAAAAATTATCTTCTTCTGAAAAAAACTTTGATAGCGTTAGTTTCAAGGAGAAATATGCGGTAAGAATATTAGATTCTTTGCCGGATATGCTCACCGTATTCAATCATGAGGAAACGGGTATAGAAGTGGTGTCTAATGAAGAAACCAATCATGTGGGTGTATCCAACAATGATTTTAAAGGGATGCGTATGCAGGATATGGTTCCTAAAGAAGCTTATCACAATATACATAATAATCTTCAGAAGGCTATTGCGACAGGTAGAGGTTCTACCGCCCATCATGAATTGGATGTGGACGGGACACTTCATTATTATGAAAATCGTATTTTCCCCTTAGATGAAGAATATGTACTGATAATGTGTCGTGATATTAGTGAAAGAGTTGCCACACAGCAGAACTTGGAAATATTTAAACGGGTACTGGATAAGGTCAGTGATAGTATTCTGGCTGTATCGGTTGACGGAACCTTAGTTTATGCCAACCGGCAGTTTATTGAGGAATATGGAGTGAAAGAGGAGTTGGGCACACAAAAAGTTTATGATTTACCTGTTTCTCTGAATACCAAAGAAATATTTGATAAACGTGTTCAAGAGATTCGTGATAATGGAGGTAATTTTGCTTATCGTGCTAAATATACCCGTGTGGGAGAAACAAAACTTCGTGTTCATCAGGTTTCGGCTTTTATGATTCAAAATCAGGGTGAGGAAATGATTTGGTTCTTTACGCAGGATATAACGGATGTTATCAAGAACCGTGACGAATTGCGTGAACTGAATTATCTGATGGATGCCATACTGAATAATATTCCTGTTTATTTGTTTGTGAAAGACCCTGAGGATGATTTCCGATACCTTTATTGGAACAAAGCATTTGCCAGTCACTCTAAAATTCCTGCTTCCAAGGCATTGGGCCATATTGATTTTGAAGTGTTTCCCGAACATGAGAATGCGGAGAAGTTTCATCGGGATGATTTGGAATTGATCCGTACCCGAGAGCGCATGGAAATGCAGGAAACGTATGTGACGGCTACAGGCGAGACCCGCATCGTGCAGACTTTAAAAACATTAGTTCCTCTGGAAGGGCGTGCACCGCTTATTATTGGCATTTCGTGGGATATTACTAATATGCAGAACATAGAGCAAGAGCTGGTTCAGGCCCGTATCAAGGCTGAGCAGTCCGACAGGCTGAAAACAGCCTTTCTAGCCAATATGAGCCATGAAATCCGTACTCCTTTGAATGCAATAGTAGGTTTTTCCCGTTTGATGACTATGGCGGATAATGCGGCGGATGAAAAACTTTATTCGGATATTATCAACCAGAATTCGGAAATATTGTTGCAATTAATCAATGATATTCTTGATTTGGCAAAAATAGAGGCCGGTACATTGGAATACGTCAGATATCCAATGGACTTGGGAGAATTGTGCCGTAATGTGTATGAGATGCACAAGGATCGGGTGCAGACTGGGGTTGTTTTGATATTAGACAATAAAGACACCAGCTTGATAATCAATGAAGATCAGAACCGAATTATGCAAGTCGTTACAAATTTGATAACCAATGCTATAAAATTTACTTTCAAAGGAGAAATCCGTTTTGGTTTTGAAGTGAGGAAGGAGTATATTGATTTTTATGTAAAAGACACAGGGATGGGGATCTCCGAGGAGAAGATTAAAATGATTTTTGAGCGTTTCGTGAAACTGAATACTTTTGTTCAGGGAACAGGCTTGGGGCTTGCGATTTGTAGGGTGATTGTAGAAAAACTAGGTGGAGAGATTACTGCGGAATCCAAACTGAATGAAGGTTCTACTTTTCGTTTTACAATTCCTTATAAGGCGGGTAAAAAATGTCCGGAATCCGGAAGGGGTACGAAGTGTCCGGAATCAGGGAGTACGGGACTGAGAAAAGTATTGCAAAGAAGAACAGTACTGGTGGCGGAAGATGTGGACAGCAACTTTTTGCTGTTAAAGACATTGTTAGGAAAAAGATGTAATCTGCTATGGGCTAAGGATGGAGAGGATGCGGTGAATCAATTTAAAGAACATCAGCCTGACTTGATTTTGATGGATATCAAGATGCCCCATATGGATGGGCTGGAGGCTACGCGCCTGATTCGTTCTTATTCAAAAGAAGTGCCTATTGTCGCTTTGACTGCCTTTGCTTTTGAGTCCGACAAAGACAGAGCTATAGAAGCC
>ERZ894183.1744-NODE-1744-length-10915-cov-291.415930_pt1 | contig 10915 bp, 20 predicted proteins | sample MGYA00380279_ERZ894183 | MGnify/ENA primary metagenome ERZ894183 (study PRJEB32331, sample SAMN06328422) | human gut metagenome | biome: human gut microbiome; feature: stool | host: Homo sapiens | collected 2013-06-26 ... | reverse complement strand
CGCGTGGTGTATGACATCAGCGGCAAGCCGCCAGCAACGATTGAGTGGGAATGATTAACGGCTACCTTATAGCTAATCATATCTACTCAAATTGAAATGCAACCCTCTGTTTTTACAGAGGGTTTTTCTTTATATCACATCAACACTATTCACTCTATCTCACATTTTTTGACGGTATACCTGACGGTATTACCATTACGGTATACTCTCGTACCGTCAGAAAAATGATGCATCACGGGTGAAATGTGCTTACCGATACCAAACTCAAAAACCTGAAACCGCAGGGCAAAATGTACAAGGTCTCCGATCGAGACGGGCTGTATGTAGCCGTGCTGATCTCAGGCACCATCTCGTTTCGTTACGATTACCGCATCAATGGCCGCCGGGAGACGCTGGTTATCGGTCAGTATGGTCGTGACGGTATCACACTGGCTGAAGCCAGGGATGAACTGATAGCGGCTAAAAAGCTGCTTAACGCAGGCCAGTCGCCGGCTGCGGCTAAACGTGACGGTATCAAACGGATCCGCGGCGCCGAAACATTTACGGTACATACCGACGCCTACATGAAACATGTGGTCCTGGCTGACAGCACGCGGGCTATGAAGCAATCAGTAATCGACCGGGATATTTTGCCTGTTCTCGGAAACAAAATGATGTCCGAGATAACGACCCCTATGGTGCGTGATCTTTGCGATCGCATAGTCGAGCGCGGCGGACGTGCGACGGCGGTGCAGGCGCGTGAAATCATCAGCAGCGTTTACCGGTACGCTAATGACCGCGGGCATGGGTTATTCAACCCTGCCGCAGATATCAAACCTTCAGCGATCGCCATGTTTAAACCGCGTGACCGTTGCCTGCAGCCGGAAGAAATCGGCGTGCTGTTCAGGTCGCTGGATACCGTCAGCACGTTGCCAACTTTAAAACTGGCTGTGAAGCTCATCCTGATCACGATGGTGCGCAAAACCGAGTTCATCATGGCGACGTGGAAAGAGGTAGATTTCAGCAAAGGAACCTGGACGATCCCATCTGACAGGATGAAGGGGAGCCGGTCGCACGTCATCTACCTGCCGCCTCAGGCGCAGGATCTGATGATAGGCCTGCAAATGTGCGCCGGCGGGAGTGATTATCTGTTGCCAGGTCGCTACAGCACCAGTAAGCCGCTATCCAATGCCGCTCTGAACTCAGTCATCGATCGCGCGGTTGCTGCGGCAGCGGATGCCGGGGAGAGCCTGCAACCTCTAACAGTGCACGACCTGCGGCGCACAGCGAGCACGCTTTTGCATGAAGCGGGATTCCCGTCAGATTGGATAGAGAAGGCGCTGGCGCATGAACAGAAGGGAGTGAGGGCGGTTTACAACAAGGCCGAGTATTCCCGGCAGCGGGCCTACATGCTGCAGCAGTGGGCAAATATGGTTGATGCATGGATAAACGGGGAGCATTACGACCTGGTGCCGTTCTCCCCGTCTGCATTTGAAAAGTGGATGAATGAACAATAGTCCGCCCGGAGGCGGCTCATTGTGTCGCCTTCGAAGAATTCTCAAAGAGACCGCGCAGGAACTTAACCATCGCGTTTGCAGAATCCCGCTGCTCACGGTAGCGCGCCGCTTCTCGCTGCAGGTGAAGGATCTCACCATTCCTCTGGTTGATAATGGCGCGCGCCTCTTCGAGTTGTCGTATCAGCGAGGCCTCTTCTGCAATATTCATGCGGCCTCCGTCTTCACTACCGGCACGGCGCAGCCTGGCAGCAACTCAACCGCCGGCGCCGTGCACTGGTTACCCCACACATCGAAACCGTGAGACGACTGGCGGGCGAAGAGTTCAATACGCGGGACATCGCCAAGCAGCTGCACCAGTTTCTCGCGGATAACGTCTGGTTTGCGCGAGTTCTCCAGGCGCGGCGCCGTGACGTGCTGGCAGATTGATGCGTCCATGCGGGCCGGCAGTTTCCCGCGCACCGCAAACAGGCAGTCTTCGCTGTTCGCCCGGGTCATATGTCCCATGCCGATCGCACTGTTCCCTTTATGCTTGTTCGTCTTGTGCCAGGTGAATCCCTTCATTGTCATCAGGCGGAATCCCCAGGCTTCCATGACTTTCAGCGCCTCTACCGGCTGAGTCGGTACCCACCACATAGCCAGAAGGCAATCGTCGGCGGCGAGCTCCCATACTGGCAGCCTGCAGATATCCAGCACATTCATCACCGGGTATTTGAAACCGGCGCCGCGGTCACCGTCGGCTGCCTTGTCGCGGTATGCCCATGGCGGATCCGCATAAATCAGGGTGTATTTTCCGCTCATGCTGCACCGCCTTCAACGCGCTTGAACTCGATAACCCAAACCCAGGGATTAGCATTCCAGTTATCCTGCCCGTAAATCGATTGCCACAGGTAGGCAAAAGCATCGGTAGCATCAGGCTCTGGGTTGGCGCATCCGCATGGCTCAGGTTCCCCGCAATTAAGACAGCCACCGTCAATAATGCCTTCTGCTCGCGCGTCCTCTTCGCTGATAGCGTTCAGCCTCTCAACCCGTACATCGGTGATTTCCAGCAGAATGCGGCTGGCCCAGCGCGGCATGTGGATGGATGGTCGCCAGCAGCAATGCAGTTCATCATCTGCATCGTAAAACTCTGGCGCTGGCACTCCATCAGCCTTGTAAACGCAGAATTCGGGCTTCTCAAACGGAGTGGGGGCTTTGCAATAGCTATCCATTAGGTCGTAGTCGAACAGTGGCCCCTGAAACGTCTCGCGCACCCAGATGCGGTCGCCGACGGCGCCGAACGGGCATGGGTGCCAGAAGTCGCAAGCATGCTCTGCATCTTCGCTCCACGGCCATTTGCTACCGTCTTCGCGCTCACCAATTTCAGTGAACCGAGTCTGTTTCCATTTGATAGGCCGCCGGGTCTGCGTCTTCCTGCCGCTCAGCAGCGCCCGCACCATCTCCCCGTTAAAAATCATTCCGCGTTCTTTCATACTGCCACCTTCTTGCTATTCAGTTGCTCAGCCAGGCGCTGAGCCTTCAGCGGGTTCTGGATAACCTGGCCGCCCGGCGCCAGCCAGCCACGCCGCACGGACGAATAAACCAGCGTGATACTTCCTACGCGAATGCTGTCGTGTGGGTTAGTCATAAATCACCCCGGCGGTGGCGCAGATCCCGGCATAGCATCCCTGGCGAAGCCGGTTCCCGCGGCCAATGCACTGATCGCGGCGTATAGCGATACGGGCCCGCTCAACCTCGCCAGTGGCCGCATCCATGCACTCAAGCCAGAGGCGAGCGGCCAGGCGGAACTGGCCTTTGTTCTCGCGGGCAATAGCGCGCTGCTCGATCTCCATTGCCGCCGGCGTTACGGCGACAAGAGGGGGTGCTTTGCGCTGCGAGACATAATCCGCGTGGTATTTTTCCATCCGATTCATCGTACCCAACCCTCTCGAAAAATGACCGCCAGCAGGAACAGCCAGGCGGATACAGCGGCCAGGTACAGAAACCATCCTGACCACCTTTCCCAGTACCTCGCCAGCGACGTCACGCCGCGTTACCAACCGGGCGAAATACTCGCTGCTCAACCGGAGGCTTTTTTCCAGCAAACTCTGTGGTGCCGTTCTGCTGACGTTCATCAAGCCAGCGCTCGATCTCTTCGCTGTTCCAGGCACAGCGCTTGTCTGTGATCCAGAAACGCTTAGGGAACTCCCCGTTTTTCTCCATGCGGTCGATAGTGCTCATCGATACAGGCACCACCGCCAGCAGTTCCTTTTTGCCTAATGCACCTTTCATCGTTACCTCTCTTTTTTCAGTGCGGCGCCGGGCGCGCCGCGGTGGTGATTACATATGGACTTCGTTCAGTTCGTCTTTGCGGATGCCGTATACATCGGTGGCAGCGTCCAGTAACTCCTGGTTGCCAGCCAGACGGTGGGCCGCGTATTTGTATGCCTTGTCCAGTTCTGCAACGTTACGAGCCGCCATAGCCGCAGAAGAGAAGCCAGAGAGAATGTCTTCTGGGGCGCGGTCGTCAGTCTTTTTCGCCTTCTCTTCATGGTGCTGATCGGGGTGCGAATTGATCAGCTGATTCATCCCCGCAGCGGTGCTAGCCGGTGGCGTAATGTCGCGCTCAACACGCGGTGCTGCTTCCTGCAATTCGTCAGGGGTGTAGACGCCAAGGAGAACATCAGGGGCGTGCAGGCGTGCCCAGCGCTTAACACACAGGTAAGCCAGTTGCTGACGCGGATCCTGCTCCCAGAGGGGTGAGTTGCGCACTCCGGCTTGCGCCATGCTGATGGTCAGGGTGCGAGGCTCAGATTCGCCTTTAAGGGTTGCCCACACTGTCACTGTCAGGCTCGGCGATTTGTCGGTTTTCCCGCTTACCTTTGACCAGTCGCCATCCCATTTGTAGTTCAGACGAGTGGCCAGAAGGTTTGAGGAAGAGACAACCGCATTAACCAGTTGCGCTTCATAGCCAAGCGTGCCGTTTACCACATGAGTTTTCTGCGCTACCGCGAACGGGTTCATTCCCCACTGCGCCGCTTGCATAGTCACCGCCAGGCAGTCAGCTGGCTTTCCAGCCAGGTGCGCCGGAACGGTGGCTTTGCTGTCAGCCATCAGGGTGGCAAATCGCACCAGGCGATCCATCCCTTCCGGGCTGAAGATTGCCGCGGCGGTGCCGACGGTAGCACCAGGCTGAGAAGTGATTGCGATGTCGTTGCTCATACGTACATATCCTGTTTGCGTGCCCACTCAGGGCGTTTAATAACTTCAAATCCACCCCAGTCTCCGGTTTCTCGGCACTGGTGATAGGTATTCAGATCCCGGCGGTAGAGCGCATACCCTGTGTCCACGTCCTGCGCATCCAGTTCGAACACCCGCACCGGGTAGCGGCCGCAGTCAATGGTTTCGCTCACTGCCAGGAAGAAGAATCCATGTGGATCACCGGTGGTTTGCTGCGCACCTTCGCGGTACATCGCGTCCTGTACGTGGTACCGGAATTCCTCAATGTGGCGCGAGAAACGCTCCATATCGGCAACCTTCTTCACGTCCAGCAGGACAGGGTGATTCTTCAGGCGCTTGTCCGGGCGTATGCGGCACAGCTCGCCAGTCTCCGGATCCGTCCAGTAGTGGGATGCTTCGCAGAATCCTTCCGCCTCAAGCAGCCAGCGCGCTGCAGGGTGCGCCATTGCGCTATCACGCATCAGCTTCAACTGACGATCCTGCTCCGCCTCCATAACTGTTTTCCCGCTCCCCTCGCAATCCTTCATGAAAGCTGCTTCATCCGCTTTCCCCTGGTTTGTTCGGCGGTTAAAGGGAGGCGCCACGATGAAGCGCTTATCAAACTCTTCCGGCTCCAGAAGCAGGCAGTGCAGGGCCGTTCCCATATCCAGAGCTTTCAGCTTTTCGGTATCGACCGGTGCTGATTTCTGCCACTGCAGAAGGGCCGGGCTCAACGCCACCATATCCAGCTGCGACTTACTCACGCCGTCGCCGGCGTGGTAGTCCTCGTTGCTGATGTCGAAGTAAATACCTGGCTTCATGCCGCATTCCTCGCCGTATCCAGTTGGTCAGCCAGATCCCACTTGGCAATGATGCCGGTGAGTTCCCGCTGATACGCGGCCAGGCATTCTTCAAACTCAGAGCTCATCATCAGCTCTTCCAGGATCTCGCTGCGCACGCCTTTGCGCTCCAGTTCGTAGAATGGTTTTTGCAGCTGATGGAACTTGATCGCGTCGATAAGCTCGACGTGGCGCTCGTACAGCATCTGGTTAAGCTGGTAGTTGCCGTCGATGTTGTTCATGATTTTTTTCAGGTTGTTAATCTGCTGAATGTTCACTTGCTCACCCCCATACCCATTTCCGTTTTTGCTGCCAGTTTGCTGACGAACGCCCAGCTGATTGCTTCCGGCAGCGTGCGAAACTTCCAGCTCATCAGCCCGCATGCCGTAACGCAGTACCAGCCGTTAATGATTTGCCATTGCATACACACCTCACTATTACCATTTGGTAAATATCAGGGGTATGAGAAATCCACCCGGTGGTGGGTTTCTGGTAATTTAACGCCCTGCTGTTACCGTTAAGGTAATAATCTGATCAATTTTCGAATTAGTCAATAGATGTGACGAGGAAAAGTTTACCATTTTGGTAAGTGCATGAGGCGCGGGGAGTTATCCCACCGGCAGGAGTGACAGGTAGGGTAGAGGTTACTGGTTCTGGCTGACGATGAACTTGATGAAGGCGGCGATCTTGTTTTTCTCTTCCTGCGGCAGCCCGGCGTATTCATGGTGGTCATAGTCAATCAGACCAGCATTACCAGGCGGCAGGATCAGCTCATATGCATCGCGGCCGAACGCCCTGGCGATAGCCGACAGTACGCCAATGCTGGTGGAACCTTCGCAGTTCAGGATGCGATTTACGGTCGCCTGGCCGATACCGGCCGCTTCCGAAACCTTTTTCTCTGAGTTCAGATCCGGATGCTGTCCCATCCATACACCCAGGGTAAACGCTGCCTGTTTTTCCACACTCCATTCCTGCGGGTCGATAATCTCCGGCAGTGTCGGGGTGTCTGACAGATGGTCGATATCCAGCCAGAACCGACCTTTCCCGGCGAACGACTCGATCTCGCGTGCCGCGTTAGCGCCGATATTTTTTGTCCCCTTGCTCCACCTGTTAACGAGGTTAGCTGATTTTTTGATTCTCTCGGCAAACCGGAGTTGCGTGTTATCGAAATCCTTCCGGATTATCTCATTGAGGTTGTCGCGTCTTATGTCGTAGATGCTTTTCATTTCTATTTTTTTAGCCTGAAATTGTTACCTAACTGATTAAATTTAATAGAATATTACCATAAAGGTAAACTTACCAAAAAGGTAACAGTCATTGATTTTTACACCAGATTGGTAATAATCAGGCTGTCTAAAGTTAGTCCGGGACTAAAAAAATATGAGCGATGTGCAAAAATTTGACTTCAAACGCTGCTGGCTCGACCTCTCGCCGGCTGAGCGAGAAGAGTTCGCAAGTGACGCCGGCACGACCAGCCACTACATTCAGGTTCACCTGACTGGCCGTAGAAGAATTCCACGTAAACCTCTGTTAGAAAGACTGTTTAAAGCCTGCAAATCCCGTAAGTGGATCTCCGCAAAATCCGACCTGGTCCTCTGGTTCCACGAACGTTAATCCTCAAAACTAACCCGCGCCGCCACCACCAGGCGGCTCCTGCCTTTCCCTGAATACCAATCTGGTAATAATTATCCAAATACGGTTGATCTTTTTTTGGCTTGCTGCAAAATTATCGTAATCGCAATCGGAATGAGGTTACGAAGATGAAGATTATTACCAGGACTGAAGCAGCTACCAGTGGCCTGAAGCGGTACTACACCGGGAAACCGTGTAAGCATGGCCATGATAGCGAACGTTGGGTGCATAACGGTCACTGCGTGCAGTGCACTATGGAAACAAACAAACGCCGCCAGGCTGAGATAAAACGCCTCATGCTGCAGGCCGGCAGTTCAACGGTGGCAGCATGAAAATCTATCAGCGTATAAATGGCGAAGAATGGCGCCGGGTTTTGGTTTGCGGTGACCTGCATGGCTGCTACACCAACCTGATGAACCGGCTGGACGCAGTCGGTTTCGACCCGGCGCAAGACCTGCTCATCTCCGTGGGCGACCTGATTGATCGCGGCATAGAGAACGTCGAATGCCTCGACCTGATTAATCAGCCATGGTTCCGCGCGGTGCGCGGCAACCATGAGCAGATGATGCTGGATGCTGTGATGGGTTCCGGAAGTATCCTGCACTGGATGCAGAACGGTGGTAGTTGGTTCTACAACCTCGACGCCGATCAGCAGATCCTTGCGAAGTCACTGGTCAGCAAGGCGGCAGCACTTCCGCTCATCATCGAGGTGGAGAAGGGCGGTAAGAAGTTTGTCATCTGCCATGCAGACTATCCTCACGACGAATATGAGTACGGTAAGCCGGTAGATTCACAGCAAGCTATCTGGAGTCGTGAGCGAATCAGTTTATCCATTGATGGCTTTAGCTCAAGTATTTTTGGAGCTGACTTATTCATTTTCGGACACACTCCAGCGCTTCAGCCAATGCGTATCAAAAACCAGCTCTACATCGATACTGGTGCTGTTTTTAACGGTAATTTGACCCTTTATGAATTATCCGGGGGTGAATAATGGCCGGCGACTGGATCAAGATGCGTGCAGACCTTCACACACATCCTAAAGTTGTCCGCATGGCGTCCGCATTGAAAGCGGACAGACTTCGGATAGTTGGCGGACTACATTCCGCATGGTGTCTTTTTGATGTCCATTCTGTTGATGGTTTTCTTGACGGTTACAGCCCTGAGACGCTCGATGACCTCATCGGATTTCCAGGATTTGCCCGGGCGATGATGGCCGTTGGATGGCTTGAAGAAGATGGCGAAAGCCTAGTAATGCCGCGCTTTGAAGCCCATAACGGTCAGTCTGCGAAGCGCCGCGCACAGGACGCTGACAGGAAAAGAGTTAAGAGAAATGTCGTCAAAATGTCCGCTTCTGATGCGGACGAAATGCGGACCAGAGAAGAGAAGAGAAGAGAAGAAGTAAAAGATAAGATCCCCCCTAACCCCCCAAGGGGGAGGGAGCCAAAAAAATCTTATCCGTATCCTGAACAGCTCAATGCCGAAGCCTGGGATGAGTGGAAGGCCTACAGGTCAGAAATGCGGTTTAAAGCCTACGCGCCAACTGAACGGAGCGAGGGGGCAGCAATCACCGAACTGATTAACCTGTCTGGTGGCAACCACACAAGGCAGATGCAGATTGTGAAGCAGAGCATGGCGAAGGGTTGGAAAGGGCTGTTCGAGCTGAAAGGCGGCTCTGGGCAGCGAGATGTGAACACCATATCCCGTCCGGATACCGAGATCCCGCCGGGATTCAGGGGCGGACCGGCGCCCTGACAGCCAGCGCAGCGCGGAAGCGCGTTTTTTTACGCCTTAATGTTTACCAAAAAGGTAATAAAATATGCGCAAGACTATTGATATTGATCCGTTTATGGTTATAAATTACCAATAAGGTAAAAATCATGCGAAAGACACTACAGGCACTTGGCCGGCTTAAAGCGGGCCAGATGAACAAAACCGAAACGGCGTATGCGCAAGAGCTTGAACTGCGTAGGCGCTACGGGGAAATCGCCTGGTACCGGTTCGAAGGCATCAAGCTGCGTCTGGCTGACAACACGTTCTACACGCCTGACTTCGCCGTGATGCTGGCAAACGGCCAACTGGAAATGCACGAAGTGAAGGGGGGTTACTGGACCGACGATGCCAGGGTGAAAACCAAAGTCGCCGCCGACCAGTACCCATTCCGGATCATCGGAGTAACGAAGCTCCCGGCAAAAGCCGGTGGCGGGTGGAAGGTCGAAGAGTTCTAAAACAACGATCTTCATTGATATCAATTGAATCAATAAGTTAAACGGGTAAGCGGGGGTAAGTATGGATTTTGATTTCGTGAATTACAGTCGGAGGTCACTGCTGCTGTTCGTGATGGTGGCAAACATCATTGGTTGGGTGGCAATCGTCGCCGTCCTGTATGTGGCTTATCTGGCGATCGAGTGGGTGGCAGCATGAACATCGAAACAGTAAACGAGCTCATCGCTTCCCTGGAGAGCGCAGGCGAGCTGTCGATCAGAGAGCAGAAGTTCCTGAAGCTGGCGAAAGAGTTTCGCATTTGCAGCGCTTCACTGGATGCCGCCATAAAAACCGGGAATATGCTGGCAGACCAAAATGCTCAGCTGGCTGCGGAGAATGTGGCGCTGAAGTCGTTTGGCGACAAGCTGAATGATATGCATAACGCACTGAATGGAGAAGGAACAGGCATTCAAGGGCGTGCAGAAGTAGCTTGCCAGCAGGTCGCACTGGAAGCAGCAATTGAAGAGTTCGACGCTATTGAAACCCCCGCAACCGCTCGCATCGTAGCCGGGATTAAGGCTGATGGGGTGGAGGAATTTGTATCCAACACCGTGCATGAGATTTTTGATGAAATCGGAGCAGTGCCAGCTTTGGTTTACCTTTCACTCGCTAATTCACACGTGAAGAAGCTGCGCGAGGGGGCCGACAAATGAGCAAGACGCTGGACATTCGCGCCGGTGACCGGTTCGAAACAGTTTACCCATTCATTTTCGTATGCACTGACCATCAGCAATGGGACGGAAATGTATTCACCGATGAAAGGTGGATTGGTGGTTGCCGAAAGACATTTGAGCCAGCTGATTGCGGTTATGGGGACCAGGCCGTTTATACAGCTGACGCGGAAGGTAAAAGAATCCTTGAGGTTCTTTCAGTCGCCGAAATGCCTGGAAAGTGGCAGCGCCGGATCATATATGCCTGTCATCTTGTTGACCCGGAAGGGAAGGAACGGAAAGGCAGGAAGGCCTATACGGTAACCGAGGACAGATTCATCAAAATGTCGACAGGGTATTTTGCGGATTATGGAGTGGAGAACAGCGATGACTGATATCACCGAACTGGCGCTGAGGTTAAAACTTGAGGTCCATCTCGCGGTAAGCAATTTCAACCCCCAGATGAATATTAAAACAAGAGACCTAAATGGGCTGGTAGAGGCGCTGGAGAAGGCGCAGAGCAGAGACGTAACCCAGGCAGCTAAAGACTACCATTTCGACCAGCAGGCAGACCGCATCGCAGAGCTGGACGCAGAGCTTGAGCGGGAGAGAGAAAAAACACGGCGCGTGATGTCTCGCATCGCCGAGCTGGAGTCCCGCGCCGTGAAGCTGCCTCAGCGTCACAGCATGCTGCTTCGCGAAGACTTCAGCGAGGATTATCACACCGAAATGGCCTACAAAGCGGATGAAGTACAGGCATCGTTGGCCGCCGTTGGCATCAAAGTGGAGCAACTGTCTTGAACACCACTTCATTAACAGGCCAAATTATGGAAAGTATTGT
>ERZ894183.1738-NODE-1738-length-10952-cov-40.004405_pt1 | contig 10952 bp, 7 predicted proteins | sample MGYA00380279_ERZ894183 | MGnify/ENA primary metagenome ERZ894183 (study PRJEB32331, sample SAMN06328422) | human gut metagenome | biome: human gut microbiome; feature: stool | host: Homo sapiens | collected 2013-06-26 ... | reverse complement strand
GGGTATATTTTCCAAGGTAATCAATCACAGACTGTGCACCGTTAAAAGTTTTCTTGCAGCAAGGAATCCATTCTGTATCATAACAGGAATCCATCAGCTCTTTGAAAGCATAATGATTACGATATTTTTCTGCACTTCCATGGAACTCAAGCTGATCTGTATTCCAGAGATTTTTCAGCTCATCCATATATTTCCCGCGGAAGACTTTAGAGATAGCCCATATGGGAAGAAAAAACTCCGTACCATTGTCTTTCCACTCGTTTTTCGGTGTCAGACCACCGCCAAGCAGTATTGTATGGATATGTGGATGAAAGTTCATTTCAGTTCCCCATGTATGCAGGATGCAGATGTAACCAACAGAAGCGCCAAGGTGCTTTGAGTCAGCAGTCAGTTCACGGATTGTAGCAGAAGCCGCATGATACAGGGTGTCATATAACAGTTTCTGATTATTGTAAATGACTGGGTTCAGAATATCAGGAACTGTAAACACCAGGTGGAAATAAGGTGCATCAAGCACATCCTCCCTGCGTGCATCCATCCACATTTCCTTTGGAACAGCCTGACACATGGGACAGCAACGATTACGGCAGGAGTTGTAGTGGATATGAACTGCACCACAGTCTTCACATACGCTGACGTTTGCACCATAAGCTCCCGTTTTGCAGTTCAGGATGTTCCGGGCAACTTTTGTCTGTTCCGGAGAAGGGAAATACTTTTCGAGGTATGCCGGATAAAAACACCGGAAAATATCCTGGACGGTGGGCTTATTCATAATCAGCACCTTCTTTCCTGTCAAAGGGGCTTTGGATTCCCATGAGAGATTTGTTGCTGACATGAAGATAAACTTCCGTGGATTTTGGGTCACGGTGCCCAAGCAGTGCCTGAATATTTTGCCGTTCTACGCCCTGCTCCATCAGATGAGTTGCAAAGCTATGGCGGAGACAGTGCGGGGACGCTTCCTTTGGAAGTTCAGCATCAGCTACTGCCCGCCGCATTACTTGCTCCAGAGTACTGACTGTCAGGTAATTGCCGGTAAATTTATTAGGAAACAGGATGCCACGTGGACGTCCTTTTTCAAACCAGTATTGTGTAAGGATATCCAGACAACGCTTAGACAGAATGGTATAGCGGTCCATCCTGTTCTTCGTATTCCGGACATGGATCTGCATATTTGAGCGGGAAATGTCATCATAATGAAGATGAATTACTTCAGAAACCCGCATGCCGGAAGAATACATGACTGCAAGCATAGCCTTATATTTGATATCGTCAACAGCGTCTAACAAACGGTCAATTTCATCAGCAGTCAGTACAGTCGGAAGCCTGTGTTCTTGGATCATACGTGGAACTGTGATATCATCCCAAAGGATATGCAGGACATTCCGATAGAAAAAACGGATAGCTGAATTATAAAGGTTCAGAGTTGTGGCTTTTAATCCTTCTTCTTTTTTTGCAAGCAGAAAAGTCCTGACATCCTGACAGGTAAGTTCTTCAGGACACTTGCCCTGATATTTCAGAAAGTAAGAGACATAGTTTTTATAACAGTTGATGGAACGTTCTTTGAGGTTACGGATTTTTCCGGCTTCCTCAAGCTGTTCTAAATATTTTTCATACATAATAAAATCCTCCATATAAAATCAGTAGTCATCAAAAACACTGCTTTATATGGAGGTGCATTTGGGTCATAAAACCGCTTGCCAACCAAGCGGAAGGGTGGTATTCTTTTCATAGGCAGTGGGAAGGTCGATCCTGTTTGATTGTTTGGTTGTGGTGACTTAACAATACTACTTTTAGGACTTGCTTTCCACTGTTTTGTTATAGAAAACAGAAAATCGCTATGCCACAGCCTTGGCAGGCCATCGCGCAGCGATTTTGTTCAATTCGAATTTGGAAATATCATTTGTAAAGGTGTTGTAATTCCAGGAGCCGGATAACAGGATAGCTGCATCTCCATTCTTGAAATACTCAACCGGGTTATCTGTGGTACCTCCTGCCCAGATTGCCTTTGGCATTACTTCATTGTTAGCCTGAACAAAACGCTCCAGGGTTGCTACGTTCTCAGGACTGTTTACAGTTACCTTAAAGCTGTCCCCATCCTTTTCTACCAGAGAACCGCCGTTTCCGTACATCAGGATATCGTAACGTGCTCTTGATACATCAGCAGCAAAGCCGTACTTTACGCCACCCTTTTCCTGAAGCACTGCCGCATTTTCATACAGCTGTTCCCATGTCCATGGATTCTCCTGTGTGGGAGCCTCAATGCCTGCTGCAGCAAATGCATCCTTGTTATAGAAAACACAGGTTGTTGTAAACTGCTCTGTGATACCTGTAATCGCATCCGAAGAATAGGATTTTCCTACAATATTAAGTGCGGACTGATTAAATCTGGAAAGATCTACCACATCCTCCATGTTTACGAACTCATCTGGATAAATCTGATGAAGGAAGGTAGTGGAAACAATATCCGGAAGGTCTTTATTCTTAGCCATAGCCGGGAACTTGCTTCTCATATCATCATGGGAAATGATAATCTTTTTAATGGTATTTCCGCTTTCCTCTGCCCAGTGGTTTAAAGCATTTCCAAGAGCATCCTGCTCTCCCGGCTCCTCAGAAAGCATTACGGAAAGAGTCTGTCCTGTAATAGGGCCTGAACTTTCTGCTGCTGTTTCTTCTCCCTTTTTTGCTGAATCAGAACCACCGCAGGCTGTCAGTGCTGCTGCCATAGACAGAGTCAGAGTCAGAACGCCTGCCAATGCTCTTGCTGATCTCTTTTTCATAATAATATCCTCCTTAATACCTCTTGTTTTTGCATTTCCTCTCAACTGCTTTCGATGACTCCATAGTATCATTTTAATGCATCAATTTCTACGCCATTTTTGCCTTTTTCGATATATAATATTGTATATTTTGCTTTTCACTTCCATCTTTGCTCTTACAGACCTATTTTCCGGTACAAACCTTCGGTGTAAGGCGGATGGAAAAAATCTCATATGGTTTCATCTCAAATTCCAGCGTCTGCCCCTTCCGGCACAGCTCTGTCTCCGGAACAAATGAGATTGTCTTTAAATCGGTCTGTTCCATCAGATCACAGACGGCTGCCTCAAAATCAGGAAGTAAAGGAAGCTCCAGATGCACTCTGGTACGCATTCCATAAGCCTCATACAGGCGGATAATCAGGTCATCCCCCTCCTCAGCCTTCTTTACCGTATCTGTAAAAATGTTTTCTTCGGCAATCCGTAAGAAGGACCAGCTTTCTGTTTTTATTCCGTTTTCTCTCTGTATTATCAGAGGACAATTTAAGTCATATGCCTCCCGGATTACCCCTCCTCTCCTGAAATCGCCTCTGTGTGGATAAAGGGAGTATGTAAACTCATGGAGACCCTGATCTGCCTGAGGATCCGGGAATATGCCGGATTTAATCAGAGTCAGGCTCATCACTGAATCATGAATGTCACAGCCGTATTTACAGTCATTTAAGATTGCAGCTCCATAGCCATATTCGGACAGATCCATCCACTTGTGGGCGCATACCTCAAAGCGTGCCTGATCCCAGGTGGTATTTTTGTGAACCGGGCGCTTCACATTTCCAAACTGAATTTCAAAATCTGCTTCACTGCTCTGTATATCAAGAGGGAAGGAGGTTCTTAAAAGGAGCTGGCTTTCATTCCAGTCTGCCTTTGTCTTAAAATCAATTCTGGAGGTATGGGGATAAAAGCAGATCTTCTGTTCCAGAACGGAATCCATGAAACGGCGGCGGATAAAAAGGCAGCCTCTTACAGGGCCATTTTCCTCCAGATAAAATTCCATGACACCTCCGAATTTCCATTTCTTTTCCCTGTATCCTGCATCAATATTCCAAGCATCAAACTCCATGGGGCGATCCTCATATACCAGAAGTTCATTTCCAACAGCACCTTTTTTAAGCAGCTCTCTGTCCTCTCTCAGATCTCGTATACCGCAGATTTCCCCCTGACCGTCAAATTCCATATGGAAAAATGGCGTATCAAAGCTTACGGGCCAGCCTCGTTCATCTGTCATCAGGCTGGTGATCACCGGCTCTTCTTCCGCCCTGACGGAAGATGAATATTCATATACTCCGATTCCCTTAGAAGGCGCGTCTTTTATCAGGAATAATGTGCTGCCGTCCGGCGTTTTCTGTACGCTGATGTTCTCCGGGCAGCTCCCGTTTCGGTATTCCTCTGCCATAACAGCCTCTTCACCTGAAAGCTCTGCAACAGAGGTCCGTCCAAAGCTTAAGGGATTAAAGACAGCCAGACATTCTTTTTTATTCTCTTCTTCTAACACGGACAGAACAGCGGACTGGGATTCGTTTACAATTCTTCCGGCTGACTGAATGATTTCCTCATACTGAACAGCGGAATCCTCATACACATCCTTTATGGATGAACCGGGCAGAATATCATGAAACTGATTTATAAGCAGAAGCTTCCAGTTTTTTTCCAGGTCTTTTGCAGGATACTCATATTTCGCTCCCATTACCTTTGCCAAAACAGAATAAAATTCCGCATCACCCATCAAAAATTCGCAGGCTCGATTATACTTCTTATTTTTTGCCTGAGAGGTATAGGTTCCCCGATGAAACTCCAGATACAGCTCTCCGCACCAGGAGGGAAGACATTTCCGGTCCATATTATCTTCCAAAATATGGAAGAAGTCCTTTGCAAAGGTCTGGTGTACACGAGGTACACCCGCGACCCCCTCCTCCATTCTGCGGCTCTGCTCCAGCATCTCCTCTGTAGGGCCTCCGCCTCCGTCGCCATAGCCATAACAGGTCAGAACATCACTGCTGGTTTCCTTATTCTGATATCTCTGCCAGGTTCCCTTTATCTGACTGGGGTTCTGCAGTCCATTGTAGGTGGTGCTTCCATTTGGCATATCCTTAAGGCTGCATCCGGGAAGATAATTTCTGGTCGTAATCAGATGAGTCAGAACCTGGCTTCCATCAATCCCTTTCCACATAAACGTATCATAAGGAAAAACATTATACTCATTCCATCCCAGCTTGGTAGTCATAAAATAGGAAAGACCTGCTTTTTTCATAATCTGAGGCATGGCTGCACTGTATCCAAATACATCCGGCAGCCAGAGCACCTCCTGCTTTTTCGCCCCCAGCTCTTTTTCAAAAAAACGTTTCCCATAGAGAATATGGCGGATCAGCGACTCGCCGGACGCCAGATTGCAGTCCGGCTCCAGCCACATTCCTCCTTCGGCCTCCCAGCGCCCCTCCTGTATCTTTTCCCGGATTTTCTCAAACAGCTCCGGAGCCTCTTCCCTTACAAATTCATAAAGCTGGGGCTGGCTGGACATAAACTTATACTCCGGATACTGCTCCATCAGGTTCAGAACCGTCCGGAAGCTGCGCACTGCCTTCTGTCTGGTCTGTCTCAAGGGCCATTTCCATGCCACATCAATATGGGTATGACCGATCGAATGGACCGTTACCCGCTGGCTGCGGCAGATTTTCGGCAGATTCTTTTTCACATACTCCCGCACCTCTTTTACAGACCGGAAAAATTCTTCTGATCCCGGCTTTCTTAAATCAAGGCCTGAAATGGCAGTATTTAAAAATTTCATAACTTCAATCCGGTCCAGATTCTCCTCGGAAAGAAGCTCTGCTGCCTCAAAAGGAACCTTCAGATCATAATACAGGCCTGCGATTTCCCTGTCATAGACAGCAGCCGTAAGATGGAAAAAGTTTGTAGGATTTTCGCTGTTGGAATAGGCATAAAACACCAGTTCAAATCTCCCTCTCTCCTGAGCCTTCTCTGTGAGAATCAGATCCTGATGATTCATATCCATAGTCCCTGCGAGAATTCCATCCTTATATGCCATAATCTGAGGATTATCCGTGTTCCAGATATCATCTGCGCCTGTATTTAAGGTTACACGGACTTCTTTCCCTTCCCATTCCCTCTTTATAACAACTCTTGTCCTGAACCAGAAATGCCGGTCCCTTCCGCCCCAGGTTTCACAGCTTCCAAAAGGCATCCATCCATCCCTTATCTGATCCTGATTAAGGGTTTCTGAAAAATGGTAGTCTCCCGGACGGATCTCTACCTCTGTCAGCTCCTCCTTCAGAGAGTAGCGCCACTGTCTCAGGCTGTCTAAAACCGGTCGTATTCTGTTTCTCATTACATCCATCTATCCGTCCTCCACCTCTTGTTTTTCCTGTCAGTTCTGCTTTAAAATACCTGCAAGCTTCAGGTACAGGCCATAAAAAACAGCCATAGCTGCGGGAAGTATCATAAAACTGATACCATAGCCCCATCTGGATGAAACTGCGCCGAAGAGCATATTAAATACAATATCTGCCACTGTAGCCGCACTGATAATAACACCTGTGCGGGTAGCCGCTGTGCCGGACGGGTAAATCTGCTGGATCAGAAGCACCATGGTCGGATACAGAATTGCCAGTGCGAATCCCGATGCTCCCAGAATCCATACACCGCCCTCTCCCAGAATACAGCCTGCACAGAACATAGCTGTTCCAATGCCTCCAAAGAGCTTCATACTTCTTACTGCTCCCATTTTCTGAACCACAGGAGCGAAAATCAGACGTCCGGCTGTCATACCGGCCCAGAACAGGGACAGGCTTGCAGAAGCACTGGCAGCTTCCATGGAAAATGCAGAAATACAGTATGACATCAGCCAGTTCATTATGCCATGTTCACCGATAAAATAACAGCCCATCATGGCAATAAAAATCCAGAATACCTTTGAATCCGGCTCCTTTTTAATTCTTTCCTTTTCCTGCTCCTTCTCTTCCCCCTGTCTGGGCACCTTTAAAAAGAAAAACAGTGCCATTACCAGACCGGCGATTCCTGAAAGAATGCCGTTCGTCCATTTCCAGCCCTCATAGTGAAAGGCATATCTTCCCAGCAAAAACTGGCTTCCGCTGGTTCCTATACCCTGAATAAAAAAAAGCACATTTACCATAAGTCCCGCATAGCCGGCAAACACAGCCGGAGTCAATATGTTCACGGTGGTGTTTAAAAGAGTGGATGCTCCCAAAGCAAGAAACATGGAAACCAAAATCCACATATAGCTGTCTGTCACCAGATTAATAAGAACAGCTCCCGCCCAGACTGCCGTTACAGCCATGGCCACATTCTTTCTTGGAAACAGATCCAGAAGCTTTCCTCCAATACTTAAAAACAGCAGATTTCCCACATAGCTGATTGTGACAATCAGAGACAGCTGGCTCCCGCTTAAATCATACCTGTTCTGAAATACAGGGGCAAAAATTCCCCGAAGGGCGTCATTTGCTCCAAGTCCTGCCATTAAAAAAGCAAAGCATAGAAATGCAATCCATTTTGTTCGTTTCATTTTCTGATTTTCTCCTGTTTATTCTTCTGTCCTTCCCGGTGTTATAATCCAGGTTCTGGAAAATTCCGGTTCATTGAACTGATATTTTTCCAGCAGCTGAGGACCGCAGCTTCCTGAACTGATACCGCTCTGACTGTGATCCAGACAGAGAATCGTGCTGTCTGCCTCCTCCAGTTCAAAATCATGGGCCTTCCCGGACAGCTCCTCCTGTGTATAGGTACATGCCTGGAACATAAATGCCTCCCCGGATGTGACTTTAAGCCCCATCTCTTCTCCGCTGAGAGAGCACCAGCTGCAGTCCCAATGAGCGCCATACTCCTGAGGCTTCAGATAAGGCCGGTGCATGGTTCGTACATTTCCCTCAAATATGCCGTGCCAGGATGCCCGATGCTTATCCGGATAGCTTTCTTCCGGCCCCATTCCGCAGTAACGCACCTGACAGAAACTCTTATCCAGAAACAGACGCAGGCCAAACCTTGGAAGGAACGGAAATTCCATATCCTTCTTTACGTTCAGCTCCACCCGGATCTGCCCGTCCGTGTGAATCTGCCATCTGGATTTAATATTTAAGATGCGCTGAATATGAACCGCTGATAAAGACAGCTCTGTTACAAGCTCTGCTGATCCGTCTTTCAGCAAATGTGCTTCCGTTGAATAGGTTCGTACCCTGGTGCGGTCATAACCGGCTCTCTCCCATTCCAGACGGATGCGGCGGTCATTATCCGCAGGAGCTCGCCAGATATTGTACTCCATGGGATGGGTAAGGTATTCTTTTTCTCCCTTTTTAATCTCCGAAAAGACTCCCAGGAACGTATCATATACATAGGTGAAGTCCTTTCCTGTTACGGTAATCCGCCGTTCTGTCTGATCCAGTATAAGAGCAGCTCTGCCTGTTTCCGGTAATTTTTCTTTCCCGCAGATCTCTGTTTTTTCGGACACAGCCTCCGGCAGCTCTGCCTCATCAAAGCCAAGCTCCCAGCCTTCCTTCAGTCCGGAAACCGGATATCTGAGCAGATATCTTACTCTCAAAAAGCATCTGCCTCCTTCGGGAAGCCTGCCTGTATACTGCACTGCTGCACTTCCATGAGGCGGCACGGAGGGCAGCTCCTTTTGTATGCCTGTTGGGATAATGGCTTGTACGGATGGCATTTACATTGTGCTCCTTCATCAGCCGCAGATCCGTTTCCATCTGCTGCCTGTTTATGGCAAAGCCTGTAACTGGATCACTGTCATGGCGGTTTACACCATGGAATTTTACGGCTGTTTTATTGATAAACAGCACTCCATTGTCCACATAAATCTCCCGGACGCCGAAGCGGTCGGTGATCCATTCCTTTTCGGTCTGAAGCTCAATGGTGTAAAGCCAGGGCGTCTCTGCATTCCAAAACCGGCAGTTTTCCAGACAAAAACAAATCCTGTCTTCCTCTGTTTCTCTGCTCCAGTTCTGCTCTAAAACCACTTCTCCATCTGGATCCAGCACACGAATCAGCCCCTCCGGCCGGTTGGCGCCGTAAAAGGACAGCTCTACAGAAATCTCAGCTGAATTTCCCTGGATATAGGGCCGGATAAAATAATCCCGAACCGCTTCCTTCGGACGTTTCAGTACATACACATCTCTGAAAATGCCGCTCATACGGAACTTGTCCTGATCCTCCAGATAACTTCCGTCACACCACTTTAACACCAGCACTGTCAGACGGTTATCCCCCTCCTTCAGATACCGGGTAATATGAAATTCACTGGTTGAATGGGATACCTGAGAATATCCCACAAAGGTTCCGTTGATCCACACATAAAAGCAGGAATCCACACCCTCAAAATTCAAAAATGCCTCCGGTGCATCCGGGCAGCTTTTATATTCAAAGCTCCTTTCATACAGTCCGCAGGGATTTTCCCTTGGAACAAAGGGCGGATCAAAGGGGAATGGATATCTGGTATTGATATACTGATTCTCATCTTCACCATAGCTCTGCCATACAGCAGGAACCTCTGCCTCCTTTCCCCTGATTACTCCCTCATTCCAAAAATTCTCCGGCAGATCGTATACACTTTCAAAATATTCAAATTTCCAGATTCCGCTTAAAAGGAAAAAACGGTCTGATTTCTCCCTGTCCAGAAAATAACATCCTCTGCCGGAAGCCGGAATATAATACGCCCGGTCAGGCTCTGTATTTACATGCAAATGGTTCATATCCTCAAAATAACCTGGTATCTGCATTGCTGTATCTCCTATGATTATTATTTTTTTATTACAGTATACCTGCTTTTCAAAGCAATAACTATTTCAATTTTGTCTTTATGCTATTTAGGTATTGCATTTTTTGTTTTTTTATGATTTACTGATGATACCATCAGTGAATAAGGGGGCACAACTCATGAAAACCTATCACAACTCGCCTCTTCTCTACGAAGAAGGCTTTTCCATTATTATCAACGAAGTAGCCACACCCATTGAAAACTCCACGTTTTATTACTTTGACTACGATAAACGCAGCCACGCAATCAACATGGATTTTCCTCATTTTCACAGCTTCTATGAGCTGATGATCCTCTTAAGCCCAAAAGCATACCACTTTGTAGAGGGAAAACGGTATGACCTCATTGCAAATGACCTGGTGCTCCTCCCTCCCTCTGTGCTTCATCAGTCAGAATATCTGCCCGGACCGCCCAGCGACCGCATTATCATTGGCTTTATGCTGCCAAAGCAGATGAATTTTGGCGCTTCCGGCTACAAGGAGATCCTCTCCGTATTTAACAGCTCTGTGCCTGTTTTCCGTTTCCACAGAGAGGAACAGAACCGTCTGTATCAAAAGCTCAACGAAATCGTAAGCATTGCCCAGGACACGCCAAATGTCAATATCCGTAATCTGCTTATTCATACCAAATTTACGGAATTTCTCTTTCTCCTGTATGAAATGCAGGGTTTAAACCATTATGTCCCCAATGTAGAAAACGGAGTTAAGGAAAAAATTTATACCATCACCAACTATATCCATACCCACTATAGCGAAGATATCTCCCTTGCAGCTCTGGCAGATACATTTTACATCAGTCCCTACTATCTGTCCCACCAGTTTAAAAATGTCACCGGATATACGGTTGTACAGTACATACAGCTGACCCGGATTAAAAATGCACAGTATCTCCTGCTCAATTCACCGCTGCGCATTACGCAGGTAGCGGAATCCACAGGATTTTCCAGTTTTTCACAGTTTAACCGGGTATTCCGGAAATTCTGCGGTATGTCTCCTTCAGACTACAAGCTGATTTCCCACCATTCCTCTTACCGCCCAACAGCTCCGGATGAGCAGCAGTAATTTTACCACAGCTTTACAAAAACGCACAAAATGCACAATACACCTTTCAAAGGGGCTTTCCAGTCAAGGAAACTGCTTAAAAAGCAAAGGAAACGAAGGCATTGTTAAAGTACGCCAAAAATCCGAAAGGGCTCCCAAAACAAAAGAATTCCTTCCGGATTTTTTTATGCATAGAGCGAGGGTATCGCTCAATCATCTAATTTGATGATTTTGCGACACCCTCTGTCTTTATTTGTTGTGCGCCTGGCGGCGCACGTTTCTAACGGGTGAAAGTCCTGAATCCACCTG
>ERZ894183.1728-NODE-1728-length-11019-cov-4.514137_pt1 | contig 11019 bp, 12 predicted proteins | sample MGYA00380279_ERZ894183 | MGnify/ENA primary metagenome ERZ894183 (study PRJEB32331, sample SAMN06328422) | human gut metagenome | biome: human gut microbiome; feature: stool | host: Homo sapiens | collected 2013-06-26 ... | reverse complement strand
GCCCCAAACAGCCTGGACACCACCACCGAAGCCCCCAGATTCGTCCCCACCGCAAAGGCCATAAAGATCACTGTAATCGGATAAGAAGCCCCCACCGCCGCCAGCGCATCCTCCCCCGCAAACCTCCCTGCGATCATGCTGTCCGCAATATTATACATCTGCTGAAACACCACACTGGCAAACAATGGAAGGGCAAACCTCCACAAAATCCTGTCCGGATGCTGCCGCGTCAGATCCCTCATCATACGTCCATCGATCCTCCCGCTCATTCTAAAACCCGTACCATTATAACCCTTAACCTACTCTCCATCAACCCCAAAAAGATCACTTTTCTCAGAGGGAAATTTATGCACGTTACAAGCCAGGTGGCGGAAATCACTTTTTTATTTTTTAGCATCGCAATTAAATATTCCTTGTATGACAACACATTTTTTGAATCATGTGCAAGAATATCAAGATGCAGACGTACAAACATATCTAAAACTGTATCAGCAGCTTCGTTCGTTTCGATTATAATATTTTGCAATGTTTTTCCTTCAATTCTTTCATAGATAACCCCTTCACGATTTTCTATCTTAATCATTTGAAACGGTTGAGGAACGCTGATTTTATTCCTATACATTTCCTAAGCATTTTTAAACTCCAGTCCGATATACTCATGGGGTATCCTTCAAAGAAAAGCTTACAGACTTTCCCGTCTGTATATTCAAAAACTTCTGCTGTATTTCCTTTTCCAAGTAAATTCATTTTCTTCATATTTTTAGATTGTCAGACAGGTATATTCTTCCCGTTCCATTCTATTTTTTCAGCATTCCCGCCTTGCATCGACCAGTATATTACATCTGCAACAAATTTAGGGGTAATTGGATCAGGGACACGAAAGGGCAATAAATATCTGTTCCACTGTCCATTAGTATCTCTGTTCTGAAATATATTTCCTTTGCTTTTACTGCCATTTATCTTTCCTCATAAATTAGTGTTTTAAGAATATATTTTTTTATCAAATACCAGCTACTGCCTCACTATTTTTAATCCTTGTTCATAAAGATAATTCATCATTAATATGGTCATGTCCCCATTCACAAAAACTGTGCAATACAGGCATTAATGTCAATCCTCTTTCCGATAAAAAGTATTCTACTTTTGGAGGAACTTGTGGATATTCCTTACGAATAATCAGATTATCCGCTTCCAGTTCTTTAAGTTGTGCGCTCAACATTTTATGCGTAATATTGCCTAGTGCTCTTTTTAGTTCGCTGTACCTTAATACAGGATTTTTCCACAAATAAAACAAAATACTTAATTTCCATTTACCATCTACTAATGATAAGGTATATAAAAAAGGCTTATCGTCTATGTTATTCATTTTTACTCTCCTTTTGGGTAGTATCTTACAAAAAAGTGTATACTTGCTTTATATCGCTTTGAATTATATCATTAGCTTATTAAATATGCAAGAAGGAGCAAATCCATGAAAAAAGAAATAAATATATTTGACTATGCAAATGATATTATGACAGCTTTAGGGAAAGGAGTATTATTAACTACCCAGGCTGAAGGTACAGTCAATTCTATGACGATTGGCTGGGGTATGCTTGGTATTGAATGGAATAAGCCCGTTTTTGTAGCTTTAGTACGAACAGGAAGATTTACAAAAGAGCTGCTGGACAAAAATCCTGTATTTACAGTAAATATTCCTTATGGGAAAGTGAATAGAAAAGCGATTGGCTTTTGCGGTACAAACTCCGGAAGAAATGTGGATAAAATCAAAGAAACCGGACTGAAATTGGAAGAAGCAAGCGTTGTCGATGTTCCTGTTATCAAAGACTATCCATTGACACTGGAATGCAAGGTTATATATCAGCAAGAGCAAAATGGAGATAAAATTCCTGATGAAGATAAAGAAAGATTTTATCCACAGGATATAGATAGTTCTAACACTGGAGCAAATAAAGATTTTCATATTCTGTATCATGCAGAAATTGTCAAGGCGTATATAATTGAGGATTAGAGGCAGATCGGACGTTCTCCTCAGCTTATAAAAAGGATGGCACTCCCGCGCCATCCTTTTTACTCTCCTAATGATGAAACAACCGAACCCCCGTAAACGCCATCACCATCCCATACTGATCACAGGTCTCGATCACCTGGTCGTCGCGCACAGAACCGCCTGGCTGGGCCACATAGCTTACACCGCTCTTATATGCCCGGTCAATATTATCTCCAAATGGGAAGAAGGCATCTGAGCCCAGAGCCACTCCGGTCAGTCCGTCCAGCCATGCCCGCTTCTCCTCTCTGGTAAATACGGCCGGTTTTTCCTTGAAGATTTTCTCCCATCTTCCATCAGCCAGAACATCCATATAGTCATCACCGATATATACGTCGATGGCATTGTCACGGTCCGCCCGCTTGATCCCATCTAAAAACGGCAGATTCATAACCTGGGGGGCCTGGCGCAGATACCAGTTATCCGCCTTGCTGCCTGCCAGGCGGGTACAGTGTACTCTGGACTGCTGCCCGGCTCCGATACCAATGGCCTGTCCGTCCTTTACATAGCATACAGAGTTAGACTGGGTATACTTAAGGGTAATCAGGGAGATCAGAAGATCTGTTACCGCAGACTCCGGCAATTCCTTATTTTTTGTTACAATCTCTGTTAAAAGCTCACGGCTGATCTCCAGATTATTGTGGCCCTGCTCAAATACAACACCAAATACCTGCTTGCGCTCCAGAGCCTCCGGCTCATAATCCGAATCGATCTGAATCACATTGTAATTGCCGTTTTTCTTGGACCGGAGAACCTCCAGCGCCTCCGGCTCATATCCGGGAGCGATCACACCGTCAGAAACCTCCCTCTTGATCAGCCTTGCGGTGGCTGCGTCACACACATCTGACAGGGCAATAAAATCGCCGAAAGAGGACATACGATCCGCCCCTCTTGCCCTTGCATAGGCGCTTGCAAGAGGCGTCAGCTCACCCATATCGTCCACCCAGTAGATCTTTCTCAGAGTATCACTGAGAGGAAGCCCCACAGCCGCGCCAGCCGGCGATACATGCTTAAAAGAGGTGGCTGCCGGCAGCCCGGTAGCTTTTTTCAGCTCCCTAACCAGCTGCCAGCCATTTAAGGCATCCATAAAGTTAATATATCCAGGTCTTCCGCTAAGCACCTGGATAGGAAGTTCCTTTCCCTCATTCATATAGATCCGTGATGGCTTCTGATTGGGATTGCATCCGTATTTTAATTCCAGCTCTTTCATTTCGCACTCGCTCCTTTTCTCACTGATTCTTATTTACGATCCTTGTCTCCCAGGTGCCCTCCGCAATATCAATAAAGCGCACAAATAAGGATACCTTGTTTTCTTCATTGAGGCTGTTCCAAACCATCTCTGTAAAGGCATCAATATCGCCCTGGATGGCTACCTTTTTTGGCTCTCCCTCAAAGCTTGGCAGCGGGTTCCCGTCGTGCATATAGGTGTGGATAAAGCGTCCCTCACCGGCTGCAGGATTCTCATATGCATAGGTAAAGCGCAGGCAGGACTGAGGATCCCCGTTATCACTCTTTAAAATGGACACGGCATAATTATAGCTGCCCTTTTCAATGTGCAGGATACCGGAAATACGGGGAGTATAGTTTGGCCCGTCCGGCTCAAACTCACGGCTGCGCAGGGACTGCTCAAAGGTCAGCTGATGATCCATCCCCTCATAGATGGTGTCGGTCTGATCCCCGTTGGTTACAATGGTCTTATTGCCCAGCACCCGGACCGGGGCATAGATGATCAGGCTGGGATCCTCCAGCTTTGCCGGATCAAAGGCCTGGGTACGGATCCCGTCCCCGTCCTCCACAAAGATACGGTTGCGGCTGTTTGCGCTGCGTCCCATAATGAAATACGCGGTAACAGCCTTTTTTCCATCTGCTGTGCGTCCGATGACGATTCCCCGTCCCGGGTATGCATTTCCCTTTAATTCCTGTTCCAATGACATCTGATTCATCGTTCTTCCTCCATCTGCAAAATCAAAGAAGCCGGCCGCCTGGGTACACCAAATAAAGCAGGTGTGCCCAGGCGGCCGGCTTCAAAAATGAGTTCAAAATCCATATGCGTGCTCCCCTGTGGTTCCTCCCACAATTCCGCCAGTCACACGCCTCATCTTTACTATATATCATTCTTTCTAATATTGCAAGTATTTTTTAGTAGAAATTCTAATCATTCATTCCGGATCGCTGCCAGAGGGCTCAGCTTCATAGCTCTCATAGCCGGCATAAATCCTGCCGCCATACCTACAAAAATCGCAAAGCCCACCGCTGCAAGGCTGAGCCAGGGCGGAATCCTGGACAAATTCCCATCCATGCCGTACATTCCAGACATATTTACAAACTTGTTGACAACGGCGGACACCCCATAGCTTAAAAGGATCCCCACAGTCCCTCCCATAAAGCCGATAAAGCCGGATTCAATCAGGAACATACTGCGGATATTGCCCATATCGCAGCCTAACACCTTCATCACACCGATCTCCTTCGTCCTCTCATAGATGGACATCATCATGGTATTGGCGATACCGATAGCCGCTACAAACAGGGAAACGGCACCGATGCCGCCCAGAACGGCCTGAACCATCTGAGACTGCTTCCTGGAGCTTTCCAGCCAGTCCATCTGGCTGCTGACCTGGTAGCCCAGATCCGCTAACTGTGTCTGTACCTCGCTTACATGCTCCATATCGTCTACAAACACCTGAGCACTGTTGTAAGTAAGGTAATTAAGGGGTTTTCCCTTTTGGTTGGCAGGCTGTCCGGGGATCAGCGTTCCCTTTCGGAATACCTTCCGGATCTGAGCCTTTAAGCCATCTATATCGGTAAAGACCGAATTGGAGTTATTGCTGTAATCATCCTCTCCTCCTGCCATCAGACCGCAGGTTTCTATCATATATTTCTTAGGAGGCTTTACTGCAGGCGCGTCCCCGCCGGTATCCCCTGAGCTGCCGCTTTGGGACTGGTAGTAGGCATTCATATCAAAGATCACAAACATGGGCTTATTCATAAAATCCACGTCTGGCATTTCTCCCGTATCCCAGAAACCTTTGCCGGTTTTCGCGTTATAAAACTGCCGGCGCACCGTATTTCCCACAAAGAGGCTCATCTCCCCCGGCTTCGGAAGTCTTCCCTCCCCCACATCAAGCTGCTTTAAAAAGGACTGGCTCACTCCCCGGATGGTCATATACTGGGCCTCGTAGGCCCCCTGGCGCATGATCACGTTCAGCTCCAGCACCGGAGACACTCCTGTTACATGAGGGAACCTGGAAAACTGGGCGATCACATCATCCGTGATATACTTAGGCTCCGAGGATTTACCGGAGGAATCTGCTGAAGAATTGCCTCCATAGCTCCCATTGGTATATACCTCAATGGTAGTAAGACTGCCGTAGGACGCGATCTGCTCTATGGTCATCTCATTGAGGCCGATTCCGAGAGATACCATGACCACGATTGAAGCCGTACCGATCACCACTCCAAGGACAGTTAGAACAGTCCTCAGCTTCCTGCGTCTTAAATTGTTAATGCTCATGATCAGAAGATCAGGAAATCTCATCGTCTATATCCTCTTCCTTTGCTGCCCTGCGTTTTTTCCGAATCCGTATCACTGCTGCGGCTGCGATCACCAGGACTGCCGCGCCGCCTACGATCCACAGCTTATATCTGTCGAAGACGGCGGGCTCTGCCTCCATATCCGCGCCGTCCATCTCTGTATCCATGGGAAGCTCATCATCCATAGGGGTCTCCTCCGTCACCATCAGGGTCAGTTCCTTTTCCACCGGCTCTGCTGCTATGCCGTTTTCATCCTCATAGGTGATGGTAAGCTTTATGGTGCCGTCATCCGCGGTAGGTGCAATTCCCGTAAGCATGGTGTCTACATTTCCGGTTTCACCGGGCTTTATATTGCCTACATAGGCATCCACCGGCTTTATGGAATCGGCGGCAAATGAAACGCTTACATTGTAGAGAACTACCTTTCCGGTATTGTTGATCCCGAACATAACATTGGACTCTGAGCCTACGCTCATATTGTCCGGCATCACTTCTATGTTGCTGGTGCTGAGCTTGGCGTACTGCTTCACAGGTATATCTACGGTGATGTTTTCCTCCGCGTTCTTAAACTCAGGGCTGTCATATTTTTCCTTTATGGTTATGGCATAGGAGCGCTGGTCCACGCCGGCCTTAGCCGTAAATTTGGCCCGTACCTCTGTGGTCTGGCCCGGATTCAGAGCATCCACCACCAAGGAGGAGGTACCTGTCTCTGTGGTAAATACAGCGCTGTCCGACACCTTTTCCGACTCCAGGTTAAAAAGGATATTGCTGGCCGGAACGCTGGTAGAGGCATTTTTCATATTCAGCACCAGTTCAAAATCACTGCCTGCGTAGACCTCCTCCGGTATGGTATGGAAGCTGTCCACGATCAGTCTGGCCCTGGTTCTGTCATTTGCATTAAACTCACCCAGATCATCATCCTTATCCTTTGACACGATATGGACATAAAATGTCCCCTCCTCTGTGTGCAGGTCACCCTCGGAGCTTAAGCGGAAGGTAATGGTATATTTAATAGGATAATAGCCGGTGTAGGAATTCTTTCGGATGGCCATGCTGTAGGACGCGGACACCGTCTCTCCCGATGAGACGCGCTCAAAAGTTCGGTCGTAATTCCCGTCATTGATCTCAAAGGGAAATTTGGTATCATCCTCAGAAAGACCCATGGAAATGGTTACGTCCTGGGCGGTTGTCTCCCGCTTATTGCGGAAGTTTACGGAAAAGTCCAGCACATTGGGGTAAATGCCTCTGGGGGTAGACTGGTTTTCTCCGATTACAAAATAGTTTCCCTCTTTTTTATCCTCCTCGTCGTCACTGCTGCTGGGTGAGGTGGAGATCCAGATGTTTACATAATCCACATCAGACTCTCCGTCCCCCCACTCCAGCTGGATGGGAATGCTGTAATAGCCCTGGGCCGCGTCCCGGCGGACACGGGCAGAAAGGGATACGCTTTTTACGCTTCCCTTGCTGATATTGCCCACGCTTTTAGCTACGAAGGTGGTTTCCATGATCTCAAAGGGATAATAATCTACCGTATAATCTGCGTCCCACTTTTCCTCGATCTGCTGAAAATCCGTGGTTTCCAGAAGGCTCACCTTTACATTCTCCATATCGCTGTCTGCAGCGCGGATCCGAAAGGAAATGCTCATGGACTTGCCTACATTTCCCTTGGGGGCCTTCGTGGTAAATATGTAGTCATTATCACTGGCGTAAGTGTTGTACCCCAGCTTGAAATCAGAGGCCGCTGCTGTCAGGGGCGCACTCCCCAGAAGAGCTGCCGCTGTTACAAGGGCCGCCGCTGCCCTGGCTGCCATCTGTTTCCATCTCTTTACAATCTTCATCCGTCTTATTCTCCTCTTTCTTCTCCTCTATTCCTTCTCCGGCCAGTTCCTCTAAAGCGCTTCTGCCTCCGGTCTCGATTCCCACGATCTTCCCGTCTACGATCCGGATCCTGCGGTCCGCGTAGGAAGCCAGATTATTGTCATGGGTAACCATTACAAGGGTCTGATCCTGCTCTCTGACGATCCGCTGCATCAGCCGCAGTACCTCCATGGTGGTTTTAGAATCCAGGTTTCCTGTAGGCTCATCCGCAAATATGATCTGGGGTTTTACCACCAGAGCCCTGGCAATACCCACCCTCTGCTGCTGTCCTCCTGACATCTGGTTTGGCATATGCTTTTCCTGGTTTGCCACTCCCACAAGCTCCATGTACCTTCTGGCACGCTTGAGCCGTTCTTTTCTGGTGACGCCCCGAAAGGATAAGGGCAGGGCTACATTTTCAATGGCGTTCATAGTATTTAAAAGGTTGTAGGACTGGAATATAAAACCTACGCGCTCCCGTCTGAAGGTAACAAGCTGCTTCTCCGTCAGCTTCTCTATATGGACCTTACCGATGACGATCTCTCCTTTGGTAGGCTTTTCAAGACCTGCCAGCATATTAAGGAGGGTGGACTTACCAGAGCCGGAGGTACCGACAATGGCTACAAACTCCCCCTTATACAGGTCAAAATCCACTCCGTTAAGAGCCCGCACCCTGGTCTCTCCTACCCGGTAGATCTTATACAGGTTCCTGACCCGTATGGCCACCGGCCGCTTCTCTTCTTCTGCCAACGCAATTGCTCCTTCCGCCTTTTACGGCTCTTATCTTTTGTTCAGTATAGCACAGACCGGCAGATCTGTTCTCCTTATTTTTCTTTAAAGTTCCTTAATAATTCCTTACACCAAAAAAATGGCAAAAACTGCTTGACTTATAATACATTCTATGTGAAAATATGACGAGGCACAAATCAGTGCCATATCTGGCTGGTCCGGCTATCGCACTGGTTTGGTGTGATTTATTTCCCAAAATCAGATTTTTATAATTTAATAAAACAAAGGAGAACCCCATGAGACATTTATTGAATCCCTTAGACTTTACTGTGGAAGAGATTGATGACCTTCTGGCTCTTGCAAGGGACATTGAGCAGAACCTTTCCAGCTACGCCCATGTCTGCGATGGAAAGAAGCTTGCTACACTTTTCTATGAGCCCAGCACAAGAACTCGTTTGAGCTTTGAGGCAGCGATGCTGAACCTGGGCGGTAATGTATTAGGCTTTTCATCTGCCAATTCCAGCTCCGCCGCAAAGGGTGAAAGCGTGGCTGATACCATCCGTATGATTTCCTGCTACGCTGACATCTGTGCCATGCGCCACCCAAAGGAGGGCGCTGCCTTTGTTGCTGCCCAGAAGGCTGAGATCCCTGTAATCAATGCCGGTGACGGCGGCCATCAGCACCCCACCCAGACCCTTACCGACCTTATGACTATCCGCTCCATGCATGGCCATCTGGACAACCTGACCATCGGCCTGTGCGGCGATCTGAAGTTCGGCCGTACCGTTCACTCCCTGATCAGCGCCATGGTCCGCTATCCGGGCGTTAAGTTCGTACTGATCTCCCCGCCGGAGCTGCGGATCCCCGGAAGCATCCGTGAGGACGTGCTGAAAGCAAATGAGATTCCTTTTGAAGAGGTTGATAATCTGGATGATGCCATCGGCAGCCTGGATGTACTGTACATGACCCGTGTACAGAAGGAGCGTTTCTTCAATGAGGAGGATTATATCCGTCTGAAGGACTGCTACATTCTGGATAAGAAGAAGATGAAGCTGGCAAAGGAAAATATGTACGTTCTTCATCCCCTCCCAAGAGTCAACGAGATTGCCGTTGAGGTAGATGATGACCCACGAGCTGCTTACTTTAAGCAGGCCCAGTACGGCGTATATGTCCGTATGGCACTGATCATGAGATTACTGGAGGTAGAAAAGCCATGTTAAATATCAGCGGATTAAAAGAAGGTATCGTACTTGACCATATTGAGGCAGGAAAAAGCCTTGATATTTACTATCACCTTGGCCTTGACAAGCTGGAGTGCCAGGTAGCGATCATTAAAAATGCCCGCAGCAACAAGATGGGCCGCAAGGACATCATCAAGATTGAGGGCGGACTGGATACCGTTGACCTGGATGTGCTTGGCTATATCGACCACAATATCACGGTGAATATTATCCGGGATGACACGATTGTGGAAAAGAAGGCCTTGAAGCTGCCAAAAAAGATCACAAATGTGATCCAGTGCAAGAATCCCCGGTGCATCACTTCGATTGAGCAGGAGCTGCCTCATATCTTTTATCTTGCGGATTCTAAGACGGAGACGTATCGGTGTCAGTATTGTGAGGAGAAATATAAATAAGTGACCAGGATGGCGGAGGCCATCCTGGTCATAGGCTGAGGAGAACATCCGATCTGCTCGCACAAGAGCGTGTTTGAAAATTGCTTTCCGTCAGATGTGCGTTCCACTTTGTGGGAGATCCCAGCCGGATGAAGGAGGCGTAGCGGGCTACGCTGACTGAATCCGGCTGGGATATACCGCGAAGTGGGGCGTGCAGATGGCGGGAATGAATTTTCAAACACGCTCTGGGGTCTTTGGACCCCTACAGATCGGATGTTGCACTACGGTGGAAGTGAATTCCACCTGCGTGAATTTAGTTCGAAGGGGATGGCCCCTCGAGCTCCCCGGTACGCAAATGTCCCGTTTCCCCTATAATGGGGGAAACGGGTTTTTTTGCTGAATATACAGAGAAAGACAGGCTCTCAGAAGCCTGTCTTTCTTGCATTTTACCCTTATTTAGCCGGAACGATCTCGATCCAGTAACCATCCGGGTCTGTGATAAAGTAGATCCCCATGGCCGGGTTCTCGTAGCAGATGCAGCCCATCTCCTCATGGCGCTTATGAACAGCCTCGTAATCGTCTGTGTGGAAGGCCAGATGGAACTCGCACTCACCCAGGTTGTAGGCCTCGGTACGGTCTCTTAACCAGGTCAGCTCCAGAGTAAAATCGGAAACGCCGTCTCCTAAGTATACCAGCTTAAAGGAGCCGTCGGAAGCATCCTTCTCCCTTACCGGCTCAAGGTCAAGAGCCTCCTTGTAAAATGCCAGGCTCTTTTCCAGATCTAATACATTAAAATTAAAATGATTGAACTTGATCATCTTATTCTCCTTATTTCTTTGGGATCATTGCTTCCATACCGCCCATGTAAGGACGCAGTACCTCAGGGATCCTTACGCTGCCGTCTGCCTGAAGGTTATTCTCAAGGAAGGCGATCAGCATACGGGGCGGAGCCACTACAGTATTGTTCAGGGTATGAGCCAGGTATTTGCTGCCGTCCTCGCCCTGTACGCGGATCTTTAAGCGGCGGGCCTGGGCGTCTCCTAAGTTAGAGCAGCTTCCTACCTCAAAGTATTTCTGCTGTCTTGGGGACCATGCCTCTACGTCCACGGATTTTACCTTTAAGTCAGCCAGGTCACCGGAGCAGCACTCCAGAGTGCGGACCGGAATATCCAGGGAACAGAACAGATCTACGGTATTCTGCCACAGCTTGTCATACCACATAGGGCTTTCCTCTGGC
>ERZ894183.1709-NODE-1709-length-11147-cov-25.763974_pt1 | contig 11147 bp, 12 predicted proteins | sample MGYA00380279_ERZ894183 | MGnify/ENA primary metagenome ERZ894183 (study PRJEB32331, sample SAMN06328422) | human gut metagenome | biome: human gut microbiome; feature: stool | host: Homo sapiens | collected 2013-06-26 ... | reverse complement strand
CGAAAATTTTATAATTAAAGTTACCAAGAGGACAGCACTCTGGTAACTTTATTTTTTGCCGTAAAAGGGCAGGAATACCAGTGTGATTCCCCGAAAAACAGAACGGAAAGGAGAGGCTAAGGATGGCAAAAGTGACGCATGAAATGCGAAAAACTATCTACGAAATGTGGCGTACCGGCGCAAGCAAAAAAGACATTAGTGAACACCTGAAGCTGAATGTAAACACCATCAGGAACGAGCTGTGTAAAGGATACAACGGGCAGATCTACTCAGGCGGCAGACCGGTCTACGATCCGGAGCTTGCGGAGCGATGCAGCAATAGCCACGGAAGGCAGGCGCACCGGGAGCAGATGATGCGTATGGTGTCCGCACCGCCCAGCATCTGCCCGGGCGATGATATGGGCGAAGCATCTGCCCAGGATGATTAAAGCCACATGATACATCGCAGACCTGTGGCATGGTGGAGGATATGCTGCAGTATTTGCTTCAACCAAAGACATTTTCAAGGGGATAATCAAAATGAAAACAATTTCCATCATCAACCTGAAAGGCGGTGTCGCAAAGACGCTCACTACTATCAGCATGGCACATATCCTGTCAGAACGGCACGGAAAGCGCGTGCTTGTCGTGGACAACGACAAGCAAGGCAATACCAGCAAAACATTTGGCGTACATAGCTATGAGCGCGGCAGCGTCGCGGAGCTGATGCTGGATCGCAACGCCGACCTGGCTGATACCATCTGCCATACCCGCTATCAACGGATCGACGTGATCCCTGCAAACATGAAGCTGCTCACCGCCAATATGCAGGTGATGATGGACAGCAGCCGTCCGCAGCAAACCCGCCTGCGCGCAGCTCTGCGCAAGGTACAGGATCAGTATGACTACTGCCTGATCGACAACGCCCCGGATATCAACATCAGCACCATCAATGCGCTGGTCGCATCGAATGAAGCAATCATCCCAGTGAAGATAGACCGCTACGCCTTTGACGGCCTGCAGGAGCTGAAAGATCAGATCGCTATCACACGGGAAGAACTCAACCCGGCGCTGCGTCTGGCTGGGTGCCTGATCACCTGCTTCCAGCACGTAGAGGGCGAGCGGCAGGGCGAGGAATGGCTGCGTGCCAACATGGATTGCCCTGTATACAAAACGCACATACGTTACAGCGGCAAAGTAGTGGAAAGCTCGTTTGAAGCTACCCCCATCTTGGAATACAGCCGCCGCAGCGGTGCAGCGCATGACTACTGCGACTTTGTTGCCGAGTATCTGGATGATGAGAGGGGCTGCTGATATGGGATTTGCTATTACAGATATGCTGATGCAGTCCTCCCTCTCTTCTGCACCGGCAAAAGATCAGCCGATCCGCAGGATCAGCTACTATGATCTCGTTCCATCGGAAGATAACTTTTACTCCATGCAGGAGCTGGAAGAGCTTCAGACTGCGATTGAGCTTGCGGGACACATCTTAAGCAACCTTATTGTAACACCGCTGCCGGACGGCAAGTACAAGATTCTGTCCGGTCATCGCCGTCATGCAGCGGTGGGGCGGCTTCTGGCCGCTGGGAAGGATGAGTACGAATTTCTGCCCTGTGCGGTTGAAGAGCTGACGGATGAAGATCGTGACGTCCGCGAACAGGTGCTGCTCATTACAGCCAACAGCCAGCGCGAAAAAACGGCATGGGACAAACTGGAGGAAGTCCGTCAGATGCGGGATATTGCACGCCGCACGAAACAGGAGCGCGGCATTGCCGGGCGCGTCCGTGACCTTGTGGCACAAAGCCTGCACATCAGCTCCAGCCGCATTGCCAAGTACGATTCCATTTTGAACAACCTGATCCCCTCTTTAATGGAGGAAATTAAGGCGAACCGCCTATCAATTTCTACGGCCTATGACCTCAGCGGCCTGCCTGCGGACAGGCAGCAGGCAAGCTATGATTTTTATCTTAACCACGGCAAGCTACCGAGCGAATCGGCTCCGTCTGGTGTGTTCCAGTCGAACACACAGCCCTCTGCCCCTGCGTCAAGCGAACCGGCTCCGTCCGATGTGTTCCATCCGAACACGCAGCCCTCTGCCCCTGCGTCGAGCGAACCGGCTCCGTCCGATGTGTTCCATCCGAACACACAGCAAACTCCCCAACAGATATTCCATGCAAATGCACCATACAAGCCGCTGACACAAGCAGAAATCGATAAAATGCACTTTGATCGCGTCTGGATCGATTACGGAATGGATGAGGATGGCGAAAGATTTGGTGAAGAAGGCGTCGTGCTATATGGGAAACTGTATTCCATTGATGTGCTCGACGGCGCAGGTCTTGAAGATCTTCTGCTTGACGCGACAGGTGGCGATACCCTCGACAATTCAAGCGGAAAATACACGGTTTACCGATGCCCTCCCAAGGAAAACACCGATGCTTGAGGTCTGTCCGATGAAAATCAAATTCGAGATCGGAGATGGGAAATGCCCGCCGGGGGTGAAGTATGAGTAAGCGAGTGATAGATGTTGCCTGTGGCAGGAGGACGTACACATTTGAGAATCGGATTGATTGATGTAGACAGCCATAATTGGCCAAACCTCGCGCTGATGAAAATATCCGCATATCACAAATCCATTGGTGATGATGTGGAGTGGTGGGACGGATTTGCACAATATGACCGCGTGTATATGTCGCGTGTATTTGATAACACATATTCCGAGGATGAACCCGAGCCGTGCAACGCATCGGAAATTATCAAAGGCGGTACGGGATATGGGTTAGATAATACATTGCCGGATGAAATAGAGCACATAATGCCTGATTACGGTCTTTATCACTGGATGCCACAGGATACGGCCTATGGATTTTTGTCGCGGGGTTGTCCCCGTGGGTGTGAGTTTTGGATTCAATCGTCCAAGCGTGTTCATTCACTTCCCTGTATTGCTTCGCACTGCCCTTCCCTTTCCCAAACGGGCTTACCTCGTATCGAGACGGCAGCCGTGTTTTCTTCCAAATATACAACTGGTTTAGCAGCTCCCGTTTGCTTTCATAATACTGGTTGCAGGTCAAATCCACCCGCGACAAAATGAATTTCTTTTGTTCGATGCCTATTTTCGCTAAAGTCTTCTGCAAGACCTTTGATACGGCATTAATCTGCGTTTTCTCCCCAATAAAAAGCGCGGTCGGACAATACTTACCTGCCAGAAGGGACGACGGATTGACAATCACCGTGATCCATGAAGGATGTGTCAGCGACTGGTTCAGTACGATTTCGACGCCGCGTTCCTTGTATTCTGTTATTTGCAGGGTAGTATTCAGAAAATACGGATCTCTGTTCATGACTTGACAGCAGTTTTCCTCCCACAGTTCCTGAATCTCGTGATAACTGCTTTTCGCCATGATGGAAAAGGTATGAATCCCATATTGTGATTTCACATTCATTCCCCCCTTCTCTTTTTCGCGCAATTGGTGCAGCATTTGCAGTTTTTCACTTCCTGTTGTCCCTGAAACCGTAGGATTTCGCGTACCATACAATCTTCACTGCCTGCAAATCGGCGCATTTCCTGCGCGTTTGCTTTGAGCAGTTTCCCTGCCATCGGCGAATCCGTCTTCGCTTTTTTCTGAAAGACAATTGCTATTTTTTCGTCATCGCCATTTTGGTCAAAAAATAAGACGCAATGCGCCTTTTGGCCATTCCGTCCCGCTCGGCCGATCTGCTGAATATAATCCGTCATGCTGATCGGCATATTAAAATGAATGATAAGTTCCACATTCGGTACATCAATGCCCATGCCGAACGCCGATGTCGCTACCATGATTTAGGCCATACCGTCCACTGGGGTGTAGCCCGACCCAATGGCAGCATCCGCGCCGCCGCCCGTATAGCCACCCATACCGCTGGTTGTGGTATTGTCGTAAATCGGCTCGCTGCTCACGGCGTTGCCTTCAACGTCAGGCGGCATGACGATCGTGCCGCTGCCGCCTGCCACTGTGCCGTTTTCCGTCACGCCCGGCGCAAAACCGGCCTGTGTGCTGTGCGGGAACATCGGCTCCACACCGGAGATGTCCGGCGTCAGCAACTCTCCTGTTCCCAGCACATCGGCAGACGCCGATCCAAATGCGGGCGGTACAAACGCGCTGTCTTTGCTGATGTTAACATTGACCTCATCATCACCGACCACCGTGACTGGCTCGGTTGATGTCGGCTTGCCAAAGTTGCCACTGGATGGCGCATCGTATGTATACGAAAGATTAGCCGCCCAGGCCGGGGTACTCATCATCGCCATCGCCATCATCCCGCACAGCGCGCGGCGGACCGGCGGGTGCAGCATCCCCGTCCTGCACGGGTTCCGAAGGCGGCTGGGTTTGTCCGGCCTGTTCAGCGGCGTCCGGCTCTCCCGCCCATTCCTCCGCATCAGCCCATTCCTCTTCCGGCGGTGCAGCCAGAAGCATGGCAGCCTGCTCTGCTTTCCGCTGCCTGCGGCTGCGGATCGCGGCTTTGATCTTCTCCAAAGGTCCAAAGAGGTACTGTGCCTGCCGCAATTCTTCCTCTTCGGTCCGTTTCTGTTTTTGCCTTTCACGCAATTTCATCTCCGTTTCCTTCATCGTCTGCTGCGCTTTGTCCCGCGCCTGCGCCGCCATGGCCTGCATCTGCGCCATCATGCGCCTGCACGCAGGGGGACGGAGCGCAAAAATGATCATCAATACGCCAAACACGGCGCACAGCACCCAGCTGACCGGCACGCTTCCTGCGCCTTCCTCCATCGGCTGCGTATCCTGTCCCTGCGGCAGAATGCCGGTCAGGTCAGGCGGCGTGAGATCCTCTTCCGGCTCAATCACAATGGGTTCGCCGCGGAAAACCGCGATATACCGCATACAGTCGTTGTTCCGGTGCGATACCTCGCCCGCATAGGTGGCCGTCACAGTATAGCCCGTCGTGCGGCTGGAGGTAGCAGTGCCGGTATAGGTCACAACTGCTGTATAGGTAGTTTCCATTGTACCGAGATTGTCTGTTTCCTCGGTTTCAGGCGTCCATTCGATATCACTGAATGTCAGCGTATGCCCGTTGTCCTCAATCGTTTTGGGGATATCCGTCATATCCATTTCCGGCATATTGGGATATTCCCGTGTTGCGGATAACGGCTCGGACACGCTTTCCGTACCCGCCGCTTTTGTGGAAATACTGGAAACATCCAGATAGGCCGTGCCGCTGTACCCGTCCTCCGTTGTCACCGTCTTGCTTTTGGGCAGCAGCGCTATAACATCGTTGGAGTTATCCGAGGTAGAGGATACTGTCACGTTTTCCGAGTGCATCTTACGGTCTATATCCGGCATTTCAATGCGCAGGATATCCTCCAGCACATAGTGCATCCCGCCGCGGTCAAATTCCTCCTGCGGGATCTGGTCCGGTGATACGGTTTTCGGCACATCGTAGATCTTCTTGCAGGTAAGGCCGTCCGAACTCATCTGCACGTCTACCGGATAGTAAGCCGGCTCCGTTTGTATTTCCGCCGTGGTTTTTTCCTCGGCGGTTTTTGCATCCGTTTTTTCCATGCCTTTTTCGGCAGCAGCGACCGTTGCCGGCTGTGCAGCGGGGGCGGCGTCTGCCGCGAGCGCCTGCACCGGCGATGCGCAGGCAAGCAGCAAGGCGGCGGACGCGCAAAATATCCTGAACTTCATTTTCATCATCTCCTACTGTTATCTGTCCGGTGTCTTTGGCAGTTTTGGCTTCGCAATGTGTTTGCCGGGCTGCTTTAAGTGCTGCGGTTCGTGGGCGGCGCGCTCCCTGATCCCCGCGATTTTTTCTTTTACAGACTGCCTGCCTTCGCGGCGCGGCGCAGCCTGCCTGTCCGCTGTTTTGTCCCCGCTGCGCTCCGGCATGCCGAGCGCCCGGGCAAGCTCGTCCTGCACCGCGCGGAGCACCGCCCGGCATTCTTCCGTGTTTGCACCCTGCTCCATCGCGGAGCGGATGCCGGTAAGGCTGGACAGCATCCGCTCCGCCTGCGCGCGGTCAATTGTAGCAGCTGTACTCGTCCGGGGCGCGGCCTGAGCCGGCGTCCCCTGCATCATCTGCGTCATCGTTGATTCCGGTCCGTGCTGCGTCCCACTGCCGGATGTCGGCAATGCGCTTTCGGACGGACCGGTTTCCGCGTTTTTTTCACTCACACTCACTTCTGCACCAATCTTCTCGCGAATCAGGTTTACATTTGGTACATCATCTTGCCGGACAATAATGTCCACAGTTTCCGGGTGGTCTTTGTCCCGGACAATGGAGAACATTACGCCATATTCTTTTGCCAGATCGGAAAACGCTTTCATTTTTTCCGCAGGCAAGGGGAATGTGGTCAAAGCAGCGCCGGACTGCAGCAGCTTGGTAATATCACTTTTCCCTGCAATCTGTTTCTCGTTGCGGAGCACCGCCACGAGCAGTGCCGCGAGATTGACCGCGCCCTTCGCTGCGAGTTTCACTGCGAATTCGGTCACCATGAGTTCCATGCGGAGCATCTGGTCCGCCGCCGCGCTTTCTGGATTCATATTGCTTTCCTCCCATCGTTTTCGCGTGGATTGTTTTTTCTTCTTTTAACGCTGCCGCCAGCTTTGCTTCCATTGCCGGGGCGGCATTCTGTATTGCGGTACAAATACGCTGCTGCTTTCTCAGGTCGCGCAGCGTATTTGTGATCTGCCCGGCCATGCTGCGGATCTGCTTTTCCTCCGCCCCCGGCCTGCGCAGGTCTGCATACAGCCGTGCGCGCCGGTCTGTCAGGATATCCACTTCGTTTGCCAGTGCATCCGCATACATGGACACCTCTTTTGCAGTTTGCAGTTTATTGTCCCGCAGGAAATAGTACTGCGCGGCATACCGGTTCAGCTTTTTGAGTTCCGCCATCAGCTCACCGCGTACATAGCGCGGCGCTTTGCGTTTTTTCACTTTGCCCAGCATGTAGAGGTACCGCCAGTACAGCGCCCGGAAACCGCGCAGCTTTTTCCTGCTCCTGGGCGCGGGGGTATGCGGCTGCACGCGGTATTTTTTCCGCTGCCGCCCGTCCTGCCACTGCGTGCGGAGCTGCCGGATATTCCGGTCTACCACGCCGCGCTGCGCCTCGATGCGCTCTGCAATGCGCCGGGGGATGTATTCTTCCCCCAGCGACCGTAGGCGGATAAACCGCGCCGCCTGCGGGTGGCGGACTGTGATGTATTTCCGCCGGTCGTTGATGCGGATCTCATACCCGCGTGCGCGCAGCATATCCCAAAATTCGTTCAGCGTATGCGCCTGCGCGATGACAATATCAATGTCCTCCCGTATCATCCCACGGACTGTGGGGCGGTTCTCCTGTTCCGCGCGCCACTCCGCATAATGCTTCCCGGCTTTGACGCGGGGCGCATCGATTACGGACAATTCATGCGCGCGGCAGATTTCGTCCGATATGCCGCGCAGTTCATAGAACGTCTGCGGCGTGGAACGGTACTTGCGGCCATCCACAAACGACACGGAATTGACTATGATGTGATTATGCAGATGGGCTTTATCCGTATGCGTCCCGATCACTACTTCAAACCGTTCGCCAAAGCACCGCTCCGCGAATTGCAGCCCGATCTCATGCGCCTGCTGCGGCGTTACTTCTCCCGGTTTGAAGGACTGGATAAAAAGATAACCCAGCACGTTATCTTCTTTCCCAAAATATTGTTTTGTGCGGGTCATTTGCTCATAGGCGTCATCGCAAAAGCAGTTTACAGCGTCTGTCAATGTATCAGGCAGGCCGTTGAGGTTGGGGAATCCCATGCAGGAGGTTTTCTGCGGATTGAGCGCATATTTAATTCGGTCGTCCAAACGCGAACGGATCGCGTATACCTTCAGCACTGCCATTACATCAGGCGCTCCAGCTGCTCTTCTATTTTTTCCTGTTCTGCCGCGAGCTGCGCCAACGCTTCCCTTGGCACGTTGCCGGAGATATGCGCCAGCTTGGCGATCTGGTTTACATTCCGGCCAACGCCGCGCACCTGTTTCTGCACATCCCGCAGTACTTCCAGCGGGATAGTTTTCACCTCGGAGCTGGTGAGCATCCGGCGAAAATACTCCGACATTGACAGGTGACATCCTGCAATTTTTTCTTTTAACAAAGCACGTTCCTCACTATCCAAACGGATAATGATTTGATTTGACCGCTTTCGCATTTTGTTTTTCTCTCCGTTCCGTCCGTCCGGGGGTTTTAGGGGGCTTTGCCCCTTAACAAGCTGCATTTGGATAGCCAAATGCTATGCTTGCGAATGCACAAGTTTTTAGTTAGGTAAAGCAATTTCGCGCTCCGCGCGCGAAGGCGGCGGCTGTTCGTTCTGCTGGCGCTTAATGCGGAGCTGGTCGTTGAAATCCTTTTCCTGCGGCACGCAGACTTTCAGTTCAATTTCCGGACGCCGCTCTTTGAGCAGCCTGAAAATATTCTGCGACGCCTGCCGCCCCTTATCGTCGTTGTCCAGCGCAAGGACGACCCACTTAAAAGGGAAATTCTTCAGCTGCCGTTCCAACGCGGGCGGCAGTATTTCTTCGGATGCGGTAACGCCGCCCAAAGACAGATAGCTATCTTTCTGCCAGTCCCTGCCGCCCAGCTTACGCAGCGTTGCGACCGAGAGCGCGTCTATCGCGGCTTCGCAGACATAGAGTGTCTGCCCGCTGCCTTTCATGCAGAAACCGCAGCTTTTATCACTGCCGGCCTGTTCAATTTTGAAACCGGAGTTTGATGCTGTGCTGCGCAGCATTGCATACCGCGCTGTGCCTGCTTCGTCATGCCCTACGAACACAGCGTTGTGATGCGCTGCGTCCTCGTAGATCAGCCCGTGCTTCATGCAGTGGCTGATGATCCCTGGGTCTATGCCGCGCGCACACAAATATGCAAACGCACGGCGGCTGTCCCTGTTTTTCTGCGGCAGTTCGAACGGTGTACGCGGCGGCGGTTCGCGCGCTGCCGGGGCTGTCCCGGGATGCGTATGGTATGCATTGCCCGCCAGCGTCCGCACCGCTTCCTGAAAGGTCATGCCATGCACTTTTTCAAGATAGCTGATCGCGTCGCCGCCGCCGACGCCCTGTGAAAACCAGTTCCACCGCCCGTCCGCTGAGATGCGCATACTGTCATGCGAACGCAGCGTCCAGGACTGCCCGACCCGTTTCAGTTCGCCGGGCTGGTACTGCTGCAAAAACGATAACAGGTCCACGCCGCGCGCCTGCTCCAGCTGCTCATCTGTGATCCTGCTGTCCGACGCCGTCATGGCTCTCACCGCCGTCCCTGTCTGTCATGCTGTTCCTTTTCTGCTCCGCTTTCAGCCGCACCAGCAGCTGCTCCGCCTGTGCATAGTCCGGCGCAAGCTCGCTCAGCTGCTCCAACAGCGCACGCTCCTGCAGTTTCTTTTTCTTTTCCCCAAGCTGCACGATTTTATTTTGCAGCGCTTTGACCTTCCCCTGATACCGGGCAATATCGCTGTCTATCCGGTGCAGCTGTTCATTGGTTGTCACCCTGTTCACCTCCGTTGTCTTTGGATTTTTTTGCGATGGTGTTCAGCCGCCATCGCCCGCTGTTGCTCTTCCTATCCTCTAACGGTCTGCAACTACCCGGTGCTTGCTTCTCAGGAGCACGCCCATGCTGTTCGGTTTTCAAGGTGCAGCAGAGGCTTCCAAAAAGTGCGCCGGTAAAAAAGCCTCTATATATAGCTCTATAAGGGGGGTGTGTCAGGGTGGTTTTCTTCATTGTTTACAAAATGTTCACAAAATTACGGCGTTATCATACACAGTGTGTGATAACTTCCAGCCTGCGGGCAAAAAAGAAACGCACCGGTTTTCCGGTGCGTTGACGGTATTCAACTGGTATTCTGGAGGGGGCTTACCCGTCATACAGCGGCAGCGCCCCAAGCATCTGCGTATAGGTTTCCAATGCTTCGGCAAACTCCTCAGACTGCTCCACTTCACGCAGCAGTTTCAGTTCTGTCTCCCTGCGCGTGCTGCCGCGCTCCGTGCTGATATATGCGGCAAGGATTTTCATGTCTGGGCGCGTGTCCAGGTTCCTGATCCAAACGTCCCCGAGCATATTCCCGTTTGCGGGGTCTTTTACATACTGCACAGCGACCTCTATCCCGCTGACGCCGTATGCCTGATCTGGGCGCAGCTCATACACAAAATAGTATCCGGGCAGCATCTCCGGTATGTTCCTTTTTTTCTGCATCATCATCACATTCCCTTGTTCTTTTTTTAGTTCCTGCTGCTATTACATCAGATAATACAGGGGCTGTCAAGGTAGCGGCCGTTTTTTTCCTTTTGTAATTCTTCACAAGAATTTCATTGTATTTTCGCAATATAATCTATTAAAGCGATAAAGCGTTTTTGTTGTTTTTATGCTATAATCCTGAATACGCAACATACCGTGGAGGGATACATAGTGAAGCACAACAAAAAGGGGAATTCAATGCGGCGGTGGCATAAGGGGCAGCACCTGAAATGGGACCACCGGCTGATTATAGAACGGATGCGGCTGCGCGGCGCAACAACGCGGGAAATTGCGGGCGTCATTGGGTGCAGCCATGTGACCATTGTGAAGGAACTGAAGCGCGGGCAGTATGTCCATACCAACTCCGACCTCACCACGGAAGTGCGGTACTCGCCTGAGCAGGCGGAGCGCCGCTGCCGTGAAAATCTGGCGGCAAAAGGCCCCCAGCTGAAAATTGGAAACGACTTCAAGCTCGCAAATGACCTTGAAACGCTGATCGTGAAAAAGCACTTTTCTCCCGCTGCGGCACTTGCAGCGGTCCGCGCAAGCGGCAAGCCGTACACGGCTTCCATTTCCACGGTCACGCTTTACAGTTACATCAAGGGCAGCGTACTGAATATTTTGCCAAAGCATCTGCCGTTCCAGAAAGGCTACCGGATAAGGGGCGGCAAGAAAAACAAGAAGCAGAAGCGCGCGTCTGCTGGCACCAGCATTGAGCACCGTCCTGCGGAAGTTGACCTCCGCAACTCTTTCGGGCATTGGGAAATGGATACGGTCTATACCTCGAAGTCCAAAAAGGCAAAGCTCACGCCGACGCTGCTTGTGCTGACCGAACGGCTGACCCGCAAGGAGATCATCATGCTCATGCGCGACCGCACCGCCGCCAGCGTAGTCCGTGCCCTGAATGTGTTGGAGCGCA
>ERZ894183.1705-NODE-1705-length-11172-cov-6.143114_pt1 | contig 11172 bp, 8 predicted proteins | sample MGYA00380279_ERZ894183 | MGnify/ENA primary metagenome ERZ894183 (study PRJEB32331, sample SAMN06328422) | human gut metagenome | biome: human gut microbiome; feature: stool | host: Homo sapiens | collected 2013-06-26 ... | reverse complement strand
TTCTAATCCAATGCTGACTACCTACTACGCATCTGGAAAATTAGAACACAGCGGCGCTTACCCCTTTGGCAATCTGAAAACCATCCAGAAGGAACTGGATCTCATTCTTCATATAAATGAAACCGTTGTAAGGGTGCTTCCTGAATCCAGATCTCTTCTGTTAAAGAATGAATCAGAAGAATACACCACCGGACCTTTTGACAAGATCCTAATCTCCACTGGAGCCAGAGCCATCCTTCCCGGCTTATCCGGTCTTCCTGATAAGCGCGTCTTTCTTATGAGAACAATGGAGGACGCAGAAAGCTTAAAGCAGTATCTGTTAAAAAATCCAGTGAAGAAAGCTGTTGTCGTGGGCGCTTCCATGGTAGGAATCAAAGTGGCCGAGCTTCTCTGGAAACAGAACATCCACACTACGATTGCCGACTTTGCCTCATGGCTCTTCCCTCTGGCCGCCTTTGAACCGGTTGCAAGGGAAATTGAACGGCGGGTAGCTGAAAAAGGGATTGATTTCAAATGGAATGCTGGTATTGAGGCCGTCACTGAAAAAGGTGCCCGTTTCAGCGACCAGAAGGAACTGGAAGCGGATCTGATCTGTATGTGTATCGGAACAAGAGCAAACGTGGAGCTTGCTGCTAATACCGAAGCAGTCGAAGGCAGTTCCATTAAAATCGGCCGGGGTATTATTGTAAATGAACAGATGGAAACAAGCGTACCCGGCATCTATGCTGCAGGAGACTGCTGCGAAGGCAGGGATCTTCAGACCGGCAATACTATGATTATCGGCCTCTGGGCTAATGCCGGATACCAGGGCGAGAACGCCGGTTTTAATATGGCTGGAAGACCATCCTCCTATTACGGAAATATTGTACATAATATTACGCACTTTATGGATATGGACTTTATCGGCCTGGGGAACAACAAGCTGGAAGGCGAGACTATTACTTTTGGTTCTCTGGATTCCCCGCTTTATATACAGGCTGTTAAAGGCAGACACGGACTTTCCTGTATCAACATTCTTGGGAACTGCCACATCAGCGGTATTTTAAAGAGTTTTCTTCTAAAACAGCTCTCCTCCCGTGAGGAAGCTCATTTTTCGCAGATGCAGAGAACCCTTTTATTATTAAATGGATTAACCGATGAGTTTATCGACTTACTAGAAGGAGGAATCGTATGACTGAACAGGAAAAACTTTTAAAAGCCAAGATTCCCTGTGAAGAAACGGGGATCGAGATCAAACACAGCATATGCGACATCTGTACTCCAGGAGCCCAGTGCGGTCTGGATGTATATGTAAAAGACGGCGTGATTCTGAAAGTGGAAGGAACAGATGGCTTCCCTGGAAGCAACGGAAAGCTCTGTACCAAAGGAGCTTCCAACCGCCAGCATGTATACCGCAAAAACAGAATCAAGCATCCTATGAAGCGGATGGAGGATGGTTCTTATGAAAACATCACCTGGGATCAGGCCTACAAAGAGATCAGTGAAAAGCTGAATCAGATCAAAAAGGAAAGCGGCCCTGAATCCGTTGCCTGGTTTACCGGCTATTCCAAGTGGTTCCGTCCCTGGCTTCACCGTATCACCCATTCCTTCGGAAGCCTGAATTATGGAACTGAAAGCTCTACCTGTTTTCAGTCTACCGCCATGGCATGGAAAACCATTACAGGCCGTGAATACAAGACGGATCTTAAAAATGCCGGTGTATTTATGGGATGGGGATGCAATACCATGATTAATTCCTACATTCCCGCAAGAGGCCTGCGGGCCTTTAAAGAGCGGGGAGGAAAGGTTATTATTATAGATCCTCGCATCACTCATACAGCTCAGAAGCTGGCTGACCTTCATCTCCAGCTTCGTCCTGGCACAGACGGCGCTCTTGCCCTTGGTATGGCAAATCTGATGATCCAGCGCGGACTGATTAATCAGGATTTTATCGACCGCTATGTACACGGCTTTGAAGAATATAAAGCTTATGTACAGCAATTTACATTAGAAGAAACCGAGCGTATCACCGGTGTACCTGCCGAACTGATCGAACGGGCAGTGATAATGTATACAAGCAATCTGCCAGGTACCGGTTATCTTCCATCTGCCACGATCACACATCATTTAAACGGCTATAACAATATGAGAGCAATTATTTCTCTCTTTGTTCTGACAGGTGATATTGACAAAGACGGCGGCCTGCTGCCATCTCATTCTTCTTATATTTATACAGACTGCGGCTTTGATACCATGGAGGACCATTTTGTATATGATAAAAAGCCTTCTGGCTGCAGGGAAAAAATCGGTCAGAAGCGATTCCCTGTATGGAGCGAACTGGTACATGAATTTCAGGCAAATGATCTGGTACGCCAGATCCATGAACAGGATCCATACCCGATCCGCGCTCTTATGGCCTTCGGTATGAACTACAAAATGTTCCCCCGATCAGAAGCCATGCTGGCCGCTATCGACAAGCTGGATCTGGTAGTGGCTACCGAAATCTGTGCGACAGAAGTCTGCCGCCACGCCCACTATGTCCTTCCTGTATGCACCTCTCTGGAACGCAGTGAATTAAAAGGCTATGCGGGAGGATTCCTTACCTGCACGACTCCGGCTGTTCCGCCTCTTTATGAGTCAAAATGTGACCCCGAAATCATCTGTGATCTTGCTTCCTGGCTGGATCTGGACGATGATCTTTTAAAGAGCGGCTATGAAAATACCATGCGCTATATGATAAGCAATCTTTCTGTCACACTGGAGGAACTGAAGGAAGCGCCTCTTCCTGTTAAAGTAAAGGAGCTGCGTCCTTATAAAGCAGGAACTTATCTTGAAAACGGATTTGAGACTCCTACCGGAAAGATCGAACTTTTCTCTGAGCGGATTGCATCGATCGCAAAGGAACGGCCAGATCTTTCTCCCCTTCCGGTTTATAAAGACAGCTTTGATGAGAGCAGTCCGGAGGAATATCCATTTACACTGATTGCCGGTTCCAGACTTCCAAACGCCATTCACTCACGGCTCCATGAACTTTCATGGCCGCGTCATATGAGGCCGGAAGCTGCCGCCGACATTCATCCAGAGGATGCCGCAAAGCTGGGAATCAAAGAAGGCGACTCCATTTCCCTTTCCACCACAGCCGGTTCCATCTGTGTTCTGGCCCATCTTACCGCTTCTATCCTTCCGGGAGATGTATATATGTACCACGGCTACAGTGAAGCTAATGTAAACAGTATTATTGGTATAAACCATCTGGATCCATATTCCGGTTTTCCGGGCTACCGCCAGATCCGGTGCAGCATCAGAAAGGCAGGTAACTGATATGAAAATGATCATTGATTTAGATATGGAACGCTGCGTGGGCTGCGGAGCCTGCAGCGTGGCGTGCATGGACCAGAATGATTTTCAGTCCGGCCACGGCACAAAACCCAACCGGGTAGTTACCAGTCTGGAACAGTATAAAAACGGCACTCTCACCCTTACCGGAATGTCCATGGCCTGTATGCACTGCAGCGACGCTCCCTGTATCAAGGGCTGTCCCTGCGGATGTATTTCAAAAGATTCGGAAACCGGATTTACTGTATATGACACAACCAGCTGCATCGGCTGTCACAGCTGCGCCATGGCCTGTCCATTTGGAGCGCCTTCATTTGGCCCGGACGGAAAAATGGTCAAATGCAATGGCTGTGCAGAACGCGTAAAGCGCGGAATGCTTCCTGCCTGTGTAAAAACCTGTCCCTTTGATGCCTTAAAACTATATACTGAAGAGGAGTATCAGAAAGCAAATGTTAACCGCTCTACCCATAAAGTGGTACAGAGGATCTTAGAAGGTGCTTAAAACCGGAGGAAACACTATGAATCAGAACAAAGAACAGGTCTTAAAGAAAGCAGAGGATTTAAAGAACCGCCTTTCCCAGATCTGTCAGACTATACACGGAAACCCAGAACTTGGATTTAAAGAGCATAAAGCCAGCCAGATACTGACCGAATTTCTGGAAGAAGAAGGATTTGAGGTTGAAAAAGGCTGTGCCGGCCTTGAAACAGCCTTCCGCGCCCAGATAAAAGGTGGTGAAGGCGGGCCTGTTATTGGTATTCTCTGTGAATACGACGCGCTTCCCGGCATTGGACATGCCTGCGGACACAATATTATCGCCGCTTCCTCTGTAGGAGCGGCAGCCGCGGCAGCTGTTCTCTTAAAGGATTATGCAGGCGCTATCACCGTTCTTGGAACCCCTTCGGAAGAAGGAAGCGGAGGCGGAAAACAGATTATGTGGGAAGCAGGCGTTATGAAGGACGTGGACTGCACAATGATGTTCCATCCGGGCCCTCAAACGGTTATACGCGATAAAACATTGGCCATCCAGGCTCTCCGTTTTACTTTCCACGGCCGTTCTGCCCACGCCGGTGCCGCTCAGGAAGAAGGACGAAATGCCGTTGAAGCTGTGATCCATACCTTTAATGGAATCAACAGTCTGAGAGGCCATCTGAAAAAAGATGTAAATATCCATGGAATTATTACAAAAGGCGGCGAAGCCTCCAACATTATTCCAGATCTGGCTGAAGCAGAGTTTGGTGTCCGCGCCTCCACTCTGGAAGAACTGGAACATGTGTTGGAGCGCGTTTCCCTCTGTGCCCAGGGAGCCGCTATGATGACTGGATGTACAGCCGAAATCACCCGGCTTGGTGTCGCTTATGCAGACCTGATACCAAATGAAACCATATTGAGGCTGATGGAAGATAATCTGGAAGAGCTTTCCGTTCCTATCGATGTGCGTGAAGCTCCGGCAGCCCTTGCTTCCACAGATGTAGGAAACCTTTCCCATCACATTCCTTCTATTCAGTGCATGATCGGTATCGGTACACCAGTCCTCCCTCATACAGTTCCATTTGCAGACGCCTGCGCAGGAGAAGCTGGAGCAGCGATTGCTCTCACCGCTGCAAAAGCGCTGGCCATGACCATTGCAGACCTTCTGGAACATCCAAAACTGGTGGAACAGGCAAAAGAAGAATTAACAAACCGCAGAAAGGAGAACTGCTGATATGTATCATTTTGATCAGACTGTCGACCGCCGGAACACCAATTCCATCAAATGGGACCGGCAGACAAGAGCCTTTGGCACAGAAGGACTTCTTCCATTCTGGATTGCAGATACCGACTTCTCTGTAGCGCCAGAAATCCAGCATGCATTGATGGACCGGGTATCACACCCCATTTACGGTTACGCCTGTCCAGGAAAAAGCTATATCAGTTCTATCGTTAACTGGTTTGAAAAACGTTATCACTGGACCATCAGACCGGATTGGATCATTCCTGCTACCGGGGTAGTAACTGCCGTAGGCTTTGCCATGGACGCTGTCACATCTCCCGGTGACAAGGTTATGCTCCTTACCCCTATGTATGACCCGTTCTTCGGTGTAATAAAAGGCTCCGGCCGCGAACTTGTAACTCTGGATCTCACGGAATCAGACGGCGCCTATGTCCTGGATCTTAACGCGTTTGAGGAAAAATTAAAAACTGGCGTAAAGGCTCTGATCCTCTGTAATCCGCACAACCCTGCCGGAAAAGTATGGACCTATGACGAGCTGGATTCTATTACCCGTCTCTGTGCTCATTATCATGTATACATACTTTCTGATGATATACACTGTGATATTGTACTGGAAGGGCATACGTATACACCGGCCGCCACATTTGACTGTGCCCGCCATCTGACAGCCACCTTCACAGCTCCCAGCAAAACCTTCAATGTAGCTGGTGCTGGCTGTGCCAATATTATCGTAGAAAACGAGGAATTAAGAAATAAAATCCATAAAAGCCTTATGAGCAAGTTCCTTATGGGGCCAGGACTCTTTGGCTATGTCATATGCGAAGCCGCCTACAGTTACGGTGAACACTGGCTGGAAGAACAGCTTGTATACATCAACGAAAACAGCCGCTTTGTAACCTCATTTTTCAAAACACATATGCCGGATGTCCGTACATTTTCCCACGAAGGTACATACCTAATGTGGGTGGACTTTAGAAAAATGGGACTTAGCAGCAATGAACTGTGCCAGGAGTTTATCAAAGACTGCGGCGTAGCCATGAACCGCGGAAATGCCTTTGGCGACAGCGGTGACGGATTTATGCGCCTGAACATTGGGTGCCAGCGATCATTACTGGAAGAACTGATGAACCGTCTTCTGGTTTGGTATAAGAAACACGATGAAGCATAGGAGGAAGCAGCAATGAACGAAAGCAGCAAAAAATTAGGTTTCTGGGATTGTATGGGAATCGGCATTGGCCAGATCATCGGTTCCGGTATTATGGTTTTTACAGGACTTGTAATTGGTATGACCGGTTATGGCGTACCGTGGGCATTCTTAGCAGCCGCTTTGGTTGTTATTATCCAGATTATCCCTCAGGCCATTCAGTCCTCTGCCATGCCGGTACGAGGCGGAAGCTATGTATATGTAAAAGAATTTCTCGGTAAAAAAATCGGCTTCTTTTACCTTTGCACCACTGTTCTTTCATCCTGTATCATTGCATCTATGGCAATCTCCTTTGGAGAATACACCGCTGCTCTGATTCCAGGCGCCTCTGTAACACTGGTTGCATTTATCATCCTGACCATCTGTTACGCCCTCAACGTAATTGGTCTTAAGACAGCTGCAAAAGCACAAAATATCATGGTAGCCTGTCTGATGCTGGCACTGTTCCTATTTATTGCATTTGGTATTACAAAAGTTGATGATTTTACATTTTTAGCAGACCCGGAAAGAATTTTCCCTAACGGATTCGGCTCCTTCTTCGGTGGTGTTACTCTTCTTACCTTCGCTACCCAGGGCGCTAAGTTCCTTATGGAAAACGGCGATCAGGTAGAAGATCCAGGCCGTACTCTTCCTAAGGCCATGATCGGTTCTACTATCGTAGTTGCTGTATTTTACGCATTTACCGCTATTGTTGCAGTTGGTGTCCTTCCATTAGAACAGACTGCCGGACAGAGCCTTGTTAATACAGCAAAAGCTATTTTCCCCAGCTGGATTTACATCTTCTTCGTTGTAGGCGGAGCCATGTTCGCTCTGGCCACTACACTGAACGGCTCCTTCGCGTGGATGCCTCAGGGACTTCACGTTGCTGCTATGGAAGGATGGATCCACCCTGTATTTAAGAAAACCAATAAAGCCGGAGTTCCGTGGCTCTTACTCACTATTTTTTATGCAATCAATGCGTTTATTATCCTGACAGATGCAGATGTATCCTTTATCTCCCTGTTAGGCACCGGCGTTACCATGATTGCTAATGTGATTCCGGCTCTTGCATGTGTAACCTTCCTGCAGAGACGTCCTGACCTGTATGAAAAATCTGCCATTAAAGTTCCAAAGCCATTATACTATGTACTGTGCGTTATCTTTATTATCGTTGCACTGTATCTGTCTTCCAGGAACTTTGCAAAGCTGACTCCTGCAGTATGGGCTGCATTAGCTGCATTCTGTGTCATCGTACCAGTGTACAGCATCCATCAGGAGAAAAACTCAATGCCAGAAAGGAAAAATAATAACCTATGTCCAGAAAAAAAATTCTCTATCTAAGCGCTGAAAATGTCCGCTCTGTTCTCAGCAGGCAGGACGTGATCCGCACCACAGAGGACATTTTCCGCCAGGCTGGTGAACACAGAATTCTGCTGGGAAGCAACAGCTTCCTGGCCACCGGCGACGGAAAATCCAACCGCTTTATTGCAATGCCGGTAAGCCTTCCAGAACAGAATGTTTTAGGACTTAAATGGATCAATATCTACGATCAGCCAGCTCCCGGCTATCCATTCAGCCACGGAAACCTGGTTCTTGTAAATGATACCGCTACCGGTTCCCCCTTAGCAGTTGTGAGCGCTACTAATATCACTACTATGCGCACAGCCGGGGGACATGGAGTTACAGGCGCCAAATATCTGGCAAAAAAAGATCCTGCCACCCTTGCCATCATCGGCTGCGGCGGACAGGGAAAAAATGGCGCCGGCGGCTTCCTGACTCAGTTCCCTTCCCTAAAAGAGATCCGCCTTTATGACGTATTTCCAGCTGCCTGTGAGGCTCTTGCAAAAGAATATGAAGGCCAGGCCGCCTTCACGATCTGCAGCACTCCAAAAGAAGCGGTAGAAGGCAGCGACATTATCCTTACCTGCAGCAGCAGCCGTAAGATTCTGGTAGAAAAAGACTGGATCAAAAAAGGCACTGCCATTATTGCTATCAATGCATTTAATGATCTGGACCCGGCTGTTACAGAGCTGGCTGATAAATGGGTTCTTGGCGTATATGAAGAAGATACGGCCAATATTTTAGATAATCCTTCTATGTCTCAGGGCATTACCCTGGATAAATCCAGAGTTTATGCCGATATGACGGAAATCATAAGCGGTCAGAAAACAGGACGCGACTCGGATGACCAGATCCTTCTCTATTCCCATATGGGGATGGGAGCTTTTGATGTGGCCTGCGCTCATATTGCTTATACACGGGCAGTTGAGAAAGGGATCGGAACCTGGCTTGATTTGTAATCCGCAAAAACTTTAAAAAGGAGGCAAGGCACACATCCATGCCTTGCCTCCCTCACACTTATTTCCAGTTTATCCAAATACCTACTGGCAGTTCTCATTGATAAATGCCTTTACCTCATCCTGCCCTTTCCCAATTGCGCTCAGGACCTCAACAGAACCATCTGCGATTCCTTTTCTGGCTTCCTCAAGAGCTGCCTTGCCTTCATCAGACATATTTTCCTCCAGAACGTCGCTCTCAACAATTCCTACTGCCTCATCTGATAAGCCCAGAATCTCATATTCTCCAAATGGAAGCGTACCTTCATCCAGATACTGTCCAATAACCGAGTGAACCGCATTTCCTACCTCTTTTACTACAGAAGTAGCAAACTGAGCCCGGATTACTTCATCATCCTTATACATCACGGACTGGTCACTGTCCACACCAATTACATATTTTCCTACTTCCCCGGCTGCATTGTGAACGCCATTTCCTGAACCGCCTGCACAGGCAAAAATTACATCTGCTTTCGCATCATTATACTGGGTCATAGCCTGAGTTTTCGCAGTATCCGGATCATTCCAGGCGCCTACATAATTGTAAACGATCTTAATATCAGGGTTAAAGGATTTTGCGCCCTGGATATAGCCCCATAAAAATTCCTGGATTACCAGGGATTCATCCATTCCTCCGATAAAACCAATCACACCGCTTTCAGCCAGATCTGCCGCCGCAATTCCTCCTAAGTAAGCAGCCTGACTAGTTGCAAAATCAACACCGTAGGCATTGCCATTTTCACACTGATCCACTACATCCTCACTGATAATGGTAAATGCTATATCCGGAAATTCATTGGCAACCTCTACCAGATTATCCTTAAAGTCAGAGGCGGTAATAATAAGATCAGCCCCCGCATCTGCCGCTTCATACATGGCCTGAAGGTTGGCCTGGAGATCCAGGGTTGTCTCCACTACATGTACATTGGCACGATCTGCATAATCTGTTACCGCGCGGTCTGCCCCTTCTGCCATACTGTCCCAGTAAGACAGATCGCCTCTGTCACGGATAAACACATACACCTCTTTCAGATCTTCTCCTGACACCTCTGACTCTGCCGGAGCTGTCGTCCCTTCCCCCGAAGAACCGGAACAGCCTGCCAAAAGCCCTGCTGCCATCATTACAGATACTGCCGCTGCAGTAACTCTCCCCAGTTTTCTCATATCCTTAGTCCTCCTTCTCCTCTGCTTCCTTTTTGCACATTTCATAGAGCTTTAACCGATAGGAATCATCATACTCCTCCCATAATGGCTGTACCTTGCTTGCCTCATCCAGGAAATAAAACACATCTCTGCCTCTGGCCCGTCCCTGGATTGTATGCATGTCAATGGCATAATCAGGAATTTCCGGAACATAGCCTGCTTCAAATTCCTTCATAATAATATTTTTAATATGGTCGGTGGATCGTTCCTTTTTACATCTGCACAGATACCGGATGGCGTGCATAAAGAAGATCGGCCGGTCTCCATCCTTATACGGAAATTCCTTATGAAGATCGTACATGGTTTTTACAAAAATAGCCGCCTGGTCATTGCCAAAGCCTATATCCTCCACCGGGATCACCAGCAGACGGTTCCACATTTTTTCCTCGTGAAAGGTAGATGTCATATACAGCTCATATGCCATGCGCAGAGCCGTATCCTCCTCTCCTCTGCGGATGCATTTCTGCAAAGCGGAAATCACAAGATCTGCCTCCAGACCGTTAACTGTTTTTGTGTTTGACCATGGATCATAATATTCCTGTGCCATGTTTCTCCTCCTTCATTCAATCCATTAATTTTTTAATTTATGATGCAGCCTGTTGAAGGCTTGCAAGCTTTTCTTTTCTATGGGCAATGCCTCTTCGTATTCCCTGGATCACTACAAGAACAGCAATGATAAACAGATAGGGAAATGCCTCAATCAGTTTCAGATCAATTTTGCTGTAAAGCTGAAGATAAACCGTAATTGTATCTGAAAATCCGTACAGCAGAGAGCTTAAACAGCCCACAATCGGGTTTCCCTGGCTCATGGCGTCCATAGCAAGAGACATATATCCTCTGCCCGCCACCATACCGGTAGTAAAGGAACTGAGCGCGCCCATGGACAGATACATTCCGCCAAAGGAGCAGGCTATACCGCAGATAGCAAGTGCGGCAAACTGATGAAATAATACAGAAATGCCTGCCGCCTTGGCTGCCGACGGATTTTCGCCAACTGCCCGTATATTGATACCCAGCTTTGTTTTATAAAGCATCCATGCCGTCAGCGCAACGATCAGCCAGCCGATATAAGTCACCATATTCTGTCCGGAAAGAATCGTTCCAAGCACCGGGATTTCCTTGATGACCGGAATCTCAACCACCGGGAAGGTCAGGCTTTTAAGAGCACTGGAATTTGCCTTGCTTCCAGTCAGCATAACCAGAATAAATACGGTTCCTCCTGTGGCAGCCAGGTTCATTGCTACACCGCAGGCATTCATAGCCCCTTTCATAATCAGTGCAAAATATCCAAACACAAAGGACACAAAAACCCCCATCACCACAGCTGCCAGACAGCCAATCCACAGGTTCTGGGTGAATGCGCTGGCAACCACACCAGTCAGCGCACAGATCAGCATTGTTCCCTCAATTGCCAGATTAAAAA
>ERZ894183.1699-NODE-1699-length-11196-cov-5.390809_pt1 | contig 11196 bp, 8 predicted proteins | sample MGYA00380279_ERZ894183 | MGnify/ENA primary metagenome ERZ894183 (study PRJEB32331, sample SAMN06328422) | human gut metagenome | biome: human gut microbiome; feature: stool | host: Homo sapiens | collected 2013-06-26 ... | reverse complement strand
GGCCAAGCTCAGTGGAAATGAGGATATTTACCAGACAACTTTTTCTCTGGCTTCCCTTCTTCGGGCATCTGTAGGAAATCAGAGGCTGTTTGTAGCGCTGGAGGAGGAACTTTCCTATGTGGGTGATTATATTAAAATACAGAAGGCGAGATATCGTGACCGGATAACTGTCAGGATCCAGATACCAGAGGAGTTAATGAAATATCAGATTCCCAAGCTGATCCTGCAGCCGGTTGTGGAAAATGCTTTTGTCCATGGGTTGGAAATGAAACGGGGAAAAGGGGAACTGGTTATTTCCGGTTTTATGAAGGGGAATGTAATCCTGCTGACAGTTCAGGATAATGGGGCAGGTATGACAAGGGAACAGATTCATCATATATTTTGCCATGAAGAGAATCCGGGAAAGCATTCCATCGGACTTTCTAATGTACAGAGAAGGTTAAAGCTTTTGTATGGAGAAGATTATGGAATACAGATTCAGTCAGTTCTGGATGAGGGAACGAAAACTATTATAACAATTCCGGCAGAAAAGGAGAGAAGAGACCCATGTATCAGATTTTGATTGCAGATGATGAACCGATTGTATGTGAAGGACTTCGTATGTTTCCATGGGAGGAGTATGGATGCAGGATTGTTGGAGAGGCAGGAGACGGTATCGAGGGTATAGAACTTCTTGAAAGGCTTCGGCCTCAGCTTGTGATTACCGACATTCGAATGCCGGGAATGAATGGTATTGACTTTGCAAGAAAGGGAAAGGAACTTTTTCCGGATACCCAATTTATTATACTGACAGGATATGCAGATTTTGATTATGCCAGGGATTCTCTGAAGATAGGAATTGCAGATTATTTGTTAAAGCCCTTTAGTTTTGAGGATATAAAAGCGGCTCTTCTGCCTCTGCTTGAGAGAATCCGGCAGAAACAGGAAGAAACAGAAGCGATGGAGGCGATGACCCTGCAGCTCCAGAGCATGCTTCCCATTTTAAGGGAGCAGATTTTTCAGGATCTGCTTGAAGGAAATATTCCTCAGTCCTCCCGAAAACTGCAGCTTTGCGGGATACAGGACCAGAAATATCTGGTTTTTTCTACTCAGTCTGATATTAATAACCACGATTTTAATGATCTGGCACTATATGGGATTCTTCAGCAAACAATAGGAACGCTTCATGAACAATTTTATCTGGCGAAGGGGACGGATACCATAAGCTGTGTCCTTTGTTTCAAGCAGGAAAAAGAGGATGGAATCTGCCAGGCAGCGGCTGTCAATTTCTGCAGGCTGATCAGAGAAAAGGTGGAGGGTACTTGCCATTTCAGTATTTCCATTGGAATCAGCCAGGTTGATAGTGATATTTTTAAGCTTTATCAGCTTCGTAAGCAGTCTATTACTGCTTTAAATGAGAAGTACATGATTGGCGGAGACCTGATCATGCTGTATTCAGATATAAAAGAAAATCATGAATCTTCTATTCCTGATTATATGCCTTTAGAAAAGGCTTTACAAAAGTGCTTGATCAATAAGGATTATGAAGGGATATGTCAGAATTTTCAGAGAATTTCCGATGAGATCATCCCTGTCTGCGAATCAGCGGACACAGCACGCACTATGCTTATTGCGATTGTCTATAATGCAGTTCATTTTATGACTGCGAGCTCGTTAAATGTAAGGATCTGCTGGCAGGAACTGAATCAACTGTTTTTGCTCGAAAATATGGATGGGTTTGTTCTGCGTTGTAAAAAGATACTTACGGAGCTTCCAATGGGAGAATCAGATACGGAAAGGCAGTATATTACAGATAAAATACTGGCTTATATTGAACAAAACTATGAAAAGGATGTGTCTTTGGATACGCTGTCCAGGCAGCTTAATTATAGCATTACTTATCTTTCACGTCTGATCAAGAAAAATTGCGGAAAAAATTTTACAGAGCTTTTGCTGGAATGTCGTATTAACCGGGCAAAGGAACTGCTTAAAACCAGCGGACAGAAGATCAATCAGATTGCAAAGAATGTAGGCTATGGAGATTTTAGTTATTTTATACAGATATTCAAGAAAAAAACAGGGGTCACGCCCAGTGAATACCGGGCAATGTATCATATGGAGAGGGAGTTGAAGGGGGAGTAGCTCATTTTTCATATGTCTACTTCTTCCCATAAAATAGCTTGACATTAGTACGGCGTCGGACTATACTGAGAAAGTCCGACGCCGTACTATATGTTAGGAGAGATATATGAACAGAAATAATGAAATGCTGACTCAGCTTCAGCGCTATTACGCGCTATGGAAGGAATGTAACGACGTTTATGAGGAATGGGCCAGGGCGCAGGGGCTGTCGGTTAACAGCCTTTGGGTGCTGTATTCCTGTTATGATGACAGTAAGCTCTGCACCCAGAAAACCATCAGCCAGACATGGAACATACCAAAGCAGACGGTCAATACCATTTTAAAGGATTTTTCGGAACGGGGATTGGTGGAAATGACCTCCATACCGGAGGATAAGCGGAACAAGCAGCTTCGTCTGACGCCTGCGGGAAATGCATTTGCGGACGAGGTCATAGGAAAGCTGCGGGCCAGGGAATTATATGTTCTTGAAAAAATGGGCCTGGAACGGATCACAGATATGAATGATCAGCTGATGCTTTTTATCCGGCTGTTTTCTGAGGGAGGTCTGACAGAGGATGAATGACAGGCGTACCTTTTTTAGATTTGTGATCCCCTCTGTGATTGCCTTTGCCCTTTCGGGGGTGTATACCATTGTTGACGGCTTTTTTGTGGGAAACAGCCTGGGGGACAATGGTCTGGCGGCTATTAATCTGGCTTACCCGGTTTCCGCGCTGATCCAGGCGGTGGGAACGGGCATAGGCCTGTCAGGAGCCATCCGGTATGCCATTCTCAGGGGGCAGAAGCACCGGGACGAGGATGTAAAATGCTTTACAAGTACAACAGTTCTCCTTGCGGGGGCGGGAATCCTGCTGACGGCGGGTATATTTGCGGTGCTTGATCCTTTGCTGCGTCTGTTTGGAGCGGAAGGGGAGATCTGCCGGCTGATGGAGGAGTATATCAGGGTAGTGGCTGTGGGGGCATTGCTGCAGATCTTTGCTACCGGGCTGGTTCCATTTATCCGCAACCTGGGAGGCTCCTCTTTTGCCATGTTTACCATGATTGCCGGTTTTTTGACTAATATTGTACTGGATTATCTGCTTGTCTGGAAGCTTGGGCAGGGGATGGCAGGAGCCGCCTGGGCTACGGTGATCGGGCAGGGCGTTACCATGGCTACGGCCATAGGGTATCTGGCATGGAAAAAAATAGGTCTTATGCTTCCCGGGGGAAGGGAATTTTCAAAGCATGCAGGAATCATTTTGAGGATTTCCGTGGCACCCTTTGGACTGGTCTTTTCTTCCCAGATTACCACCATTTTGATGAACCGGGCTCTGATGCTCCACAATGGAGAGCGGGCGGTTGCGGTATATGGCTGTATTGCTTATATCATTGCCATCATTTATCTGCTGCTCCAGGGGGTGGGCGACGGCAGCCAGCCCCTGATCAGCAGGTATTATGGTGAGGGAAATCCCGTTTTGCTTAAGCAGGTGAGGAAATACGCCTATCTTACAAGCGGGGCCATTGCCCTTTTTTATATGGCAGCGGTCTTTCTGCTCCGCGGTCATATCGGCCTCCTGTTTGGCGCTTCGGCGGAAACCAATGGGGATACAGCCGGTTATCTGCCCTTGTTTTTGATGACGCTGCCGCTTCTGGCTTATGTCCGGATCACGACGGCCTGGCTGTATGCCACAGAGAAGGCGGGGCTGTCTTACATCCTGGTGTATGCGGAGCCGGCGGCTATCTTCTTTCTGCTTCTGGTACTGCCGCGGATCCAGGCGTTGGGGACGCTGGCTGTGTGGCTGGCTGTGCCGGCTGCGCAGATGGTGACCTGGGGCATTTCAGTGGCGGTAAAAAGGCGGGTGGATGGGGAGGGTCAGCCCTGAATCAGTTTAAGGGCAATATCCACCGCCCCGTCGATGGCCTCCTTCTCCGGCAGGCAGATCCTGGCGAGAGGAAAATGCATATGGATCCGCTCTGTAAAATAAGAAAGCAGAACCTGGGATTTTAAGAGATTGCTGCCCCAGAGCCCCAGCTTAAAGTCCGGCTCCAGAGAAGCCAGATCGAGAGCGGATACAATATCCAAAACGATCCCTTCCAGCTCCAGAGCGGCCTTTTTAAGAAGCTCTATGGCGTAAGGATCTCCCTGGTCAGCCGCCTGGTTTACCAGAGGGCCCAGCATGGGAAGTCTGGAAGGGTCAACCCCGCATTCCAGAGCCAGGTTGATCAGATCCTCTCTGGTTTCTATGGAAAGCTCACTGCAGATCAGAGCGGTGAGCTCTGTTTTTTCTACCGCATGGTCCAGCCATCTTCCCACATGGCGCAGGGCCATTTTTGTTACCCAGGAGCCGGAGCCTTCATCCCCCAGCATAGCCACCGGCCAGCCGCCGGCCCGGGCGGTTTCTCCTCTGGGATTTCTTCCTACAGCGATAGAACCAGTGCCGGAGATCAAAAGGATGCCTTCCCCTCCTGTAACCGTCCGGTGGGCCAGCTCCGCGTCATTCATCAACAGGACCGGGCAGGAAATATCCCGTAAGGCTTGATAGACCTGTTCCAGCCGGGCGAGATCCCCGTCGCTGTCGATTCCTGTTGTTCCGCAGACCAGGGCCTTCATATCTTCCCTGCGGCCTTTAAACTGGCTGAGGCATGTGTCGATATTTTCTTCAATCTGTTTCTTTAAAGCCTCCGGGCTCAGGTACTGCCAGCTGGCTGGCCTGCCAACCGAATAGCCTAAAACTTCGCCTGCGAGGCTGCAGGCTTTTACTCTGTAATTGGTTCCTCCGCTGTCGATTCCGATTATGTAGTTCATGGTGGGGTCCTCCTTCTGTTTTTGACACCTTACAACAATTATGATAAAATTGCAATCATAAAATGATCTGTATTTGGAGAATACGCCTATGAGACATATTCCGATTTCCCTTCACAGCTTCAAAGCAAAATTGGTGATCTCCCTGCTTACCATCGGACTGATCCCCCTGATCGCTACTTCTGTTTTCTATCAGAATATTCTGAGCAGACGCATTACTCAGGATATTGAATCTGCAAGCATTGATAAGCTGCGCTATACCAGCTTTAACATCCAGCGTCAGCTGGAGATTTCGGATCAGCTTCTGGGGTGGATCACCTATAATACTCAGCTGGAGCACATTCTTACAGAAAATTATAAGGAGACCTATGAAAAGCAGCTGGATATGATCGAATTCAGCTCTTATGTGCTGGAATACGCTATTAATGCCAATGTAGAAAGCAACATTTTTAAAATATTGATTGTAGATAAGAATGGCGATTCCTTTCAGATCGGCAATGGTATGTCACTGCTTGATAAGAATGCCATTGTGGCTGAGGACTGGATCGAAACCTACCAGCACAGCCGCCCGGATCAGCTGATCCTGAGCAAGGATATTTATGTAAAAGATACGTATATTTTCCCTGTAAGCAGCCGGATCTACAGCAGCACCACCGGCCAGCATATCGGCTGGTGCCTGATCACTTTTCAGAATAATATGTACCGCAACAGCTTAAAAAGCGGCTCTGATAATGGCAGTGTGTATCTTGTCAATACAAATGGGCAATGCATCGGAAATGTGGATTCCGGCCTTATCGGGGCGGATCTTACAGCGGATGAGGTTGTGGGGCAGATCCTTGCCAGCCAGGATTCTATGGGCCATGTTACCAGTGCCAGAGAGGGCGTTCCGCTGATTGCCCATTATTACCGCGTGCCGGACAGCAATATCATTGAGATCCAGGAGACACCCCTTGATTCCTTCCTCCAGGAAGAGGAGGATATGCTGCGTCTTTCTGTTATGATGATCTGTTTTTCAATCCTGTTGATCCTGTGCGTTACTATTTATTTAAGCCAGGTTTTAACCCGTCCCATCCACACCATCAGCAATTATATAAAAAATGTGTCAAAGGGCGATTTTAAGGGATCTCTGACCTTGAGAAATCACGATGAATTTAAGGTCATCGCAGATTCCATTAACAGCATGGAAGGGGAGATCCTGGATCTGATGAAAAAGCAGCAGCAGGAGGCTGAGAGCAAAAAGGATCTTGAATTCCGGGTGCTGCAAAATCAGATCAATCCTCATTTTTTATATAACACGCTGAACACCATCAAGTGGATGGCCATTTTACAGCATGCAGATACCATAAGAGATATGACAGCGGCCCTGGGGCGTCTGCTTCAGAACATTTCCAAGGGCTCCGATAAGATTTCGATTTACGAGGAAATGTCCCTTCTGGATGATTATGTCCTGATTCAGGATGTTAAGTATGACGGCCGTCTTAAGGTGGAGTATCATATTGGAGACGACCAGATCACCCAGGCACTGATCCTTAAATTTCTGTTCCAGCCGATTGTGGAGAATGCCATTTTCCATGGGATTGAGCCAAAGGGGGACGGAGCGGGAGAGATCCATATCTATCTGAATCAGGTGGACGGAAATATCCATATCCATATTGTGGACAATGGTATCGGTATGACGCCGGAGCAGATCCGAAAAATTCTGGCTGCAGATGAGGACAGGCAGAATAAACGGGGGTTAAATGGAATCGGCATCAGCAATATAAATGAACGGATCAAGCTGACCTACGGCCAGGAATATGGTGTTTCCATCACCAGCGAGCCTGGAGCCTATACGGATGTGCTGATCTGTATTCCTTACGAAAGGGGTGAACTGCCATGACCAATATTTTGATCGTAGATGATGAAGCTCTGATCCGCCGGGGGCTGGAAAGCATGATCCCCTGGGAGACATTAAACTGCCGTCTGGTGGATCAGGCTGCCAATGGGGAGGACGGTTTAAACAAGATCCGCTGCTGCCATCCTGACATTGTTTTTACAGATATAAAAATGCCGAAAATGGACGGCCTTGATATGATCCGGGAAGCTCAAAAGGAGCCGGAGCCTCCGATTTTTATCATCCTCAGCGGATATAATGATTTCGAGCTGGTTCGGGCAGCTATGCGCCTGGGAGCTATCGATTATCTGGTAAAGCTGAATCTGGAAGAGGAGGAGCTTGCAAGGCTGATCCGCAGGGCCCAGACACAGATAAACAAAAGCTGTACACGCCAGCGTCAGGATGCTCCGTCCCATGATTTTAAGAAAAATGTGATACGGGAGCTGCTGGCCATAAAGCCGGATAAAGAGGTGTATGCAAAGCAGCTGCCGGAGGCATTTCCCTTAAAGGAAGGATATTTTTACAGGGTGCTGTATTTTAGTATCGTGGATGGGGGAGATCCGCCTCCGGCGCCGGATGCCTTCGGGCAGAATTTTTTCCAAAATCTATGTACGGAGCAGTTTCCTGAGGCCTCGGAGTGTTATGCCTATCCCCTGGAACCGGGAGTGATCGCTCTTTATATCGAGTATTATGAAGCCATGAAACCGGAAATCCTTCAGGAAAAATGCCGTTCTATTATTACGGGGGCAGAACGCTATTTAAACCGCCGTCTTTTGATCGGCATCAGCGCGCCTCACCGGAATATTCTCCATATCTCCTCCGCCTGTGAGGAGGCGGTTCAGAGCCTTTCCTTTAAGGTCAGCGGAGTGGACCGGATGATCCATTTTTATACGGATCTCCTGAATATCAATACTCTTAGGCAGCAGCTTAAGCAGCTGGATACGGAAACTCTTTTCTTTGAGGCTGCGGAAAATCTGATCCTTCAGGTGCAGAAATTCGTGTCTCAGAGAACTTCACGCCCGGAGGAGGCTGGTGAGATCTGCTTCCTGCTGATTTCCCGGCTTTACAGCTTTGATGAAAAGAGCAGGGAGTTTTTTACGGAATGGTTCGGCAGGGAGTATCGTTCATCAGAGGATCTGGGGCATTCCGGAAGCGGAGAGCTGATCTCCTGGCTCCTTCATCTGGCTCAGGGCATCGATCTGTATAGCCAGCAGTATATGAGCGAGATTTATCGTTACAAGGTAAAAAAGGCCAGGGAATACATTTATGAGAACCGGTTTCAGAAGCTGTCTTTAAATGAGGTGGCCTCAGTGGTGGATATTACCCCCAGCTATTTAAGCCGGATTTTCAAAAAGGTAACGGGAAAATCCTTTTCGGATTACATTGCTGAAATAAAAGTAGAAGAAGCGAAAACACTTCTTCTACAGGACAATAACCGTATTTACGAGGTTTCCAGCATGCTTGGGTATGATGATCCCTATTATTTCAGTAAGGTGTTTAAGCGGATTACCCAGATGACCCCAAGCGACTATATCGCAAGAAATTCGTGATCATCCTTTGATCCCACTGGTAGCGACGCCCTCGATAAAGAATCTCTGCATACTTAAAAATAGGGCGCCTACAGGGATCAGGGATACCAGAGCTGCAGCCATGATTAGGTTATAATCGGCGGAATACTGGGTGATGAACATCCGGAGGCCCAGCTGGATGGTTTTAAGCTCTGTGGAGTTTAAGTAGATCATAGGCCCCATATAATCGTTCCAGACCGTTACGAAGCTGAAAATAACCAGGGTTGCAATGGCTGATTTGGAAAGAGGGAGCATGATCCTCCAGTAGATGCCTACCTCGCTGAGTCCGTCGATCCGGGCGGCTTCGGAAAGCTCGTTTGGAATACCCAGATAGCTCTGACGGATCAAAAATACGCCGAAGGCAGTAAATGCCTGCATCAGGATCAGAGACAGATGGGTGTCGGCCAGGTGAAGATTCCGGATCATAATAAACTGGGGAACCATATATACCTGCCAGGGTACGGCGATGGTGGCAATATAGCATAGGAATATAAGATCGCGGCCGGGAAAGCGCATTTTCGCAAATGGATAGGCTGCAAAGCTGCTGGTCAGCACCTGAAGCAGAGTGATGACAACAGCCAGCTTAAAGCTGTTTTTGAAAAACAGAAGCAGGGGTATTTTGGTCCAGATTTCTTTGAAATTGTTCCAGACCGGTGCTTCGGGCAGCCATTTCATAGGTACGGAAAAGACCTCCTGACTGGTCTTTAATGAAGAAGACACCATCCATAAAAAGGGAAGCAGGATCGTGATGCTTAAAAGAGCGAGAAGCCCGTATATAACAATTTTTCTTAAAGTTTCATTTCGTTGGTTCATTTCATCTGTTCCTTCCTACATATAGCTGACCCATTTTTTCTCTGCTTTAAACTGGATGACGGTAATTGCCAGCACAATGGCAAACAGAACCATGGAAACAGCGCTTGCGTATCCAAATTCATAATTGATAAACGCGGTGTTGTAAATATGGTAAACCAATACATTGGTAGCCCGTCCCGGGCCTCCGTTTGTCATAACAGAGATCAGGTCAAATACCTTAAAGCAGGCGATGGTAAGCATAATACTGACAAAAAATGTAGTAGGAGTCAGCATGGGCAGAGTGATGCTTTTAAAACGCTCAAACCCGTTTGCCCCGTCTACCTTTGCGGCTTCATAAAGCTCTCTGGGGATGGCCTGAAGTCCTGCCAGGTATAAGATCATATAGTAGCCCATGCTTTTCCAGATACTTACAATAATGATCACCGGCATAGCCCAGTCAATGGAGGAGGTCCATCCGGGAGGATTTGCCATTCCAAGGGATCTTAAAATGTTGTTAATCGGTCCGAGAGTAGGGTGGAATAAAAGGTTCCATACCACGGCAACTGCCACCAGGGATGCTACATGGGGAAAGAAAAATATGGTACGAAACAGGTTGATCCCCTTCAGTTTTTTATTTAACACCATAGCCAGCCCTAAAGCGGCGGCCATGGTAAAGGGTACAGTAAATACGGAATAATAGATCGTATTTTTCAGTGAGATCCAGAAGGTTTCGTCTTCGGCCAGACGTATAAAATTATTTAGTCCTACAAATTTCATGGGGTTGGCGGAGTCCCATTCCATCACGCTCAGTCCCATGGAGCATACGATGGGGATCAGGGTAAACAGCAAAAAGCCTATGAAATTAGGCAGCAGGAACATATAGGCAGTAGCAATATTTTTTATCTTTCTTTTGGACATGGTGTTTACTGTGAGAGGGCGTCTGCTCCCTGTGGTTCAGACGCCCTCCAATCCTCCTTTTAAAGCTGTTTTATTTGTTTAAAAGCTCCGTAATACGTTCTCCCATTTTGGCAAGTCCGTCTTCTATGGAGTTGGCTCCCAGCATGATCAGGTCATGCTCCTCTGTAACGATCTGCTCAACGGCTCCCGCCTGAGGAATCATCTCACATTCCAGAACAAAGCGGTCTGCGGCGATGGCTTCTTTAAAGCCTTCCGGCATTCCTTCTACATTTACAAGAGTATCGATAGTTTTTTCATTCTGGTAAGCAGGAAGGGTTCCAAGGCTGGCAAGAATATCTGCACCTGGCTCTGTACATAAGAATTCTACGAATCTCCATGCTTCCTCCGGGTGAGCCGCGTTCTTGTTAATGGCGATCGGAGTGGGGTTGCTGACTGCCATGTTTGGATCCTGGCCTTCAAAGTGTGGTGCCTTTACTGCGCCCCATTCAACGGAAGTCTCACCCTTGTTTTTGGTGTTGATGATCATGTTGGCAAACCAGGTGCCCATTAACTCCATAGCCACCTGCTCCTTGTAAAACGGGCCGCTGTAATGAACATTTCCGGTCTTTAAGGTGCCGTAATCCATGGCGGACTGATCTTCGTTCTGCATAGCCAGGAACATTTCGTATACCGGCTTTAAGAAATCGTAATTGCCGTCTACCATGCTGTGGTTTTCGTCGATGCCCCAGCGGTAAAGAGAACCGGGCCAGGTGTGAAGGTAGGAGCCGTATATCTTGTCATTTCCTTCTCCGCTTGTAAGCTGTTTTGCCAGCTCTCTGTACTCGTCCCAGGTCATATCATTATCCGGATAAGGAACACCTGCCTGGTCAAAGAGAGTTTTGTTGTAGTAGAGCAGGTAATAGTCGTTGCGGAAAGGAAGTCCGTATAACTGGTCATTGATCCGGATGCCGTCATCAGAGCCCTGATAAGGAGCCATATCGATGCCGGAGGTCTGAACCATCTCGTCTAATGGCATCAGCTGGTTTTTCTCTACCAGGCTGGTGTAAATATTCATGCTTTTAATGGTAATGACATCGGATGTATCTCCGGAGGACAGAAGTACCGGAATCTTTGTATCGTAATCGGTAGCGCCTACGTCCATAACC
>ERZ894183.1689-NODE-1689-length-11246-cov-4.723349_pt1 | contig 11246 bp, 11 predicted proteins | sample MGYA00380279_ERZ894183 | MGnify/ENA primary metagenome ERZ894183 (study PRJEB32331, sample SAMN06328422) | human gut metagenome | biome: human gut microbiome; feature: stool | host: Homo sapiens | collected 2013-06-26 ... | reverse complement strand
GGTATACGGCAGAAGGGGGGATCACGGCGCTGGATGTGATGATTTCGGATTTGGAGGAAGGGGTAATTAGGTAATCTAACATATTTCAGGAATCTGATGTGGGTAGCAGAAAAGGGATCGAGGAAACGATAATGTGAGATCAGTGCCTGTTTATAAAGCAGGAGAATTCATATAAGGAAGCTGCGGCGCCAGACAGTAAATAAGCTGTTCGGTGCCGCAGTTTTTTACTATTTCTAAGATAAAATGCTTTTTACACTTCCTCTCCTCATAAGGCTGGTTCGTATTTCTGTGGTCAGAATTTCTCGGCTGCTGCCCTCCAGTTTTTCCATCAGCCGTTTTACTGCTAATACCCCCATTTGGTGCTTTGGGACATGCATCGTGGTAAGAGGCGGTTCCATCAACTCACACATAGGGATGTCATCGATTCCAATGACAGATATGTCGTCAGGAACACGAATTCCCTGTTCCCTGAAGGCGCGTATACAGGACAGGGCGATGATGTCATTGTCTGCAAAAAACGCAGTAGGAAGTTCTGGATGGGTGGAAAGGATTTCTTTCATATCATTGTAAGCTCCATCTATGGTAGGGGTCAGCTTGTATTCGTGCTGAGGGAGGATTTCCAGCTTGTTTCTTTTTAATTCACGGTGGTATCCCTCCTTGCGTTCCGAAAAGTTATTGATATGGATAGCAGAATGCAGGTAGCCGATCTGAGAGTGTCCGCTGCTGATCAGATACCTTACTGCACAGCCTGCAGCCTGTCGGTTATTGATAACAACGCAGTCTAAGGCAATGTCGTAGAAATTGTTGTCTAAAAGAACAACAGGACAGCCTAAGGAGGTAAAAACTGCTGCGTCAGAGACATTCATTTCAGTGGCCAGAAGAAGGATTCCCCGGCATTCCTTGGTATGGACCAGAGGAAGGGATAAGGATGCGTCACAGCCCTCGTTGAAATAAGCAATCTGCAAATTAAAACCGCAGCTTTTTGCAGAATGTTCAATTCCTTCGATTAACTGTGAGAAGAATGGAGTATCACCTACTACTTTTCCGTGTTTTTTAAAAATGACAAAGTAAATAAAATCGTTGGCTAGAGGCCTTCCGGTATAGACAGAGGGGGTGGAGCCGAGCTCGTTCATTTTGTCAAAAACGAGTTTTCTAGTGGCTTCGCTGATTCCGGGGCGGTTGTTAAGCACCATAGACACGGTAGAAGGAGAGATCCCTAAGATCTGTGCCAGGTCTTTTGCTTTGATTATCTTGTTCATGGATTATCCTGCCTTATAAAAATTGCTGTAAACGTGTATTTTTATTATAGAGGACACCGGGGGATTAGTCAATGTTTTTGTTGAATTTGATTTAATAAAATTTAGTAAAGTTAATTTAAACAATAAATGGCAATACTTACAAAATAAATATATACAAATTGTACATTATACCCATTGAAAAATGACTTTAAATCATATACACTATGAATATCTTCTACAAAGCGAAGATAAATTCGGAAATTTATTAAATATTTAATAAATATGAAAGGAGAAGGGAATATGAAAAAAAGAAGGAATATGTTGCTGACTTGCGCGGGGGCAGTGGTTTTAGCAGCAGGGCTGATTAGCGGATGTGGAAAAACGGCTTCAGAAGAAAACAAAGGGGTAAGTGAAAACGCGTCTGTATCCAGTGAGGCTCAGATACCAGGCGAAGGTGGATCTGTGACTGTTTCTTTCTGGTCCATGGCACAGAGAAAGGAATTTGAAGATAAGATCATTGCGGCATTTATGGAAGAGAATCCCAATATTACGATTACGCCTACCTATTATTCTACAGATGATATTAAGACGAATCTGAAAGTAGCTGCATCCTCCGGCACTCTGCCTGATATGTGGTACAACTGGGGAGGAAGTTTGGCGTCCTATTATCCGGCGAATGGTCTTACTTATGATTTTACAGATTATGCCGAGGAACATGACTGGAAAGATAAATATCTGTCATCTGCGCTGGAACTCTGCACTTTGGAAGGGCAGCTGAGTGGTATTCCACAAAGCATTGCCATGATGAATATCTGGTATCGTACTGATATTTTTGAGAAATATGGTCTGGAGATTCCGCAAACCTTTGAAGAACTGGAGACGGTATGTGGAACCTTAAAAGAAAATGGAGTGATTCCCTTTGCAACTGGCGGACAGTTTGGCTGGCATGTGATGCGTTATATTCAGGATCTGATGGAGTATTATGGAGGAAAAGAAGAACATGATGGTATCAATAACATGACTGTAGATTGGAGCAGCTCAGAGGCTGTTGCAAAGGCCTTTGCAAAATTTAAGGAATGGGAGCAGAAAGGGTGGTTTAATGAAGGATTCCTGACGGAGGATCCCAATGACTGCCGTATGTATTTATACAACGGAACTTGTGCGATGATCATTGACAGTCCTACAATGGCATCTCAGATTGTAAATGCAGGACAGGATACCAGTCTGTACAGTTTTTTTGCTTTTCCTACTGAGTCGAATGAAGATGGGACTGGCCGCATGGCAGCCTATGTAAAGATGACCCAGGTAAATAAAAATGTAACGGATGAGCAATTGGATGCGATTCTTAAATTTTGGGATTTTTATTATGACTCAGAGAAAAATCCGGAATTTTCAAATATTGAGCAGCCTATTGCATTGAAGGGGGCAGAACTTCCGGAATCACTGGCAATTGCTGATGGTGTAATGGAATTGATGGATGCCTGCGGAATCTACACTCAGATGGATCAGGCGCTTCCGGCTCAAGTTGCAGATCAGATGTTTGCGGCTCAGGATGGAGTAGTAATTGGTGATATACTGCCAGAAGATGCAGGTACAGCAGTTCAGGCTGCTATCGATACTTATAAGGCAGAAAATCAGTAGGAGGAGTTCTTTGAACAGCAGAAAATCAACTATAAAGGCTTATCTGTTTTTAGTGCCAGCATTTATTATCTTCAGCTCTGTTGTGATCATACCTACACTGTATTCCTTTTATCTCAGCTTTTTTTCGTGGAATGGGATTGGAGAGAAGAGCTTTGTAGCGTTGAAAAATTACTATAATCTTTTTACGGCTGATGCCGTATTTCTTACGGCTCTAAAAAATAATTTTATCTGGATCCTGCTTACTGTATTTTTTACCATCGGGATCTCTCTTATGCTGGCGGTTATATTAAACCGATCTTTCAAGGGGAGAGTGATATACAGAGCTGTTTTTTATGTACCCTATATGCTTTCCTGGGTGGTGGTAGGTGTAATTTGGAAATGGATGTATAACCCTAATATGGGATTTATTAATGAGGTGTTGGAAATTCTGGGATTATCAGATTTTAAATCCGCCTGGCTTTCCAATCCTAAGATTTCTCTGTACTGTGTCTACTTTGCTGCCATGTGGCAGGGGGTTGGACAGCCGATGATCCTGTTTCTTTCGGGGCTGCAGACCATTCCGTCAGATATTTTGGAGGCGGCGGCTATTGATGGTGCTGGAAAGGCGCGCACATTTTTCTGTATCACCCTTCCTATGCTGAAGGAAACCTTTGTAGTGGTATTTGCCACACTGATCATTGCGGCTATGAAGGTATACGATATTATTAAAGTCATGACAGGAGGCGGTCCGGCTAATTCGACGGAAACACTGGCTACTTATATGTATTCCCAGACCTTTATGTATAGTAATTTTGGAAAGGGAAGTGCAGTGGCAAGTATCATGTTCCTGATGATGATCTTAATTATTGTTCCTTATGTTATTTATACGGCAAAAGAAGATTGAGGAGGATAGGATGAGTAAAAAGACAAGGCGTATTCTATTTTATGTGCTTTTGACACTTCTGGCTCTCATCTGGCTGGCTCCGGTGGTTACTGTATTTCTTACAGCGTTAAAATCACAAAGCGATTTTTATTCGGGAGAAAGCCTGTTTTCCTTGCCGGAGCAGTTAAAATGGAGTAATTTTTCAGATGCCTGGGTAAAGGGACGTCTGGGGACCTATATGAAAAATGGTATCTTGATCTGCATTCTGAAGGTGCCTTTGGGAATTTTGGTGGAATCAATGGCGGCTTTTGCTATTACCAGACTTAATATAAAGCATAAAACAGCTATTTTTATTTTCTTTCTGTTGGGAATGATGCTTCCTCATCAGATGGCTCTGATCCCGCTGAATCGTATCTTTTCTCAGTATGGACTGATCAATCATTATGGAGGCCTGTTTTATGTATATGTAGGCTTCGGTATCGGGTACGGGATTCTTGTGCTAAGGGGATTTATGCGCTCAATTCCCAGAGACCTGGATGAAGCGGCCTACATTGATGGTTGTGGTGTGTTGAGGTTGTATGCCAGCATTATCCTGCCTATTGCAAAGCCGGCTATTGCTACGGTATTTATTATTGACTTTTTAAATACCTGGAATGAGTTCCTGCTTCAGAGTATTCTGATAACCAATGACGCGCTGCGGACGGTGCCGAATGGACTACTGAGCTTTATTGGCGAATATGGGACAGATTATGGATTGCTGAATGCGGGGGTGTTGATTTCCATTATACCGGTATTGATTGTATATCTGTCCTTTCAGAAGTATTTTGTAGAAGGTATGTCAGGAGCAGTTAAGCAGTAGTTATGAAATAGAATCAGAGGAGGTTTGTCATGATTTACGATCATTATCAATTTAAGATTCCAGAGGGAAAAAGAGTCCGGCTCATTGTAAATACAGATGCAAAAAATGAGGCAGATGATCAGTTTGCTATTGTTCATGCTCTTTTAAGTCCCAGGTTTGATAATCGGGGAGTGATAGCGGCTCATTTTGGCAGAGAAAAGAGCAGCCATAGTATGGAAGACAGTTATAAAGAGGTGATAAAACTTCTGGACCTCATGGATTTTCCGCAGGAGCTGGCATATAGAGGAGCAGTAGAGGCTATGACAGATGAAAAAATGCCTGTAGAATCCGAGGGAGCCAGATTGATTGTTGAAGAGGCGATGAAGGATGCGGAGACTCCGCTTTATGTGATTTTTTTAGGCCCCCTGACTGATATGGCATCAGCTTATCTGATGGAGCCAAGGATTGCGGGACGTCTTACTTGCATATGGATTGGCGGAGCGAAATATCCGGACGGAGGATATGAATACAATCTGAATAATGATATAAAATCGGCCAGAATGGTAATGAATTCAGAGATTCCTTTATGGCAGATTCCAAGAGATGTGTATAGCCAGGTGATCGTGTCGCTGGCAGAGCTTGAATATAGAGTACGTCCATGCGGTGAGCTTGGCAGATATTTATTTGATCAGTTAGAGGAGCATGGACATACCTCTTTTGCCAGGGCTACTACCCGTACAGGAGAATACTGGTGTCTGGGAGATTCTCCGGCAGTGGGAGTTCTGCTCTTTGCTCATATGTACAGTTATGACTGGATCCAGGCTCCTTTGATTACAGATAATATGGCATATGTAAAAAATGATCAGAATCGCCCTATTCGAGTATACCATGATGTAAATGATCGGTTTATTCTGGAGGATTTTTACGCAAAATTAGCTTTATTTACAAAAAGAGTTCCATCAGACAGCTTTTAAAGGGTAGGAAAGCTGTGAATAACAGTAAAATTATCTTATTCAGAATGGAATCAGATTACAGAGGCAGATGGCTTGTGCACAATGCAAAGGTCATATGCCTCTGCTGTTCTCCATTTTCTTCACCCAATTCCCCACGACAAACGCATGAATGAATAAATTATGCACACCCCATTCGGATTTTTGATATAATCAAAGAAAAAAGGATGGGGACTTTCTATGAAAGCAATTTTAGATTATGCAAGTACAGTAATGGATATGAGAAGCAAAACGAAGCATGATGATTGGCAGAAACTGTCCGGGAACCAGCAAGCCCTTGCTCAGCATTCAGGGATGGGATAATAACAGGACCTGGTAAGCATTTGCAGCCTTCCAGGCCCTGTTTTTTCTGAATGAAAAGGAAATTCTTACATTGACAAAACCGCTTTTTCAGCCCATTGTGAATCTTTTAAAATTGCCCGTCCGACTCCAATGAGATCCGCTTTTTCAGCTTCAAGCAATTGTTCTGCTGTCTTTGCTTCTACAATTCCGCCTGTCAATACAACCGGGATATGAACCGCTTTTTTAACAGCCTGGGTCATTTCGCTGAAATATCCCTGTTCTGCTGCGCCCGGACGTACATAACCACAAAAACCGCCGGAAATGTCTAACAGGTCGATTCCTGCCTGCTCAAGTCGTTTTGAAGCTGAAACACAATCCTGAATGGTGGAACCTCCCTCCATATAATCACAACCACCTAACCTGACTGCAATAGGATAATCATTTCCAAGGGATTCTCTGATTGCGTGTATGATTTCCAGATGCAGCCTTAACCTTCCGTCAAGTGTTTCTGCGCCGTAATGGCCGGTACGCTGATTCGTTAATGGAGAATAAAACTGATTTAACAAATATCCATGGGCTGAGTGGATTTCAACCCCATCAAAGCCTGCTTTTTTAGCCCGGACAGCGGCAGCAGCGAAATCATCTATGACTTTTTGAATGTCTGTCAGTGACATTTCCCGCGGAACATAACCGGTTCTGGGCATGGCGGCTGCGCTTGCACCTAAAACGGGTTTTCCCGTGATCTCACTTTTGGCAGCTCCTCCGGCATGGCTGAGCTGGGCCATAACATTTGAGCCATTTTTGTGTATGGTTTCTACAAGCTGTTTTAAACCGCTTATATCCTCGTTGTCAGCGATTGAAATCTGTCCTTTGCCGGCTTTTCCTTCCGCGCTGACATAGCTGTGCTCAGTAATAATCAGGCCAATATAGCCTCCTCTGGATTTCTCCTCATAATAGTCTCCAATCTGTGAGGTGACCTTACCGTCATCGGCCGCTTTTCCAATTGCCATGGGAGGCATAACGATCCGGTTTTTTATTTCTAAATTTCCTATTTTGATCGGATGATTCAAAAGGTTCATGTTCGATTCCTCCTGTTTTTCTGGACTTTTATAAATATAGCATGGTATACTCAATTATGAAAGAACGCACTTTTTTGATAGATACTATCCAAAAGGAGAGTGATACGATGGAAAACAATCTGATTCCCTGTGAAGAAATTGATGTACGGCCTTTTGCTTACGCCATTTCTCTGGTAGACGGGAAATGGAAGATGCACCGCCTATCAGAAAAGGGAGAAAGCATCATGCCCATCCTGCGTGCATTCTGCCAATGGGGACATGAACATATGCCTGAGGGTTGGAAATAGAAAAGCCGGCGCCAAAGACTTTCCCAGCCTTCTGCGCCGACCTTTTTCTTTTCTCAATATTTTTCTAAACCTTCTTACTGCTCTTTCTTCTCTGCCTTCACCTCAGCCATCTTCATCGCCCGAACCTTCAGCGGCAGTCCAAACAGGGTAATGAATCCGTCTGCATCATGGTGATCATACAGATCGCCGGTTGTAAAGGAAGCCAGTGACTCACTGTACAGGGAGTAAGGAGAGGTGGTTCCGGCCTTGATGATATTTCCCTTATACAGCTTAAACTTAACCTCGCCGGTTACATACTCCTGGGTGGATTCTACGAAGGCCTGGACTGCCTCACGGAGAGGAGTGAACCATTTTCCCTCGTATACGATCTGAGCCAGCTTGTTGCCCATATCCTTCTTTACTTCCATGGTAGCCCGGTCTAATACCAGCTCCTCTAACTGCTGATGTGCTTCCATCAGGATGGTTCCGCCTGGAGTCTCGTATACGCCTCTGGACTTCATGCCGACAACGCGGTTTTCTACAATATCTACGATGCCGATGCCATGCTTTCCGCCCAGCTCATTTAACTTGCGGATAATGTCGGATACCTTCATTTTCTCGCCGTTTACGCTGGTAGGAACGCCCTTTTCAAAGGTCATGGTCACATATTCGCCCTCGTCGGGAGCTTTCTCAGGAGATACGCCCAGCACCAGAAGATGGTCATAGTTCGGCTCCTTGGAAGGATCCTCAAGCTCCAGTCCCTCATGGCTGATGTGCCACAGGTTCCGGTCGCGGCTGTAGCTGTTGTCAGCGGAAAATGGAAGATGGATGCCATGCTGCTTGCAGTATTCGATTTCATCCTCACGGGACTGCATGGTCCATACATCGGTCATACGCCAGGGAGCGATGATCTTGATGTCGGGAGCCAGCGCCTTGATGCCCAGCTCAAAACGGATCTGGTCATTGCCCTTTCCGGTAGCGCCATGGCAGATAGCGGTAGCTCCTTCCTTCCTTGCGATCTCAACCAGACGCTTTGCAATGGCAGGACGTGCCATGGAGGTTCCTAAAAGGTACTTATTTTCATATACTGCATTGGCCTGTACACAGGGAACAATGTAATTGTCACAGAAATCATCTACCACATCTTCAATATATAATTTGGAAGCGCCGGATAATTTGGCTCTCTCGTCCAGACCGTCCAGCTCATTGCCCTGGCCGCAGTCGATGCAGCAGCAGATAACCTCGTAACCGAAAATTTCCTTTAACCACGGAATGATTGCTGTGGTATCCAGACCACCTGAATAGGCTAAAACAACCTTCTCTTTCATCTTTATATCCTCCTGATGATTAATTTCATGATAATGCTTGTTGAACTTTCATAAATATACAACATAATTTGAAAAAATGCAAGCGGAAAAATAAAAATTTTAAAAACTATTGCATATTATACATTTGAGGTGTATAATTATGAAATCAATCCGGAAGGTAAAGGAGAATGTTATGATTAAAGCAGGAATTATCGGTTCAACCGGTTATGCAGGCGGCGAACTGGCACGCCTTTTGCTTCAGAGAGATGACACAGAGATCTGCTGGTATGGTTCCAGGAGTTATATAGATAAGAAGTACGCATCCATTTATCCAAATATGTTCAAGATGGTGGATGCCTCCTGTATGGATGATAATATGAAGGAACTTGCAGAGCAGGTAGACGTAATTTTTACCGCCACCCCCCAGGGACTGTGCGCGTCTTTGGTAGACGAGGACATTTTATCAAAAACAAAGATCATCGACCTGAGCGCGGACTTCCGTATTAAGGACGTGGCTGTATATGAGGAATGGTATAAGCTGACCCACGCGGCGCCCCAATTTATAGAGGAAGCGGTCTACGGCCTGCCGGAGATCAACCGGGAAAAGATAAAGGATGCAAGGATTATTGCCAATCCGGGGTGCTTCCCTACCTGTTCCTTCCTATCTGTATATCCTCTGGTAAAGGCCGGGCTTATTGATGTAAATACCTTGATCATCGATGCCAAATCCGGCACCTCAGGAGCAGGCCGGGGAGCCAAGGCAGACAGTCTCTACTGCGAGGTCAATGAAAATATCAAGGCCTACGGCGTTGCCTCCCACCGCCATACCCCGGAGATCGAGGAACAGCTTTCCTATGCGGCAGGAAAGCCGGTGACCATCAGCTTTACCCCTCATCTGGTTCCCATGAACCGGGGCATCCTGGTAACGGCTTACGCTTCTTTATTAAAAGAGGTTACATACGAGGAGGTCAGGGCCGCCTATGATGCCTGCTATCAGGATGAATATTTTGTAAGAGTCCTGGATAAAGATACAGTGCCTCAGACCAGATGGGTAGAGGGAAGCAATTTTGCAGACGTGAATTTTAAAATCGATCCAAGGACAAAGAGGATCGTAATGATGGGCGCCATTGACAATATGGTCAAGGGAGCCGCCGGCCAGGCCATCCAGAACATGAACCTGATGTTCGGCCTGCCGGAGAATACGGGATTGAAGCAGATCCCCATGTTTCCATAAAAAGGAGAGTAACACACATGGCAGGAACAATGGATATTATAATCCGGGAAATGACAATATCCGATTATGGCCAGGTATACAGCCTGTGGACGGAGATCCAGGGCTTTGGCATACGGAGCATCGATGATTCCAGAGAAGGGGTAGAGCGGTTTTTGAAACGCAACCCCACCACCAGCGTGGTAGCCGTCCAGAACGGACATATCATTGGAAATATTCTCTGCGGCCACGATGGAAGAACCGGCTGCTTCTACCATGTGTGTGTGGCCCCCGGCTGCCGCAAGCATGGCATTGGCTACCGTATGGTCCGGACTGCCATGGAAGCCCTTCAGAAGGAAGGCATCAGCAAAATAAGCCTCATTGCCTTTAAGGGAAACCAGGTCGGCAATGCCTTTTGGCAAGGGATTGGCTGGACGGAGCGTGAGGACATTAACAGCTACGAATTTATTTTAAATGAAGAAAATATCACACGGTTTGTAGGAAGTGTTTAGGGAGGAAATGACGATGGAGAAATATAAGGTAATCAAAGGCGGAGTTACAGCAGCCAAAGGCTTTAAGGCCGCCTCTACGGCTGCAGGGATCAAATATAAAGAACGTCAGGATATGGCCCTGATCGTCAGCCAGGCGCCCTGCCGCTCGGCAGGTACATTTACCACCAATCTTGTAAAAGCAGCCCCTGTAAAATGGGATAAGAATCAGGTAACAAGCGGCGCTCCCGCCTATGCAGTGGTAGTAAATGCCGGGATTGCCAATGCCTGTACCGGCGCAGAGGGCATGAATTACTGCGGCGAAACCGCAAAGGCGGCGGCAGAGGCTCTGAATATCCCGGAGGACAGCGTTCTGGTGGCATCTACCGGCGTCATCGGCATGCAGCTTCCCATGGACCGGATCTGCGCCGGAATAAAGGCCATGGCCCCGGCGTTAGACGGCAGCCTGGAAAGCGGCACCAGGGCCTCCAAAGCCATTATGACTACGGATACAAAAAATAAAGAGGCGGCAGTAGAGGTAATCCTTGGAGGCGTGCCTGTTACCATTGGCGGTATGTGCAAGGGCTCCGGCATGATCCATCCCAATATGTGCACCATGCTCAGCTTTATCACCACCGATGCCGCCATCAGCAAGGAGCTGCTTCAGGAGGCCTTAAGCGAGGATATAAAGGATACCTACAATATGATTTCCGTAGACGGCGACACCTCCACCAATGACACCGTTCTCCTTCTTGCCAACGGACTGGCAGGAAACCCGGAGATCACAGAGAAAAATGAGGATTACGCTGCCTTCTGCCAGGCCCTTAACTACATCAATGAAACCCTTGCCAAAAAGATGGCAGGAGACGGGGAAGGCTGCACCGCCCTTTTTGAGGTAAAGGTAAAGGGGGCTGCCACAAAGGATCAGGCCAAGGTGCTTGCAAAATCCGTTATCACCTCCAGCCTTACAAAGGCCGCCATTTTCGGCCATGACGCCAACTGGGGCCGGATCCTCTGCGCCATGG
>ERZ894183.1678-NODE-1678-length-11293-cov-4.877469_pt1 | contig 11293 bp, 9 predicted proteins | sample MGYA00380279_ERZ894183 | MGnify/ENA primary metagenome ERZ894183 (study PRJEB32331, sample SAMN06328422) | human gut metagenome | biome: human gut microbiome; feature: stool | host: Homo sapiens | collected 2013-06-26 ... | reverse complement strand
TCCTTAAATAATGCAATTTTCACCGTATGGCCTTTATGTGAAAAATAATCAGTTAAAACCGATATAACTCTCTCCGCGCCACCACCCCTCATTGCGGGGATCAAAAAAATAATTTTTTTCTTCTCAGCCATTGCCTTCACCTGTGATTGATACAATATAATTATGGATATTTAGAACAGAACCAACTAAATTAACATCCGTGCGATTCCCCATAATAACACCAACGAACTGGTGTCCTCCGGAAAGAATTGAATGCATTGCGTTAATGCCAAACAAACGCTTTCCATATAGCCCTCTGTCCACCCCGTACTGTGGCTTCATTCTATACACAATATCCGGATAATTGGTAACTTTAGCCCCTTCATAAATATCCTCACGTCGCTTGACCCACAACATAACCGGTTCACCGGCATCTGTTACTTTTAACAGACCATCTATAATTTTCTGGCACATTACCTCGTATTCCTCATTGGATGAAAATTCCGACCTTGTAACCATAATTCCACCAAATGGATTTGTGCCATCAAACTTAGGTGCATAGACCTGTTTCTTCTTTTCATCAAACACATATTCAGCATTCTTCACCTTGTGTGCAAACTTGAATTGCTTAAAAAATTTTGTTCCAGATTCAACAATATCAAGGGCATCCAAAATGCGGAACGTGGTGTTCTTAGCATATTCAATTGCACGTTTCTTCTTACTCTTATCACGGATGATTCCTTGGCTAATCAACCACTGATTGATATAGAAAGTTTTCTCGCAGCGTCTTCCATGCCCATGGTCACTTATTACAACGACATTATAATCATTTCCGTATTCTACAAAAATTCTCTCAACGTTGCTTTCCATCAGTTGATACATTGTCATGATAGAGTCCTTCAAACGTCTACCTTTTGGATGGGTGCGATCTTCTTCATCAGCATATCGCCAAAGAAAGTGCTGCATCCTATCCGGTGTGGTTATTCCAAGAAATGCAAAATCGTACTGATCAGCTTTAAAATATTTATGGAAAGTGTCAAACTGCCTTTGCGAAAGCTCCATAGTCTCCTGATAGAAGTTCTCCATTTCTTTATCTGTCGGATGTTCCACCATACCACCAATGGAAGGCATCGTGTTCATATCCACTAGTTCAGGCTTGTTTGTACTAACTTCACCGCCTTCAAATACAGGGCCACAGATCATTAATCCATTCACATCCCATGCCGGATATGCCATAAAAGGATTAAAAACAAAAACCTTTTTTCCTTCATTGCTCAGCACATCCCAAAAGGAATGCCCTTGGATAACAGAGTAATCCCCTTTTACCTTGTTTTTGAAATCCAAGTAATCAATTGATTCCAAAACGCCGTGCTCTGCTGGGTTTAAGCCAGTATATATCGTTGTCCAAGAAGGTATTGAATCTGCTGGAACTACCGATTCCAAGGGACATAGATGCCGGTTTTCAAACAGTTTCTTAAAAAAGCCAAACTCATTGATATTCTTTTCTATATAAGAGTAATCGAGGCCATCTAATATGACCATGATTGTCTTTCTTTTTTCCCGCATAACGTCCTCCTTGTACTTAATCGCACTCAGTCTAGAATTTCCTTTTTAATTGCCATGTTTACCGTTTCAAATGACTGCTCTCCGTCAATAGACACCCACCCGTCTTGCTTTGCAAGACATTCATAGATATCGTATCTTCTATATAAATAATCCATATTAGGAATGTCATCTTTTCGTTTATAGCAAGTTTCCGGCGACACTCTAATATAAATAATCTTGTCGATCTTAGGAAAAAGCCAGCTTTTCTTACATATCTCTCGTTTGATTTGCTCCGGAGTATATCCAAAGTTGATACCTTGATCCACAAACAAATCTAAAAAGAAACGGTCAAAAACCAAATTTTCTCTGCGTAGAATCATCCCTGCAGTCTTAATATGGAATTGTACAAAATAGTCAGTTAAAGCAAGGAACATCCACATTCCACGTATAATAGGGCTTTTGAATATTTTCCCCTTCATTCCTGACTTTGCCTTATAATCTGCATTAAGCTTTGCTTGCACCTCACCACTTTTTCCATCCACAGGCTCCTTGGTCACTTTGTTTCGAGTCATCTTCTTGCTCAGTAACCAGTATGCCGGTCTTAGGAGAGTCGGCTTCCATCTGACCCAAACGAATTTGTAGTGGCAATAATCGGCATCTGTTTTCATTTTGTCAATATTAGCTGACTTGCCTGAACCATCCAATCCTATCAACGCAACACGTTGTCCATGCTTTCCCATATATTTCAGCGCTCCTTATTCCAATGCAGTCAGTCTCTCAATAGAACGTGCCCAATCATAGTCCATCACTGCACTTCGTATATCGTACCCCTTCATTTTCACAGCCTCTTCTATAGCTCTACTTAATGTCATTTCAGAAACCGTATCAACAAACACGAATCCGTCTCTACCTTCGAATGTTTTTAGTTCCCCATATCTTGTAGAAACCACTGGAACATTACATGCGGCCGCTTCTAACACAGATAAGGGAACATCAATACAATTTAATGCTTTTTCAACAGGAAACACATAGGCATCTGCTATCTGATAGATTTCTTCAATATTCGGTATGTAATCCTCAATCAAAGTTGTGTTTGCTCTGTTTTTCAACAACGAACGTATATTCGCATCTTTTTCTGCTTCTGTCACAGAACTAACCACTGTAATGACATGATACTTTGCATTAATACTAGCTAGTTTATCAACATTACGCCCAGCCTTCAGATGACCAACGTGTAAGACCACCTGCTTGTCCAGCGGTATTTCGTATTTTTCCTTGAGTCGTTTCTTTTCTTCTTCCCGTACAGGATGAAATTTAGAAGTGTCAATACCGGTCTGAAGGTAAAGAACTTGTGATCCTATGTGCTCTGTATAAAAATCGTATGATTCCTTTGACAACGCTACAATTGTAGCCTTACTCAGTTTTAGCAGTAGTTTTGTCATTTTGCTCATAGGAAACCGTATAACAAAAAGAACACTGACTTTTCTCGATGAAAACACGGAGAGTACAAAAGTTCTTGCCGCACTTGCAAACGTGTTGGAGGCAAAAGGAATATATAAAACATCTTCCGAATACTTCCTGATTGTTCTCCACAGAAACGGATTAAGAAATAATTTATTCAGTTTTAGATGTATATCTGAATAGTTTGGCTCTCTGTCAAAGGAAATGATTGTTGCTCCAGTTTGAGTTTGAAGTCGTTTTGATAGACTATTTGCCACTTTCAGACAGCCTTCATCAATTTTCTCTGTTAAACAATCAGATATAATTACCATGGTTCTCTCCACTATTTTAAACCTTTTATTTATTCATCTGCTGTGCAATATCTGCATCTACAATCTCTTCGCCAGTTTTATTCTTCAACTGCTCCTGAGAGGCCTCGCTCAGTCCGTTATTAATCACGCAGTTCATATCGCAGGTAGAACACTTATCCAGTTCTTCTTTCGTTACCTTGCCGTCACGGTAGTCTCTGACAATCTTATTCTCATACATGGAATAAGGATGCTTACTGAACAATGCCTTAAATTTGTGCCAGATAACCCAAATAGCAGGCTTCCAGATATACTTATGCATCGCCGGAGAAACACTACCAATCATCCAGCAGTCGCGATCACAGCAGCGTACTTTCTTTCTCACATTCTCCGCCTCCGGACTATTCCATAGTTCATCCCAAGTTTGGCGTTTCAGGTTACCCATAACTTCTTTGTCCTTGGTACCGTTACAAGGCATAACGTCGCCATATGGATCGATAAAGAACGTGTCAAAGCTCATATCGCATGGCAGCAGACGCTTCTGACCATAGATATAGTTGATCAGGCCATGGTTAAAGTAGGCACGGAACCATTTCTTCGGACTATTACTGCGGAGCAGTTCGTTGACCAGATTTTCAAAGTTCTTGGCAACCATCGGACGGTCATGGATAATGTTCTTGGCTTCCACAAAATAGAAGCTGTTGTGCAACGAAGCTGTGGCAAATTCCATGCCCATCTCATCGGAAATCTTATAAAGCGGCACAAGGTCAGGTGCATTCTTATCCTGCACGGTCATGCCAAAGCCAACGTCCTTCATGCCCATTTCGCGCAGTACTTTTAATGTACCATAGCCCTTTGCATAACCATCTTTAAGGCCACGGATTTCATTATTTGTCTTTTCAAGTCCTTCAATAGAAATACGAATACCGATTTGCGGGAACTCTTTACACAGATCAACAATGCGGTCTGTAAAGAAACCGTTGGTCGAAATAACGATGCGGTCGGATTTCTTATACAGTTCACGCACAATATCTTTCAAATCTGTACGAATGAACGGTTCACCACCGGTAATATTGGTAAAATACATCTTCGGCAGTTTCTTGATCGTTTCGATGGCGATTTCCTCTTCCGGTTTGGAAGGTGCCTTATAACGGTTGCACATAGAGCAGCGTGCATTGCAACGGTAAGTCACAATGACGGTGCCATTCAGTTTCTTTTCATTATTGTTAGCCATAGCATTCTCTCCTCATGCGGTAACAACCGCCATGTATTTCTTCCTATTTGCTGATACTTACTTCCCCTGATAAATCTTCATCAGCTTCTCGCCGTATTCATCAATATCATCAAAACTGATATTTTTGCAGTTCTGGCTGTACTCATCCGTCAACCTCTTTTCGCTCCATAGTTGCTGAATTTTCTCCTTCAATTCTGCAGCATTACCGCTTTCAAAGAGTTTTCCTGTCTTGCCAACCTCAATTAACTCTGGAATACCGCCGATGTTCGCACTCAAAACCGGTGTACCGTACATTTGGCTTTCCATCACGGAAAACGGGCAATTTTCATACCACTCAGATGGATAAATGGAAAAGCGTGCTTCCCGGATCAGTTGCTCCAACGCAGTACCCTTCTGGAACCCCACATTCTTGATATTAGGAATCCCATTGATAACGTCTTCCAACGGACCAGTACCAGCAAAGATAAACTGTACATCCGGCAATTCTCTGCAAACCCTAGTCAGTGTGTCGATACCCTTCTCCTTGCTGAATCGCCCAAAGTAGAGTACATACTCCTTCTTTGCCGTATCCTTCCACTCTACTTTGTCCACGAAGTTATGGAGTGCAACAGTTTTCTTTGCAAACAAAGGATTAGTATCCATCTTGGTTTTCAGAAACTCACTGCAACAAATCATCGTGTCGATGTACTTATAAACACCGTTCAGCTTCCAGAACAAAGCCTCCATGCTACCGATGGCGGATTTTACAGTGGAACCGTGTATACACTTTCCCTTAATGCAATTTTGGAAATGACCACCGAGGCACTTCTCGCAATTCTCGCCAGTGTTCGGATTATTACACATATGGTTCGGACATACCAACTGATAGTCGTGTGCAGTAAACACAATACGACATTTGCGCTTCGTCTGCTTGCGCCATTTAGCAATTTCCAGAATGATACTAGGCGTCAACTGATAGTTGAAGTTATTTATATGGCACACATCCGGCTGAAAATCGTTCAACACTAAACGCAGCTTTTTCCGCGCTTCGGAAGAATAGATTGTCTTAATCGGATAGGTCAGTTTAGACAGCATAGAGCCACCGTGAAAATCCATATCCGACGTGTAGGCATCCACTGCATTCCCCACACAACGCCCTTCATGCTCCATTCCGAAATACTGAACCTCATGGCCATGAAATTTCAGATAGTCACCTAGTTTGAATATGTAAGTTTCCGATCCACCATTGGGATACAAGAATTTATTTATCATCAAAACTTTCATACCGTCATTTCTCCATTAGCTCTGATACAGTTTCAATGTCTGTTCAACGACATCAGCCCAGTTATACTTACTGCAAATAAAATCAGCCGCCAAATCTTTCAATTTCTTAACTGCATCGGGATTATCACAGGCATATTGCAGTTTTTCTTTCAAATCATCTATATCCGATTTTTTGAACAGAATCGCCTTATCCCCTACAACTTCTGCACACTCCGCTATATCAGATGTAATGCAGCAGTTCTCATAACTCATTGCTTCTAAGAGGCTTAGAGGCATACCCTCAAGGTCAGAAGGTAAAACGTACACATACGCATTACTGTATAGTTCTTCAAGCATTTGTCCTTGCACAAACCCGGTAAATATAATTCGGTCATCACCCTGCGCGAGTTTCTTTAGTTCTTGCATAAACACGTCGGTATCGGAGCTTCCGCCAGCAATCACCATCTTCTTGTCTGTAGTAACCCTCTTAAATGCCTCAATCAAGTATGTAATTCCCTTCTCCGGAACCAGCCTCCCTAAGAAAAGAATGTATTCATCTTTAGCAAGCCTGTATTTCTTTTTAATCATCTGTGGACTACGGGAAGTCGGTCTGTTGACTCCATTCGGGATAAAAACAGTCTTTCTCCCGTAAGTAGCCATGAAATACTTCTGAACACCTTCAGACAAAACAATGATCTCATCAGCGTACTTAGCCGCAATCTTCTCTCCAAACTTTATATACTTGCTGGCAAAACCACCCCACTTTGCACGTTGCCAGTCGATACCATGAATCGTTGCAATGCACCGCTTGCCAAACAATTTCGGAAACCAAAGCATGGCACAAGGCCCTTCTGCATGAAAATGAACTACATCGTATCTACCAAAAGCAGCACAGATTGCTCCAAAAAAGGAAGATGTCATTGCAGCAAGACCCTTATGATTGATAGTAAAAACATATTTCAGTTTTACGCCTTTATATTTCTTAAGAGCCCCTCTATCAAATTCTTTCCCGCTTACATGATGACCTGATCGATTGTAACAGGTCACAGAATTCCCAGCTTCAATCATTCTGGTGGAGAGTTCCTCCACTACAATCTCTATACCGCCTTCCCGTGATGGAATACGCTTATGCCCAAGCATTGCAATATTTAGTTTGTCTTTCATCTTTCGCGCACTCTCCCACTTTCTAACTTCTATAAATCGTGAGTACTATACTCAGTCTCTCTGGAAAATATCGCGTGTATAAACCTTATTTTTCACATCATCCAGGCAGTTATCGTAGCGGTTAGCGATGATAGCCTGCGACATTTCTTTAAATTTCTCTAAATTATTAACAACTAAACTCCCGAAGAACTTCTCTCCATCTTTTAGCGTCGGTTCGTACACAATGACAGTAGCACCCTTGGCTTTTATCCGCTTCATAACACCTTGGATACTGCTTTGGCGGAAATTATCGCTATTACTCTTCATGGTCAAGCGGTAAACACCGACCACAACGTCCTTCTCTTTGCTCTCATCCCAACTGTCGTTCGCCTCATACGCACCGGCAATCTCAAGGACTCGGTCTGCAATAAAGTCTTTCCTTGTCCTGTTACTCTCCACAATAGCTTCGATCAAATTCTCCGGCACATCCTCATAGTTAGCCAGAAGCTGTTTAGTGTCTTTCGGCAGACAGTAACCGCCGTAGCCGAAACTGGGATTGTTATAATGAGTGCTAATACGGGGATCGAGGCACACGCCATCAATGATCTGCTTTGTATTCAACCCTTTCATTTCGGCGTAAGTATCCAACTCGTTAAAGTAGGACACACGCAGCGCCAGATAAGTATTTGCGAACAGCTTCACAGCCTCTGCCTCGGTAAATCCCATAAACAGCGTGTCGATGTTTTCCTTAATCGCGCCTTCCTGCAGGAGTTCTGCAAAGGTATGCGCAGCTTTCACTAGTCTTGCATTCTCCACATCCGTACCCACGATGATACGGCTAGGGTACAAGTTATCATATAGTGCCTTAGATTCTCTCAAAAACTCAGGGCTGAAGATGATGTTATCGCAGTGGAACTTCTCACGCACTGATGCCGTATAACCAACAGGGATCGTAGATTTGATGACCATGATCGCTTCCGGATTATACTCAATAGCCAGTTTGATCACAGCTTCCACAGCAGATGTGTCGAAGAAGTTTTTCTTGCTGTCGTAATTTGTGGGCGCAGCAATAACCACAAAATCAGCATCAGAATATGCCTCCTTTGCATCCAGTGTTGCAGTCAAATCCAGTTCCTTTTCTGCCAGATATTTCTCAATGTATTCATCTTGGATCGGGGACTTCTTATTATTGATCAGTTCCACTTTTTCCGGGATAATATCTACTGCTGTTACGTGATGATGCTGGCTCAAAAGGGTCGCAATCGAAAGCCCTACATAACCGGTACCGGCAACAGCAATTTTCAAATCCTTAAATTCTCTCATAGTCATTTTCTCCTCTCCCACACTGTGGGTATTTACACCGCATTATCAGCGGGGAATACTTATATGCTATCACAGGAATTACATATAAAACTCTGCATACCATTCAGCGAATTTCTGCAGTCCAGTTCTCAGGCTCGTACTCGGCTTGAATCCAAAGTCCTTCTCCAATGCGCTCGTATCTGCATAGGTAACTGGCACATCACCCGGCTGCATTGGAACCAGCTCCTTGTGTGCTTCAAAGTCATAATCCTCCGGCAGCACACCGGCACGGATCAATTCCTGCTGCAAAATATCCACAAAGTCCAACAAATTCTCCGGACTGTTGTTTCCGATGTTATAGACCTTGTACGGCGGCAGCGGCAGTCCATCCTCCCCGATTACTTTATCCGGCGCTTTCTGCATCACGCGGACAACGCCCTCCACAATATCGTCTATATAGGTAAAATCACGTTTGCAGTTTCCGTAATTGAATATCTGAATGGTTTTACCGTCACGTAGCTTGTTCGTAAATCCAAAGTATGCCATATCCGGACGGCCAGCCGGGCCATATACTGTGAAGAAACGCAGTCCTGTAGACGGAATATTATAAAGTTTGGAGTACGCATGCGCTAAAAGCTCATTACTCTTCTTCGTGGCTGCATAGAGACTCACCGGGTTGTCTACCTTATCGTCTGTACTGTACGGAACCTTCTTGTTCGAACCATAGACGCTGGAAGAAGACGCATACACCAGATGCTCTACACCTGTCCGCCCGTCATCATAGGAATGACGGCAGGCTTCTAATATATTGTAAAAACCGATCAGGTTGCTTTCAATGTAAGCATCCGGGTTAGTGATGGAATATCGCACACCTGCTTGCGCTGCGAGATTCACAACCACCTGTGGCTTGTATTTCTCGAAAATCTCTGTGATAATCGCTTTGTCAGCGATACTTCCCTTTACAAAACCAAAAGAATGATGAGCGGACAGTTCTTCAAGACGTGCTTTCTTCAATCGAACATCATAATAATCATTCATATTGTCGATGCCAATGACGGTCACATCCTCCACATCGTTGTACAGGCGTTTTACCAAATTGCTGCCAATAAAACCAGCAGCACCTGTGACCAATATCGTTTTGCCTTTTAAATCAACCTTGCTCATTCTTCGTTACTCCTATCTGATTTCTTTACCTAAAGGGAACAATATCCACTACGTAAACCTTATAATTCTTCATAACATCTCTCCTACTCCGCCCCCCTATGCATCGCCACCACCAACACCGTCTGAACCAATATCTTAATATCCAGCCAGATCGACCAGTTATCGATATACTCCAAATCCAGCTTCACTACATCTTCAAAGTTCTGTATATCACTGCGTCCGCTGACCTGCCACATTCCTGTGATTCCCGGCTTGATGGCAAGACGCGCCCGGTGATGCAGCTCATACAGGCTGACCTCTCCAATCAGCGGCGGTCTCGTTCCCACAATGCTCATATCACCCTTCAGCACATTGAAAAACTGAGGGAATTCGTCCAGACTGGTTTTCCGGATAAAGTCTCCGATTCCTGTTTTTTTCGTTCCATCCGGAAGGATTTTATTGCCGATGACACGGGGATCGAAGTCCAGCTTGAACATCTTTCCGTCTCCCATTTTATTTTCCTTCATCAGCTCTGCCTTCCGCTTTTCCGCATCCATATACATGCTTCGGAATTTGTACATTTTAAAACGGCGTCCGTTTTTTCCCACGCGTTCCTGGGAGAAAAAGATGGGTCCCGGGGAACTGATATAAATGACAGGTGCAATGAACAGGAAGATGATTCCTGTCAGCAGACAGCCTACCAGACCTCCTGCAATATCCATCATCCGCTTCAGCACCAGCTGACGATCGGTAGCGTAGTTAATACTGGTAGTCAGTACGGTATAATTTCCCACCCGCTCGACAAACTGACGCTTTCCTGTTTTGTTGGAAACCTGCGCCAGGTTCATATGTACGATGACTCCCGTTTCTGACAGGCGGTCAATCATCTCAGCCGGATAGGGAACTGATTTTGAGGCTACAATCAGCACCTCGTCGATCCATTCCTGACACACATATTCTGGTGCCGTTTCTTCGCTGGCTACTACTGGAATTTCTGCGATAATTTCTCCTGTTCTGTCCCGATCCAGGATCACTGCTCCTGCAATCCGGTGTCTTCCGTAGTTGTGATCCTTCATATTCTGAATCACTTCTTCTGCGATATCCGATGTGGTTACAATCAAAAGCGAACCTGTTGTTCCCGTTTCCATCTGTTTTCGAAGCAGCTGCTTCCACAGTTCCCGCACCAGAAAAGTAAGAAAAATATAGAGAATGATAGTAAGTACCAGGGTTAATCTGGAAAAATCCTCTCCCTGCTGAAGCAAAAACAAATACAGAATCGTCAGCGCTCCTACAATGGCGCTGTGCTGAACAGTAATCTTCATATCCTGATATGAGCCCTGCTTCAGCACATTTTTTAAGGTGTCAAACATGAAAATTGTTACCAGATCTGCCAGCTCCAGAAATATGGCGATATTTCTGTAAATCTGAACAGAATAAAGATTTCCTCCGTATCCGGCCAGTGCATAGGCCAGCACATAAGCAATTTGCAGACAAATCATATCCAGTATGATAAAATCCACATGTTTTTCCCATCCCTGTGCTTTTCTGTACATCTTCTCTTTTCCTCCCCTGTACTTGAATCCCTTTTTGTATTCCTGATATGTTCCCGTTTTTTATAAAATCCTGCTACAGCCTGTTCCCTTTCAGACTCAGCTGGTTATGTCCCAAGTTAAATATTTTTGCTTCTTTTGTTTGTGTTAACAGTCCGGCTATGCAAAGATTCAAACAGGAAAAAGCTTTGAAAGCTTATTTTCATAAGCGTTTTCCTGTCGGAACCTTTATAGTGCAGACGCCCCGATGCTTCTTGTCCACTATACGCAGCAGAAAAGATGCGTGGCTGAACGGTTACTGTTTTTGATATACTTTCTCATGTTCAAATACCGGTTCCCCGACTGCATTTCTGCAGCCGGAGTCCCAATGTTTTTTTGATCCTGAAATCGATTCTTTTATCAAGCTT
>ERZ894183.1668-NODE-1668-length-11333-cov-13.967370_pt1 | contig 11333 bp, 12 predicted proteins | sample MGYA00380279_ERZ894183 | MGnify/ENA primary metagenome ERZ894183 (study PRJEB32331, sample SAMN06328422) | human gut metagenome | biome: human gut microbiome; feature: stool | host: Homo sapiens | collected 2013-06-26 ... | reverse complement strand
TCCAGCTCGCTTTCCAGCTCCAGCGTGCGTTCCTCTGCAAGCGCTTCCTCCAGCGTCTCATCCACCGGCGCAGTGTCAGACGCATCCTCCCAATCGGCAAAGCCGTCCGCATCCATTTCAAGACTGGTTTTCTCTATTTGCTCCTCGGCATCTTCTTCCTCCTCGGAAAAATCATCATCCAGCAGCAGTTCATCCTCCCATGATTCCACGACAGCTTCACCTCCCGAAAAAATATTTTTCTTTTTTTCAAAAACAGTTCCGATTTACACTCCGTATTTCTCCTATTAGTAGATTAAGTAATCTTAGAATAAGTTACACGGGTTACTTTCCGAGCCATCAGCGAAGAAAAGGAAGATATGGAGCATGGAAAACCAACAGAAAGCCACGGTTGGAAGGTGCCGCAGTTACCTGACGCGCCTGTTCACGCACGGTTCGTGGAAGCCTGTCACAAGCTCGATGAAACGGAATATTACTTAGATATTCTGTGCGCCGGGGATTCCCACGAACGCGCCGAAGTGGTTCAGCAGCAGGTGGCGGACGGCAAACTGGACAGGCTGCGACGGAGATTAGAGGAAATTCACAAGGAGGACGAAAATGACAACGACACCGCAGACGTGGCCTGACTGGTACGATGGCAGACACATCAATGAGGTGCTGTTCTGCCAGCAGTTTTTGGACAAGCACCCCATGAAATGTGTGCGCGGGCGGCTGTTCACCGTGGACGGTCTCATCGAGGACGAAGGGCAGATCGGTAATCTCATTCTGGAGGAAATCTCCGGAGTTCTGACCTCCGGACTGTCCAAAGTTGTGACAAATCTGCTTGCTAGCATCAAGCTGCAAGCGTATTCACCGCCGTTGCCCATTGAGACCGACCGTATCCATGTTTCCAACGGAACGTATTTCATAGACGGCAGCTTTACCGCCGTCAAGAGCTACTGCAACAACCGGCTGACGGTCGCCTACAACCCTGACGCGCCCACTCCGAAAAAGTGGCTGCAATTCCTGTCCGAGCTGCTGCAACCGGAGGATATTCCCACCTTGCAGGAGTTTTTAGGGTACTGCCTGCTGCCGACCACGAAGGGGCAGAAAATGCTCATGCTGATCGGCAAGGGCGGCGAGGGTAAAAGCCGCATCGGACTGGTCATGCGCTCGCTGCTGGGCGGCAGCATGAATACCACCAGCATCCAGAAGGTTGAGAGCAACCGGTTCAGCCGCGCGGATTTAGAAAACAAGCTCCTGATGGTGGACGACGATATGGATATGAGCGCCTTGCCCAAGACCAATTATATCAAATCCATCGTCACATCTGAGTGCAAAATGGACATGGAGCGCAAGGGCGTTCAGAGCTATTAGAGCCAGCTTTATGTTCGCTTCCTCTGCTTTGGCAACGGTGCGCTGACCGCCTTGCACGACAAGTCCGACGGTTTCTTTCGCCGCCAGATCGTGCTGACCACCAAAGACCGGCCCGCAAGCAGAGCGGACGATCCGTTTCTGGTGGATAAGCTGCTGCGCGAAAAGGAGGGCATCTTTCTCTGGTGTCTGGAGGGGCTGCATCGGCTCATTGGGAACAACTATCAGTTCAGCATTTCGGGCAAAGCCAGAGAGAACATGGAGACGGTCAAGCGCAGCAGCAACAATGTGATCGAGTTTCTGCAATCCGAGGACTATATCCGCTTTCGGGCAGACAGCGAAGCCAGCTCCAAGGCGATCTATGAAGCCTACACAAGATGGTGCGACGATAACGCACAGAAGCCCATGTCCGCCAACCGGGTCAGCTCTGAGCTTGCACAAAATGAGCGGCTATACAATGTGGAGGCCACCAACAATGTTCATGTTGGCGGCAAGCGGGTGCGGGGCTTTATGGGCATTGAGGTAGTCGATCCGCTGCCGTATTGAAAATGAGAACCGGACTTCAAAACAGCCGTACACGCCGTACACTCTGTACGGCTGTTTTTGATTCCATCCTAAAAAACCGCTTTTGTTTGTGCGCACCGTGAAGCATTTCACGGCAGCGTGTAAAATCTGCCGCTGAATCGGCGGCTGGTACGCAAAACAGGCGTACAAAAGCGTACATAAAGAGACTTTGCCGTACCGAGCCGTACACTGGCGGCTCAATTTAGCGGCTTCAAAATCAATGCTTGTGAAAGCCGTGAAGATTTTCGCCGCAGGTCGAACGGACTGCACCATCCGGTGATTTACCAAAGCGTGAAGCTGCTGCACCGGACTGTGGCATATCCTGCTGTTCTGTATGTTCTCATGCCGGACGATGAAGCCGATAGGGTGCTGCTGTGTACAGGGCATCATAGGCAGAAATCTGAGCGGATTTGCGGCACGGCAGATTTTTCACCGCAAAAGCGCACACAGTCCACTTACTCAAAAACTAATTTCACGAAAGTAGGGAGGTAAAAAGTTGATGAAATCTAATCTGAGAAACGAGATCAAGTCGTACATCGTTCGTCAGGGAATGACCATGCAGGAGGTGGTCGATCTGCTGCATGATGAACATGGCTGGTCCGACAGCGTATCTAACCTGTCCAACAAGCTCCAGCGGGAGTCTTTGCGCTACACGGAGGCTGTCCAGCTTGCCGACGCGCTGGGTTACGAGATCGTCTGGCAGAAACGAAGATAAGGAGGATTTTTCACATGGCAGATGCAGAGAAAAAATTGATTCAGGCGCAGCACCGATTGGAGGAAGCACAGGCGCGGGATCGCGTCAAGGAGCGAAAAGCCCGCACTCGCAGGCTCATTCAGGAGGGCGCGGTTTTGGAGAAAGTACTGCCAGAGGTGCGGACGATGGAGCTGTCTGCGCTGGAGGGATATCTTTCACGAAAGCTGGGAAAACAAATCTAAATTTCAGATGGGAGGTCTCCGGGAAACCGGGGGCCTCCTTCTTTTTTCTCCCGTAAGGGCGCACTTACTCACCACCCCGAAGGGGCGGTGGTACTTGCCGTTGGCAAGCCGTGCGCTCTCCGAGGGGGACTGCGGCTGCTGCGGCAGCCTTATGGACAATGCCACAGCACCTGCAAGTGCTGCTGCCATCGTCTGCGCAGGTCTCAGTTGTTTCCGTTTTGGAAACAGCTTGCGACCTGCCCGCACAAACCTGTCACCGGCAGCTTTGTTTGCGGCTATGACCCGATGCTCGACTTCTGGTCATTTTCTCTTTTACGAAAGAGAAACAGAAAAAGAAAGAACGAGGTGAACAAGATATGGCGATTTATCATCTGGAAGCGAAGGTGGTCAGCCGGGGCGCAGGCCGCTCCGCCGTGGCCGCTTCCGCTTATCTGAGCTGCTCCAAAATCCTCAATGATTACGATGGGGTGCAGCACGATTATACCCGTAAGAAAGGGCTTGTATGGCAAGAAATATTTGCGCCACCTGAATGGAAAGACCGTGGTGTGCTTTGGAACGCTGTGGAGGAAAATGAAAAGACCAAGGACAGCCGCCTTGCCCGTGAGTTTGTTCCTGCCCTGCCCCTTGAGCTGACACCGGCACAATGGCAGGAGCTTTTGATCGATTTCATTCAGAACAGCTTTGTTGCCGAGGGAATGTGTGCGGATGTTGCGATTCACGATCCGTACCCACCCGGTCATAACCCCCACGCACACATTATGGTGACGGTTCGACCATTAAATGGAGATGGTACCTGGCAGTATAAAACCGAGAAAGAATATCTCTGTGTCAGAAGCGACGAGGAACGGGGCTTTACCGCCGCTGAGTTCAAAGCGGCGCAGAACGACGGCTGGGAGAAGCAATATCCCTACAAGGTCGGCAAAAAGAAGGTGTATATGACACCGTCTAATGCCGAGGTGCAGGGGCTTGTTCGGGCTGACAAGCATCCCAAAAGCACCCGCTACGGCAGGCAAAATCCTATCTCCGAGCGCTGGAACAGCGAGGAACAGCTTGTATCATGGCGGGCGGCATGGGCAGATGTGACCAACCGTTATTTGGAGCTATACGGACATGACGAGCGCATTGACCACCGCAGCCATGCAGACCGAGGCTTGACCGAGCAGCCTACCATTCACGAGGGAGTGTTTGCCCGTGCATTGGAGAAGAAGGGTATCATCTCTGACCGCTGTGAAATCAACCGCCAGATCAAGGCTGACAATGCGTTGCTCCGGGAATTGAAAGCGACGGTCAAAAAGCTGATGCAGACAGTGAAGAACAGCGTTCCTGCCATAGCGGAGGCAATGGAAAAGTTGCGAGGCAGTATGTTGATTTTCAGTTATCAGCTTCGTCATATCGGCATTGGCAAGCACAACATCGGTAGGCGTGTCAAGGCAATCAAGCCAGAGTTAGAGCGATATACGGGCCTGGTGCAGCAGATCAAGGCGAAAAGCAAGGAATGTAAAAATCTGCTTGCGGAGAAAAAAAAACGCCGTTTTATCAGATACCCAAGCTGCATGACCTTTCCCGCCGTATCGCAGAGCTGACTGAAGAATTGGAGGAACTGAAAACCGAGAAAGAAATGCTGCTCCGTTCTCTGGACTGCGCCGATGATACCGGTATTTCTTCTGTAAAGAAGAATATTGCCGCAATGGAAAGTGCACTGAAAAAACTGGAAGCGCAGGAGGCAAAGTATTCTGCTGAACTGGATGCCGCACTGAAGGAATACAGCGGATTGAAGGAACAGGCTTCAGAATTTGACGCCGGTGAGCTGATGGAGGCACGGCTTTCCATCCGTGGGGAAAAAGAACGCTCTGCGGTTACTCGTGTGCAGGACGCCTACGGCGAGAAATACGATTCGCTGATGATGTTTGACAGCAAGCGAGATGTTGCAAATCTGCTCCACGAGGAAGCGGAAGTACGATCCGTACGGGAATTTCTGCGGCATGAACAGCAACAGCAGGCGCAGCAGAAACAGAATAAGAAGAAAAGTAGAGACAGTTGGGAGCGCAAAAATTTCAACGGGAGTGCATTTTAACCGATGCACTCCTTCTTTTTTACGTTAATTCGTGAAAACGGTAGAAATTTTTACATTCTTGTGCTATAATTATTATGTATTTTTATATGTAAGGGCGTATTATGATGAGCGAGAATCTTTTGTCCGTATTCAAAAAAGAATTAGGATACTTTAATGCCACGAATCAATATGTAGAACTATCAATTAGAATTACAGAAAAAGAGCATAGTTTGGATTTAAGGAACAATTTGCAAGGCTTAGCCCAAAGCGTAAATCTGAATGTGTCTACTCTTACAGAAGACTATATGTGTAGGATCAGCAAGAGTTATATTGTGAACATACATTCATGTCTTGAGAATTTTCTCAAATCATTTAAACATCTTCCCGGTTCTCCCACCAATATCACAGAAATTAAAAAAACGAGTGAAGACGATTGGTTGGAATGGACACTGAACATTGCCTTTTCAAGTATAGAAAACGATATTAAAAATGATATCGGTATTTGTGAATACTATCGTTTGGTTCGAAATTGCATAGTTCATAGTGGAGAATCCTCATCCATACTAAAAAGTAAACGAGCTTTAATAAAAACGACAGACAATCCGAGATTGAACGCCCCCAATGGTTTGGATTCTCTCACATTTGATGACCAAGTTTTATTTTCAAGAGCAGCCTATAATGTTGCAAAGTACATTTTTAATAATAGTCAGTATGATGTAAACGCTATAATTGAAGCCAATAGAGAAAGCTTGAATGATTTAATTATGCCTTTTCAAGAGCCGGGATCTCGCTCAAGAGCAACCAAGAAAGTAAAATATTTTATTGGTTTATCATATCCCGAATTGAAAGATATGGATTGGGAGAGTGTTGTATCTACATTGCTCAATTGATTAGTAAAAATGGGGCATTCGCTTAACGGTAAAGCATCCCCCTTCATAAGCACATCTCGTGCATTGAGGTGTGTTTATGAAGGGGAAGATTGAGGTTCGAATCCTCGGTGCCTCACCATTTTTGCGTGAGTTTTTCGGAAGGAGGATAATGAAATGCCGGATAACAATTTACATAGCATCAATAAACTGCAAGATGACATAAAAGCAGCAAAGTGGTTGTCTGTATTTTTGCCCAAGGAAAAACGTCAACAGATAAAGGAGTTAGAAATCTCTTTGGCTAATACGATTCATTTGATTGAATCTTTTAACAAATACTTTTCAAATGCAGGTTGGTGTGCATATGACTCTATGAATATGCCGCTTATGGAGAACGCAGTTAAAGCATATGAGGCGGGCGGGATTGATGCCGGTGAACAGGTACTAATTCAATACTATCAAACCGATGTAAAAGATATTATGCATTGGTTGAAAAATAAAGCCAAACCCTTTAGGGAACGATATGAATTAATTAAATGCGCATTTGACGATCATTTTGCTGAACGCTATCATGCGAGTGTCCCTCTGTTTCTAATCATAATCGATGGTGCAGTTAATGATTACACTAAAAGCAAAGGTTTCTTTGCAGAAGGAACCGATGTTTCCGCCTGGGATTGCTTGGTGGGCTGTGGCGATGGGCTAACAAAATTAAAAGACATATTTAACAAGGGCAGAAACAAAACAAACCACGACGAAATTCGATTGCCGTATCGTAATGGCATTTTGCACGGTCGAGATCTAAATTATGCTAACAAGTATGTCTCTTGTAAATGTATATCGTTAATGTTTGCTTTAGCTGATTGGATGAATATGAAAGACAGCGAAAATACTCGAAAGCAAAAATTTGAAAAAGAGTGTAATCCGCCGCCTATTTCAGAATCATTGAAAAAGATAAAGCAAAATGCAATCGACAGGCAAGAAATACAGAAATGGGTCAAGCGAGATATTAAAATCGGAGAAACTATCTCCGCAACTCCAACAATCGAGGAATGCAAGGATTTCCCATATCTATTACCGCTAATTAGCGCATTTAATGCTTGGAGCACCTGTAATTATGGTTCATTATCTGTTTGGTTCAAAAATGTTTTCTCATATGAATCTTCTGACAAAAAACGAGCAGGAGAATGTAGAAAACTTTTTGATCACAAAAATCTGATTTCTTATGAATTGGAAGAAATAGAAGAACGTGCTCTTGCTCTAACTAAAATTGTTGTATTGGTGAAATGGGAAAGTAATGGCATCGTTCATACTGAACACTTTGAATTTGGTTGCTCATATCAACAAGAAGACGGAAACGTGGGATATCCTTGGAAAAACAACGGAGCTTGGATTCTTATACCGTGGAAAATACAAGGATTGTATAAATGACTGGTTTGACTGTCAAAGAGGAAGAAGGGACATACAAGTATCGGTTGGATGGAGCGTCCTCTTATCTCCCGCCACTACTCTCTTTCCTTTATAAATTATAAAAATTTTCATAAAACTACCTATCCAAACTGATTTTGATACACTATAAGGGTGTAATCATGATTGCATCCCAAAAGAAAGGAGGAGAAAAACTTGGACGAGAACAAAATTATCCCGTACATCGAACCGATATTTCGTTTCTGCTATAAGCGTTTATCCAACCGCTACGATGCCGAGAATCTTGCGAGTGAGATCATTTGTCATATCCTTGAAGGAATGAACAAATATCAAATCGAATCGCTTGATGCATGGGTTTGGCGTATTGCTCATAACCGCTATGCCCGGTTTATTGACAATCGGAATAAAAATCAAATCGTATTGTCATGCGAAGATGAACTTTTTGACATTGCTGATTATTCCAATGTCGATGAGGACAACACACAGGAGCAATATGAAACGGTGTTTCGCTATTTGCACACGTTATCTTCCGAGTACAAAAATATTTTTGTGGACTACTATATTGGCGAATTGTCACTCAGAAGTCTTGCCAAAAAGTATTCTCTCCCCGAAACCACAATCAAATGGCGACTGAACGTAGAACGCCAAAAAATCAGAGATAGGATAGGAGAAGATAAAATGGATAAGGTCTATCAGAGAATTAATTGGAATACCGGAACTTGTAACGGTAATATGGATTCCGACGCATATCTTCATACACAGATTTCCCGTGCTATTTGCCTCGCAGCTTATGAAAAGTCTTTGACAGTAGAGGAGATCAGTATCAGTACGGGTATTCCTACAATGTATGTAGAGGATGAACTCCCCCCGCCTTGAATATGGGGATGCTATCTGTAAGGTGGGTAACAAATATGTAACCAATTTTATTATCTTTCGATTGAAAGACAGAAAGCAGACCGAAGACGTTTCAGCATTGGTAGTCAGTATGCTTGCGGACAAATTCGAAGTTATACTAAGAGAAGCGGAAAATAAAATCAGCGCGTTAGATTTTTACGGCAATGATTTCGGCATAGGAAGACTTGGATATATCGTCGTTCCGTATCTGCTCAGACATAAAATCAGCGATGTAAAAAACAACCGCTTGAAGCTTGAAAACGGTCCGTATCCGCCGAGAAAAGACGGGGGCTACGGTTGGTTTATCGTAGAAGAAACGGTCGATGAATCGGAAAACTGTGCAGAGTATAATTCCGGATGCAATGTTGCAGGAGACGACAGCAGCAGCGAGTACAAAGTTCCGTCGCATATCTATTATTATTGGATCAGTAAGTATTTTGATTACAACATAGTAAAACAGCATGGCGGCGTCCTCCCGTGGGCCGCCATGCCTTTAACTGCTGGGAATGACAGAAAGAAAGCAGCGGCCTTGATTTCTCAAAACCGCCACCAGTGAATATAAATTAAGCGTGAAAATGGGTCTGCCCAGCAGCGGTTTTTTTCTTTTCTGCCGCTGGGCAGATGTTTTTTCTTTAGATACATGATAAGAGGAATTTTTGAAGATTCCATAAAGATTTGAAAAATGGGCGGACATAAAAGACGTCCATTACACTATCGGAAAATCAGCAAGGAAGTTTCATAGTAACCTTTGCGCCGCCGGTTTCTTTTGAATTTTCTAAAATAAGCTGACCATTATGTTGTTCCATAATCGACTTTGTAATATATAGACCCATACCAAAGTGTAACTTTGAATTGCGGCTTTGATCGCCCATATAGAACCGTTCCTGTGCGTGGCATAATGCCTCTTTAGAAAACCCCTTTCCCTCGTCTGTGACTGAAATTTCCACGAAACCGTTGTTACTCTGAACATCCACATAAAGCGTTCCGCCTTGCGGGGAGTAGTCCAGCCCATTACTGATAACATTCATAATAGCACGTTCTATCAGCACCCTATCAAATTTCAGCATTTGAGGGAGTGAAACAGTATTCATTTGCAGCCGGATTTCTTTTGTCCGGCATAGTGATTCCATATAACCGAACAAGTGCTGCATGAACGCTGGCAAGTCTATACTTTCAATATGGAGCTGATAACCAACCGCCGCCCGTGATATATCAATCAGGGTTTGAATATATGACTGCATCTGGCCGGAGCTTTCCACGACGTAACCAGCGTATAATCGTTGCTCATCATCAAGATTTGTTTCTGTGAGTAAATCAGCATTTCCTTGAATAACCGTCAGAGGCGTTTTCAAATCATGGGCAAGCGCGGCGATTTGCTCTTTCTGTGTCTGTTCGGTTTTCCATTGCCGTTCTAACGAAATTTTCAGATTATCTTTCATATCTGAAAAAGATGCAAGGACATCTTCAAACTCTTTGATTTTGGCGTGTCCTACTTCAAAATCAAGGTTTTGCTTTGAAACCTCCGCAGTTGCTTCAAAAAGCGGGGTCAGTTGTGTACGCAGGTTCTTAGCAAATCTGGCGGTCAGTATGATAATGACCAGCAGCGAATTTACAGCCATCAGGATAAACGCAAGCGTGTCAGGAGATGGAAAATATTCCGGTAGCCATGACACTGTAAATTGAGAACCAATATAATACCTTAAAACGCAAAATTCGTTTTCCCGGACAACAAGTGCAAACTGCCTCCCCGTAGCATATTCAATATATTCTCCCTTTGCGTACAGCAGGGCAATTTCTTTTTCATCATCGTCCATATTGCTGTAAAGCTCATTAAAGTTCTTGTCCAGAATTAAGTAGCCGCATCCCTGTGGAATCACAACCTTTGTAATATCCGGGGCAATCGTCAGCGTTGGAATGATCTCTTTTACCTGCAATTCACTTAGATTTGCTCTTGTAGCTAATCCAGCATTTACAGCAAGTCCCTCCAAACCAGAAGGGACAATAATTGCCGCTACCAGCATGACAATGAGGGAGATAGCAAACTGGCGAAACAATATTTTCAATGTAGGTTTCTTTTTCACTCCCATTTATATCCTATCCCCCATACGGTGCTGATTGGACTTATTTTGAAATGCTCCAATTTCGCACGAATATTTTTTATATGCGTTGAGATCGTAGAGTTATCGCCTATTCCATCAAACCCGAAAACGGCTTCATAGATTTGTTCTTTTGTAAAAACCTGTCCCCGGTTTTTCGCAAGGTATTCACAGATTGAATACTCGCTTTTGGTAAGGGGAACCGGCTGTTCTGAAACATACAGTACCTTTGCGGAAAGGTCAAATCTTATATCAGGCTCAAATGAAAGTGTGCTGTGATGCTCCCTTTTTTCTCTACGTAAATGTGCCGCGACACGGGCGCGAAGCTCCTGAATACGAAAAGGTTTCGTAATATAATCATCCGCACCGATGCCCAATCCAAACAATATATCTTCCTCTAATGTCTTTGCGGTCAGAAAGAGAATCGGGCAGTCTACCATATTCCTGATCTGTTTGCAAAACTCAAACCCGTCTGTGCCAGGCATCATCACATCCAAAAGAATGAGGTCATAGAAATGCAGCTTTTTGATGTCTACATCATCCGCATTTTGACAGACTGTTATCAAATATCCATCTTTCCCCAAACTGTTCTTAATCAATTCCAAGATAGAAACTTCATCGTCAACTACAAGTAAGTGGGTCAAAAAATCACCTCCCACCCCATTATACCACATTGTCGAGGTTACTCATCATTATTTTTAATGTCAGCTTTCCGATATTCATTGTTGATATTTACAGCTACGGCATTGCTTATATCCACATCCACAATACTGTAAACGTAGCCGAAACTGAAATCTTCCCCCGCCACATTTTTGAAGCGTTTCGATACCTGCCCGATTTCTTCTTGCAGTTCTGACATTTCAAGACATTCATCCGTTATGGTATATGTCAGGCCGTTATATGAAATTTCATCATAGTTTGCGGCGTTCAGCTCATAATACGGCAGAGATTCATTTAACGCCTTATTTTTATCGGCGGTATCGCGGAGCGCACCGCAGGCCGATAAGCATATAAGACTTACAAGCACAATTACCACGGCAAGCAGGCACTTTTTATTCACTGTTTTTACCTCCCTCCCAACCATGAAACCAAATCAAACTGGCAATCAGCAGACAAACAGTGCAGCATACAGAAATAATCATACCGCTG
>ERZ894183.1666-NODE-1666-length-11337-cov-12.799504_pt1 | contig 11337 bp, 8 predicted proteins | sample MGYA00380279_ERZ894183 | MGnify/ENA primary metagenome ERZ894183 (study PRJEB32331, sample SAMN06328422) | human gut metagenome | biome: human gut microbiome; feature: stool | host: Homo sapiens | collected 2013-06-26 ... | reverse complement strand
CCGGCTTGACCGCGCCAGGCTTCACAAGGACGACAAGATACTGGTTTCCTGGAACAGTTGGATGATTTGTGCATGCGCGATGGCAGGAGCAGTGCTGGGGGAAGAGCAGTATGTGGATATGGCTGTCAGGGCGGATGCATTTATAAAAAGCCATCTTGTAAAGAACGGCCGTCTGATGGTGCGCTACCGTGACGGAGATGCGGCGGGAGAGGGAAAACTGGATGATTATGCCTGTTATAGTCTTGCGCTGCTGGAGCTGTACCGGGTGACGTTCCGGGTTGATTACCTGAAAAGGGCAGCTGCCTGGGCGGAGATAATGACGGAACAGTTCTTTGACCGGGAACGCGGGGGATTTTATCTGTATGCCAAGGACGGGGAACAGCTTATTGTGAGGACAAAGGAAACCTATGACGGTGCCATGCCGTCTGGGAATTCCGTGGCAGCTCAGGTACTGTACCGGCTGACCCAGATTACCGGTGATGTCACATGGCAGAAGGTGCTGGAGAAACAGCTCTGTTACTTGGCAGGCGCTATGGACGGATATCCTTCCGGGCACAGCTATGGGCTTCTGACCATGATGGATGTGCTGTATCCCGCTAAGGAGCTGGTATGTACGCTATCGTCTGGCTCTGACACGGAAAGGCGCAGGAAGATGGCTGCTCAGCTTGCGAATCTGGCCGTAACCGCAGAAGGTCTGACTGTGGTGGTAAAAACAGAGGAAAATGCACGGGAAATGGAGCGTCTTATACCCTATACAAAAGATTATCCGGTGCCTGATACCGGTGAATTATTTTACCTCTGTGTGGGGCATGAATGTATGCAGCCGGTTCCGCAGCTTGAACAGCTGATTGAGAAACTTTAAGAGAGGACATGAGCCTTTAGAAAAGAGCCTTAAGAAAAGAGCCCTAAGAAAATGTCCGGGAATATTGATATACATGTCATTGCTGGGGAAAAAATGCCAGGATATCTGGAATAAGCCGGGAGGTCTGATGGATCCTTCCGGCTTGTTTTTTCAGGGGTTAGCATCAGCCCTTTGCATCAGCTGCGGAACCTGGTAGATATGAGCGGGAGAATATGGTAAACTTGATGCAGTGACAGGAAACGTTATATGAGCTGTATATGGAGAAAGACGGAGGTATTATGATCAAAAAAGAGACAGTAACAAAGACGGATTTATTGAAGGTATTGGATCTGATGGAGGCATCCGGCATACAGTACTGGCTGGACGGTGGCTGGGGTGTGGACGTGCTGGTGGGGAAACAGACCAGGGAGCACAGGGATGTGGATATCAACTTTGATGCCCGGTGCACTGACGTACTGCTTGACACCTTGGTTTCCATAGGCTATGAAATCGTGACGGACTGGCGCCCGGTGCGGATTGAACTTTACCACCCGGAGCTGAGTTATGTGGACATCCATCCATTTGTAATCAATGATGATGGAACTGCAAAGCAGGCGGACCTGGAAGGCGGCTGGTATGAATTTGAGGCGGATTATTTCGGAAGCGCGGTTTTTGAGGGCAGGACCATACCGTGTATCTCGGCAAAGGGGCAGAAAGTATTCCATACAGGGTATGAACTCAGGGAAGTGGATAAGCATGACATCCGGAATATCGACCATTTGCTTGCTGTTCAAGCCAGCGGCAGGGATGAGACAGGGGGAGAGGTATGCCAGGCAAAAAAATAGGGGGAAAGCTGTCGGCATATTTGAGAAGAAAGCAGGAATCCAGGCCGCCCAATCCGCCCAATCCGTCTAATACATATGAACCATTGTCGGACGCCCATGCCGCGTACCTAAAGGATTTAGTTAAGCGGGCAGGAAAAAAGGATGGAACGCGTGAAATTTTCGGTTCGTCCAAACATGGATACAAACTGAATCCCACCGTGACACAGGAGGAGGTCAGGAGGTTTGAGGCGCACTGGCACCTGACTCTTCCGGATGAATATGTATTTTTTCTCACCAAGGTGGGAAATGGCGGCGCAGGACCGTATTATGGCCTTTACTCCCTGGAAAATCTGGACCGGTATAACGAATATCTGGGGTTCTATGATGACAGGGGTAAGGAAGCCCTGCCCTCATTCATTGACCGGAATATGAGTCCTGTTAACTGGGCGCGGGCCATGGAAGAGATGGAGGATATAAATGATGATAATGAATATGATGTCCGGATGAAGCAGGTTTGCTCCGGCCTGCTGGTCATAGGCACCCAGGGGTGCACCTACGATAATCTGCTGATGTGGAAGGGGAGCGAGAGAGGAAAAATTGTATATATAGACTGGAATATGGAGCCGGAATACGGTCCCTTTTTAACGGGTCTCACATTTTTGGAGTGGTTTGAGCAGTATTTCCTGGAAATTCTGGCCGGGCATAGCCTTACATCCTATGGTTATATCAGCCTTAAATCCCAGCAGGAACTCAGGAAGGAGTATGGGGGAGCTGTTCTGACAGAGGACAAGCTTAGGATTCTGGCCGGATTCCATAAGTTTACAGAGGCGGAGCCTGAAACAATTGAGCTTCTGTTACAGCGGGACAGACCCGAGACAGATGGGGCAAAGGGAGAGCTGCTTTTTAAACTGGCGCCAATGAAAGGGCTGAAGATATTTGAAGAAACTATCGTTGGAAACCATCCCCAGGGAGCCGTGGCCTGCGCCAGGAGAATGCCGGACCAGTATAAGGACCGGTTTTACGGGAAAATGCTGGGTCTGCTGTACCGCCCTGATATAAAGGACAAGGCCCGTATCTTATTTTTTCTGGGAGACTGCAGCAACAGGAAGGCTGCGGATTTGAAGGGATTTGCAGAAAATATGGAAAACAGCAGCGAGGACAGGCGTACAGCTGTTTATGTGATGGGAAAATGCCCGGATAAACTGGATTTTGCGGAATTTTTTGCAAAACTGATGCAGGGGGAGGATTACTGGCTGGCCCACGCCGCACTGCAGGCAATGTCCCGGACTCCCTGTGCGGAGCTGACAGACACATATGAGTGGATGTGGAAGCGATATGAGGGGGACCGCATGATGCGCTCCAATCTGCAGATTGCATTTGAGGCAAATGGGATTGAGAAGAAGTAGAACCATTGATGCAGAACCGAATCAAGGATGACCGGAAGAGATATATCCTGCCGGGCGGTCCTGCGGTGAAAAACACTTTCCCGCAGAGCATGGGAGATATGTCGGAATACGGCAGCATATAGGAAAACCGGGCCGGTAAAAAGCTGTAAATAGGGCAGTTTATTTACACCAAACCATACAATGGGTGTATAATAGATGATATACGACTTGGCGGGACATCTGGGAGGGCTTTGATTGGGATAGACAAATGAAATGCTGCGGGGCGGGGTATGGGTATGAACGGGATTCGTCTTATAAGGGAATGGTTTCTGGAAGGATATAATAAAGAGTACTTTGATACATACAGATCAGAGATCGAGCGGTATAATACTGGAATATTGACCTTTTTTAATGCGCTGGTGCTGTCGCTTCTGGTATTTGTGTTTGTTTCGGGTTTCTTTACCGGATATGTGGCTCCCATGCAGCCGGTTTATGTTGGGACGGCTGCATTTACTCTGCTGGAGATGGCAGCAGACCGGTGGATGCTGTTTAAGAGCAGCAGGGGCATAGAGGCTGCCGCCTTCCTTTGTATGATGAAAATTTATATTTTCTGTATTATTTCCGGGGTATCCTATAGTCTGGATATGCCGGCCATCAGTTTTTACTCGTTTATGATTGTGATGTCCATTCTTTTCATAGCAAGGCCATGGAAGCTGGATTTGTTTAATTTTCTAGCCGGTATAATATTCTGTATATGCAGCTTTAAGGCCAAGCCTGTCTCACTGGCCCTGGCGGATATTTACAATTGCTGGGTATTTTACGGAGTTGCATCTGCTGTCTCGTTCTGGATTGTAAAGCTGAGGGTCGGTTTCATCAGGAATGAAAATCTTCTCATCGTCCAGAGGGATACGGATATACTGACCACCCTCCCTAACAGGAGAAGATTTGACATATACGCAAAGGCGGCTTTTGAGATCCGCAGAGAGGGGCCGTTCAGCTTCCTGATGATGGATATTGACCACTTCAAGGCTTACAATGATACAAAGGGACATATTGCAGGAGATTATTGTCTGGAGCGTATCGGGAAGGCGCTGGGAAAGCTGGGAAGGGAACGCGGAATATTCTTTGCCCGCTATGGAGGAGAGGAGTTTGTGGCTGTGGATACGGAGCGCAGCAGCCAGGAATTAGAGAACATAGCAGGGGAAATCGTGAGGACCATATATGAATTAGGACTTCCCCATGAGAGCTCATCCTTTAAGCGTATTACAATCAGCGTCGGTTACGCCTGCCAGTCGGATGTGAGAGCAGAAGATTATATCCGGCTTCTGGATTGTGCCGACAAGGCGCTGTATTGTGCCAAACAGCATGGCAGGAATAAGATTGCCGGTTACGGGGGAGTGAATCGGAATCAATAGACAGGTGTAAGGAAGATATGAAGAAGGCAGGAGGTGTGAAAAATATCCTGTCTTTCTGTTATTATATTACTGCAAAAGCGTTCGCCGGTGTGTATCTGAATGATGATGAACTTTCATGCAACACTGTTGCATTTATCCCCCTCTCTTTGTTGCACATATGTTACACAATTATCAAAGTTATTTTTTAACCTCTATTCCTTTTTGTCGGAAACCTTTGTATTTAAAATGGATTTCCCTGTTATTTGTTTATTTCTTCATGCGGCTGGTTTTGGCATCATATTTGCTGATATAGTTAATAGCAGCAGATTGGTCGAGTGAGCATGGAAAATAAAATACAAAACAGAAAGGAATTGCATGGTATGGATTACACAACTTTACTGAAGAACAGCAGCGGGAAAAAATCGAGAGTAGGAATCATTGGTGCGACTCGCGGTTATGGCTATACATTGTTAGCACAGATTCCAAAGGTTGATTCAATGGAATTGAGGCTTATTTCTTCAAGGCATACAGCTGAATGTATAGAGGTGCTTACCGGATTAGGGTATGATGAAGACAGCATTACCGTATGTGAGAATCAGGAGCAGGTCCGGGACGCGGCCAAGAACGCAGTCATTATTGTAAATGATTACCGGTTGGTTTTGGAAAGTGATATAACAGCATTGGTCGAGTGCACCGGCAATACGGCGGTAAGCTCAGAGGTTGCAGAAAATGCTCTGAAGAGGGGGATCAATGTATATATGGTTTCCAAAGAAACAGACAGTGTCTGCGGACCGGTATTAAACCATATTGCAGACCAATATGGTACAGTCTACTCCCTTGTAAACGGGGATCAGCCTAGAAATCTTCTGGATCTTTATTCCTGGGGAAAGATTTTGGGGCTGGAAATCGTAGCCGCCGGAAAGGCCAGCGAATATGACTTTGTCTGGAATCCGGATACCTGCGAGTTCATCTATATGGAAGGAGAGGAAAAGCCCCGTGAGAATATGCCCGGGCTCAGGGAGTTTTGGCATTATGAAGGACGGGAGACACTTGAAGGGCGCCGTAAGGTTTTAGAGAGATACATGGCTGTCATTTCGGCAGATCTTTGTGAAATGAATCTTGTTTCCAATGTCACAGGACTGATTCCGGCGGATGCACGTCTGAATTATCCGGTTGCAAAAATCAGCGAGCTGGCAGATATCTTTATTCCTGAGGAAGATGGGGGGATTTTGAAAAAAACAGGGGTGGTGGATGTGTTCTGCAACTTGCGGGCTCCGGATGAAGCAAGCTTTGCAGGCGGTGTGTTTATCATCATAAGGTGCGAAAATGAAACCGTGTGGAAACTGCTCACAAGCAAAGGACATGTGGTAAGCCGTAATGGGAAATATGCCTGTGTTTATCTGCCATATCATTACATGGGTCTTGAAACTCCCCTGTCCATTCTACTGGGAGATATACTGGGAATAGGGACTCATGGCGAGTGCCGCCAGGTTTCCGTCATGACAGGGGTTGCCCGGAGAGATTTGCCAAAGGGAACCATCCTGAAGGTACAGGGACACCATCATTCTATTGAGGGACTGGTCCCTGAGTTATGGGAATTGAAAGAGGCAGGGAATGTTGCGCCATTCTATCTGCTGAATGGTATGGAGCTTCTTGAGGATGTAAAAGCAGGCAGTCCCATAACAAAGGATGTGGTGGATTTATCGGGGAGTCTGCCATATGAATTATATAACAGAGGGATAAGGCTTTAGGGAGGTAAACTATGCCAATATTCGGATGTGTAGCCGATGATTTTACAGGCGCCAGCGACGCAGCTTCATTTTTGGTAAAGGGAGGCATGTCGGTCCAGCTCTTTAACGGAATTCCGGCAAAAGGAAGCAGGGTTGGGGAGGGAGTACAGGCCATTGTGATAGCGCTTAAATCCAGGACCCAGGATACCGAGGAGGCAGTGGCGGATACCCTGCGGTCTCTGGGGTGGTTAAAGGAGCAGGGGGTTGAGAGGTTTTATCTGAAATACTGTTCCACCTTTGACTCCACTCCGAAGGGGAATATTGGCCCTGCTGCAGACGCGGCCATGGAATTTCTCGGCGTGTCCTATACGGTCCTGTGCCCGGCGCTTCCTGTCAACGAACGGGTGGTAATGAAGGGGGAATTGTATGTGGGCGGTGTGCCTCTGCATGAGAGCCCCATGAAGAACCATCCCCTGACCCCCATGTGGGACGCCAGAATCGCGAATCTGATGAAGCCCCAGAGCAAGTATTCCTGCGTGGAGCTATGGAAGGAGCAGATGGACAGACCGGCAGATGAGATCCGTGCCATGCTGGCGGACCGGGCTGGTGGACAGGAGCCTTTCTATGTGATACCGGATTACCAGGATATGGAGGATGGGGAGCGGATTGTGGAGCTGTTCGGGGATTTGGCCCTGCTGACAGGAGGGAGCGGGATTCTGGAGCCGCTGGCAAAGCATTTGAGCAGCAGTCAGGATATACTGCCGGAGCTTGATATCCGGGCAGAAGGAGCCGCAGTCCTGATTGCGGGAAGCTGTTCCAGGGCTACCCTGGGCCAGATTGACTATTTCCAAACCCACGGAGGACTCAGCTATAAGATGGATCCTATGGCCATGCTTGAAGGCAGGGAGTCCCTGGAGGACGCATGGAGGTTTGTGAGAGAGAACTGGGGAACACCAGTGCTTATTTACAGCTCCGATACAGCCCATAACGTGAAAGAAGTGCAGCAATACGGACAGGAGCGTGTGGCTGAGATGCTGGAACAGGCAGCCGCAGAGCTGGCTGAACGGGCAGTAGCCCATGGAATCAGGAGGGTGGTGGTGGCAGGAGGGGAAACCTCCGGCGCGGTAACAAAACGGCTGGGATTCTCTTCCTACAAGATTGGCGCCAGCGTTGCGCCCGGAGTGCCGGTAATGGTTCCCATGGAGAATGAGGCACTTCGCCTGGTATTAAAGTCCGGGAATTTTGGACAGGAAGATTTTTTTGTGAGAGTATTGGAGATGACGCAGACGGAGGATGGAAAATGATGGATAGGGAGTTAGCGCAGAAATTAGAGGATGCGGTCTGGATTGGAAGGAGCCTGTTTGAGCGCGGCAAGACATCTGGTTCATCGGCCAATATGAGCTTTTTCCATAATGGAACTATGTACATCAGCCAGAGCGGAAGCTGTTTTGGCACCCTGAAGGCGGATGAATTTGCAGTCATGGATATGAACGGCGCATGTCTGAGCGGCAACAAGCCCAGCAAGGAATGGCCCCTGCACCTGAAGGTATACCAGAAGAAACCGGGAACAGGCGCGGTCATCCATACCCATGGCACCTATGGGGTACTGTGGAGTTTTGTGCCTGCTGAGGACGAAACAGACGTAATTCCGGATCATACCCCGTATCTGAAGATGAAGCTGGGTAAGGTGGGCCTGGTTCCCTATGAGAAACCGGGCTCCCAGGCCCTGTTTGACGCCTTTGAACAGCGTGTAATGGACAGCGACGGCTATCTGCTGAAACAGCATGGGGCAGTGGTACCGGGAAAAAGTCTGATGGATGCCTTCTTCTGTCTGGAAGAGCTGGAGGAAAGTGCCAGGATTGCCTGGATGCTGAGACAGGCTGGACTGAGGTAGAAGCGGATATTGACCGCACCCGGATTGTTCCTGTGAGGTGCTGGATGTTTTGCAGTGCAGATAAGTTATCACCACGGGTCCTGGAAAACCAGGGCCCTTTTTGGCGGCCGGATGTGATTAGGAGGCGCCCGGGGCCTTGTCTTTATATCGTGGTACCCCGCCATGTCTGTTTAATCTGCGGGGCTGCCATTTTTGGGATGGCAAGTCATCTAAATACGTGATAAAATAAATAACAGCAGACCATACAGCAGAAATGGGACAAAAGAAGGAGCTCTGATATGAAAAAAGCATTGCAAGCAGGAAAAAAGATAGCAGGAATGGCGTGTATCCTGGTCTTTGGGTGCTTGTTGTCTGTGCTGTCATGCAGCCATGCGCAGGCAGGTGCGGGGGACCAGGATAAGGCGCAGGGACCAGGCAGGATATTGCGGGTGGCCTATCCTGAGCTGGAGGGGATGTCGGAGACAGATGAGAATGGGACCAGACACGGTATTGTGGTGGACTATCTCAATGAGATAGCAAAATATACGGGCTGGCAGTATGAGTATATTGATACGGCTGCAGAGGACATGATTCCGGAATTTCTGGACGGGCAGTATGATCTGATGGGCGGAACCTATTACCAGCCGGAATTTGAACAGTATTTTGCCTATCCGGATTACAATACAGGTTACAATAAATCCGTGCTGCTGGCCCGCCGTGATGATAAAAGCATTAATACGTATGACTGGAAAAGTATGAGAGGAAAGACAATTGGCGTATATGAACGGGCTGCAGAAAACATACGCAGGCTCCAGGCATTTCTGGACCTCAATGGGATTGACTGTTCCATCAGGTACTTTACCAAAGACCAGATGGTGGATGGGAACCTTTATCAGTGTCTGGAAGACAGAGAAGTGGATATGCTTTTGGGGAATAACACAGATGCCATGGAGAGATTCCGGGTAGTTGCGGAATTTGATTCCCAGCCATATTATATTGTGACCACTCCGGATAATCAGGAGATCCTGGACGGCATGAACATGGCTCTGGGCAAGATTGTGGACTCTAATCCGAATTTTGCAGAGGAACGGTATAATGCAAATTTTCCGGACAGCGGGATTGAGAGCATCTATCTGAATGATGAGGAGAAGGCCTATATCCGTGAAAAACAAAAGGTATCAGTTGCGGTTGTAAAGGAATGGCATCCGCTGTTCAGCCAGGAGGAAGATACAGACATGCACAACGGCCTGATACCGGATGTACTGGAGAAGGTCACTGAATTTTCAGGGCTGGAATTCACCTACGAGTATACGGACACCTATCGGGAAGCGCTGAATCTGGTCATTCAGGGCAAGGCAGATATATTAGGAGCTTTTCTGGGATCCGAGGAGGATGGGGCAGACATGGGGCTGGCTCCTTCAAAGGCATATGCATCCATGAGCGACATTATCGTCAGGAATAAGGGGGTCAGCTATCCCTCGGATGGTCTGGTGGGAGCGGTCATTGAAGGACGGCGCATGCCAAAGGGGATAAAGGCGGACGAGGTCAGATACTTTCCTGATGTCAGGGCGGCATTGCGGGCGGTGAACAATGGGGATGTGGACTTTTTTTACGGAATCTCCACCAAAATCGAGCACGATATGCAGGCCCACCACTATCCCAATGTGGTTCCCAATACCCTGGTTAATGACAGAAATGATATCTGTTTTGCTGTTGCCAGACCGGTTGACGGTGAACTGTTTCCTATACTGAATAAGTCGGTCAACAGCCTGAGCAGTGAGCAGAAGACGGCTCTGACTAACCAGAATATGATAACCATAGGGTCCCGATCTGCTTCTGTGGTGGAACTGATGTATGCCAATCCGGTGATGTTTGTAACGGTGACGGCATGTATTTTCCTGGCAGTGATGATTCTGGTAATGGCAGCTGCCCGATCCAGGATCCGGGCAGCCAGGATGCAGAGCAGCCTGGAGCGGGCTGAGGCAGCTAACCGCGCCAAGGGTGAATTCCTGTCCAGGATGAGCCATGAGATACGTACGCCCATGAATGCCATTGTGGGACTCAGCGATTTAACATCCATGATGGAGGATGTACCGGAACAGGTAAGGGAAAACCTGGGGAAAATCCGGTCCTCATCCCAGTATCTGCTGCGGCTAATCAGCGATATTCTGGATATGAGCCGCATTGAGAGCGGGAAAATGACGGTGTCAAGTGAGGCATTTTCCATGAACCGGGCTGTGGAAGAACTTGAGGACATGCTGACTGTAGTTTTCTGTATAGAATACAAAAAGGGCAACCTCAGACCCCTTACAAGTCCTTAAATCCCCTTACGTGGTGAGAAAAGCCGTGAAATGGGGCTTTTTTAGACTTAGAGAAGTAGAAAATGGCTTAATTTCTGAATGGGATTTTAATGGCAACCTGAAAACTTCAGAGGGCTATAATTAGCTGTTTGAGGGAATTTTTGAAATGAGAAAAAAACCTTTTAAAAACCTTTTAAAACCGTTTAAAAGTCATACATAATAGGTAGAATAAAGTGCTTGAAAGCATTGATTTTACGTTGTTTTTTAGATTTAAACGTTTTAGAAAAAGACCTTTAAAAAAGCTATTTAGAATATCAAAAAGAAAAAAATCTAATGGCAACCTAAATGGCAACTAAAATTATAACGGTTTGAAATGGAAAGGGATTGGTAAAATGCCGATTCCTTTCCATTTTGTCAGGGGGCAATCTGGCAAAATGAAAAATGTAAATAAAATATATCACTTTTGTTGGCTAAAGTCAATTTGCAAAAGATTTTTTGTACGGCTCTTTATCCGATTTTTGTTGTCGAATGCTCCGAGTGTTCTATTCGATCTAATTCATTATAAATAACCGTATGAACGAGGTGTCGCCCTCTACTATCAAGCTTTCTGAAATTTTCTAAAAATTCGGTTTCATCTGATGATAAATCATTGCCAAACATTATAGAAGTATCAAGATTCCCTCTAATTAAAGAATCAATAGTTATACCAAGGTAATCTGAAAGTATAATCAAATTTTCAAGAGTAGGTTTTCTCTTCCCACTTCTCCAATAGCTAATCAAGCTGTCAGAAATTCCAGTTTCTTTGCTCATTTTGTAATTTGTAATGCCGTGTGTATTCATATATAAATCAAGAGCATGATGAAAATCCATTGTATCACCTTTCATTTAGCTCTAAAAAGTTTGGTAAAAGTATTGACTGCCAAACAAAATAGAGGTATACTATTTGTAATAACGTTACATTGAATTATAACACGTTAGAATATAACCGTA
>ERZ894183.1648-NODE-1648-length-11442-cov-7.285062_pt1 | contig 11442 bp, 10 predicted proteins | sample MGYA00380279_ERZ894183 | MGnify/ENA primary metagenome ERZ894183 (study PRJEB32331, sample SAMN06328422) | human gut metagenome | biome: human gut microbiome; feature: stool | host: Homo sapiens | collected 2013-06-26 ... | reverse complement strand
TACCAGAGCCTTCCCTACGAGAAACAGCTTGAGCTAAAGGCCAATTATGTTTTAAGCCTGCTGGGTAAAGCCGGAATCGACGGCTTCGAGTTTGGAGGGATTATCCCCAGCCCGGAAGTGTTTGAGTACCGTAATAAAATGGAATACTCCTTTGGCGACGACGTGAAGGACGGCCCCTTGCTTTTGGGCATGCACGAGCGCGGCAGTTTTTACAACATTGTCAAAACCGACTGCTGCCGCCTGACAGACGAAGACTTCAACATTATCCAGCGAGCCGTCCTCGGCTATTTTCAGGAAAAAGACCAGACCTATTTCCACAAGCGGAGCCATGAGGGCTTCCTGCGCCATCTGGTTATCCGGAAAGGCAGGCAGACCGGAGAAATCCTCGTCAATCTGGTTACCACCTCCCAGTCAGAACTGGACAGCGCGGATTTTACCGAGCTACTTCTGACCCTTGAGCTGTCCGGCGAAATTAAGGGCATCCTCCATACCATCAACGATGGAGTGGCCGATGTGGTAAAAAAAGATGACCTGCATATTCTGTACGGCGAGGACTGTATTCACGACAAAATCCTCGGCCTGGAATTTGAAATCTCGACCTTCTCCTTTTTCCAGACCAATACACTGGGCGCAGAAAAGCTGTATTCTGTTGTCCGCGATTACGTCGGAGACCGCCAGGATAAGACCATCTTCGACCTGTACTGCGGCACCGGCACCATCGCCCAGGTCCTGGCCCCGGTGGCGAAAAAAGTCATCGGTATCGAGCTTATCGAGGAAGCCGTCGAAGCCGCAAAGATCAACGCCGAAGCCAACGGCCTGCACAACTGCGCGTTTATCGCCGGCGATGTTATGGAGAAAGTAGCCGAGCTGCCCGACAATCCCGATATCATCATCCTCGACCCCCCGAGGGATGGCATCCATCCCAAAGCGATCTTTAAAATTATCGGCTTCAAGCCTGATACCTTTATCTACGTGTCCTGCAAAGCCACCTCCCTGGCGAGGGACCTGCCGTTTTTTAAGGAAGCAGGGTATGGGGTGGAGAAAGTCTGCTGTGTGGATATGTTTCCGCATGTGGGACATGTGGAGACAGTGGTCAAGCTTTCCAGGTGAATCGTGTTTTAGCGCTGTAGATTAATAAAAAACAGGCCTGAGCCCCGCCATTTTGTCCACCCCAATTTAACGGGTGGACAGACGGCGGGCTCAGGCCCACAGCGCAGTAAATTCTTTTTTCTCCGAATTTATTAAGCACAGCAAACACGCCTTATCCAAATAGGAAAGGGTTTTGCCTGCTGATAACCAGCCACAGATTTCAACAACGGATAATCCATATAAATCACGCCAGCCCCAATTTTGAGTTTTTTACAAGCCTCTCGGCAGCTTCTTTCTGGCGGCGTATGACCATTACCTGCGTTTTTTAGGGATGTAATTTTTATTTAAAGCCTTTACGATTCTTTCCTGTTGTTCTATGTCCTGAAGCAGCAGCTCTATTGTCGCGGGGTTCATGGCTTCGCCATCAAACACCCAGTCTGTTTCGTTCGCAAGCTGCTTTTTCATTTTATCCATTATTTTTGCTATGTCTTTTTCATCTTCTTCGTTTAATGAATGATCCCTGCCTAACAAATAATCAATAGAAACGTTAAAATAATCGGCAACTTTAACCAAATTTTCCGTGTTGGGTGCGCTTTTGTTCCACTTATAAATGGTGCCGCGTCCAATGCCCAGCTTTTCTTCTAAAAAACCAACGCTTATCCCCTTTTCTTTGCCCAGTTTTTGAATTCTCTCTAATACATTCACAATCTCAATCTCCTTTTTGAATTAAATCTAAAAATCTGAAAAAAATCAAAAAGAATATGTTGACAATTAGAGTTAAATCGAATATAATGAAAATAAAGCTGAGGTAAATCAAATAATCTTTTTGATTAAGAGCTATTTTTAGATAATACTCTAATTATTTGTGTGTTTTAGTTAAGTCTATAATAGATTATTTTCAGCGATCTGTCAAGGGAATGTTTAGATTTGTTTCGAAAATAGTAAATTGAGAGGTAAAATATTCTGTTGATTTATAAAAAAATAAACGAGCTGTCTGTCCAAAAAGGAATTTCGGTAAAAGCGCTGGAGAAAGAGCTGAATTTTGGCAATGGTACGATTTCCCGGTGGAAAACGGCAGAGCCCGGGGCAGACAAGCTAAGAAAAGTGGCAAATTACCTGGGTGTGAGCGTGGACTACTTATTATCGAACAATCCAACAGAGTTATCACCAAAAGCTTATCTCGTCGCAAAACACTACGACCAGCTGGATGAGAAACAGAAAGAAATCGTCAATGTTGTTTTGAACGGATTTGAAGGTCATTCGGAATAAAATGAAGACGGATGTGTAGATGGAAAATAGAGAATAAAAAGGATGATATTTAAAATTTTGCTGGTTTTTTTATAAAACTCAGCATCTTTTTTATATGATGTGGGATAAATGCAGTATTTACCTCGTTTTAGTTCTCTAACTGCCGTTGTTATTGGATTCATACCAGATGTCTCCTTTAGATATTGCATTAATTGCAGCAGGATTTGGGAGGCAGAAGGGCGATTCTTTAGAGAGCGAGGCGAAAATATTGCAGAATAAGCAGAAAAACTATAAAATGATCTCTTTGTGTGTCGTGTTTGTAATGCTGTCCCTTACAGTGTTCACTGTGATTTCACCGACATCGATTATAGCGGCAAATACAAAGAACAGCGGATACGAATTTAATGTAGAGAAGAGCGAAGACGGTACAGAGGCGGACATTGTAGGACAGGCGTCAAAGGGCGCTGCCCCAGGGGAGGTAGAAGAAATTATCGGCCCGGATGGGGAAACATTTAATCCGGATAAGGTGTCCTATCATGTAACGGAAAACGGTGTGTATGATTTCAAAGTGAATTACGCATCCGAAACCGGAAAAAAGCAAGAGAAAATTTCAGTAAGCGTAGACAACCTGCTGCCGCCGCAAAACCAGATAATGGTCAGGGATCTGAAGGCAATGCAGGGCAGAGCGGCAAAACCGATTAATATTCCCATGTATATTGATGGGGAAGTAAATCCAAGGGATACGTACTCCTTTGGGGGTGGAGATATTACGGGAATCCCGGATCAGATATGGAATAATCTCCCCTATAGGTTTGACCACGCGGAAATCCGGATTACGGATGGCGCGGCAGTGGAAACCTATCCCATCAGCTATTACGATGAAATTGGCGGAATATTTTATTACGCGGTAGCGAAAGACAAAGAGCCGGCCCAGGATTTTGATGTGGCCTACGAGGCGCCAAAGGATTCCCAGGCGGTCTTTGTGTTTACCCTGAACACGAAGGAATACCCTGTAACCATTGAGAACGGTAAAGCGACCGAAGGCTTTAGTGTGGATGTGATCAGCGGTATGAAAAAAGGCAAGGATGGAAATTATTACGCTAACTCAACAGCGCCGGTAAAAGTACAGCTGACCTACCCTGTGGGGTACTACGTAAAGAATCCGCCGGAAGGCAAGGCCGCGGTTGGCATCAGCTTTAATTTTAATGATCCGGCGCTGGAACCAGAGGTGACAAGTGACCCCAAGGAGCGCACCGTCACCTACGCTTTCAACTATCCGGACCAGCCAGTGACCATGACCGTTGTGGGAGACAAGGACACCGGCAGCCTGACTTATGGTCTCTATGACGGAAGCTCCAGCTTACAGAGATATGACGATGTAGGTAAAACCACGTGGGCAGTAACGGATGCAGCAGGAGATTATACAGCAGGAGACGCCCGCTACGGGGCATATAATAACAACGTCGATGGATTTATGTTGGATATGCAGGTTCTTGACGGTACTTCAACGCCAGTCGCCATAAAAGCAGGTGCCTCGAAAGATATAGCCACTGGTACGTTTAACAGTGGCCAGGCATTAGATTTTGAATACGTGAGCGGCCGTTATAAGATAAATCAGGGGGCTTACTTTATGTGGCCTGCGCCGACGTTGAATCTCTGCTATTTTCCAAATGGCGAAGATTATTCTACCGGCACCCCGATTGTCGAAGCAATTCAACTTTGGGATCCGGGCTGGACAGTGGACCCGGATAATCCGAGCGCCTATCCACCCATGACACTAAAACCGTATACGGCAGCCAATGGCGCTAAGATCACAATAACCGTTAAGGAATCTGTAGTTACTACTAAGCCTCTAAAGGTGGGATTTAATCCAACAACTTCATATCCTAGTTATAAAGTACATGTGAAGATCGAAAATATGAAAAACAGCTTTTACCTGAAAACCCAATCATCGAGCAGTGTGCAGGGGCCGCATTACTTCCGTAACCTCGAAAATATTTCGCTTGATTCAGTAAATGGACTGTATGATTCTTACTATGTGGACTCTGATACACAGAACAACAATGGAGATGGCGGGGAGGACGGTAAAATAAGCCCAAAGAGCATTGAAGCTGGCGGTATATTTTTAGATAAGCTGGCAGTGTTTAACAAAAATATGCCGGATGGCAACAAGGTGCCGTGGGAAGCTGATACGAAGGCGTTTTTTAAATTTGAAATTGCCCCAAAATGGGGGTATACAAACCCCAGAATAGAAAGTTATGGAGCGGATCCGACGCCGATTATGACAAATGTACCAATTGAAATTCAAAATAAGAGCGACAAGCATAATGCCAGTATTCCATTGGGAAGTTATTCGTGGTTTAATCCAAATCAGAATCGAAAAGATGTCAGCTCATTCCAATACACAATGTTCATGCCGGTTGACAGTTTGACAGACCGCCATGAGCTGCGGGCCATTGATGTGAAGACAGATAAGATCACCGTGGATATAACAAATAACGGAGCAGCACCCAACAATATTGTAGAGCCAGGAAGTAATGGAACAACCTTTGACCTGCTGGAGAATGATAAAATCATATTCAACAAGGATTACCAGGCGCCGAAACAGGCCAACAAAACCTTTGTCGGGTTTACCGGAGAGATCACAGCGCCGGATAATGAATTGTTACCTTCGGACTACAAACTGGTTTTGGCGAAATCGCTTGATAACACGGTATATTTCAGACCAGGCGATGTCATCAGTCTTTCGGATTATTTCCGCCGAGACGCGGGCGTCTTACTGGATTCCTGGAATAACAACAAGACATTAAGCCCGGAAGAAGAGGATCGCTTAAATCTGCTGATGTATTCTGGAAACCTCAAGGTAAAATTCAACCTGATCTATAAGGATGGAACAAGCAGCGAGGGAGAGATGTTAACCGGCAAAGTGAACAAATACCTGCAGGATGTGAGCGCCGCCGATAATACCGCTGCACAGTATAACACAACCGCCTTTGACAGGAAAGCAGTAGAGGTTATTACGGGTTCCCATATCACCTTTACTAACTTCGCGGAAACCTATGACAATCCGGCGGATGGTTATATGTACTACCATAATGCTGCGACATCGGTCATCAAGCATGAAATCACCCAGCCGGATGAGGAACTGGCATCGGTAAAGTATGACCGGGGGCTGGAGGTCCTTTACCAAAAGGACAAAAATGTGCCGTTTGATGGTATCAGCGATACAAGGGTCTACCGGACCTATGATGGCAGCAATCAGGCAGTCATAAAATTCCCGACCGTGGACCAGTATCCGGCGGGTAAGGCCTTTGACCACTGGACTGTGGAGGAGCTTGATGACAGCGGTCAATGGAACCAGAAGCCGGGTCTGGAGCTTTCAGAAGAACAAACCCCAACAGTGTATTCGTTCTCCTCTGGCCCAGACGCCAATAATAAAAGTATCCGCTTAACCGCGGTATGGAAGGATATTGCGCCGGAATATTTTGTTTCCATTCCCATGAATATTGTCCTGACAGAAAACAACTCAAACCTGAACGACCCGGATCAGAAACATGCTGGCTCAGGCGTGACGGTTTCGTACCAGCAGGTTTATGGCAATGATAAAGCCATAAATGTGGATGTGTTAAAATCCTTTGACCTGACGTCTGTGAATGACCCCGGTAAGACAGTTGAGGTTACAGCGTGTGACAAAAATGGAAATCCTCTGCAGAACAGCACCACGGCGGACAGCCGGTATGTGAGCGTGGCTCTGCTTGGTTCGTCAACCGCTCCTGGCGCTGTCCAGACTGAAAAGCTTTGGTTTAATACGGTATCGCAGAGTGGAAATGAGATTTACAAGGGAACCTTTAACGCAGGCTCTAGTTTGGAGTCTGGGGAGACGCCGCTCTTCTATATCTCCCCAGGGTCATAAGGAGGTGCGGAAAAGTGAAAAAAATATTTTATATTTTCTTGCTAGTGTTGCTTATGGCGTGCTTTTGCAGTCCCGTTTTCGCGGAAGAGGATGTCCATCAGGGCAATATGGTAATTCATTATACGGCGGAGAAGGAAACGCCGGCGCAGGAAGTCTCAAAAGGAGATGGAAACCGGGTAACCACGCCTGCTACAGGCAATACCGGTTTGTCAAACCTGCTCACGATATTGGTAATTGCATCAGCAGGAGACACACTGATGTTGATTATATTAAAAATAAAAAGGAGGAAAGCACAATGAAGTGTACAATGAAAAAGATTGCGGGTGTTATCGCTTTAACCGCAATGCTCAGCACCGTGGCGTTACCAGTTTTCGCCGCAGAAAGCGCAACCGGAGGAATCAACGTTACGTATAAAGCGAATTCGGCAACGACGGATAAGGCTGACTGGCTGGTTTCCTATCCGAAAACAGTTACGGTATCCGACTATAATGACACCATTGCAAATGGTGTATCACTGGATTTTAAGTTGTTGAATAAAAATTCCGGTGATACTGGTGAGAATCCTTATACAGGAGCAAGGACAGTTGCCGTGACCATTGACACCTACGACAGCACGACCGGTATCCCTATGGCTCCGGGCAGCGGAGCAACCGGAAACGCGGCTCTGGGTATGGCTGTTGGCAGCACTGAATTAACCACCGTGAACAAGAAAATTGCGGATTTAAAACAAGGCGGTACTACAGGCACAGCGACGGCATTCTTAAAGACTAGCGATAAGGCAGAAGGCACGTTCAATGCTAATGTGGGCTTCACTTTCACAGACGACAGCGCAGGCATCTAATTAAACACTTAGAACACCATGGAGTCAGTCCTTTCATACGGCTGGCTCTCTTTTCAAGTTAGGGTAAGGGAGGAATGACTTATCAGGTATCAAGCGTGTTCCGGCTCTGCCGCAGGGCGTGAGTATAAGGATAAAAGCGGCGCTGTATGGCCCTATATCAGTGAGAAGGAGCTGCAGGCGCTGTTCCCCAATGGGGGCTTTAATATTTTTTCTGATCTGGATCAAGAAAATGGCCGGACAGCAGGAGACCTGCTGGAGGCCCAAGAGAGCCGGGCTTGTCTGAGTCCGTATAAAACAAGGCGCTCCTGGCTTAAAACCGTGGTCGGATATGTGCCCGTGGTAGATGAGGCTGGGGAAGAGGGCTTTGTCCGCATCATCGGCCGGGCGTGGTACAAACTGTTATTTATTGTGTTAGCGGTGCTTGTCTGTATTACAGTCTTTGTGGCAGGCATCTGGTTCGCCAGACAGGATGAAGTGCCGGGATTGGACAAGACGGCGGTTTCCTATCATATTGATGGTGTAAAAAATACCGACAGCGAGTCCATCCTGCTGCCGGGGATGGATGCGCTGAAGGCTCAAGCGGGGGATCCCCATGTGAAGGAGGCGCTTATCAATCCAGATGGGAATGAATGTTACTTTACCTACAGCATTAAGCTTGCGGATACGGGTGAGGAGCTGTACCGCTCTGGCCTGATCCCCCCGGGAAAGGCGGTTATGGAGTTTGACTTAAACCGTGCCCTGAGTGCCGGGGAGTATCCCGTTGAGGTCACTGTCAGAACGCGGGACCTAAAGGATGTGAATATTGAGTATAATGCCGGGAATATTGACACGCATTTAGAAGTAGCGGAGTAGGAAAAAGGAGAGGTCTATGGAATATGAGTATAAAAAAATAAAAGGTATGTCCAGTACGCTGAAATCCCAGGACGGCGGCATCTGGAATTATCTGCCGCATAAAGTATTCCTTGAGAAAGGGATGGAGAAGAAGCGTGTCATTTTTGGTGACGTCACAGGAAAAAGCGGCAGTGAGGCCACGGAGCGGATATGTATGCAGCAGAAGGGCAGCACAAAAACCATGCGGATGTATCCTTATAGCGGGCGTTTGTCTTTTTTTGATAAAGTTCTCGGCTACATGGCAGCCGCTTCGCCAACGGGCAAAGTGGGATTTGTGAGGATTCGAAAAAAGAACCCCCTGAAGCTGGCTCTTGTCATCGGGCTTTTGCTTGTGCTGCTGGTTGGGGGAATTACCTTCGCGTTCTGGAACAGGGGGCCGTCTCTGGATAAAAACGCCATTGCGTATCAATTACCAGGCCAGGTAAAAAATACAGACCCTAACTCGATTCTGCTGCCGGGGTATGATGTGCTGGAAATGAACGAGGCAACCCAAACTGTAGATGCGGCGCTTTTAAACCCTGATGGAAATGAGTGTTACTTTAAATATATCATTACACTCAAGGAGAATGGGGAGGAGCTTTACAGGACAGGGCTTATCAAACCCGGCACGGCTGTGGTGGGCTTTAAGTCTGTGAAGAAACTGGAAAAAGGGTCATATCCTATTGTTATCAAGATAGAGGCTGCGGATTTAAAGGATACGGAGCACTTATATAACGGAGGCGCCATTGAAGCTGATTTAGAGGTGAAATAAAGCGATGAAAAAATTATTGTGTTTGTGTTTGTTCTTGCTCGTACTCATGCTGGTGGGAGGCTGTGGTATGAAAGTGACAGCGGATCATGAATCAAAGGCAGGGGCGGGCATGAAACTGCAGATGAACGCAATTACCTTTACGGCGGATAAAGCTGAGAAGCTTAAGGAGGTAAAGCCCGCGAACCCGAATGGATACTATAACTATTATGAGGAACAGGAAGGGTATACGTACTTTGTGGTGACGGGAAAGGCTGAAAACGAGGGCTCAATGGCGCTCGATACAGATAATATCCTTGTGCGCGGCACGCGTGGTAATATAGAATATAAAGGAAAGCTTTTATTCTCAAATACGGAAGAGAGTGATCTGGTCAATAAAATGGAAAAAGATGCGGAGCAGACATTTTATTTTATTCTACTGATAAAGGATGGACAGGAGCCGCCGGATACGATAGAAGTTTTTTATAATGATGACTTTGGAAAGTCACAAAAGGCAGAGCATTATGATTATTCTGTACGCTGGCCATTGGACAGTCTGGATTTAGAATAATATTTAAAAAAGCAGGCGTTTCCCAGAGAAACGCCTGCTTTTTTTCATATCCTTTTTCATATCCCCAACAGCGCCAGCGCAGTCTCCTCATCGGTAAACAGCGCGTTCACCAGCTTTAATGAGAGCACAGCGTGGATAATATCCTTTTTATAAACGCCCTCGGCAATGCCAATGCTGGTCCGCGCGTTGGCGCTGGCTTTGAAGATATTTGCCCGGATCAGCCTTCTTGTGAAATCTGTATCAATGGGGTTTCCGTTGACATCGAGGTATTGAAGGGCAATATCGCCCATGACCTGTCTGGCCTTCAGCTCAGCGATGTCGCCGGGTTTAAAAATTCCGAACTGCGGCTGGGAAGAAATTTCAAAGGTACCCATGCCCAGAAGCAGGATATCGGCGTGCTCTCCCATGTACAGGAGCTTTTGCGTCTGGCCGTTGTTCATCAGGGCTTCATATTCCTCCTGCGAGCTGCACACAGCTGGAGCGTGGATAACTTCAGCGACGCCGTTGATGGTCTTGGCCAGGCGGATGCTGCTCAGGTTGGGGAAAAGGTCCATGGTATTGCCAAAGCTGCCGGCCAGAGGAACAACCTTTACCTTTGGAAAACACAGGGACTCGGTGGCGGAGATAAGCCTTGAGACGCTGGTGCCCCAGCCGACGCCAACGACGTCTTCTGGCCGCAGCTCTGAAATAAAATAGTTGGCGGCGGCGAGGGCCAGGTCGTCTCTGGTGGCATTCTCGCTTTTGATGACGCCGACATGCTTGATGTAATACTTGTGCATGAGCGCGCTTTCCAAGGCTGCGTTTTCGGTAAAGGGCGTCATGACTTCAATTTTTACAATACCGCTTTCCTCTGCGCGGGCCAGGAGTTTTGAAACCCATGGTCTTGAAATATTCAGCTTTTTTGCAATTTCCTGCTGTGACAGTTTTTCTTTATAGTACAGATTTGCGATGAGGATCATTTTATTAAACATGGAATCCGATGATTCGATTTTATTCATTTTTGTCTTCCTTTTCTCAGTGGCTTAGGGCTCTATCATAACAGAAGCACATTTGTTACTAAACCTAGTTTGATTATACGTTAAGCATTGTTAAAAAGTCAAGAAATATAAAGGTTTCGGTTTAAAAAACAAAAAAATATTGACACACATATGTTATTGTTGTATGATGTTGGTATCAAAAGTTACAGTCGGGAACGAATGTATCTCATGGGGGAGAATACAGTCCTGGCTGTACAAAAATTTAAGGGGGTAATACAATGAAACAGTTGGATTGCGTATTAGGGATTGATATGGGCACCGGTGGTGCGCGTGTAGGTATCTTTGATTTAAAGGGGACGCCAATCGTATTCTGTGAGGAGCCTTATCCGCTGTATACGCCAGCATCCGGGCGCGCGGAGCAGAACCCGGATGAATGGTGGGCGGCAATCTGTAAGGCGTCACGCAGGGCCATCAAGGAAAGTGGCATTGATCCATCCTGTATCAAGGGGATGAGCGTGGACACCACCTGCTGTACGGTGCTGCTGTCTGGAGATGATATGGTGCCCTTAAGGCCTGCGATTATGTGGATGGATATCCGTGCTTCAGAGCAGGCGAAGCGCATGTACGAAACCGGTCATGATGCGCTGAAATACAATGGATACGGCATGGTTTCGGCAGAGTGCCTGCCGGCAAAAGCCCTCTGGCTGAAGGAAAACGAGCCGGAGCTGTACCACAAGGCCACACGCTTCTATGAATGTACAGACTGGCTCACCTACCGTTTAACAGGCGAGTATACTGCCAGTATCAACTGTGCTTCCAGCCGTTGGTATTACAATTCGGAGGAGGGCGGCTATCCGGTTGATTTTTATAACACGATTGGACTGGAGGATCTGGTTGAAAAGCTGCCGCCGCGTGTTCTCGCAATGGGTGATCTGGTCGGCGGGCTGACTGCCGCCGCAGCTGAGGAGCTTGGCCTGGTGGCCGGCATTCCGGTGGGTGAAGGCGGTGCGGATGCCTTCGTCGGCGTCATCGGCCTCAATGCGGTTCAGCCTGGAAAGCTTACGCTCATCACAGGCTCGTCGCACCTGCACATTGCCCAGGTGAAGGAAGCCATCCACAGCAAGGGTGTCTGGGGCTCCTATCCGGATGCCATCGTCAAGGGGCTGCAGATGGTCGAAGGGGGAC
>ERZ894183.1644-NODE-1644-length-11460-cov-4.475844_pt1 | contig 11460 bp, 11 predicted proteins | sample MGYA00380279_ERZ894183 | MGnify/ENA primary metagenome ERZ894183 (study PRJEB32331, sample SAMN06328422) | human gut metagenome | biome: human gut microbiome; feature: stool | host: Homo sapiens | collected 2013-06-26 ... | reverse complement strand
GCCATAAAGTCTGGCAGTTTTTGTCATGATGCCTCACCTACATTCTCAATAAACTCACTGATCAGTTTCCTGTGGTCATCCTCGCTGATCTCGCGCTCGATCACCTTGCCCGCGATCTCCATGGCAATGCCGCCGATCTCATTTTTCATATCGTTCACTGCCTTTTTGCGTTCCTGCCTGATGTCTGCCTCTGCCTTTGCCTTGATACCGGCTGCCTGTGTATTGGCTTCCGCAAGGATGGCCTCAGACTTTGCGGCAGCGGTCTGCTGCGCGGTCTTTAAGATCTGGCTGGCCTCAGATTTGGCGGATGCCAGGCTCTTTTCGTAGTCTGCCTTCATGGTCTCGGCTTCCTCCTTTGCCTTTCTGGCATCGGTAAGGACCGCCTCGGCCATGGCCCTTCTCTTTTCAAGAATATTGTTGATGGGCTTGAACAGAAAACGCTTGATCAGGTAAATCTGGATAAACAGGTTGCAGATCTGCGCAATAAATGTCCACGGTATAATGGTTACTAATTCCTGATGCATATCTCAAACCTCCTGTTCCTGAGACTCTCCTTCCTCCTGTCAGTCATCAGGAAAGGAAGTTCATGAACATACCCGGAGCTACGAAGATCAGCAGCAGGCCGGTTACGAAGCCGTAGATACCGGTGGTCTCCGCGATGGCGCAGCCAAGGAGCATGGTGCTTGTTACGTCAGCCTTGCACTCCGGCTGGCGGCCGATGGCCTCAAGAGCCTTTGCGGCAGCGTTACCTTCACCGATACCAGGACCGATACCTGCGATCAGGGCACAGCCTGCACCAATAGCGCAGCCTGCTAAAGCAATACCACGAGCGAGCATCTGAAAATCTGTCATAATAAATTTCCTCCTAAATTAAAATCTTTTTTATCAATACGTCTTAGAGCGTGTTTGAATCTAGCCTTCAGCCGCATTTGCAATATACATAATGGTCAGCATACTGAAAATGAATGCCTGCATAAAGCCAGAGAACCAGTCAAAATAAACGGATGCAATGGCGGGAATACCTACGCTTAGGATCGGGATGCTTCCAAGCACATCTCCAAGAGCTCCCGGAAGCCAGCCAAGAAGGGCTGAGGAAGCCAGGGCCAGAGCCGCGTAGATCAGTCCGTTGATCACCACGCCGGAAAGTATGTTGCCGAAGTGACGGCAGGCCATACTGATAGGTGTAGCCAGCTCGGACAGGACGTTAAAGGGGGTCATCACCGGAATCGGTGTGGTAAAGCCCTTTAAGTAGCCAAGGATGCCGCCGGCCTTGATCTTATTGGCAGTGATCATGATAAATACCACTACCGCCCAGGCGGCCTCTGTGGAAAGGTCTGCCGTAGGACTTCTAAGGCCGGTAAGGCTGATCAGGTTGGACACCACGCTGGTAGTAAAAAGCGCAGCCACAAAGGGAATCAGCTTGTCGAACTTCGTCCCGCCGGTGTTATTGCGGACCAGGTTTGTGGCCTGCTCTACCAGAAGCTCTGCCACTGCCTGGCGCCTGGATATGTTCTCCACCTTCAGATCCCTTGTGAGCCAGATGCACAGTCCTGTGATCAGGGCCATGACGATCCAGCTGACCACCAGCGTTTCTGTAATCATGAAATCGCCCAGGATCGGGATCCCCGTAGGTATCTTAAAATAAATACCGGCGCCTGAAATGTCGAAATTCATCGTCTCACTTTCATCTCCTTTCTGTGTTATTTTTGTGAGGCCATACTGAAAATATTCATCACCTTGATGTAGATGCTTGGGATGAATAAGGGAACGACCCCGGCTGCACCGTTAAAGCACGGAAGGACCAGGGCGGCCACGATCCATACAAGCTGGAGCGCGACACGGTTCCGGTAGCTTGCCTTCATATAGTCAAAGGCCAGCTTGTCATCCGTCACCGAGGTAACCCTCTGTACTGTAATGCCCATAAGAAAAAAGTTTGCCACCGCCACAAGTCCTCCTGCGATGCCTCCAAGGATCACCTTGTAGTCAAAGGGCACGCTTTCCGGGAAGACCAGGTGAAGGCCCAGAAAAGCCAGGAACATCAGGCACACGCCTGCTGCTGTCCCTGCCGCAATGCGGGCCGTTTCTTTCTTAACTGCGGGTTGGATCTGCACGATTCATATCTCCTTTCTATAGATGATCGTTGAATGCGCTTCGGTTCTTTTTTTCTTTTTTTGCCCTGGCATCTACGGAACAGTACACCTTGTACGCCGTCATGGCAGATCCTCCAAGGCCAAAGAAAAATCCGGGAATATAGATCCAGCTTCCCACCGGGAAGCGGCTGACTGCCCAGCTGCAGAGCAGAAGGCACAGGATAAGGGGAGTCACCAGGGATAAGCCCAGCTGGCTCAGCAGTGTAAGCTGCTGGAATATCTGAGATGTATGCTTCATAAACTCTCCTCTCAAAGAAACATATTTTGGAATAAATACAATTCGATTATACCTTATTAACGAAATTTTAGCAATCCCGTTTCCATGAATTTTTCAAAAAACTTTTTGTTTATCTAAAAAAAATTGTACATATTTTCCTAAAATGTATACTCCAGGATAAAAAAACAGGCACGCGTACCCTCTTTGAACTGTGTACACATACCTGTTTTTGTTTATCAGTCTGCTATAATCTCCCGCTTTCTGCTTCCGCTCATAAGGCTATAGTAAACAGGAAGCATCAAAAGAGCCAGGATGGTGGAGGCCGTCAGGCCGCCGATATTTACAAGAGCCAGTCCCTGGGTGGTGGTGCCGCTGTCTCCGAAGGCCAAAGCCATGGGGATCATGGAGACAACCGTTGTCAGGGTGGTCATAAGAATGGGGCGCAGACGGGTGGCACCTGCCTCGATGAGGGCTGTGTTTAAGTCCATCTCCATCCGGTACTGGTTCACCGTATCTACATAAAGGATACCATTGTTAACAACTGTACCCACCAGCATCAGGAAGCCCAGAAGGGAAGTCATGCTGATGGCGCTGTCTGCCAGCCACAAAAGCCCGAAGGCGCCGATCAGACAGAACGGAATGGTGGTCATAACCATGACGGAAAACTTAGGTGACTCAAACTGAGCCGCCATCACCACGAATACCAGGAACACTGCCAGGGCAATAGCCTGGAACAGGGCTGCGAATTCCTCTGCCATGGACTCATCCATGCTGCTCCTTACAAAGGAAACATTCTCTGTCAGGTTTGGATTCACTGCCTCCTGCATCAGGACGCCCATGGATCTGCTGTCCGCGTGCTCTGTATAGATACCGCTTATGGTAGCCCGGTACTGCTTGTTCTGGCGTGAAATCGAAGCCGGGCTGTCCGCGAAATGGATCTCGGCCACATCCGTCAGGGCCACCGAGCTTCCCGACGGCGTCTGCAGGGTAATGGACTGAAGCTGATCCAGGGTCTGATACCGGTCCTCAGGATACTCCACCTTAATATCCACATCCTCTCCGTCAATCTCAAGAGAAGCAGGGGTTATGCCGCTGAGCATATTATTTAAGGTGCCTCCCACCTGGGCCGGAGTCAGGCCGGCTGCCTTGGCCTTAATGGGGTTGACCGTTACCTTTACAACGGAAGCCGCATTTTCAAGGGAGGAATGTACCTTTGTCAGCTCAGGCCGGGCACTGAGCGCCGCGGAAACTGTATCGCTGACTGCCTTTAAGTCATCATAATCTGTACTTTCCAGATTCACCTGGAACTCATTCTGGGATCCCATCATGGCTCCTACCTGGGAATAGGCCTCTACGGTGATATTGGTATCCGGGATACCTGCCAGCTCCTGCTTCCACTGGGCTACCACCTCGTCTGTTTCCATCTTCCGGTCATCCTTCAGATATACGGAGATATTGGGGTCAGAGCTCATACTCATACCGGTGCTTCCCGCCAGGGCGATATAGGATTCCACATCCGGGTGTACGGAAATGATTTCCTCGATCTGCTTTAAGATGGCATCGGTCTTTTCAATCTTCATACCGGGCTTCATCTCCGCGGTAATATTTACCTGGCCCTGGTCATCCTCTGCCATCAGCTCCATACGAAGGTTCATGGCGATCACAACTGACAGCACCAGAAGAAGCACCGAAGTGATCATAACCAGTGCCCGCTTATGGATCAGTTTACCCATAACAGCCCGGTAGACATCCTGCATCCGCTCTACCGGACGGGACAGAGGAGCTGTCTTTTTCTCAATGGGCTTGTAGATCATATAGCACAGAGGCACCACCGCAATAGCGGAAATCAGGGAGGCCGTCATACAGAATACAATGGTAAAGCCCAGAGGCTTAAACATCATGCCCGTCATGCCCCCAAGCATAGCCAGGGGAAGGAATACAACGCAGGTGGTTACCGTAGAGCCTACAACTGACTGGTACACGATCCCCGTACCTCTCAGTGCCGCGTTAGCAAATTCTTTAAAGCCCGTATCGTCTGTGGCGCGGAAGCAGCTTTCCAGCACAACCGTGGAGTTGTCTACCATCATACCTACGCCAAGAACCAGGGCGCTGAGGGTAATTACATTCAGGCTGAAGCCCATCAGCTGCATCAGGATCAGAGAAGACAGGATAGACACAGGAATGGAGCTTCCTACAATCAGGGACGCCTTCAGATCTCCGAAGAACAGCCAGATGATCACCATGGAAATCACCACCGCCATGATCATGGTCTCGATTACGGAGCTTAAGGAGGACATGATGGAATCCTTGTCATCATCTACAATGGTGATGTTAAGAGTGGGATCCTGGCTCACAAGGCGGTCGATAACCTTATGTACATCCTCTGACAGGGTCAGGGTAGCCGCATCCTGCTGCTTACTGATGGACAGAGCCACAATATCCTCAGCCGGTGACCCCTTAGCGCTGTAGCGGGCAATGCTCTCTGCGTCGTCTGCCCCCATATAAACAGCAGCTACGTCGCTTAAGTATACAGTCTGGCCGCTGGCTGCCGTAAGAGGAATATCCTTCAGGCTTTCCAGTGTCTTAAATGGCTGCTCTGTGGATACAGAAAGCTTCTGGTCTCCCACCAGGGTATCTCCTGCCGGGTAGGTTATATCCGCCCCCGCAATATCATTTGCAATAGAACTCATGGTGATACCGTACTGCTTCAGCTTCTCCGGCATCAGTTCTACCTTGATCCGGTTCTGGACGCCGCCGGTAAGGGCTACCTCCGCTACAGTAGACAGTTTCTCAAACTCAGGCACCAGAGTATTATTTACATAATTATAAAGATCCTCATCCTCGCCATGGCTGACTGACAGGGTCATATTCGCCTTCAGGTTGGTGTTCAGCTCCGCTATGACGGGCTCCTCCACATCCTCCGGAAGCTGGGATTTTACCAGATCGATCTGCTTTTTCAGATCATCGTAGGCATCGTTCATATCGGTGCCGTAATCATACATCAGCATGATCAGGGACATATTTTCACTGGATGAGGAGGAAATGGTATCCAGTCCGCTTAAGGTACTGGCGCTGTCCTCAATGGGTTTCGTGACCAGCTCGCTTACGTCATCGGGACTGGCGCCGGGATAAACGGTCATAACGATGATCATGGACATATTCATATCCGGCATCAGCTCTAAGGGTGATTTAAAAACAGAGGATAAGCCGAATACAATCAGGCAGAGGATCGCGAGGACCGTAGTCACCGGCCGTTTTAAAACAAATTTAGTTAAGCCCATGTTCTGCCTCCTTTTACTGTGCCTGGCTCTGTTCCGGCGCCTGATACGTCACCTTCGTTCCCTCTTTCAGCTCAGAGGTCCAGGTAGTCAGAACCAGATCATCTAAAGACAGTCCTGAGCGGATCTCCGTGGTGTCCGGACCGGAAATGCCCGTCTCTACCGCAGCCTCGTGGATGATGCCCTGATCCTCATCATATGTATAGGCATAGGCATCGCCGCCCTTATAATAGATGCTGTGAGTAGGGATCAGCATAACGTTTTCAGCGGATTCAGAGGGAACCTGAAGCTCTACGCTGGTACCGGGAGCCATGGTCTCATTATCTGCCACAGATGCCTTTACCCGGAACAGGCCGATGTTCTGCTCCGCCATATTGCTGACCTCGATAACGGTGCCGCCGTACTCGGTGCCTTCCTTGATCACAGTCAGCTCATCTCCTGTGTTCAGGTTGTTTTTCACCTTTTCTGTTACATAAAAGGTAACATTGTTTCCTGCCTCTCCTGCGATCACAGCCAGCTGGGTAGAGGCGCCTACGGTGTCATGCACCTCCATATTGGTCTGCTGGATCCGGCCGCTGATGGGAGCCGTGATGTGACTGAATTCCATCTGATTGTCATAGTTGATCTTAGCTGCCTCATACTGAAGGCGCTTTGCCTCCGCATTAGTCTGGTAGCCCTCAAATTCCTGCTGGGATACGAAACCGGAGCCGTAAAGAGGGGTCATGCGGTTCAGTGTGGCAACGGCGTCATCCCAGGCGATCTTGGCCGTATCCATGGTGTTTTTGGCGGAAGCCACCTGCTTGGTGTCGATCTCGCAGATCACCTGGCCTGCTGTGACCATATCGCCGGGCTTTACATTCACTGCGGTTACATCACCGCCGGCCTTTGGATAGATATAGACCATATCTGCCGGCTCCACCGTACCTACCAGGTCTGTGGTAAGATGGATACTGCCCATCTGGGGATGCTCTGCCATGACCACCGGGTCCGGCGTGGGGGCGATCGGGGCTTCTTTCTTAAAAGCCCGGGAAGCAATCAGCCCTGCGGCCGCGATCACAAGAATGCCTCCTACAATGTGTGCTTTTTTCATAAGATTCTCCTTTTTATTATCAGCGTATTGTTAACGGGTTTTTAGCGTTTTTTTAACATATCCAGAGAAAAAAACAAGGGAAATAAACTATTCTTCAACAGCTCTTCCCCATTTTCTTTCTCAGCCTTTTATATTTTAGACATTTCATGCCCATTTTGTCTAACATCAAAATCACCTTAATTAACAACCAGCCGTTGTTAATTAGAATAATTTTTCAAAAATTTTATAAAATTTTTTAACCTCTTTTCATTTTCCGTCCGCCACAGGACCGTTACATTCGCAAATACCTGCTTTTCCTTATCCGGAAATGGCCGCATCACCAGCCGGTCTCCGAAATTGTGGTAAAATTCCTTAAATCCGATGTGGATCCCCTCGTTTGCGATCAGCGCCAGCTCCAGGCTGTTTACATTTTCATAATAGCGGGCCCGCTCCAGGATGTGCTCCTGGCGGGAGATCAGGTCAAAGAGCTGCAGCTCCGCTCCTCCGAAAAAATTCTTATAAAGACAGAGCATGGTCTCGTCCTTAAAATCGCTCATCACCAGCTCCTCTTTGGCTGCCAGCGGATTTTTCCTGGAAAGAACATAATAAAGGGGCAGCTTTTTCAGCACCTGAAGACGGTAGGAGCCCTGGAGGCGGTAAGAGGTATGAGCAAAGCTGACTGTAAGCATCATATCCGGATTTCCATTGGTAAGATCCCTGATATTGGTAAATTCGGTGATCTCAAACTCCGTATTCTCATCCTGAGCCATATAGTCAGCCAGGATACCGGCTGCCAGCTCCACGATACCGTTCATCCCCACCACAGCCAGGCTGATACGGCTTTTGGCCCGCTCTCCCTCCTCTCTGGCAAGCTCGATGGAGCTGTAGATCTCCTTCGGGATCCCCTTCCATCGCCAGAGAAGAAGCTCGCCGCTGCGGGTCAGCTTCACATCCCTGGTGGTGCGGTCAAAAAGCTTAAGCTCCAGCTCCTTTTCCAGAGAGGCGATCTGGCGGCTTAAGCCCTGCTGGGATATATAAAGATGGCTGGCGGCCTCGGTAAAATTCAATGTCCTGGCCGCCTCAAGAAAACATTCGATCTGATGGATGGTCATAGCCGTTTTCCTTTCCTACATAAGAGCCGTGGGATCCAGGGCGTCTCTTAAAGCATCTCCTACAAAGTTGATGGCAACTACCAGCACTACGATCAGCACTCCCGGAGGGATCCACATCCAGGGCTGCTTTGTAAGGACTGTCAGGGACTGGGCGCTGTTGAGCATATTGCCGAGGCTTGCAGCCGGCGGCTGAACGCCCATGCCAAGAAAGCTTAAGGAAGCCTCATCCAGCATGGAAAGTGCCATGACGGAGGTGGCATAGACCAGGATAGGGGCGACGGTATTTGGCAGGATCTCGGAAAAGAGGATATGCCTTCCGGGCATCCCCGCCACAATGCTGCTTTTAACAAAATTTGTTTCTCTGAGGCTTAATACATTTCCCCGTACCAGACGGGCAATGCCAGGCCAGTCTACAAAGCCCAGGATCAGGATAATGCTCCACAGCCCCGGCTCGAAGATGGCGGCGGCCACCAGCACCAGAAGGATATAAGGAAATGACATGACCATATCCGTAAACCGCATGATGGCAATATCAAGCCAGCCGCCGAAATACCCGGCCAGAAGCCCCAGCACCACTCCCACTGCCGTGGAAATAGCCGTAGCCAGCACTCCTACAAACAAGGAGACCCGGGTGGCATATAAAAGGCGGCTGAACATATCCCGGCCGATCTGGTCTGTCCCCAGCCAGAACTGAAGGCTTGGAGCCGCTCCGAAGGGACCTGCGATCTCCTCCGGGTCATAGGGAGCAATCACCGGAGCCAGGATAGCCGCTGCCGTAATCACCGCCAGCACCCAGAGGCTTACACAGGCCAGACGGTGGCGGCGGAATCTGCGCCAGACTGCCTGGCGGTAGGTTTCCTGGGGCTCCCCGGGTTCTTGTTTTTTCTTTGGATTATTTATCTCTTTCACGCTTTATCTCCGTTCTACTCATACTGGATGGTAGGATTTACCACCGCATAGAGAATATCCGTTACCAGGTTCGCAAGAAGGACAACCACCGCAGACAACAGACAGACGCCCATAATCACCGGATAGTCACGGGTCAGAATGGCACTCATGGTCAAAAGCCCAAGTCCCGGCCAGGAAAACAGCTGCTCTACAATGACAGCACCTCCAAACAGCACCGGGATCTGCATACCGATGACGGTCACAATGGGCACCAGGGCATTTCTCAGAGCGTGACGGTTGATCACCAGGCGCTCCCCGATGCCCTTTGCCCTGGCTGTCCTCAGATAATCCTTCTGGAGGATCTCCAGCATGGCGCTGCGGATATAGCGGATATTGGTCCCTGCCATGGATACAGACAGCACCAGCACCGGCATGATCATATGAACCGCCACGTCTGCTGCCCCGCCGGAGGTTCCAAGGGTAATCATCCCGTCTGAGGGCAGAAGGCCCAGCTTCATGGTAAAAATATACACCAGAAGGAGGGACAGGAAAAAACCAGGAATGCTGCTGCCTAGAAAGGAAGCCGTCACTACAATATAATCACCCTTTGAATACTGGCGGATGGCGCTGTAGATCCCTGCAGGTATGGACATAATAAGGCTTACCAGAAGGGAAGTTCCCATAAGCAGCAGGGTCGGCCCCAGGTGGCTTAAGATCATATCGCTGACCGGCTGGTAGGACTTGATGGAGTAGCCCAGATTCCCTTTTAAAAGCTGCAGAAGCCAGGCAAAATACTGGATGTAAAATGGCTGATCCAGCCCTAACTGGGCCGCTCTGGCCGCAAGTGCCTCCTGGGAGATCCTTGCTCCCTGGAGCATTTCCAGAGGATTTCCGGCAAAGCACATAATGGCATAATCGATAATAGTAATCCCGATCAGAGTGGGAATGGCAATCAGGATACGTTTCAGTATATATTGTTTCATAAGTTCCGTTTCCTCTCTTATAAATGGACGGACGGGTAACAGGCAGCCAGATGGGTGCTTCCGGGAACCACAGGAAGAAGCTCCTGGACACGGCTTTTACAGCTTTCCTTCCGCGCCGGGCACCGGTCATAAAAGGCGCACCCCAGGCCCTCCGGCTCCTTCTCATCCTCTCCAAGGGCTTCGCCCTGTAAAGGCTTTAAAGAAGCCCTGAACCTCTGCCTGGGATCCGGTACGGGGACTGCCTGGAACAGTGCCTTTGAATAGGGATGAATCGGATTCCGAAACAGTTCCTCACTGTCTGCCAGCTCCACGATCCGGCCCAGATACATCACCGCAATCCGATGGCTGACATAGTTTACCGCCCCCAGGCCGTGGCCGATGAAAATGCAAGTCAGCTCCAGCTCCTTTTGCAGATCCTTTAAAAGGTTCAGGATCTGGGCCTGGATGGATACGTCCAGGGCGCTGACAGGCTCGTCGCACACCAGAAGCTCCGGGTTCAGGGAAAGAGCCCTCGCTATGCCGATCCTCTGCCTCTGACCCCCGGAAAACTCATGTGGATACCGGCTGAGGGCATTTTTCGGAAGACCCACCAGCTCTAAGAACCGCTCTGTTTCCTGCCTGATATTTCCCTTATCCGCCAGGCCGTGATACAGCATGGGCTCTGCCAAGATGTCATAAATATGCTTCCTGGGATTTAAGGAAGAATAGGAATCCTGAAATACCATCTGAAGCTGTGTCCGCACCCTTGCCAGCTCCTTCTTTTTCATAGAAGAAAGCTCCTCTCCTTTATAGAGGATCCGGCCGGAATCAGGACGCTCCAGGCCTACGATCTGGCGGCCCAGGGTGGACTTGCCGCAGCCCGACTCTCCTACCAGCCCTAAGGTTTCCCCCTTATAAAGCTCCAAAGAAACGCCGTTGACTGCCTTTACCTCTCCGGCTCTATTTCTCAAAAAGCCCTTTTTAGAAGAATAGTATTTCTTTACATTTTCTAATTTTAATAATACATTATCCTGCATCCTGTCTCACCTCCATGGCGCGCCAGCATCTTGCCAGATGTCCGGGGCCTGCCTCGCGGGCGGGCTGTGGCCCTTCGCAGCCCTCCAGCCGGTAAGGACAGCGGGGCGCGAAACGGCAGCCCTCCAACCGGTCATACTGCTCCGGCACCATTCCCTCAATGGATTCCAGCCGGCTTAAGCGGCCAGTTTCCACAGACGGTACAGAGCGCAGAAGAGCCTTGGTATAAGGATGAGAAGGGTGGTCAAAAAGTTCAAATACCGGCGCCTCCTCAATGATCTGCCCGGCGTACATCACCAGCACCCGGTCGGCCATCTGGGCCACCAGCCCCATATCGTGGGTGATCAGAAGAAGGGCGGTGGAAAATTCCTCCTTCAGCCTTAAAAGCTGCTCCATAATCTGGGCCTGGATGGTCACGTCAAGAGCAGTGGTAGGCTCGTCCGCAATCAGAAGGGCCGGATCACAGGCAAGAGCCATGGCGATCATCACACGCTGACGCATACCGCCCGAAAGCTGGTGGGGGTATTTTTTTGCGACGGAGCGGCTGTGCTCCAGCCCCGCTTTTTCAAGAAGGGAAAAAACCCTGGCCTCCGCCTCCTCCCTGCCAAGGCTCATATGGGCCTCGATACTTTCCCGGATCTGCCGCCCCACGGTAAACACGGGATTTAAGGAGCTTAAGGGATCCTGAAAGATCATGGTCAGGCGGTTTCCCCGGATCTGATCCAGCTCCTTTGGGGACAGTCCAAGAA
>ERZ894183.1643-NODE-1643-length-11462-cov-5.642851_pt1 | contig 11462 bp, 11 predicted proteins | sample MGYA00380279_ERZ894183 | MGnify/ENA primary metagenome ERZ894183 (study PRJEB32331, sample SAMN06328422) | human gut metagenome | biome: human gut microbiome; feature: stool | host: Homo sapiens | collected 2013-06-26 ... | reverse complement strand
AACCAAGGCGCTGCCCTGGGAGGACTGGATTCCCGTGAAGGGGGTCTTTCCGGCAGCCAAGATCACCAGCGTAAAATCCAAGCTTTTCAGCAAATCGGACGGACAGCGGATCGTGAAAAAGGCAGTGGTTGAGCGGCTGAAAAAAGTCTACGGCGTGGGCTGGTTTGAGGAAACGGAAGGCAATTATCCCATCCACATTCAGATTTTGAAGGATGAGGTGGTCTTGTCCATTGACACCAGCGGCTCTGGCCTGAATAAGCGCGGCTACAGACAGTACGGCAATGAGGCGCCGCTCAAGGAAACCATTGCCGCGGCGCTGGTTTACCTGTCACGCTGGCAGCCCCACCGTGTTTTCCTTGACCCGCTGTGCGGATCTGGAACCATTGTCATTGAGGCAGCCCTGATGGGGAAAAACATTGCGCCGGGGTTAAAACGGAACTTTGTTTCTGAGGAATGGCCAGCCATACCAGCCCGTCTGTGGGAGGAAGCGCGGGAAAATGCCCGGGCGGCGGTCAATGACCGTGAGTTCCGGCTTCTGGGGTCGGATATTGACCCAGCGGCGCTGAAGCAGGCGCGTATCAACGCAGAGCTGGCTGGTGTGAGTGGCTATGTGGCCTTCCAGAAGCTGCCTGTGCAGTCCATCGCCACCAAACGGCGCTACGGGGTCATTGTCACCAATCCGCCCTACGGCGAGCGCATCGGGCAGGAAAAGGAGATTCAGGCACTCTACCGCGATATGGGCGAGGCGTTTTCAGGACTGGAGGACTGGTCCTACTTTGTTATCACCGGCTATCCGGAATTTGAGCGTTATTTTGGCAAAAAAGCCACGAAAAACCGCAAGCTCTACAACAGCACCATCAAAACCTATTTCTACCAGTATTTCGGCCCGCTGCCGCCCAGAAAGCGGCATGAGGGGGAAGCGGACGACCGGTAATATTTACCGGTCATGGCTTTTGGGTAAAGCTGAAAGGAAGCGGCAAAGATAGAGCGAAAGGCGATTTTAATGGAAAATGGAGAAGGTACTCTATCTCTTTATAAAAAATTTAATAATAATTGATTAATGTTTCAATGTTAAAATAAAATAAAAATAAGCAGGTATAAAATGAAAAAGAATGATCGTAAAAAAACGCGGAATGACCATGGGCGGGAACAGAAAAAGGAAAGCTACCATCGGGCGGACCTGAAGCGGCGCGAAACGCGCAGACAGGACGATGAAGGAGATGACCGCTTTGTGATCGTGGGCAAAAACCCGGTGATGGAAGCGCTCCGCTCAGAACAGCAGATGGATAAGCTGCTGATCCTCAAGGACAATAAAGACCATGTGCTGGGCGACCTTGCCGAAAAGGCACGCAGGCGGGGCATTGTGGTTCAGAGTGTTGAGAAAATCAAGCTAGAGGGTCTGGCGGACGGACAGCCGCACCAGGGCGTGGCGGCCATGATGGCGCCCTTTCCCTACAGCAGCATGGAGGATGTGCTGGCAAAGGCAGACGCTAAGGGCGAGGAGCCCCTTGTGGTGATCTTAGACCATCTGACCGATCCCCACAACCTGGGCGCGATTATCAGAAGCGCCAACCTCTGCGGGGTACACGGGGTTATTATCCCCAAGCGCCGGTCGGCGAGCCTGACAGCCGTATCCGTCAAGGCATCCTCGGGCGCCGTGGCCCATACCCCCATTGTCAAGGTCGGAAACCTGACCCAGTGCATTGATGAGCTCAAGGCAAAGGGCTTCTGGATCATGGCAGCGGATATGGACGGCGCCCCTTACTACAAAAACGATTTTAAGGGCAAGCTGGCCATTATCATCGGCAACGAGGGCAAGGGTATCAGCCCCAATGTGAAAAAACAGTGCGATTACAGTGTTTCGATTCCGCTTTACGGCGATATTGATTCTTTTAACGCGTCGGCCGCAGCGGCCATTATCCTGAGCGAGGCAGCCAGACAGCGCCACCAGTAGAGACGGTCTGGACCGCACCGGATTTAACGTTAAGCGTTGTTCTCAATTCTCCATTAAAAAGGATCCTGTTTGGGCGGTATGAATTCATTTTGTGTCTGTCCGTTCTCAAAAACGGATAAATACTGAAGGGGGTGTCAAAAATAAAAACCTATCTGATTGTCGACGGCTACAATGTGATCCACCATTTAGCTGAGATGGAAGGGCTTACCGATTTTAATCTGGAGGAGGCCCGGGAGGATCTGATCGAGCAGCTGAACAGCTACAGCGGGCTGATGGGCTATGAGACGGTTTTGGTTTTTGACGCTTATTCCCAGGAAAACGCAGAGCGGCGCGAGGAGATACGGGGACGCATCAAGGTGGTCTTTACTGAGAAGAACAAAACCGCCGACACCTATATCGAAAAACTGGTATTCAGCCTGCCCAGGCCCTACACGGTCAAAGTGGTCACTTCAGACTATACGCTTCAGCGTGTGGTGCTGGCAAACGGCGGGGAGCGGGTGCCCTCCCGCGAACTGATACAGGCCATGGCTGAGAGTGCGAAACAGGTCAGAAAGCAGTACCGTAGGACCGAGAGTGATACCCGCAACAAGCTGGAGGATTACATGGATGACGAGGTGCTGGCCGTTATGAGAGAACTGAGAAAAGGAAATGTGGAGGATTGATGGACAAGGATCTGGAACTTGTGAAAAAAGCCCAGGGCGGTGATAAGGAAGCAGTGGTGACCATTGTGGAAAAATACCGCTGTGTGGTGACGCAGAAGGCCCGGCCCTTTTACTACATCGGCGGCGACCAGGAGGATTTGATCCAGGAGGGCATGATCGCGCTGCTGGGGGCGATCTGGGATTACCGTGAGGACCGGGGCACAAGCTTTAAAACCTTTGCCGGCCTGTGTGTGGAAAACCGTATAAAAAGTGTGGTCACAAAAGCGAAACGGCCGAAGCACAGCCCGATGGGCGATACGGTCTCCCTGTATTCACCCATCTCGGAGGATGACCCGGATACCACGCTGCTGGATCTGGTGGCCTCCACTGCGGCGCTGGACCCTGATGAGGAGCTGGTGACCCGCGAGGCTGTGGAGCATTTCAGCCAGGTGGCTAAGAGCGAGCTCTCAGAGCTGGAAAAGCAGGTGCTTTATTTTTACCTGAAGGGCGCTTCCCACCAGGAGATCAGCGATAAGATCGGCCGGTCGAAAAAGGCTGTGGACAACGCGATCCAGCGTATCCGAAAAAAAATCTAAAAATTTTAATAAAACCCCTTGACTATCCTATCAGAATAGAGTATCATATAGAAGCTGTCGATGTTGAGTCCGAATTTGCGAAGCGAATTTGGCAGCACGCATAGAGCGTGCGGTAACGAGACAAGCGCAAGTGATACGGAGATTTCCCTGAAAGGTTATGAAATTTCCAAAGCATTTGTGATCCTTATATGGGGAGATGCCCGAGTGGCTAAAGGGGGCGGACTGTAAATCCGTTGACTGAGTCTACGATGGTTCGAATCCATCTCTCCCCACCAACGTTTTGTCCAAATTTATGGAGTGAATTTGGTAGTGCGCATGGAGCGTTAGCGGGCGCACGGCAACAAAACTAACGCAGATGACGAAGCAGTTATCCGATAAGGATAATCGAATTGCTGAGGAATCTACGATCCTTTATACATGCCCTTGTAGCTCAGCAGGTAGAGCACCACCATGGTAAGGTGGGGGTCTCCGGTTCGAATCCGGACAAGGGCTCCATACACAGACATTTAAGCGGCTTTTAGAAGCTGTTTTTTTTATGCCGGTTGTCCATTTTGACGACCGGTTTTTTCTTGCCAATTTTCGGCTTGGGCAGGCTTTCCGCTGCTTATCCGGAAACAGGAGATCGCAGGCCGGTAGGGGTTGTTTCATTACTGAACGGATACAAAGACACAAACTAAGGGCAGGATGTGGGCATCTCACAAAAAGTCACAGAGGTGTCACTTTCTCAGCGTGACAAATTTTTTTAGAATTGCGGTTACAGGCAAAAGGCAGTATGATTTAAGGACGATTATCAGAAGAGAATGCTTTTTAATATTCTTGTCTGGGGAGGTACTGGTGTTTTTAAATGATATTTATAAAGGAGAGATCAATTGAAACAGAGAAATTCCATTAAAAAACTTGGTTCGCTGTATCTGCTGGCCTGCCTGATTCTGCTCTCAGGCTTTTCGCCCTTTGCGGTGGCTCAGGCTGCCCCGGACAGCCCCATCTATCAGGTTGTGTTCGACCCAGAGGATGGGAGCAGCTACCATAACTGGCATAAGGCAAGCATTCCAGAGGGCGGGAGAATAACGGATCCGCCTGCCGATCCCCAGAAGGAAGGCTTTATTTTTGAGGGATGGGCATACGCATATGATGAAAATGGCAACCTCCTGCTCTGGGATTTCAACCGCCCGGCCGGAGAAAAAAACATGACGTTATGGGCATCGTGGACCAAAGAAGACAATGGCAATCACGCCGGAATAGGCAATGGGACGGCAGGAGCAGACAATAACAGCGCTGGAACGATTCAGGACAAGACAGACACAACCAGCAAAAACCCGGCAACCGGTAAGGAAGGCAATTACTTTTTAGGCTTCCTGGCAGTCCTGGGCGTCCTGTCCTTTGGGGCACTTGCGCTGCTGAAACACCAAAGATAACAACAGACCATTGAGGAACGATGAACAGGAAGCAAGCTAAAGCCTGGAAACTCCGCGGAAGACGGTGTGAGCTGTGATCAGGGATAAAATGCCTTCGATGAATGGATTGGGGAAAAGCACAGGCCTGTGTTTAAAAAGGGCAGACGCCGGGTATAAATATTTCTGAACACACAGACCTCTTATTTTAACGAACAATTCACTCTCCCAATTTTCTCTCAGAAAGCCCTGGCCATCACATGCCAGGGCTTTCTTCAGTTTTCAGGAGGTACCACAATGAATAATGGTACAGTTAAATGGTTTAATGGCGATAAAGGTTTTGGTTTCATCTCAAGAGAAGACGGCGACGACGTATTCGAACACTTCTCATCCATCGTTGGCGATGGCTTCAAGACTTTAAATGACGGCGACAGGGTAACCTTTGACACCGAACAGGGTCCGCGCGGCCTGCAGGCTAAGAACGTCTGTCCGGCGTAGTCTGCCGCCGATTTATCAAATTTTAAGCCGGATGCTTCCGGCTTATTTTTTTTATCCCAATTTTATTTAAGTTTTGGAACAAAAAAGCTTGAAACCCCCCGGATGCTATTGTATAATATCCTGAGTGAAGCCGTCCTGAATATGGAAAAAACGGCGCGCATCAAATCGTATCTATTTAAATTAATTTATAATCTTTAAGGAGATAACAAAATGGCTAAAGAAAAATTTGAAAGATCCAAACCACATGTTAACATTGGTACCATCGGTCACGTTGACCACGGTAAAACAACATTAACCGCTGCAATCACCACCGTATTAAACAAACGCTTCGGAACCGGTGAAGCTGTAGCTTTCGACAACATCGATAAAGCACCAGAAGAAAGAGAACGTGGCATCACCATCTCAACCGCCCACGTTGAATATGAAACCGACGCCCGCCACTACGCACACGTCGACTGCCCGGGCCATGCCGACTATGTTAAAAACATGATCACCGGCGCAGCCCAGATGGACGGCGCGATCTTAGTTGTATCCGCAGCCGACGGCCCAATGCCGCAGACCCGTGAACACATCCTGTTAAGCCGTCAGGTAGGCGTACCATACATCATCGTCTTCTTAAACAAAGCCGACATGGTAGATGATGAAGAATTATTAGAACTGGTTGAAATGGAAGTTCGTGAACTGTTAGACGAATACGAATTCCCGGGAGATGACACACCAATCGTTATCGGATCCGCCTTAAAAGCATTAGAAGATCCAGACGGCGAATGGGGCGACAAGATCGTCGAGCTGATGAAAGAAGTTGACGCGTACATCCCAGAACCAGAACGCGACACCGACAAACCATTCTTAATGCCAGTGGAAGACGTATTCTCCATCACCGGCCGTGGTACCGTTGCAACCGGTAGAGTTGAACGTGGTATCGTACACGTAGGGGATGAAGTAGAAATCGTTGGTATCCACGAAATCAAGAAAACCGTTGTAACCGGGATTGAAATGTTCCGTAAGCTGTTAGATGAAGGCCGTTCAGGCGACAACATCGGCGCGTTACTGCGTGGGATCGACCGTACCATGATCGAACGTGGACAGGTACTGGCAAAACCAGGCTCCATCCACCCACACACCCACTTCACCGCCCAGGTATACGTCCTGACCAAAGAAGAAGGCGGCCGCCATACCCCATTCTTCGATGGCTACAGACCACAGTTCTACTTCAGAACAACCGACGTAACCGGTAATATCAAACTGCCAGAAGGTGTAGAAATGGTTATGCCAGGGGACAACGTTGAAATGGAAATCACATTGATCACCCCAATCGCAATCGAAGAAGGTTTACGTTTCGCGATCCGTGAAGGCGGACGTACCGTTGGCTCCGGAGCCGTTGCGAAGATTATCACAGACTAATTTTACGGTAGAGTAGAATTTTTAAGGATCAGGCTTAGAGATAGGCTTGATCCTTTTTTTATTGGTGGAAGGTTGAAGGTGGAAAGTGGAAGGTTGTGAAACAAACGACAGCCTTTGGCCGCGTTTGGTGAACGGTGATGGAAGGATTGCTGCAATTGAAAATTTGTGTCCGTAACTGAAAAAGCCTCCCGAAATCCTGAAAACATTGTTTGAAGACAGTTTTCGGGATTTCGGGAGGCCTTTTACAGAATAAAATTAAAATTTCAGCTGCGGACACTGCATTGAAAAATAGATAAAAATGGCCGACGTCAAAAAAATAAAAAGCAACGGGCTCCGATACCCATTGCCTTTTATATAAATTAGGAATGAAAAGAAAAAGGGGAGATGTTTATCTCTCAAGTACTATTCTAATCGTTCAACCTTTAGAATATCTTTAATTCTCTATAGCTTAATAAAAAATTTACATACCGAATACAATTTGTTCGAGCGTCTTTCTGAAAATATCCTGGCTGTTAATGCCGTTTTCTTTTACCATCTCCTTAGCCAGAGGCACATCGTCAGTGATGATATTATCCACATTGAGGTCAATCATATCATCAATGAGCTCCTCATTGTCCACTGTCCAGACGAAAATATCCTTGTTTTGCCGGTGAACAGCATCGACAAGCCTTTTGTTGACAAAGGTGGCTTCAATGCTGAAAGCATCTACCGGAAGGGTATCAATGTCACCGTAGGCAATGGCGCTGATGTAGGCCGTGCGGACGCTGGGGTCAATTTGCTTCACCCGCTCAATAGTGGGGTAATCCAGTGAAGCGAGAATACACTCATCTTTAAAATTTTGTTTTTGGATCACATCGACAGCCTTTTCCACAAATTCGTGATCGTGGGAGGTGGGCTTAAGCTCAATGTTCATCTTTACTTTGCCCTGGCAGGTCTCAATGGCTTCGTCTAAGGTCATGAGGCGCTCGCCGCTGAACTCGGGGGAGAACCAGCTTCCGATGTCAATGTTTTTAAGATCATCGTAATTGCTGTTCCAGATGTCAAGATTTTGTCCGGAAATCCGCTTGATGTTATTGTCGTGGGAAACCACCAGAACGCCGTCTTTGGTTTCCGCAATGTCAATCTCCACATAGTCGGCGTTGTTGGCAATGGCGGCTTCCAGCGCCGCCCGGGTATTTTCCGGAGCCTCGGTGGAATTGCCGCGGTGCCCGGTGACCTGGGGACCGCTCAGCAGGATATTGGCAGTGTCAACATCAAAGGCCAGTATGATCTGTGCGCTTTTAACACCGATGGAAATGACCAGCAGAATACAGGCAGCAATGACTAGATGCTTTTTCTTAGGCGCGAGGGACATGTTGTTGTTGACCAGCGGTATATCCTCCTGCACGGCGCTGTCGGCCCGGGAGTAAGCGTCATAAAGCTTTGAGATAAAAGCAAAATTTAAGGGGGGCACAACTGCGTCCAGAATGCTTGAGCCCAAAAGAAAAATGATGGAAACCACACTGATCAAAAGCGTAAGCCAGAAAGAAGGATCGTCCATGCCCTGGATATGCTCAATGATCAGAGAGGCGGGGATAACGCAGACCACTAAAAATACCAGTGCTGCAATCAGGCTGATGGCCAAAAGAAACAGATTCCAGAGCAAGAACCGCCACAGGGTGTGGAAAAAACGTCCTTTAATCCGTTTTGCGCTTTGACGCCGGGTGTCTTTAAAGGAGGAGTCCTTTAGAACAAATATGTTGAAAACAAAGAGCCATCGGATGACCAGGATGGCCAGAGAGACAACCAGGGCCAGAAAAATAACCGATAAAAGGGCAGAGTCTGCGATATAGTCCGAGATGAATCCTGGAATGGTGAGTTCTCCAATAAAATTGGAGGTGACCATTATATTCATAAACGGGATAATGAGGATCAGAAAAAGAATCATCAGGAAATTTTTAGGTTTAAAAATCGCCAGAGCCCGTTTAAAGCCGCTCCGCATTAAAGGGATGATCTGAACCTTCCGTCCGGCAAGGCTTTCGTGAAAGCAGACAGCCAGTGTTGTAAACTCGATGAGGGTATAAAAGGCCAGAATGAGCAGCAGCACAAAGCCCACAATCCAAAGCAGGGGATGTCTGAGCAGCTCACTGATATTGGAGCCTGTAATATAGAAAAGTCCTGCGGCCGAGAGTGAATGCTTTAGAATAAACCCAGTCGCAGGAAAGATAATCGTGCTTCCGCAGAAAGAATATAAGATTTCGAAAATGACCAGGGGCCAGAAATTAAAGCGAAATAGTCCAAAGGTCTCTCTTGAGAAGCGTTTATATTGAGTTTTTTGTTTTTTCATAAAACCGCTCCCATCAATCGAAGGAAGCAACTGCTTCAAGGCCAGCATCTTCACCCGCCAGGTACATCATACCCCAGCCGATGGGCTTGTCCTTTTCGTCCAGCAGCTTTTCCTCAACAACCAGCAGGGGCATCCCCACAGGGATCTCAAGATTTCTGGCGGTTTCATCCTCTGCGATGGCGGCCCGGATTTTAAGCTTCTTGGTCATGGCAAAAATCGAGTTTTTCTTTGCTACCATTTCCGGGAAGGTCGCGTAGCGGATTTCCTTTTCGACGATTGGAATCCCACGGTAGTATGGAATGTATTTAATGTCGTAGGCCGTTGGAAAGCCGTCCTTTAAAAAGATGCGTTTTACCACAATGACATGCTTGGTCTCAGGAATTTCCAGATTAAAGCCGACCTCATAGCTGGGCTTGACAACGTTCACCTCAATGAGGCGGACTTCATCGCCACGCTCATTGCCTGGAGCCATCTCGTTGTAGTGGAGGATATACTGGTCCAGATCCGGTTCGCAGACATAATTGCCCTTGCCGGGAATCGAATAGATGTAACCCTCATTGACGAGTACGGCCAGACCCTTGCGTACTGTCATCCGGCTGACGTTAAATTCCTCGCAGAGAAGGTTCTCTGACTGGATGGCGTCCCCGGGCTCAAGCTCCTGGCTGGTTATTTTATTTTTTATCGCTTCGACAATTTTAATATATTCAGGTGCACCCATGACTTACTTTTTCTCCTGTATCCATTGTTTGCATATTTCCACCGCTTTGGTTACGTCTTTTGTGCCATAATCTGCGCCTACACTGAGATGCGTTACGCCGTCATCCACACATGCGCCGCCGATCATCACACGTATCTGATCCCTCATGCCGAGATCATCAAGTCCGTCGGTGATTTTTTTCATTTCGATGGTTGTTTCCTGCTGCATTCCGCTGAGGCCGATAATATCAGGCTTGTGCTCCTGTACCTTTTCCAGAATAGTGGAGGAAGGAACATCAATGCCGATGTCGATGACTTCAAAGCCTGCTGTGGTTGCAAAGGAGGCAAAAATATTTTTGCCGATGTCGTGGCAGTCTCCATAAACAGAGGCGACGACAATTTTGCCCGTTCTGGGCACTGCCGGCATGGCGTACAGTGCTTTCAGCTCATCGAGATCCATGACCTCCTGAAAGATAATGCCGGCAAAAATAAGGTCTGCAATGAAATAGTCACATTTCTCATAGTGGTCGCCGACCCGTTCCATGCCGATGCGCAGCCAGTCCAAAATCTGAAGCGGGGTAAAACCCTTGCGCACAGCGATTTTTACCAGCTCCAGTGTCCGCTGCTCATACAACCCTTCTACTGATCTTACAATACTCTCTTTCATGATTCTTTACCTAACTTGTGTTCACACAAAGAATTATTCAAAAATTATACCATAAAAAGATTGTTTGTGAAAAAATTATCTTAATAAACTTAAAAAAATTCAAACAATCTGAAATCGTTTTGTCTTTATTATACCATACTTATACTAACCTGTATATACAAATCTAGACATAAGACAAAAAAAGACATCAAAAAAGACACCATTATTGGTGTCTTTTTATATTTGATCTTACTTTACGGATTTGTCTCAGCCAACCCATGCCTGGCAGATCTTAACGCCTTCAGCTGCATTTGTTGTGAAGTCGTCAGCGCCAACATATTCGCAGGCTTCTTTAGTAACAGGGTTACCACCGATGATTAATTTAGAGTCAACGCCAGCTGCTTTCAGAGCGTCTGAAGTTTCTTTCATAGAGTCGATTGCCAGGGTTAAAACGCCGCTGATACCGATGATGTCAGGTTTGATTTCTTTAGCTTTTTCAACGAATGTGTCGATAGCTACGTCAATACCTAGGTCAGTAACCTGGAAGCCAGCTGCTTCAGCCATGCTTCTGAAGATGTTTTTACCGATGTCATGTAAATCGCCGTGAGCGGTACCAATTAAGATGGTGCCAGCAACTGCTGTGTCGCCGCTGCCTAATACTGGTTTTAATACGTTGATTGCTTCGGTTAATAATTCGCCTGCGAAAATTAAGTCCCCAACAAAATATTCGCCTTCTTCGAATAAATCACCAACAACAGCCATACCAGCCTGACAAGCTGCAACTGCTTCTTCAGCTTCTGCTTCGGTAGGATTTGTAGCTACGAAATCATTTAAGATTTCCATTACATCGTCTTCTTCTAAGTCTCCAACTGCCTGTGTTAAATTTTTCCAATCTGCCATTTTAAAATACCATCCCTTCATTTTTTGAATAAATAATTTTTCAGTAAGCACATGTGTGTACATGTGTTGTTTGTGATTATATAATACTCTCTTTTGAATCCGTTGTCAAGAAAACGCTTTCGATTTTTTGCTCAAAAATGGCAAAAAACAAAAATTTATCTGTTTCGAAGTATGTGCAGGAGGAATTACACTAATTTACATGAAAAAAAGCGGTTTCCTTAAGAAAATACCTCCCGAAATCCCGAAAACACCTTTAAAAAAATCAGGCAAAAGGGTTTTTGGGATTTCGGGAGGTGCATGGGTGGGAAAAAGATGTTTAGCGGGGGCCGCCGCGGAATTTTTAAGGATTGCCGCAACCAGGGCACACTTACCCCAGAGCACAGGGGGCCCTGCGGCACACCAAAGAAAAA
>ERZ894183.1639-NODE-1639-length-11470-cov-8.149277_pt1 | contig 11470 bp, 10 predicted proteins | sample MGYA00380279_ERZ894183 | MGnify/ENA primary metagenome ERZ894183 (study PRJEB32331, sample SAMN06328422) | human gut metagenome | biome: human gut microbiome; feature: stool | host: Homo sapiens | collected 2013-06-26 ... | reverse complement strand
GCGGAAGCCCCAATTTTCTACCGCTGGGTGTCCAACTTGAACTTGCAATTTGCGTATGGAATCAAAAAAATCAAAATAAACAAAAGTATTTGGAGAAAATACCGAAAAGTTTTTGAAAACTTATTGACAAATCGTGAACGCAGTGCTATTCTATGTACAGAAAAACCGAGAACAAATTAAAATTTGGTTATTTTTCACTTGGTTCTACAGTTTAAAGCTATTTATTAGCGTTGGTCTTCGGCTATGGAGCAATAGACCGATGCTATCGCAGCGTTTGAATGTTCTAAATACCGCCGCTTTCAGCGGAATGCACACATCGTCGTACCGGATGCTAAAAAGGCGAGCGTGTGGGGAAAGGTACATCAGTGAACGGACAAGCGCTGTAAGATAAATAGGGGGTCATGAATTTTGCAAAGCAAAGTTCATGGCGGGATTCCTACAAATTTTGCGATTTGCAGGAATTCAAAACACCGGGGATCACAAAGTGGGGTATGCTTTGTGACCTCAACACATTATGAACCGCAGGTTCACAAAACAAGAGAGGTATTGTATTATGAAGAAAAAGACCTTAGCTGTTCTTCTGTCGGCGGCCATGCTCGTCACCGGCATCCTGAGCGGCTGCGGTGGCGGCGGCAGCACAAGCAGTGCAGCATCCTCCGGCTCCACCGACAGCACCAGCAGCGCCGCGGGTGAGTCTTCTGCTTCCGAATCTACCGGCTCCGGCACGAATGCCGCCGCAGGTCAGGTTACGGCGGTTGGCACGAACCGTGACGAAACTCTGATTGTTGAGACTTCGTCTCCGACCGACACTCCGGGCCAGTTCAACAGCTACATGTCCGGTACGAACATGGGCTTCGGTATTCATCAGCTGATGAGCGCACACCTTTGGGAAATGGACACCGTTTCCGGTGAGCAGTTCCCTGAAATTGCAGCCGATATGGGCACCCCGAACGAAGACTTTACCGAATGGACCGTTAAGATCCGCGAAGGCATCAAGTGGTCCGACGGTGAAGACCTGAACGCTGACGACGTTGTCTTCACGTTCAACATGATCAAAGAAAACGATAAGATCGGTGCTTCCGCAGCGACCAACCTCTACATCGATAAGGTTGAGAAGGTTGACGATTACACCGTTAAGTTCACGATGAAGGAACCCTTCCCGCGCTTTACACAGCGTTACGGCATCACCGTATGGGGCACCGATTACCGCATCGTTCCTGAGCACATTTACTCCCAGCAGGCTGACGTTACGACCTATAAGGACGAGCAGCCGGTTGTAGCAGGCCCGTACACCGTAGAAGACTATGACTCCAACGGCGACTGGATCCTCTACAAGCTCCGTGACGACTGGAAAGAAAGTACGCTTGGCCTTGTAGGCACAGAGCACTACAACTACAGCGAAGATCAGGTTCCGGCAGAATATGTTTGGTTCCGTTATCTTGGCGACTCCTCCTCCAGACAGATGCAGATGGTCAGCAACGAAGTTGATATCCTCTGCGAAGTTACGATGGAAGAGCTGCAGGCAATGCAGAGCTCTAACGACAAGATCAACGCATGGTACAACGAGTTCCCGTATGCAACCATGGACGACCCGGGCGCAAAGGGCCTGGTGTTCTCTCAGGGTCAGGGCGCTCCGTACGACAACCCTGACTTCCGCTGGGCTATCGTTCTGGCACTGGATATCGACCAGATCTCCATGAACATCTTCTCCGGCGCAGGCCGTGCGGCTCCGATTCCGCTGCTCAACAACACCCAGTATCTCCAGGATACATACACCATCCCGATGCAGGAATGGCTTGAGAACTTTGAGCTTGACCTTGGCGATGGCACCACCATTAAGCCGTACGACACCGGCTATGCAAAGCGCATGGCGGAGAAGACCGGCGTTACCGGCACCGACGAAGAGCTCATCGATATGTTCGGCGCAGGCTGGTGGAAGCACGATCCGGAAGCAGCTGAAAAGCTCCTCATCAAAGCCGGCTTTGAGAAGAAGGACGACGGCTGGTACTTCAATGGTTCCAAGTTCACAACTGAAATCAGCTACCTTGCTGATACAGAAGCTCAGTCCGCTCGCGGCGCTCAGGCTGCTTACAACCAGCTGCAGGCGTTCGGCCTCGATTGCACCATTACTTCCAAGAGTACTGCTACTTGGGACGTTGACGGTGGTCAGGGCAACTACCAGATCGGCACTTACTGGCCGTCCGCTGGTATTCTGAAGGACTTCTACTCCGCTATCAGCGGTTGGGACAGCCGCCTCATTAAGCCGCTTGGCGAGACCAGTTCCGGTCAGGGCGCTCGTTGGAGCGATGAGACTGTTGATAACGTCCTCATCGAGCTTGCGAACACCGACCCGACCAGCGACAGATCCTATGAGCTGCATCAGGAATTCCTGAAGGAAGCTGTTAAGGAAATGCCGGCTATCAACTTCATGAACGGCACAAAGTTCGTTCCGACCAACAGCACATACTGGGAAGGCTACCCGAACGCCGAGAACGCTTATAACGGTCCGTGGTGGTGGTGGAGCTGCTTCAAGTACATGCTGCCGAACATTCAGCCGGTTCAGGGCTAATTTGATAGCTTGAATACTTGGAGAGAATCCAATAGCACTAATCTGAAATGATCTGAAGAGGATGAGGGCGTGTGCCGAATACCCATGACCACGTCCGTCATCCTCTTTCTCATTTCCCAGAATATCCTGTTGTAATTTGTCTATAAGATAAGGAAGTGTGGCTGTGAAATTCAAAACATTCTTTTTACAGCGTATCCTTGCGTGGGCGTTGACGATCTTGATCGGCGTTACGTTCATCTTCTTCATCCCGCGTATGTTCCCTTCCGATCCGGTTGAGAACATGATTGCCCAGATGCAATCCCGTTCCGGCAACATGGATCCGGCAGAAATGGAAGCGCTACGTCAACAACTTAGAATTCAATTCGGTCTCGATGGTACTCTTCTTGAGCAGTATGGCTACTTCCTGCTGCATGGCCTTTTGCAGTTTGACTTTGGCCCGTCTTTGATGAGCTATCCGGAGCCGGTTACCTCTATTATCGGTCGTAACCTGCCGTACACCCTCGGTTTGTCCCTGACCACCACGCTGCTTGCATGGATCGTCGGCAACTTCATCGGTTTGCTTGCAGGTTTCCGCAAGAACAAGACATCCTCTAAAATCCTCGAAGGCATCGCGATCTGCATTTACCCGATTCCGTACTTCCTGGTCGCTCTTGTTCTGCAGATTGTCTTCGCGTTCGTCCTTGGCTGGTTCCCAATCCAGACAACGCTGCTTACCCGCGGCACGTTCGCACAGTGGCTCGGTTCGCTTCTGAAAGCGTCTGTTCTGCCGGGCATCTCCATGCTTCTGCTCGGCACGGGCTGGTGGATTATCTCTATGAAGTCCCTTGCCGGCACGACTGCAGAAGAAGACTTCGTTTTATATGCACGTTACCGCGGCATTTCCGAAGCGAAGATCGGTGCGAGCTACGTTTTCCGTAACTCCATCCTGACACAGATTACGGCTTTGGCCATGAGCCTTGGCGGCGTCTTCGGCGGTTCCATCATGACAGAAATCATCTTCGGTTACCCGGGTGTCGGTACGCTGATCCAGAATGCGATTTTGCAGTCCGATTACAACATGATCCTCGGATGTATCACGATTTCCATCGTGGCGATTTCCACGGCGACGTTGGTTGTTGACCTTATATATCCGTTCATCGACCCGAGAATTCGTTACGGTTGATAAGGAGGGAAGTTGTAATGAAAAAATTTGCAAAATTTTGGAAAGCAGCCAACTTCCGCCTGAAGTTCGGTCTTATCGTGACCCTGATATTCTTTATCATCGGTTTCGTTGTTTACTATGTACCGCACGTGAACCCGTTCACGTTCAATACCTACCCGAATAAGCTGGGTGCTTCCGCAGAACACTGGCTGGGCACTACCAGTATGGGTCAGGACGTTGTGTGGCTGCTGATTGAAGCTATCCACAACTCGCTTGTCATCGGTCTCATCGTGGCATTCCTCGGCACGGTTGTCGGTGTTTTTGTCGGTCTGCTTTCCGGTTTTGCCGGTGGCCTTTTAGACCGCGTGCTGATGATTGTTACGGATACGTTCGTTGTTATTCCGTCTCTGCCGATCCTCATCATGATGACCTCCCTGATGAAGGGCAGCTCCACCACGATCGTGATGGCTCTTGTGCTTGCCATGTTCGCATGGGCTTGGCCGAGCCGCCAGATCCGTTCCATGGCGCTGAGCATTAAAGAGCGCGACTTTATCCACACGGCGAAGTTCTCCGGTGAAAGCACGGTGCAGATCGTTGTGACCGAGATTCTGCCGTATGCGCTGACCTGGTCGCTCTCCAACTTTATGAACGCTACGCTTTCCGCTATCGGTTCCGAGTCGAGCCTTGCTGTTCTGGGTCTTTCCCCCGGCAACCTTGTCTCCCTCGGTAACATGATTCAGTGGGCAAGAAGCTACAACGCAATTTTCAACAAGCAGTATCTCTGGATCGGCGCACCGATCGTTGCAACGGTTATTCTGTTTGTCGGCCTGTTTTTACTCATTACGGGCTATAACGATTACTTATCCATGAAGAGAGGCAGGTAACGAATATGTTAAAAGTCGAAAATCTGTCCACTTCTTACAAGCTCATCGACGGTGACGTTCACGTCCTTAACGACCTGAACTTTGAGATCCACGATAACGAGATATTCGGCATCGCCGGTGAATCCGGCTGCGGCAAGACCACACTGCTGAAGACCCTCTACGATATTATCGAGTTCCCGCTGGAGATCGACAAAGGTAAGGTTATCCTCAGCGGCGAAAAGAATGGACAATCCTTTTCTTATGAATCCGGAAACATTCAGAAGACCTGGTGGAACAACATTTCTTACGTTCCGCAGGCCGCGCAAAGCGTTCTGAACCCGATCGTTCGCCTGAAAAAGCAGTTTTTGGATTCTACCCCGCAGGAAGACCGCAAGAACGAAACGAAAGAGCAGACCCTCGCACGTGTTGCAAAATACCTCGAGGAGCTGAATCTTTCCCCGGATATTTTGGAATCTTATCCGTTCCAGCTTTCCGGCGGTATGCGCCAGCGTGTTATCATCGCGCTTGCGACCTTTATGTCCCCGAATGTCGTGCTTGCCGACGAACCGACCACCGCTCTGGACGTTGTTGTGCAGAAGGGCATTTTGAAGATGCTGATGCGCTTGCAGAAGCAACTCAAGAACACCATGGTCATCGTCAGCCACGATATGGGCGTGCATTATCAGATTACGGACCGCATGGCGATCATGTATTCCGGCAGCATCATCGAGCTTGGCCCGACCGATGCGATCTTTAATGACCCGATCCATCCGTACACGAAGATGCTGGTTGACTCCCTGCCGCGCGTTGGCGATAAGAGCCAGAAGGTCGGTATTCCGGGTCGTCCGCCGGCACTGAAGAACCCGCCTCCGGGATGCCGTTTCGCAGCACGCTGCCCGCATGCTACGGATCGTTGCCGTCAGGAGATTCCGGAGTTCATTGAAGTTAAGCCGGGCCGCTTTGCAGCCTGCCATTTGCTGAAGAAGGAGGGAGAGAAGAATGGCTGATAAATTGCTTGAAATCAAGGGCGTCAGCAAAATCTTCCGCGTAGGCGGTATGATTCGTGGCAAAAAGCTTGTTGCGGTTGACGACGTTACGCTTTCCATCGACAACGATAAGCCGGTCATCCTCTCCGTCGTTGGCGAATCCGGTTGCGGCAAGTCCACACTGTGTAAGATGGTTCTGCGTCTGCACAACCCGGATATGGGCGACATCGTGTTGGACGGCCAATCTTACCGCGATAAGAAAAGCTACAACGCAAAGCAGTTCAAGCTGGAAGTGCAGCCGATTTTCCAGAACCCGTATGAGTCTTTCTCCGCACGTAAGCCGGTAGACTCTTACCTGTTCAACACGGCGCTGCGCCTTGGCATTGCGAAAAACAAAGCAGAAGCTACAAACCTTGTAGATGACGCCCTGAAGAGCGTCGGCCTCTCTCTGGCGGTCGTAAAGGGCAAATACCCCACCCAGTTCTCCGGCGGCGAGCTGCAGCGTGTTTCCATTGCACGTGCGCTTATCACCCGTCCGAAGCTGATCATTGCCGACGAACCGGTTGCGGCTATCGATGCTTCCATGAAAATGAACATCGTCAACCTGTTCAAGGAGCTGAAGGATAAATACAAGGTCTCCTTTATCTACATCACCCATGACCTTTCCACGGCGTACTATGTATCCGATTACATTGCAACGCTGTACCGCGGCTGCCTCATTGAGTACGGCCCGGCCAAGGAAATCATGGACGAGCCTGCACACCCGTACACTGAGCTTTTGATGAGCGCTGTGCCGCGTATCGGCGACAAGTGGGCGGATGACGACATGGCGTTGCCGGATATGGAGTCTAAGGAATATTCCATCACCTACTGCAAGTTCGCACCGCGCTGCCCCTATGCGACGGACGAATGCAGAAAATCGCGCCCGGGCGAAACCTATCTGAACGATGTCAGAAAGGTCATGTGCTTCCACCCGCTGATTCAGCCGAAGAAGTAAAGCCTCTGCGCACAACAAAATAAACAAGCTACACTTGCCAACCCCCTGAAGGCCCATGAAGCCGACGTTTCCTCCGTCATTGCTTTATGGGCATCAGGGGGTCAATTTTAGCTTTGCGGGCGTGCTTTAAAACGGTTGAAAACATGTCGGGATTGTTATAAAAAGCAGGGGAATTCGGCGGAATAAGGATTGAAGTTTGTCGCGAAATACGGTATACTGATTCACAAGCGGCACTGCGGGGTTTGCGGGCCGAATTTTAGAGTTTTGGGGAGAAAATACAATGAAAACGAAGGCACGCTTTGCGTGGAAACAATTTCTGAAAAATCTTGCGATCATCGCGATCCCGGTGGCTTTGCAGAACATGCTGACGACAACCGGCAGCATGATCGACACCATGATGATCGCGCCGCTGGGCGAAACGACCGTGGGCGCGGTGGGCCTTTGCGCACAGTTTTCCTCGCTGATGTTTGCGGGCTACTGGGGCTTTTTCGGCGGCGGCATGCTGTTTTTCTCGCAGTATTGGGGCGCGCAGGATGACGACGGCATCGACCATTCCTACGGCCTGACGCTGACCTGCATGATGATCGTGGGGCTTACATTCGGCGTCTTTGCGATTTTTGCGCCGGAAACCGTGATGAAGCTCTATACGGATAAGGAGAGCATTCAGGTGATTGGCGCGGAATATCTGCGCATCATCGGCTTCGGTTACCCCGTGCAGGTGTTTTCCATGGCGATGAGCGCTCTGCTGCGTTCTACGGAGCGCGTGCGCATCCCGCTGTTTGCGTCAATCGCCTCGGTGGCATCGAATATTTTTCTTAACTGGGTGTTCATTTACGGAAAGTTCGGCTTGCCGGAGATGGGCGTGCGCGGCGCGGCGCTGGCAACATCCTTGGCGGCGGTTATCAACGTTTTGGTCATTTTGATTTTGGCGCGTGCGCAGAAGTACCCGTATCTGTTCCACTTTAAAAAGCATTTCCGCTGGAATAAGAAGCAGGTGAAGATCTACTTCGTCAAGTGCTTCCCCATCATCTGCAACGAAGTGCTCATCGGCGTGGGCAACATGGTTATCAACGTTGTTTTGGGCAGACAGTCCGAACAGGCCATTGCGGCCATCGCGGTGTTCCGCACGCTGGAGGGCATGGTCATCAGCTTCTTTGCCGGTTTCTCAAATGCGGCTTCCGTTTTGGTCGGCACATGTGTGGGCTCCGGTGAGTTGGACGCAGCCTACGAGCGCGCAAAACGCCTTGTGTTCCTGTGCGGCAGCACGATTTTGTGCGTATGTCTGGTGCTGCTCGGTATCCACAAGCCGCTGCTTTCCGCGATGAGTCTTTCCGGCGAATCGATGGAGATCGGTTCGCACATGCTGATGATTTACTGCGTGGCGGCGGTTATTCGCATGTGCAACTGGGTGCAGAACGATACGTATAGAGCCGCGGGCGACGCGGCGTTCGGCACAATCCGCGAAATCGCATTTATGTACGCGATGGTGCTGCCGCTGGTGTGCCTGACGGGCCTTGTGTGGAAAGCGCCGTTTCTTGTTGTTTTTGCGTGCTGTTATATCGACGAGCCGATCCGTCTCATTTTGATGCAGCGGCACATGTACTCCGGCAAATGGGTGCGCCCCGTTACGCCGCAGGGCATGGAAGCGTTGCCGGCGTTTATGGAAAAGCATGGACGTCATAAGAAGGCGGCGTAAACAACTTAAAGACAGAAAAAAGGACTTCCGAAAAGAAGTCCTTTTTTCGTGTGTATGGACGAAGGCGGGTAGCAGCCGCCGTTCTGTGCCCAGCCGCAATCGAGCTGCGAGTAGCACTTTGTGCTGTTGTCGAGCAGCGTGGGCCCGAGGCCGAGATAGCTCGCAATGCCGCCGAAAGAATATGTACCGATATTGACTTTCATGTAAACTTCCCCAATCGTAACAAATTTGCGAAAAATAAATTCACATATCAAGTGAAATCATACCATATACACAAATAAGCGTCAATCGAAATTATGGGGAGTGATGGAAAATTTGCGGGCTATTTTATGGCGAAATTGTCGGGGACAACGCAATTTTTCGGAAATTTCGGCGTGTCGGCGGTTTCATACCACGCTTTGTAGACCGGGATGAGTTCTGTTAGGGTGATTTTTTCCGGGCGGTCGAGGAAACCAAGTAAATTTGCCATGCGGCCGAGGAGTTGTTCGGGCGTGAAACGCGTGCGCAGAACGCCGATGTCGAGGTCGCGCTCGCGCTTGCTCAAACGGCGGCCATCGCGATTGACGAGCAGCGGGATGTGTCCGTAGTGCGGCGGTGTGTGGCCGAGTGCGTGAAAGAGCTGAATTTGGCAGCCGGTGGAAGGGAGCAGGTCACGCCCGCGGACGACTTCCGTCACGCCCATTAAAGCATCGTCTACGGTGACGGCGAGCTGGTACGCGTGCACGCCGTCGCTGCGGCGCACAATGAAATCGCCGAACGTGGACTGAACATTTATATTTTGCGGGCCGCAGTATAGATCTTCAAATGTAACGGATTTATCCGGTGCGCGAAAACGCAAGCTTGGGTGGCGCGTGCGGCTTTTTTCTTCGGCTTCGGCGGGCGTCAAATTTCGGCATAAACCGGGGTAGCGGAACGTGCCATCGCCCGCATGGGGCGCGGAGACCGCGTGCAGCTCCGCGCGGGTGCAAAAGCATGGGTAAACATCGTTTTTGGCGCGGAGTTCACTTAACGCCGATTCATATAGCTCGCGGCGCGCGCTTTGGTAGTAGGGGGCGTGGGTGCGCTCGTGGCCGGGGCCTTCGTCCCAAGTGAGGCCGAGCCATGTTAGATCGTCCATTAAAAGCTCGGCTTTTTCGCGTGTGCAGCGGTCGGGGTCGAGGTCTTCGATGCGCAGGAGCATCTCGCCGTTTTGGCTGCGCACGGAAAGCCACGCAAGAAGCGCGCAGCAGAGGTTGCCAAGGTGCATGCGCCCCGAGGGGCTGGGCGCAAACCGCCCGCGGACAGGGGTAGGTTGTGAGGTGGACATACTAAAAATCCTTTCGGAGAAAATTTGAAATTATAAAATCATTTTACCGCAGATTTTGGGCGTGCGCAACGGTTTTGGGACGGAGAAGTGAATTGACAGATGACCCTCAAAAAGGGTAAAATGAACATAGCGGAGCGACGTAAAAGTCTTTGGTCAAGTTTTCTCCAGAAAACTTGCGGGTTATCAGGGCAGCGCCCTGATTCGTCGTCCGCAGACGATGAAATCTTTTTGCCTACCCAAAAACTAGGAAGGTGGATTTGAACGTCCGGGGGACGTTCAAATCGTAGGGAACCCAGTTGCATGGGTTCCCTAAAGGCCTTGCCAAAGCAAGTCCTTAGAAAAGCCCAGAAACTACCCAAAAAGCTAATTTAATGCGTTTTAAGAAATAAAATCAAAAATAAGAGGATATCAAAATGAACGAAAAAGAAATCTCGGAAATTCGCCGCCGATTCAGGGCGGATAAAAGCAATATCACCCATGTGCGCGGGTGCTACGTCAACGAAAAGCAGGAAATCGTCTCGCAATTCGACCAGCCGCTCTCCCTGCTGCCGCAGGAGGAATGCGAAAATATGCTTTCCGTGCTGCGCCGTACGCTTTCCGGCACGCTCGGCAAAAATCTCATCGAAATACCGTTTACGACTGCGCAGGTCATTGACAGCGATGAGCACCGGCTGCTGATGGCGCTGCGCGACTCAAAGCTTACCGATGAAGAAGCCGTACAGATGTTTTTTGAGAAGGTCATCGCATCATACAGACCCGAGGGTACGTATCTCATTTTGCTCGCGAACGATACATACGACGTGCCGTACCGCGCAAAGGACGGCGAAACGCTGGAGGATGCCTCGGAGAATATCTATAATTACGTTCTGTGTACCGTCTGCCCCGTGAAGCAGACAAAGCCCGTTTTGGGGTACGACGTGCCGGAAAATACGTTCCACAACCGCGACATCGATTGGCTTGTTTCCGCGCCGCAGCTGGGCTTTTTGTTCCCGTCGTTCACCGACCGCAGCGCCGATATTTACAGCGCCATGTACTACTGCCGCAGCGCTTCGGAAAGCTACGATGAATTTATAGACGCGGTGTTCAACCGCGAAGCGCCCATGCCCGCAGAGGAGCAGAAAACGACGTTTGGCACGATTTTGGGCGATGCCTTAAATGACGCGTGCAGTTTAGACGTCGTACAGACCGTGCACAGCCGCCTTTGCGGGATGATTGAGGAGCACAAGGCGAGCAAGGACCCGGAGCCGCTGACCATTACGGGACGCACGATGAAAACGATGCTGACCGCTTGCGGCGTGCCGGGCGAGAAGGCCGAAAAGTTTGAGGAAGCCTGCGCGGAGCAGTTCGGCGCGGACGCGGCACTCAGCCCACGCAACCTTGTGGAGACGAAGAAATTCGAGATCGAAACGCCGGAGGTGCAAATTCGCGTTGACCCCGAGTACAGCGAGTGGATCGAGACGCGCTACATTGACGGTGCACCGTACATCCTCATTCCCGCCGGCGCGGGCGTGCAGGTGAACGGCGTGCCGATCGCCATCACTCGCCCGGACGTGGAGTATGAGGAGGAAGAATGATGGAATTCAAAGAACTGAATATGGAGGTTTTAAAATCGATTTTGAACGCATCCGTATGAGGTGGTTTTTCGTGCCCGTGCGCGACGATGAGGGTAAGGTCATCGGCTACTTCGAGCGCCACGAAATGCACTGGGATTTCAGCGACCCCGGTAAGCCTGTTGCGGTGCCGAAGCCGGAAGCAGGATATTAAGACAAAACAAGCGGCGCACAGGGTGTGAAAACTCTGTGCGCCGCTGATTTTATGTGCTTTTAAATTTACTCGAAATCAGCGTTCATGAAGAGCTCGAGCATTTTGACCGTCGCTTCGATGTCCTTTTGGCTCACGATGGCGTTCGGGC
>ERZ894183.1632-NODE-1632-length-11490-cov-4.149628_pt1 | contig 11490 bp, 6 predicted proteins | sample MGYA00380279_ERZ894183 | MGnify/ENA primary metagenome ERZ894183 (study PRJEB32331, sample SAMN06328422) | human gut metagenome | biome: human gut microbiome; feature: stool | host: Homo sapiens | collected 2013-06-26 ... | reverse complement strand
GGGGTATTCTCTGCTTGAAGTGCTGCCGGCCCTTCACGATCCTTCCATTCCCCACGCGGACCGGATCCGCTATGACCTGTATCAGACCGCCCATGAGGTATTTCGGGAAAGCTACCACCAGCAGGTGTCGGAATGGTGCAGGAAAAATCATCTTCAGTATGCCACAGAGGTTCCCTCCATGCGCCACAGCACCCAGCGCTTCAGCGACATTCCGGGAGGCGATACAGCCCATGAAAAGCTGGGAAAATCCCTGGAATGGATCTACGACGAATATCTTCCCAACTACCGCAGCAATGCCAAAGCAGTCAGCTCTCTGGCAAGGCAGCTGGGAAAGGACTATGCCATGATCGAGAGCTTCCACAGCGTGGGGTGGACCATGACTCTTCAGGACGCCAAGTGGATGATCGACCGTCTGGGAAGCAGCGGAATCAACCTTTATAATTTCCATGCCTTTTATTACACCATCCAGGATATTACAAAGCATGATGCCCCGCCCTCCCAGTTTCTCCAGAATCCCTACTGGCGGCATTACCGGAAGCTGGCGGATTATGTGGGCCGTATGGGAGTGATGGTGACCAATACTCAGGCGCAGATTTCTATTGCGGTTCTGGACCCTGCTGCGGCGCTCTGGACCAGGCTTGGAAACCCTTTTCACGGATTCCCCTATAAGGGTGAATCAGAGGAAGAAAAGAAGGAGTGTGACAGACTGAGGAACCGGTGGGTGACTGTATGCAAGGCGCTTCTGTTTGCGCAGCTGGATTATGACCATCTGGATGCAGAGCTTCTGATGGAGGCTGAGATTACAGAGGGAGAGATCCGCCTTGGACGAGCGGCCTATTCCGTAGTAATCCTTCCGCCCTGCCACTGTATGGAGGCAGGGGCAAGAAGGAAGCTGGAAACTTTTGCTGCTCAGGGAGGCTGTGTGATTGGTCTGGAGACTCTTCCATTTATTTCGATTGACAGAGATGAGGAGGATGAGGAGACGAGAGCGGCTTGGGAAAACCTGTTTGCATCTGAAACCTGTCATTTTCTGGAAAAAGATGATGAGTCAGGCAGTGCCATGACCGGGTTTTGCCGTACATATCTGAAGGAAAAGGGAAGACTTCCGGTGGAATGCAGTGTAACTGCGGGAAATTGTAAGGACGTGATCACAGCCGTCCGCTCTGATGAGGAAGGAACTTATTATGTATTTGCGGCAAATCAGGGAAAAGAGCCGGTACAGATAAGGATCACGGGGGAGCCTGGCAGCGCAGGAGATGAAAAGTATCTGTCTCCCGGCAGGTATGATCTGGAAACTGGGGAAATAAAAGCAGAAAGTGCAGATACAGCCAGAAGCATAGTTTTAAGTCTGGAGAGCTTTGAGAGCAGGTGGATCTGTCTGGGGATGGCAGAGGCGCCCTGTTATGAGGCTGAGCAGAAAACAGAGGTACGCATCATTCCCATGGAAGGAGACTGGAAGGTATCCCTGGAGGGTATGAACCTGTGTCGGTTTGGACGGGCCCTTTTGTCAGTGGATGGGGAAAGCTGGAGGGAAACAGAGACAAAAACCTTTATAGAGCAGTGCAGCAGCCTGAGCCTGTTAAAGGAGGGCCAGATCCGGTATGAAGGCCAGTTTGGTACGCCTAAAAAGCTGCGTCCCGCCTATCCTCTGGACTGCCGGTACCGGATTTCCTTCCGGGCAGAAGAAATACCAGATCAGCTGTACCTTCTTATGGACCGGGAAAGCGCGGCAGGGGAGATGCGGATCATGGTAAATGGCACAGAGCTTTCGAAAACTTTGTGGAAGCCGATCCAGGTCAATGATCCAAATAACCGAGCGGCAGATATAAGCCGTCTGATCTGCCTTGGGGAAAATGAACTTCAATTTTATATGAGGATCCGGCAGGATGAGGAGGGACTCAGGGATCCGGTGTACCTTATGGGAAATTTTGGTGTAGAGAAACGGGAGGGAAATCTGACTCTCACCGCATTTCCGCACACCAGCCGTCCTGATGGAAGCTGGTATAAGGGCTTCCCTTATTACAGCGGCAGGATCACCTTTGAAAAGGAACTGGAGCTTGAGGCAGTAAAGCAGGATGAATTTGATATAAGGCTGGGCCTTCAGACTCCCTGCTATGACTGCATTGAGCTGGAGATAAATGGCGTCAGCCTGGGAGTAAGAGCGTTTGCGCCTTATGTCTGGAAGGGTAGGAGAGAGCTGCTAAAGCCAGGTAAAAACACCGTAAGGGTAACCGTTACTAATACACTGGCCAATATGCTGGACGGAACCTATTTTGATTATAACGGCCACAGGCTGGAGGAAGTATGACTGTGAACAGGAGCGTAGCTGTATGAATGATTATTTTCCAATGGAACAGGGGATCGAATACAGGATGGGAAGTGAGGCGAAGCCGGTGCTGCGGGTTATCGCAAACCGTTTTATGGCGGATAATCCCCCTGTCCCCGTAACCTATTATATAAGGAGCAGCAGACAGTTTGCAGTTTCAGAGGACTATATGGATCAGGTGGCACTTCATGAGAAATTTTCTCATATAGAGGCGGAGCAGTATGTATATGTCTGGGGAAAACTGTCTGTACCCCAGGCAGGCCCTTTTCATTTCCGCTTCAGCGCCTGGGGGCCGGTGACGATATGGGTCAATGGCGTTCTTTCCTTCCGCACCAACCATACCCAGGAGCGTTTTTCTGATCAGGTATCGGATCTGGTTCTGGAACTGCAGGCAGGGGAAAACAGCCTGCTTTTCCAGTGTATTTCCACTCCATTAGGCTGCGGCTTCCGTATCGGCAGCAGTTCCTATAAGGGGAGAAGAATCCAGTTTTTCGGGCCGGATAAGGAGCACAGGGGAATGAGCGGCTTTGTGTACAGCCAGCCCTTTAAAAAGCCGGTGGGAATGGCACCGGAGCTGGGTCTTGGGGAAGATGTTTTAGGAATCCGCTGGCTTCCGGAGACGGGCTGGGAAGAAAGGGCATCTCTTTCTGAGTCAGAGCGGATCTTCGGACTGGGAGAAAAGGAAGAAGGAAAGATGGTGAAAGCGGCTGCATTTGCGTGTCCTGTCAGGGGGAAGGTAAGTATTTCCGGAAAAATAAGAGGAAAAGGCGTACTGTGGATCGACGGGGAACGGATCAGTGAGCTTGAGGGCGGTTATAGAGCAGAGGCGGTTCTTTCGGGAGGAAGGCATATTGCAGCGTTTGAGGGGCGCGGGGCAGAGGCGGAGATCCTCTTTGAGACAGAGGAGGGAAGTATTCCCCTTAAGCCGGAGTGCCCGGTCCGTCTGGCAGAAGGACGGCAGGAGGTCTGGCTGTATGCCGGGCCGTTTTCTCCGGAGCAGATTTTGGATATGAAACAAATGCTGACTTTTAAAACGCCATTTTCCACCCTTCATGGAAGATCCTTCTGGCGGGTAGATCTGCCGGATTCTTATATCCGTCCCTTTAATGAAGGGGTGCTTTACGGAGAGTGGAATTATCCTCTGGGAGTAACCCTTTACGGCATGATACAGTGCGGAAGGCTGCTGGAGGATCAGGGGATCCGGTCCTATACAGAAGGCCATATGAAAAAAGCCATGGATTTTTATGAATACTGCTTTTGGGATAAGGAGTTTTACGGGGCGGCCCCCTTCCACAATCAGCTGACTACCATGGACAGTCTGGATGACTGCGGTTCCTTCGCTTCTGCTCTTCTGGAGGTAATGAAGGATTATGAGTTGCCTCAGGGAGAAGGGGCGGCAGATTGGGCAGCCGGATATATAAGGGATCATCAGCAGAGACTGGCGGACGGAACCTTTTACAGGAACCATTCATATCTGCCTATTATGAATGAAACCCTGTGGGCGGATGATATGTATATGAGCATCCCGTTTTTATGCCGCTATTATGAAAGAAGAGGAGATGCCCGGTATCTGGAAGACGCAGTACGGCAGGCAAAGCAGTTTTTTAGCTACCTGTATATGCCGGAGTTCCAGATCATGTCCCATATTTATGATACCCATTATAAGGTACAGACCAGGGTTCCCTGGGGCCGGGGCAATGGCTGGGTGCTGTTTTCTCTGACAGAGCTTCTGGCTGTACTCCCTGAGGAGCATCCGGAGCGGAAGGAGCTTCTTGGAATGTTCAGAACTTTGTGTCAGGGGTATTTAAGACTGCAGGGTGAGGAAGGTATGTGGCATCAGGTTCTTACCATGCCGGATTCCTATCAGGAAACCTCCTGTACTGCTATGTTTATTTACAGCTTTGCAAGAGGTGTCCGGTACGGCTGGCTGGAGGAGCGGCTGCCTTACGCCATGGCGGCTTTAAAGGGCTGGCAGGGACTGTGCCGGACTGCTATTGACTGGAAGGGAAATATATACGGTGTATGCCGGGGGTCCGGCTATTCTTTCAGCAAGGAATATTATGCCAATGACCTGACCTGGAATATCAATGATACCCATGGAACCGGCATTGTGCTTCTTGCCGGAGTGGAGCTGGAAAAAATGAAGGAAGCCCAGGAGGACTATGATGAAACAGGTATTTGATCCAAGAGAATACGGCGCTGCAGGAGATGGGAAACACCTGGATACGGAGGCCATCCAGGCTGCCATTGACCGGGCAGGAGAGGCAGGGAAGGAAGGAGAACGGGCCGTGGTTCTCCTTACACCAGGCGTCTACCTGACCAGCTCTCTGTTTTTAAAGAGCCATATGGAATTTTATATGGAGGAGGGGGCCTGCCTGCTGGGAACCACAGAGGAGGACCGGTATCCCATTATGCGTACCCGTGTGGCGGGAGTGGAAATGGACTGGCCGGTGGCCATTTTAAATATCAACGGCCAGAAGGATGTGGCAGTTACCGGAAAGGGCTGTATCGACGGCCAGGGGCCTTACTGGTGGAATAAATACTGGGGCCCCGACGGGAAAGGCGGCATGAGAAAGGAATATGATGCCAGGGGGCTGCGCTGGTGTGTGGATTATGACTGCAGGAGGATAAGGAACCTGATCGTAATGGAAAGTGAGGATATAGAGCTTTCCGGATTTGAGAGCCGCCGCTCCGGCTTCTGGAATGTACATATCTGCTATTCCAGAAATGTCCGCGCAGACGGCCTTTACATCCATGACAATGAGGGCCCCAGCACCGACGGAATCGACATCGACTCCTGTGAGCAGGTAGTAGTGGAACACTGCCGTATCGCCTGCAATGATGACAGCATCTGCGTGAAATCAGGCCGGGATGCAGACGGCCTGCGGGTTGGCCGGGTGTGCCGGGACGTGGTGATCCAGGATTGTGAGATCCTTACCGGCTGCGGAGTTACCATTGGCAGTGAAACCTCCGGAGGGGCAAAAAACATTACCGTAAGAAACCTGAAATTCCGTGGTACAGACTGTGGTTTCCGAATCAAATCTGCAAAAACAAGAGGGGGAGTCATCGAGGATGTTCTGGTGGAAAATCTGGAAATGGTTAATGTAAAATATCCTTTTAATATGTGCCTGAACTGGCATCCCGCTTACAGCTACTGCCAGATTCCAGAGGGCTATGAGGGGGCGGTTCCCGGGCACTGGCGCATTCTGGCGGAGGAGGTTCCGGCGGAAAAGGGGATTCCCCAGGTGAAAAATATGGTGTTCCGCAATATAACTTCTATCCTTGAACCAGACTATACCGGCCCATCAAGGGCCTTCGAGATCGACGCCTTTCCGGAGCGCCCCATGACTAATGTGACTCTTGAACATATACGGATCCACGCCCGGGAATTTGGCAGGATCGCGGGGGTGAAGGATTGGAAATGGCAGGATGCCGAGATTACGGCAGAGGGCAGAAATAATCACCAAAATGATCAGTATGACATAAGATAGTCCTATTGACAAGTGTCAAAAACCTGCTATACTTAAGCCATAATCTTTAATTCATTTCATAGGACAGCGATGTTACGTCAGGACGAGTCAGCAGCGGATCCTGACGTATTTTTGCGCAGGTCCAATACTTCATGGAGGAAAGCGTTATGAAAATGAAAAAGTTAGCAAGTGCAGCAATGGCAGGTGTTATGGCAGTTTCACTGACAGCCTGCGGAGGTTCCGGGACAGGTGAGGCCACCAGCGGAGCTGAGTCCACCACAGCAGCAGAGGCAGCAGGATCTGAGAGCACTGAGGCTCCTGCAGAGGAAGCAGCAGGCGAGGGTATTGCCCCGGAGGATCTGAAGATCGGTTTCGTTTACATCGGTGATGAGAACGAGGGCTACACTGCAGCCCACTACGAGGGTGCGATGGAGATGAAGGAGGCCCTGGGCCTTTCTGATGACCAGCTGATCTTTAAGTGGAACACACCTGAGGATGAGACGGCAAAGGACGCGGCTATGGATCTTGCGGATCAGGGCTGCCAGATTGTATTTGCCAACAGCTTCGGACATGAATCCTACATCCTTGAGGCAGCAAAGGAGTACCCGGAGGTACAGTTCTGCCACGCGACTGGCTTCCAGGCAGCAGGAAGCGGTCTTTCCAATATGCACAACTATTTTACATCCATTTATGAAGCACGTTATGTATCCGGCGTAGTTGCAGGCCTTAAGCTGAACCAGATGATGGAGGAGGGCCAGATCACAGAGGATACCTGCAAGATCGGTTATGTAGGCGCTTATCCTTATGCCGAGGTAATCAGCGGATATACCTCCTTCTTCTTAGGCGTACGCTCCGTATGTCCGGCAGCTACCATGGAGGTTAAGTATACCAACAGCTGGGCAAGCTTTGACCTTGAGAAGGAAGCAGCAGACGCTCTGATTTCTGATGGCTGTGTACTGATCAGCCAGCACGCAGATACCACAGGCGCTCCAACTGCCTGCCAGGCAGCCGGCGTACCATGTGTAGGCTACAACATTTCCATGATCGCTACAGCTCCTGATTCTGCTCTTACATCTGCCTCCAACAACTGGGGCGCATATGTGACCTACGCAGTACAGTCCATGATCGATGGAACACCGATTGACACAGACTGGTGCAGAGGCTTCTCTGACGGCGCGGTACGCATTACTGACTTAAATGAGGCAGTTGTGGCTCCAGGCACCGCTGAGAAGGTAAAAGAGGTTGAGGATGCTTTGGCAGCAGGCACACTTCATGTCTTTGATACCTCTACATGGACCGTTGATGGGCAGACACTTGATACATATAAGAAGGAAGGCAGCGACATCGAGTACATTTCCGACGGATATTTCCATGAGTCTGAGTTCGCGTCTGCTCCGGCCTTTGACATCCTGATCGACGGCATTACAACCATCGACAACTAAACTGATCCGGCTAGAGCAATTTTTAGACACGCTCTAAAAGCGGAGCCATGTTTCTATTGGCTTCGCTTTTTTACTCTTACTTGGTTTTAAACACAAAGAGATCATATGAAATGGGAGGACTGCCAGATGAGGGAAGAGTATGCCATTGAACTGAAAAATATCACAAAGCGGTTTGGCAAGGTAACAGCCAATGACAAGGTGTGCATGTCCGTAAAGCGGGGGGAAATTCTGTCTGTCCTTGGGGAAAATGGAAGCGGAAAGACTACACTGATGAACATGATCTCCGGTATCTATTATCCGGACGAGGGGCAGATACTGGTAAATGGAAAGGAGGTTGCCATCCGTTCTCCCAAGGATTCTTTTGCCCTGGGCATCGGCATGATCCATCAGCATTTCAAGCTGGTAGATGTGCTGACCGCAGCGGAAAATATTATCCTGGGACTGTCAGGCAGTGAGCTTTTGGATATGAAGGCCGTATCCGCAAGAATCCGTGAGCTGACAGAGAAGTACGGGTTTGATCTGGATCCTGAACAGAAGATTTACAGTATGTCTGTGTCCCAGAAACAGACGGTGGAGATCGTAAAACTTCTTTACCGTGGCGTGGATATTCTGATCCTGGATGAGCCTACGGCGGTGCTCACGCCTCAGGAGACGGAAAAACTGTTTTCTGTTCTGAGAAATATGCGTGAGGCGGGCCATTCCATTATTATCATCACCCATAAGCTCCATGAGGTTCTGGCGCTGTCAGACCGGGTATCGGTGCTGAGAAAGGGCCAGTATATCGGCACTGTGAATACATCGGAGGCCACCGAGGAGTCCCTGACGGAAATGATGGTGGGCAAGAAGGTAAGCCTGAACATCGAGCGTCCGGAGCCGGTGGATCCAAAGGAACGCCTGGTGGTGAAAAATGTGACCTGCGTAGATAAAGAAGGGGTCACCACCCTGGATCATGCCTCCTTTACGGCTTACAGCGGCGAGATTCTGGGCATTGCGGGGATTGCGGGCAGCGGACAGAAGGAGCTTCTGGAGGCTATCGCGGGGCTGCAGCCTATGACAGAGGGCTCCATCCTGTATTATCCTCCTGAAGGCGGAGAGAAGCAGCTTTCCGGCATGGCGGCATCTGCCATCAACAAGCTGGGAGTGAAGCTGTCCTTTGTTCCGGAGGACCGTCTGGGTATGGGCCTGGTAGGCTCCATGGGCATGACAGACAATATGATGCTGAGAGGCTATAAGAAGGGACACATCTTCTTTACAGACCGAAAGACGCCAAAGAGCCTGGCGGAGCGGATTATCCAGGAGCTTGAGGTGGTGACGCCAGGAGTTTCAACACCGGTGAGAAAGCTTTCCGGCGGCAATGTACAGAAGGTGCTGGTAGGCCGTGAGATCGCTTCCAACCCCAAGGTGCTTATGGTGGCTTACCCGGTGCGGGGACTTGATATTAATTCCTCCTATACCATTTACCATCTGCTGAATGAACAGAAAAAGCAGGGTGCGGCGGTGATCTGCGTAGGAGAGGATCTGGATGTGCTTCTGGAGCTGTGCGACCGTATCCTGGTGCTGTGCGGCGGCAGGGTAAGCGGCATTGTGGACGGAAGGAAGGCCACAAAGGAAGAAGTGGGACTTTTGATGACAAAGACGGGAGGCGGACAGAATGAGTAAAGAAATGACGGCTGTTTCCAATAAAGAGCCCTTGATGCACATTTCAAAGCGGGACGGCATTGAAGCCTGGAAACCCTGGGCCATCCGGGCGACGGCGGTGCTGCTGTCTCTGGTGGTCTGTGCCGGAGTGATCGTGGCCCTGACAGGGCTTAACCCCATTGAGGTATATAAGGGGATTTTCGACGGAGCGGTAGGGACAAAACGGCGTACCTGGATGACAATCCGCGATATGCTGGTGCTTTTATGCATTGCCATCGGCATTACGCCGGCCTTTAAGATGCGGTTTTGGAACATCGGAGCCGAGGGTCAGGTGCTGATCGGAGGCGTTGCCTCTGCTGCTATGATGATTTATGTGGGAGATAAGCTGCCGACTGTTGTTTTACTGCCGCTTATGCTGATAGTCAGCGCTCTGGCGGCCATGGTATGGGCGGCTGTTCCTGCATTTTTCAAGGCTCACTGGAATACAAATGAGACTCTGTTTACCCTGATGATGAATTATGTTGCCATGCAGGTGATCACCTACTGCATTATTTTCTGGGAGAATCCCAAGGGCTCTAACTCGGTAGGTACCATCAATTCCACCACCAAGGCCGGCTGGCTCCCGGAGCTGTTCGGCATGGATTACGGCTGGAACCTGGTGATCGTCCTTGCCCTTACCATCGCCATGTACATTTACCTGAAATACAGCAAGCAGGGCTATGAGATCGCCGTTGTGGGCGAGAGCGAGAATACGGCAAGATATGCGGGCATCAGCGTAAAGAGGGTGATCCTGCGGACCATGGCTCTGTCCGGAGCCATCTGCGGTATTGCCGGCTTTATTATCGTAAGCGGCGCCAGCCATACCATTTCTACCAGTACGGCAGGTGGAAGGGGATTTACCGCCATTATCGTATCCTGGCTCAGTAAGTTTAATCCCTTTGCCATGGTGGTGGTATCATTTTTCCTTGTATTTATGCAGAAGGGCGCAGGGCAGATTGCCAGCCAGTTTAACCTGAATGAAAATGCCTCTGACGTTATAACCGGAATTATCCTGTTCTTTATCCTGGGCTGTGAATTTTTCATCAACTACAGAGTTGGGCTCCGCCGCAGGACCAAAGAAGCGGGAGAGTAGAAGGGAGGAAGGAAGATGGGATTTTTAGTAATATTTATACAGAAGGCCATTGGTCAGGGCATCGGGATCCTTTACGGGGCTCTGGGTGAGATTCTGACGGAAAAATCGGGCAACCTGAACCTGGGGATTCCCGGGATGATGTACATGGGCGGCATTGCCGGACTGATCGGAGCGTTTCTATATGAAAATGGAACCGAAAATCCAAGCGGCTTTATCGGGCTTATGATTTCTTTTGTATGCGCCTTTCTGTGCGCGGCTCTGGGAGGTCTGGTATACAGCGTGCTGACCATTACACTGCGGGCCAATCAGAATGTAACCGGCCTTGCACTTACTACCTTTGGCGTTGGTTTTGGAAACTTTTTCGGCGGCTCTCTGGCAAAGCTGGCAGGCGGTGTGGGACAGATCTCTGTAGCGGTTACCGGCGCGGCTTATAAGAAGCCCATTCCCGGGCTGTCCGGCCTTGGAGTTGTGGGAGACCTGCTGTTTTCCTATGGATTTTTGACCTATCTGGCCATTATCCTGGCTCTGATCCTGGCATTTTTCCTTGTAAGGACCAGGAAGGGGCTGAATCTTAGGGCTGTGGGCGAGAGCCCGGCGACGGCAGACGCGGCGGGGATCAATGTTACTGCCTACAAGTACCTGGCTACCTGTATCGGAGGCGGGATCAGCGGCCTTGGAGGCCTGTATTTTGTAATGGAGTACTCCGGCGGCACCTGGACCAACAATGGGTTCGGAGACAGAGGCTGGCTTGCTATCGCCCTTGTAATTTTTGCTCTGTGGAAGCCGGTAAATGCCATCTGGGGATCCATTCTGTTTGGCGGGCTCTACATTCTGTACCTGTATATCCCCGGCCTTGACAGAGGGGCTCAGGAAATCTTTAAGGCCCTGCCTTATGTGGTGACCATCGTTGTTCTGGTGATCACCAGCCTGAGGAAAAAGAGAGAATACCAGCCGCCGGAAAGTCTGGGACTGGCGTATTTCCGGGAAGAACGATAATATTTTTTAAAAATGGTCAGGGAAGATGCTTTGGTGTGTCTTCCTGGCCATTTTTTAAAATTATCGAACAAATGTTTGAAAAATGTAAAAAGGTGTGGTATACTGAGAGAGACCTGTATTTCAGATCGGTTTTTTGGGAAATGTACAGTTATATTGAGGTGAAAAAAGGAGCAGTTACATGGCAAAGCAGTATATTAAGATCCGCGGGGCCAATGAGCACAATCTGAAGCATATTTCCGTGGACATACCCAGGGACGAGCTGGTGGTGCTGACGGGACTTTCCGGCTCCGGCAAGTCTTCCCTGGCTTTTGACACGATTTACGCGGAGGGGCAGAGACGGTATATGGAGTCCCTTTCCTCCTATGCCCGCCAGTTCCTGGGGCAGATGGAGAAGCCGGATGTAGAGAGCATCGAGGGGCTGTCCCCGGCCATCTCCATCGATCAGAAGTCAACCAACCGAAATCCCCGTTCTACAGTGGGTACGGT
>ERZ894183.1629-NODE-1629-length-11519-cov-5.862264_pt1 | contig 11519 bp, 9 predicted proteins | sample MGYA00380279_ERZ894183 | MGnify/ENA primary metagenome ERZ894183 (study PRJEB32331, sample SAMN06328422) | human gut metagenome | biome: human gut microbiome; feature: stool | host: Homo sapiens | collected 2013-06-26 ... | reverse complement strand
GTTTGAAGTCATTACCACATTTTTAAACGATGGACATCAGAAGCCGAAACGCAGCAGTTATCACAATGCCCATGCCTATTTAGGAGCTCCTTACGGCATTTATAAGACAGCTGACGGATACATAGCACTGGCTATGGGCTCTGTTACAGAACTGGGAGCTCTCCTTGAATGTCCTGCCCTCTCTCAGTATGCCGATTCTCAGGACTGGTTTACAAAAAGGGATGAAATCAAAGAACTTATCGGAAATCACTTAATTTGCAAAACTACTGATCACTGGCTGGCCATCTTAGAAACCGGAGGCTACTGGTGTTCCGATGTGTATACCTGGGACAAACTGCTTCAGTCCGGCCAGTTTAAAGAGTTAAACCTTTTGTTAAATGTCAAGCGGCCAGGGGGGGAAGACCTACTTACCACGCGCTGTCCCATTCGCTTTGGCGGGGAACCGTTTCTTGACAATACCCATGCGCCGTCTTTAGGAGAACACACAAGGCAAATTATCGAAGAATTTGGCCTTGAGACAAGGAAGAAAGGATGAGACCAATGAAACCATTAGAGGGAATTACCGTACTGGATTTCAGCCAGTTTTTATCAGCGCCTTCTGCCGCACTTCGCCTGGCAGATTTAGGCGCTCACGTAATTAAAGTAGAACGTCCTCAGGGCGGCGATATCTGCCGCACTTTATATATTTCTAATCTGCGCATTGAAGACGACAGTTCCTTGTTTCATGCTATTAACCGCAATAAGGACGGCGTTTCCATTGACTTAAAAGATTCTTCCAGCCAGGAAATCTTGTGGAATTTGATCGGGAATGCCGATGTGATGATTGTAAACTTCCGTCCCGGGATAACTGAGAAACTAGGCCTTGACTATGAATCAGTGAGAAAAAAAGCACCTTCCATTATTTACGGAGAAATCACCGGATATGGAAAAACAGGCCCATGGGATAAAAAGCCGGGGCAGGATCTTCTGGTGCAATCCTTATCCGGTCTGACCTGGCTCAACGGAAACCAGGATCAGCCACCTACGCCTTTCGGCCTGTCTGTTGCCGACTTGTTCGCCGGCCAGCATCTGGTTCAGGGCATATTGGCTGCCCTCATTAAAAGAGCTATTTCCCAGCAGGGATCTTATGTTCATGTGAGTATGCTGGAATCTGTAATGGATATGCAGTTTGAAGTATTCACCACCTACTTAAATGACGGACATCAGCCACCCCTTCGTTCTTCTGTTAACAATGCCAACGGCTATATCAACGCCCCTTATGGAATCTATGAAACCTCTGACGGATACTTAGCCCTTGCCATGGCTGCTATCCCCTTATTAGGGGAACTCATAAACTGTAAGGCTCTGTCCGCTTATGAGGATCCGAAAACCTGGTGCGATAACCGTGATGAGATCAAAGTCTTACTGGCTGAACATCTGCGAACTAATACAACCTCTCATTGGCTGTCAAAATTAGAACCAGCCGACATTTGGTGCGCCGATGTATTTACCTGGGACAGGCTGTTTGAAACCGATGGCTTCCAAACCCTTGACATGCTTCAGACCGTCCGCACCCAAGGAGGAACGCAGTTTACCACTACCAGATGCCCGATTACCATTGACGGGGAGCATTATAAGAGCCCAAAAGCTGCTCCGTGGATTGGACAGCATAATTCAAAGTACATTTAAAAAGGAGATTACAGATCATGGAACAGACAATTTATTATGAAGAGTATAAAGTAGGAAGCGTACGAGAAACCATCGGCCGCACCATTACCGAAACAGATATCGTCCTTCACGCAGGACAAACAGGCGATTTCTTCCCTCACCACATGGATGCGGAATTTGCAAAAACTACAGAATTCGGCAGGAGAATCGCCCACGGCACATTGACATTTTCCGTTGCAGTAGGCATGGCTGCAAATTTAATCAACCCAGCGGCCTTTTCCTACGGCTATGACCACCTGCGGTTCATCAATCCAGTATTTATCGGAGATACCATCCGAGTTAAGGTTATCTTAAAAGAAAAAAGGGAAAATCCAAAACATCCAGATCAGGGATTTATCATCGAAGCCCTTGAAATCTACAATCAGAACCAGCAGCTTGTCATGGTGTGCGACCACATTATGTCCTGTATGAAAAAACCAGTTCAGTAAAGTCCAGATAAGCCAGGAAGAAGTCGTACCGGCTAAACTTATATACGCTTAGTCAAGACCACCGGCCTAGCCGGTGGCTTGTTCTGTCCCTATAAGGGGCTGTTACCTGCTTGCGCCCGGAAGGCGCACTGAAAGTCTGCCAACTGCACCACATTTTCAGTTGCCCTTAAAAAGGCATATCAATACCTTTTTCTTCCTGCGCAGCCCCAAAAGGGGCTTGTTGGTTTGCTTTGACTTCCTACCACCTCTCCAAGAGGTCTATTTCTTGTTTTTCTTCACTGACTCGCCCGCGAACGGGTCGATATACTCTACAAACGACATCTGATTGTATTCTAAATGCTCCTTCATTTGATTCTGTATATATGCTTTGCATGCTTCTCAAATATCATGAGTGAACTTTTAAAGGCTGCCTAAATATATGCAGGATGCTTTGGAATATGATCAAACAGCCGTCTGACTGTTATTTTATGAACTAGAGTATTGATTTTTCAAGGTGCAAATTCCATTTTTAATGTGAGAAGCTTTAGTTTATAACAAATTAATAACACAATAAATCGGAATTGCAGCAACTGCATATACAATACATGCAAATATAGTATATTTCATCATTTCCTTTGGTGTTACCCAGTCATTGGTATAACCCACTGCAGATAAAGCGGATGAACCAGGAAGCACAAATCCCATACACGCTGTATAGATAACTGCAATCCCCATAATTTCCAAATCTAATCCCATCTGCATTGCAATGGGAATCGCAATCGGAATAATCAAAAGTGCTATTCCTGTATTACTTCCGATATTGGTACCTATTAATGTCGCTAATACAATAATGGTGATTACCATTGTTCCACTTTTACCCGCCAGCATAGGTTCAAAAACAGATGTACAAAGCTGAACGATTCCTGTTTCGGGAGCTGTCAAAGCAGATGCGAGAGGAAGAATGGACGTACAGATTAATATAATTTCCCATTTAATTCCCTCTTTTGCTACATCATTAAACTTCATCAGTGGTTCGCCATCAATCTTAACCATACACAGAATAACTACAGCCAGAGCAAATACACCACTCGGAGTCAGCATATTAAATAATTTTACTATCCCCCACTCTGATGGCATAATAGTTGTAGCTACAGTAGATACAATAATAAATATGAAGGTGTAAAAATAAGATTTCTGACGGTAATTCAGCTTTTCTGTTTTTGAATCCCTAAGTACAGATGCATCAAAATTCTGTAATTTTGTCAGGTCTGCTTTGAAAATATATTTTGTAGACAATCCCATGGAAATAACCATGATACTTCCGATGATAAAGGATATTAAAATATAATAGCTATAGCTTAATACGGTACCTGATACATCATTAAATGACAAACACAATGCCAGCTGCCACCCTTTAAACGGGATGATAAACTCCCCTAATCCACAAGCCATGATCGTATAGATCAGCATCATACTAATATACTTATCACCTTTTTTGTAACCAACCATATCAGCAATGCTGTATATAACCGTCCATGCAAGGAACATACATGCAAACGCACTGGATATAATTGCAACAATAAAAAATCCATACAAAAATATAACGGAAAAAAGCAATGGTCTTCCATTGACAAATTTCCGGCTGATGGTCCATCTGGCCAAGAATTCTCCTACGCCGCTTACATTAATTGCTCCGGCAATCAGCATAACCATCATTAACTGCCACACCACAGGACTTCCCAGACCCTGCATAATCGCGTTATTCATAGTGCTGTAATCGCTCATGCCAAACGCAATAACCCCCAGAATACTTGGCCATGCAATTTCCACTGCAGACCAAAGATATAAAAGCCCAAAGAAAATTCCCAAAATCTGCATTCCTGTAGACGTAATACCCTGAATCGGGGGCAGATATTGAAATCCAAACATTAAAATAATTCCAAAAATACTTTTTGCATAATATTTACTGTCAATTCTTGTTCTTTTATTCCCCGCCATATTCTTCTCCTATATTTTTTCAGAATATGGTGCAATAACTGCTTTCGTTCCCCATATGCTTATAGCAATACATTACTGCACCAGCTCAAAAATAAAGGAAAACTGTTATAGGCTTTTACAGTATATTTTTCTCTGCAATCGCAAGCGAAGACTGGATCAGCACATCAACCATAGACAGAGCCGGAACCGAAATGTATTCCATCATCCTCCGGCCTCCCTCGCTGTTTAAGTTTACCAAAGGATGATCAAACACCACTGCATCAATCCCTGTAAAATCCTGCTCTTTCACCGATTTTATCATGGTTTCATAATTCAGATTCTGAGCGCTGAACGGATCGTAGTTTACAGGCCCTTCTATGTTTATGATCTTATCCATGGTGATTCCTCTCTGGAAATAGTACATCCGCTCCAGAAGCTGGAGCTCCTGCCCCATACTTGAGATCAGAGCAATATTTCTTGCCTGGATAGCTTTAAGTATCTTCACATACTCTAACGACGGCACCACCGTCTGCACCCCTGTAGCCTGCTGGATTGTATTGACAATCTCCTGGCTCTTCATGTAGCTGCCGCTGGCGCTGGTGACAGCGATCACATCCGGTCTTGCCTCTATCAGAATTCTTGAGGCAGCCGGAAGTGCGTCGATCATATCAAGAAGTCCCTGCTCAGATACATTTTTAAAAGGGACTCTGGTGGTTACAATCCCTACATCCTCCGGCACCCTCCTGTGGAATTCACGTTCAATGGAGGCACTGGCTCCCATAACAATTAACCCAATAATAAATTTAAAATCTCTGGCCATACTTATCTCTCACATTCCATGCGTATTTTCTTCTATCATATCACATGAAACACCCCAGATAAATTACTTTTCACCTGTTTCCAGATAATGATTAACAGCCTCCGCGCTCATGCCCTCCAGGCCGAAATACTTCATACTCTTCCCTGTCTCTGCATAATTTTCCCCGTTAATGACAGAAGCGATCTGAACCAGAGCCTTCATTGTCGGCATCCGGATTCCCAGCTGGTCTGCAAGTGATATGATAATGGACTGTCCCGTAGAAGCGTCCTCATGGATATAGCGGTGCTTCATACTGCCAGGCCCCTGCACCAGACGAAAATCATCTAATTCAGGGTGTGCGTCATATTCCATCAAGCGGCTGATCATACCTGCGTGAACAGCGTTGTCGTAGCCCATGACTTCCATTACCTGAGCCTTTTCGCGCTCTACCTCCCGGATACATCTTTCCACTGCCGGTGTCAGGCCCTGTGAATACATCCGGTAATCAGGATCCTTCTCAATGGAACCCGTATTTAGCAGAGATCCTGCCAGATGAATGGATACATTTGGAGAGTTAAACGTGGTCTCCAGTACATTTTTAGCAGGTACACAGGAATAGACTCCCTCCATTTCCCTGATCAGACGCTCTGTATCGTTTCCAGGAAATGCAGCCACCTTCTTCGGCATATATGGAAATGCAGATTTTACCACGCCTTTGCCTGCAAAACGACATGGATAAATATTTCCCTGCATTTCTCCAATAATTACGTTCCTCCCCTTTGGAAGTTCCCGTCTTAAAACTATAGAACCACAGTTTCCTGCTGAAAAGCAGACAGTCTGCCCATCCTTAAGAAGGGGAGCCAGCTCCTTTGCAAGCTCCTCATGCCTTGTAGCAATAATAGCGATAAGGATTACATCTGCATCTGCTGCGGCTTCTTTCAAATCATCTGTAATCCGATGAATCACAGCTGTACCATTTACAGCCTGTCCTGTCATTTTAATCTGGTTTCCGTTTTCTACAATGTAATTCAGATTTTCCCAGTACCGTCTGTCCTCATAAAGCGTAACCTGATGCCCCTTAAGAGTCATATCGGCAGCCATGGTACAGCCTGTACCTCCTCCGCCAAGAACCGCTATTTTTTTCATAATCCAGTATCTCCTTATTTCAGTAATTCATTAAATACAGACATATCCTCTACCTGCTCCAGATTCTCTACAAAGCGGATGATCTCCTCTGTCTTTTCTGGAGAAATTGCAAAGGACGCCTCTCTGCGGAACAAATCACAGAATTCTTCCCAGGTCAGCATATCCGCAGGATGTCCCTTGTGGGTTCCCTGTGTCTTTTCATATACATTTCCATCTTTTGTTCTGATGGTAACTGTCTTTACCGGATGTTCTCCATTTCTGCTTCCTTTCTGATACATATCAAAAGAAGCAGTTAATGTATGCTCAGGATCTGTTCCTGGTTTTACCTTCTTTGCAAGCTCAAGCAGGGCAGGGTCTTTTAACAGCTCCGGCTCATACCAGTTTGGTCCCGGCTCTGGATTCATAATAGCGGCTGCAATTACATATGGCATACTGAACTGTGCTTCCATCAGAGATGAGAAACCGTCCTCGTAGCAGTGCATACGATACTGTGTTGGAGGATTTACTGTAATCTCCTCTACATCTTCTGCCTTGATGCCATGCTCCTTTACAAGAAGCTCTACAATCTCTACCGGTGTCTGTACCCACATATTTGCCGGCCAGTGCTTCACAAGAATATCTTTTATAAAGAATCGATCCTCCAGCTCACGGTCCAGCCATGTTCTGTCTACTGCATCTGTCAGCTGCTCGCAGTATGCATATGGAATATCGAAGCACCCCTGCATATTGTCTACTCCATGTTCTGCACAAAGGGCAGCCAGGATACCATTCTGAGCAGATACACCATGCTGATAGTGATATGCGTTAGACATAGTTGCCTGCTGCATATTAGTAGGCATCGCCGCATACATACATGCCATGCCGAATGTCTGATCCATCTTTCTGCTGTCCAGATTAAGAAGCTTTGCAGCTGGTGTACAGGTCGCAAAGATCTGCCAGTTGCACAGCGCCCATCCCTGATTATGGTCAAATCCAGGACCTGGCTGTACTGCCATAGCCACTCTCTGGTACACCTCATAGCCTGCAACAACCGCTTCCAGATACTCTTTTCCACTTTTCTTCTTTGCTTCTGCCACTGCCATGGCTACAGGAATAACGCCGGCGCTTGGATGTCCGGTCCATGCACAATCTTCCCAGTCCAGCATATCCGCAATCGTACCGTTGGCAAATGCGGCATTTGCCATGGACATCTTTTCTCCGCCCACCCATACAGAAGCATCTCCACCTGTTCCATTGTTTGCGATCCTTGCAACATCGATGGAGCTTTTTGTCAGATCAATGGGCGCGGCTGCCAGAGAAACACCGATTGTATGAAGCGTAAACATCTTGGCACGTTGGATTACATCCTCTGGTAGATTTTCACATTTTAAGTTCACTGCATAATCTGCCAGTTTCTGTGTGTAGTTGGTTCCGTTTGATTTAAAATAGGTTCTGCTGCTCATAATTCTTGATTCCTCCTGATTTTTATTTAATGATTGGATACAATCTTATAAAGCAAGCTGCATGCCAACTGTTTTCTATTAAACTTTTTCAGGAATATTGATTATCTTTTCAAATAGCTCTATAATTACTATTATATATTTAATATTAATATTAAAATAAAAGGAGATTCTTCTTGAACATGACTCGTTCTGAGAAAATTTTAGATGTGATCCGCCGGTATACCAGACAGTTAAACCCAGACACCCCGGAAAAAGGGCTGGAAATGCTGAGAATAGATTCTCTGTCAAATATCACCAGCATTTCACCCAACAATATAAGCATGGAAGCAAACCGCCTGTTCCGCCAGGGAAAGCTGGCAAAGATCTGCGGACGCCCTGTTTTTTACCTGTGCCCCCAGGAACTGGAGGCCCTTCTTGGCACTGCTCTTCCCACCTGTGAATTTTCCTGCAGACAGGCATTTCTGCAGCTGTTTTCCCTGTCTGATAGCTCCTGTGATCCAAAGCAGAGCCCGATTTCCACAGCCCCTGATGGTTTTAATCCTCTGGCTCCATCCCTGATCGAAACGCTTATTGGCCATAACCGAAGCCTTGCTGAACAGGTCAACCAGGGAAAAGCTGCTGTTCTATATCCTCCAAATGGCCTTCATATGCTCATTACCGGCCCTACCGGTGTAGGAAAAAGCCATTTTGCCAGAGCTATCTATGACTATGCTTTAAAAAGCGGTAAACTGGCTCCAGACGCCGCTTTTGTCACACTCAACTGCGCCAGCTATGCAGAAAATCCCCAGCTTCTTCTCTCCCAGCTTTTCGGCTATGTCAAAGGTTCATTTACAGGAGCTGTAAAAGATCATCCCGGCATGGCAGAGTACGCAGACGGAGGAATCCTTTTTCTGGACGAAATCCACCGTTTAAACCCGGAGGGACAGGAAAAGATGTTTCATTTAATGGATCACGGTACCTTCAGCCGCCTTGGAGAAACCGGAAAGATGCGCCATGTGAATGTGCTCATCATAGGCGCCACCACCAGCCAGCCGGAAGAAATTATGCTTGATACATTCCAGCGCCGTATTCCTGTCCAGATTTCCCTTCCTCCATTAAAAGAACGTTCCCTGGAGGAACGCTTAGAACTTGTGTTATTCTTTTTGTGGCAGGAATCAAAAAGCCTGAAAAAGCGGATCCGCATCGATTTTATGATTCTGTGTGCCCTGTGCTACTACGAATGCAGGTCGAATATCGGCCAGCTTTCTTCTGATATAAAACTAGCCTGCGCCCATGCTTACTTTGACTTTATTACAGGCAGAAGCCGGTCTCTTGAAATCTTGAGCCAGCATCTGAATAAGCGAATCCTTAACGGACTTTTTATTTCCGGAAACAACGATAACTCCTTAATGAATGATATTTTAGTATCACCAGATGGTCTTACCATCGACGGAAGCCGCAGCTACCAGGAACTCCTTCTTATGGCCATAAATCCTGCTTACTGATATAGCGTTCCACAGCAGCAAATGCAGGTTCATTTCCATCTATTACCATCTCCTCATCGCGGATCATGGAACTTAACATAGCATTCTTCTCATTGGGGGCAATATAAAGTCCCCGGCTGATCCGCTCTGTCATATGGGACAGTTTAAGACCCAGCACCGGACTTTCCTCTGACAGAAAATCAAAATATGCGTTGGCACAGGTCAGCTTAATATCAGAGGAAAGCTGTCCTATATTTCCTTCACATTCATAATAACAGAACGCACTGAGTACAGATGGGTTCAGCTTAATTCTCATATGTATATTCCGGGATTCCACCCATAAAAAGTAAAATACCAGTTCCAGACGCTCTTTAATTGTACGCTCCTTCAATGGCGGCAATGTAATATGCACCGGAATACGTCTTAAAAATGTATTTAACATGGACCCTGACGGCTTCTCTGTGGTTGCACCGATAATCAGTACATTTGCGTGGCGCTGGCTTCTGGTCTCTCCTAATCTGGCATAAATTCCCTGGTCCATGAGAAGAAACATTTTTTCCTGCCCTTCTGGATTTAGACGGTGAATCTCATCCAGAAAAAGAATGCTGCCATCTGCATGGTCAATCAGTCCTTTTCTCTCCTTATCTGCCCCTGTAAATGCACCTCTCACATACCCGAACAGCAGAGACAGAAGAAGCTGGGGATTATCTGAATAATTGGCGCAGTTTAATGTAACCAGCGATTTTTCCGCCGGAATCTTCCCGCTTTTTATGGCATAATCAAACATACTTCTGGCAAACAGGCTTTTTCCCGTTCCCGTAGGACCGTTGATCAGTGTATGAAGCCCGTAGGGCGGATACAGCATAGCCGCCTTAGCCTGGCGTACCTGTGGACGCAGGCTGCTGTCCATACCGATCATCTGATCGAAAGAAGATGCCGCTGCCGCCTTGAGACCACTTTGAAGATACCTCATTCCTTTTTCCTTTCCAGGAATACAAAAATGCAGGAAGCTTTCTATTGTAGGAAACTGAGTGGTAGAAATGGTTCGTTTTAGTTTTTCTTCCATATGAGGAAGAGATAGATAAAACACAGGCCTGCTCCCTACGCGGATCAGCTTTCCCTTTGAAAAATGAAGTTTCAATTCTGTACTTATATTATTAGCAGCGATTCCTGATTCCACTTCCAGATTCTGAATCTGTACCCGTTCTAATCCCTTCTCCAGCTGGTTCAGATCCAGCTCCCGTGTATGAAATATGATCAATTCAAGTATCCTATCTGAACGTTTCTTTTTTTCCATCTCCTGGAGCCCCCATTTTTAAGAGTTATTGTTTGAGAGTTTTATTTTTTTCTGAGAGTAATTGTAGCACAGCTAAGAAGCAACGTCAATTTACACAAATTTTATTTTTCAGTCCATTAAAATATCTGGGTTTTTTGTACAATTTTTACATTGATTTAGAATGTTAATTTTTTGGCACGCTATTTGCTTTATATTAAAGCAAAGGCAGGTGAATTAATTATGTATGAAACTGCAAAAGCAGTCATAGGTATGATCGTAATGGGCGCCAGCGCCGCTGTTGAATCGGAATTCCACAAAAACGTCCCCGACCATATACAGATCGCAACAACCAGAGTCCCTATCGGAGAGGTTTCCTATGACGGATTAAAGACAATGACCAATGCCCTTCCTGATGCAGCCAGGCTTCTGATGGAAACCTGCCCCGATATGATCATTGTTACAAATATGACGGGAAGCTGCATACGCGGAGCAGAAATTGTCAATCTCCTCCAGCAGACTACAGGCATTCCTGTACTGGCGCCTCCATTTGAATTCGTAAGACTTCTGCGCTCCATAGGGGCAGAAAAAATTGCTATTGCATCCAGCTTTGACAGGGAACTGAATCTGGCAGAAAGCATGTTTTTTGAAAACCACGGTTTCCAGATATCCCGGATCCTGCCGGCTCAGACATATTTCGGAAAAGATCCATTTTCACTGGGGCAGATCAATTATCCGGAGCTTAATGCCGCTATGGAACATCAGGACTATTCTGATATTGATGCAGTTATCTTCGACCATCCGGTGATGAATCTGCATACAGGAATTGAAAAACATCTGGAGCAGATTATTCCGGTTCCATTTTTTTCCATTAACCAGGTGCTTCTTTATTCAGCACTCCAACGGGTCCACGAACCAGCCGACCATTTATTTATATCAAAATTTCTTAAAGGAGGAACTGCCTGATGCCTCATATAACTGTAAAAATGTTCCCCGGCAGAACAGCCGGACAAAAAGAGCAGCTGGCATCCGCTCTGCGAAAATGCACAGCAGACGTACTTGGCTGTGAAACCGGCCACATTTCCGTCGCCTTGACTGATGTAGAACCTAAGGACTGGCATCTTATCTATGACAGCGAAATAAAAGACAACCCGAACCTGTTTCTGGCGCCATCCTACCATCCCGGAGACGAATTAAAAACCGTAAGGAAATACGCCATAACCGGCTTTGGCTGCGCCGGTTATAACTGTGCGAAAGCCCTGCGCGAGACTGACCCGGACTGCCAGATCCATGTATACGAACGCA
>ERZ894183.1628-NODE-1628-length-11524-cov-14.702851_pt1 | contig 11524 bp, 9 predicted proteins | sample MGYA00380279_ERZ894183 | MGnify/ENA primary metagenome ERZ894183 (study PRJEB32331, sample SAMN06328422) | human gut metagenome | biome: human gut microbiome; feature: stool | host: Homo sapiens | collected 2013-06-26 ... | reverse complement strand
GCTCCACAGGAGGCATAATGGATCAACATCCCCTGATTATTAAAGGCTACAAGAGCATCGCGGAGCTTTCCCTTGTGGAAAGCCCACCGTTCATTACTTTTGCCGGGGCCAACGGCGCGGGAAAAAGTAACATTACCGATGCTCTGGCTTTTTTTGGTGCCGTGGTCAAAACCGGCGCGACTCAGGCTATTCGCGATTTCGGTGGTTTTCAGCAGATCCATTGCTATAAGCTGCGTAGTGAAAACCGGACGACGGCGTCACTGCATCTTGATATTGAGCTGGCAGGAAAACAGTTTACCTATGATCTGACGATCAAAAGTATGAATAAGAAGCCCGCCATTACAGAGAGGTTGGCGATCAATGGGGAGATCTATATTGATCGCAGACAACCAGATGCCCTCACCATCCGTTTAAGTGACGATCCCGAAATTCCCCCTGCGCATTTTCCTAACTATTCGTCAGATATGACGGCGCTCATGCTGCTGGGTAAAAGCGAGCTGTATGCATTTTTAACCAATATTGTCGTGTTCCGCATCGATCCGCTGCGGGCGAAAGAACCTGATGGTGCAAAAACAGACGCCTCTTTTCTGGACCCTCACGGCAAAAATATTGCCTCTGTGCTTGCTGAACTGGAGTCCAATAGCGACTTCAAAGAGCAAATACTGGACTGGATGGAGCTCATTGTTCCTGGTATGGAAAATGTGTCCACCGAAAAACAAAAACTGGATGGTTCAACAGTACTGACTTTCAAAGAACACGGAACTAAAGCGCGTTTTCCAGCACATTTGATCTCCGATGGCACTATTTATACCTTGTGCATTATGACGGCCATACTAAGTCGGGCGCAGCAGACAGGAATGACCATCATCGAAGAGCCAGAGCGAGGCATCCACCCTAAAGCCATCGGTGAGCTGGTGCAGTTGATGCGCGAGAATGCTACTTTGGAACATCCCATTATTATCACCACTCATAGTGAATCTGTTGTTAGAAACCTGGAACCGGATGAGCTGTGGCTTGTGAGTAAGCAAGAGGGGAAAACCCAGTTGAAACGTGCCTCAGATGCTGGTGTTGATAAAAAGAAAATCCCCCTGGATACCGCATGGTTAACAAATTTGTTTAACGGTGGTTTGCCATGGTAAAAGTTGGATTTATCGTCGAGGGCAGTACTGAATCTATCATTGTTAACTCGTCTTTATTTGTCGCCTTTTTGCAAAACCACGGTTTCGAATTAGTTACGCCGGTTGTAGATGCCAAAGGTGGCGGTAATCTTTTGCCAAAATATGTTGATAGCTTCGTCGCAGAATTAAAGGGGGCAGGTGCTGAGAAAATCTGCATTCTGACAGATTTGGAAGATGAAGCTTCAACTGAAGTGGTAAGAGCACGCATCGCTCATGGTGAGGTTGACGTCTCCTTTATTGCAATTAAAGCGATTGAAGCCTGGTTTTTGGCAGATTCCGAGGCAATGAAAGTCTGGCTCAATGTAGATGAATTTTATGAAGACCAACCCGAGGTAACGGTCACTAAACCTTGGGACAGACTAAAACAAATAGCCCAGCAACTAAACAAACCAGGGACTGGCCCTAGCAAAACTATTTTTGCAAATAAAATGGTTACCCGTTATGGGTTTGATGTGAGCAAAGCGGCTGCCCACCCAAACTGCGCAAGTGCCCGCGAACTGGTAGACTGGTTTGAGAATCAATAATGCAATTTAAAGAACTGGAATCCGGGCTTCGTCAGAAGTTTAACGACAATCGCATCGTCTTCTGGCACGACCCGGAGCAACGCTTCACCGATTCGCTCAATGAGCTGGATCTCGACAACGTCACACTGCTGGATATGGGCGGCGTTTCTGTGCTCGCCACAAAAAAAAGAATCGAAATCGACGAGCCAACACAGAAATTTTTACTCTATTTTACCAGTGAAGTTCCTGCCCATGAGCAGGACTGGCTGCTAGACATCCGCCTTTATAGCACCGAATTCCACGCTGACTATGCAGCGATCACACTGAATTCACTGGGCATCCCACAATTAGGGTTGCGCGAACATATTCAACTTCGCAAAGCCTTCTTTACCGTCAAACGTACCCAGTTACTTAAAGGCTGGGTCACCGAGCGCGAAACAGAAAAATCCCTCGATAAGAAGATGCTGGCAGTGGTTGCCGGAGCCAGCACCTTTGAAACCAAAGAAATCCTGTTTGCTCTGATCCAGCAATTTGTTGCTGCAAGTCATCAGGATGATAGTGCTTTAGAAAATACTTTTGCCGTGCTGAAAAAGCTGGGGCTGGATAAGGTCCTCTGGGAAATCCTTAACCTAGAACTGGGTTACCAGGCAGAAGCACCAACGCTGGAAAACCTACTGCTGAAACTGTTCTGTACCGATCTTTGGGCACAAGGTGATGACGCTCATCGCGAGTGGTTGAGTAAAAATGTGCTGACTACTGCCGCAGGTCGTGCGTCCGCCCTGGCCTTTATGGGGGCGTGGCGGAACGATCGTCGTTATAAAACAGAATACGATTATTGTGCAGCCGATCTCCAGCAGACACTGCAGCCGAAAGAGCATTACAACTACAGCTCGCCATATGCGCTGGCAAAATGTGACACTTTCGAAGCTATCGAGCAATTGATTATCCGTGGCCTGGTGACTCAACTACAGGAAGAAAGCACGACCCTGGACAGGGACGCGTTTAAAGCATTGGTGTCAGAACGTAGTGCGAAATACTGGAGCCAGACCCGCCCGGAATATCTCTCTATTTGGAATGCCTTACGCCAGGCTGAGCGCCTGCTTAATCTACGTAATCATTATACTGATGGATTTAATTTCCCCGATACCGGCACGTTCTGGAAAGCCTACTGCGGCGAAATTTATCGCTTCGATCAGACCTACCGCCTGTTCAATGAATATGCCGCGCCAGTGCACAGTAAAGGGGCGATGATCCTCCATGAGCTGGATAAATTCATTGAAGAGCTTTACAGCAATTGGTATCTGGCAGAGCTGAGCCGTGGCTGGAACAAACTGCTGGAAGCGGAAAATCGCATGCAGACCTGGCAAATTAGCGGCGTGCCGTTGCAGCGTAATTTCTATAAAGAGAATGTGAAACGGCAATTTGACACTTCGCAGGTGAAACGTGTTTTTGTCGTGATTTCAGATGCGTTGCGCTACGAGGTAGCAGAAGAACTGGGTAGACACATCAATCATGAGAAGCACTTCAGTGCCGAACTGCGCTCCCAGACGGGAGTGTTGCCGAGCTACACGCAGTTAGGTATGGCGGCATTGTTACCTCATGAGTCCTTGAGTTATCTGCCTGACAATTCCGGTGTGGTGTATGCCGATGGGATGTCTACCTCCGGGTTTGAAAAACGTGCCTCTATTCTGGCGAAAGTTAACGGTGTGGCATTAAGCGCGAAGGAATTGCAGAGCGCCAATAACCAAGATGTGAACGATCAGATTCGCAATGCCTCTGTGGTTTATATCTGGCACGACACTATTGATGCTATTGGCGATAAGGCGGCAACGGAAGACAAAACCTTTGAAGCCTGTAGAAGTGCAATCACCGAGTTGAAAGATCTGGTATCACGCCTGCGAAACCGCTTTAACGCCAGCCGAATTTTCGTCACCGCCGATCATGGCTTCCTGTTCCAACAACAAGCGCTGGTGGAGCAGGATAAGACTAAGCTGGAGAGTAAAGCTGTAAATGCCATTGAAGCGAAAAAGCGCTACATCGTCGGCCATCAGTTGCCTGTGAACGAATTTTGCTGGCACGGCAAACTGTCGGATACCGCTGGGACAAATGATGAGAGTGAATTCCTGTTGCCAAAAGGCGTACAGCGTTTCCACTTTGCAGGTGGCGCACGTTTCGTTCATGGCGGAGCCATGTTGCAGGAAGTATGTGTCCCAGTGCTGAAAATCCGGGCGCTTGAGAAAAAGGCTGCCGAGAAACAACCACAGCGCCAACCTGTATCAGTTGTTGCACGGGATCACGTGATAAAACTGGTAAACAGCATTGATAAAGTCGGCTTTATACAGACTACAGCGGTGGACGACCTCAATGAACCGCGCACGCTGAATATCTTTATCGTTGATGAAAATAATCAGGTTGTCTCCGGCATGGAAACGGTTTGCTTCGATAGCGACAATGACGATATGGGGAAACGTACCCGCGATGTGACCATGAAACTCATGGGCACAGCATTCAATCGTAAAAACAAATATGTGCTGATCCTGGAGAATGCGGACAGCGCCACAGAGTATGGCCGCTATCCGATTACAATCGACCTGGCTTTCCAGGATGACTTCTTTTAAGTGAGGCGTTATGCAACAGCAGGATAACTCGGCGACCAACATGGAAATGGCCTCTGTTCAGGACCTGGATTCATTATTGAATCAGCACTTTCGTGGCCGCGTGGTGCGTAAAGACCTGACTAAACAACTTAAAGAAGGGGCGAATGTTCCGGTCTATGTACTGGAATATTTGCTCGGTATGTACTGTGCATCCGATGACGATGAGGTTGTCGATCAGGGGCTTCAGTCTGTTAAACGTATTCTTTCTGATAACTACGTCCGCCCGGATGAAGCAGAAAAAATAAAATCGCTGATTCGTGAACGCGGCTCCTACAAAATCATCGATAAAGTCACGGTGAAGCTAAACCAAAAGAAAGACGTTTACGAAGCTCAGCTATCTAACCTCGGCATTAAAGATGCCCTAGTTCCATCTCAAATGGTGAAAGATAACGAGAAACTGCTGACCGGCGGCATCTGGTGCATGATTACGGTGAACTACTTTTACGAAGAAGGGCAAAAAACATCCCCTTTTTCATTGTTCACACTGAAGCCTATTCAGATGCCGAATATGGACATGGATGAAGTCTTTGAGGCACGTAAACAATTTGATCGCGACCAGTGGATTGACGTGCTGCTGCGCTCTGTAGGGATGGAACCTGCTAATATTGAGCCGCGCACCAAATGGCATCTGATTGCCCGCATGATCCCGTTTGTTGAGAATAATTATAACGTCTGCGAACTCGGGCCACGCGGTACCGGTAAAAGCCACGTCTATAAGGAATGCTCACCAAATTCATTGCTGGTTTCAGGTGGGCAGACCACCGTGGCTAATCTGTTCTACAACATGGCCAGCCGCCAGATTGGTTTAGTCGGCATGTGGGACGTGGTGGCGTTTGATGAAGTGGCGGGAATTACTTTCAAAGACAAAGACGGCGTGCAAATTATGAAGGATTACATGGCGTCCGGCTCGTTCTCTCGCGGACGTGACTCCATCGAAGGAAAAGCCTCTATGGTGTTTGTCGGCAATATCAATCAGAGTGTCGATACGCTTGTGAAAACTAGCCATTTGCTCGCGCCGTTCCCGGATGCAATGATCGATACTGCATTTTTTGATCGCTTCCACGCCTATATTCCTGGCTGGGAAATTCCCAAAATGCGCCCGGAATTTTTCACCAACCGCTATGGTTTGATCACTGACTATCTTGCCGAATACATGCGAGAAATGCGCAAACGTAGCTTCTCAGACGCGATTGATAAATTCTTCAAGCTGGGTAACAACCTCAATCAGCGTGATGTAATTGCTGTACGCCGCACTGTATCTGGCCTGTTAAAACTAATGCATCCGGATGGGGCCTACGATAAAGAAGATGTACGCGTATGCCTGACGTATGCGATGGAAGTACGACGCCGGGTGAAAGAACAGCTCAAAAAACTTGGCGGCCTCGAGTTCTTTGATGTGAATTTCAGCTACATCGATAACGACAGTCTGGAAGAATTTTTCGTCAGTGTGCCAGAACAAGGCGGGAGCGAACTGATTCCTGCGGGGATGCAAAAACCTGGTGTAGTACATTTGGTTACTCAGGCAGACTCAGGGATGACTGGCCTATACCGGTTTGAAACCCAAATGATGGCGGGAAATGGTAAACATGCCGTTTCAGGCTTGGGATCGAATACTGCAGCGAAAGAAGCTGTTCGAGTTGGTTTCGACTATTTCAAAGGCAACTTGAGCCGTATCAGTGCAGCAGCAAAATTCTCTGAACATGAATATCATCTGCATGTGGTAGAACTTCACAACACCGGGCCAAGTACAACCACCAGCCTTGCATCGTTGATTGCCTTTTGCTCTATGCTGCTGGCTAAGCCCGTACAGGAACAAATGGTCGTCCTGGGTAGCATGACACTGGGAGGCGTGATTAAACCAGTGCAGGATCTGGCAGCATGTCTACAGGTAGCATTCGATAGTGGAGCTAAGCGCGTACTGCTGCCGATGGCATCAGCTATGGATATCCCAACAGTACCGACGGAATTATTTACCAAGTTTCAGGTAAGCTTTTATGCAGACCCGGTGGACGCTGTTTATAAAGCTTTAGGCGTCAACTAAGATGGTTATGCAATAGCCAGTAATGCTTGTAACATATCCGTCATAGAATTGAGACATCATACAATAGCCATAGCCTTTCCATCCATAACAAAGGCTATGGCTGTAAAAAATAAATCAACCTCGACTACAACCGAAATTACGGTCTCCATCACCGAAGATTTTTGTTCGCACCTTAGTCATATAATCTACCCTATTCAATAAGTCGTTATAAGTTTCCTCAAAGTTCTCCCTTTTACGATTGAGAAGGTATTTGCCATTTGGCGGGTAATTAACTAACTTCCCCGAGCTATCTATAGGGATGCCAAGTGCACTGTACCAAGCTGTCGTTATCATTGTACGTAACGTGTTACGGTTTAAGTCGTAATCACCTAAATGATAATAAGCATCCTGATTGAAACACAATATCAGATGGTAATGCCGTTTTCCATTTTTGGTATATTCTCGGACCCATGCGTAACGTAAGGTTGAATGTCGGGTATCAGGCCAGTCTTTTCGTTGAGTTTTAATATGCTTATCGTGTTCAAGCTTTGCTTTTAACGCACTGGTAAAGCGAGATATAGCACCAGAGTCAACTCTGGGTTGAAAGAATGGGTTATCCATATTTTCTGTATCAATTGGATCATGCAGATCAACACGAAGAATCATTGAGTTAGGATGTTCGTTGAGGGAGTCATCAATAACCTGTTGTATTCTATCCCGATATAGGGATACGTGTGATCCGAATTCACTATCGTATGTCATATTGTATCCTATTTATTGATATTGGTGTAGGTAATATATACAATATATATTACCTATCATGATAACAAACTATTAGCCGGACTGGGCTCGGTGTTTGTTTTTACTCCTGAATTAAAATCATTTGTTATCATCAAAGCACGGGGTTTAAACCAGCTATGGTTATCAATGTGGTTTTGCCTTTCTTTGCCACTAGTATTCTATTTTGAGAGTACAACATACCGAGTAATTCATTTGCTTTACTACGCTTTCTAAATTTATTAGGACCATATTGGAGAACAGTATTTTTAGTAATGTAAGGTACAACAAGGCGGTTACAATGATTTTTTATCCACCAATAAAGCTCATCCGCCTCCGAGATTGCGGGCGTTAATTCCTGAGGTTTAGAAAATATGTGGATGTACTCATTAACATACCAGGTAGTTATCTTCACAGCATCTTCGACTGCAGAAAGAGATATATCTCCATCATTGCCATTAAAATAATGCAGCAGAGAGGCCACTCTGGCCATATTTTCTGCGACCTTAGATGCATAGTCTCTAAAATCTGATAAGGTGCCGAGTAAGCCCATATCTGACTCCACCTTGTTATAAAATTCGATCCAGCGATTTTCTGCTTCTACAGAAAATCGCAGGCAAAGACGATCATTTTGATTATCTCTGGCAATACTTTCGTTAACTATCTCCATCAGTCGTTGATGGAATACCGGCAAATGTTCGCTTGAAACAACGGGGCTGGAGATTCTTCTGGAACCTTGCTTTGAATCAGGCTGGCATATGAGACATCGAGCGAAAAAACCGATCCCTTTGGCTGTATCGCCTTTACGTTGCAGATAACCTTTAAACACATCAGGCTGAACCATAAGTGCTAGCGTCAGTCTGGCATCTCTGATTAATTTCTCTGGCTCACTTTTCCTTTCCACTGAAAATGTTGCGCCATCCCACATTTTGTTGATGAAAGGCAGTTCGTTCAGCGTGTAACCGTTAAAAATAGTGCCAGCCTCATCAGACATGATACCGATAGATCGCCAATAACCACAGAGGTAATCTTTAATAGCCGCAGGAGTGGCATCATTAAATATCTGCTTGAACCTGATCGGTGGTTGCTGGTGCGACGCCAACAGCGCTTTAAGTTGTTCATTTGTCGCCAGATGATCTTTGTTACGGCGAATATCTGATTTGAGTTTTGACATCAGTGCTTTTCTTTCAAAATTAAAAATTTCTTCATCACTTCGCCAGGTATTAAGAGCATGCGTGTACTTATCAAATAATTCTTCCTCCAGTTGATATAATGGCTTCATCAGCATTTTATCAACCGTACTTTTCCGTTCGCCAGATTCTGCAAGTGTCAGCAAGTAAAGTGATACTGGGCTACGTAGATTAGTAAGTCGACAAACATCAATCCGGTTCTGACAGGCAAGAGATATTACCCCAAGAGCAGAAGCAGCAATCAAACCTTGAGGGGCCTGCGTATGCTGTTCCACTTCATAAATTGCATTTCTGATAATCTGAGGGAACGCATTTACAGGAAAAGGATGACCGTTAAACATATAATACCTCTAATACAATTCACGTTAAAAAATTCTGCGCAAGTTGTTATTCCGCTATTAATAGCAGAAATAGCAGGATGAAATAACTCTAATTACAACATTTTGAATGTATGTTAGGTAATTACTTCAAATAAGTTTGCTGCGTTGCGATAGCCATTCATCAATCTCTGATTCAACCCATCCAACAGATTTCACTCCGAGCATTCGCTTTTTGGGGAAGGAAGCGTCGTAACGCGGTGATTTGGGGTTCAACCAGTCGTAGATTGTTGCCCTTGCCATACCAGTTTTTTGGATTACCGTAGGTAAGCGGAGTATCCTAACGGTTGATGGATTGTTCATGCTTGATTGCCTCTCGTTAGTTCATTTTGGTTGTAGAAAGATTAGCGGCAAGCATTAATGCAAAAAATCCGCGTACCAAAAATACATTTTTTACAACACTTAACTAATTGATATTTGGTGTTTTTATGTTGACAGCGATTGAGTTTTGCGAAGAAATTAGTCAAAAATCGGTTTGTCTTTCTGGGCAGATGGTCGAATGTGATTGGGACATATACATTGATATGCTCAGCGAAAGTTATCCTGCGATACTGAAGGAACTAAGCGAAATGCGAGATCAGTTCTGGAATTCTGATAAGGTAGGAACACGTGTGGTTTTGTATAGTGCTCCATCTCATGAAGAGTATAAATATTGTACTGGTGACAGAGTGGGTCAATTAATAGAGGAATATGCTGAATTATATGATCCAGTTCAGGAATGCTGGAAAGAGTTAAAGTCACGTATTTTCAGGGGAACATTTTCTCATCTTATTCAGGATCCTTTTTTAATTAATGATGTGTTTAAATCACATCTATTTTTTGCCTCGATGTCTTATCAATGGGGAAAATCAGTTATGTCAGAGAATGAGTGTGTTGCTATTAAAGCATTCATTAAATCTTCTGAATTATTTGATAGATGTATTGGTATGTCATGGTTTCATGTTTCTGTATGTGCTCAAAAAAAATTATCCCATGTTAGAGCTAAAGCCGGAAAACAAGGTGGGAGCAGTAAAGCGGAAGTATATCGAGTAATTCAAGATAAACTTGTTTATTTGATCAATGAATCTGTTCCTGAAGGTGGGTGGAAAAGTAAAGCAGCTGCGGTAAATGCTCTCATTGATCCTTTGTGGGACTTTATTAAAGAGTCAAATTTTGACATTAATAATGAAAGTAAAAAATATCGTATCGCAACAATGAGCCAAGATGCTTTGGAAGATACCATTATTAAAAACTGGTCAAGAAATATTGAAAGTATCAAATTGGCTTTAGATAATACAGTTGCTAGAAAAAAGAAAGTCACAGGATAAAAGCCCGTATTATTAATAGTTGAATTATCAGCACCCATTATGGGTGCTGATAAAGGATTCATCCCACAAGCCGTATTCCCCTAACCCCACTATTAACGATACTGCCGCTATCTGCTGCTTTTACAAAATCAGCCCACCATTGCATCATCGGACGACGTTGCTCAAGATAATCACTGCGGTTATAAGCGCGACGCACCTCATTTTTGTCTACATGAGCAAGCGCTGCTTCAATGACATCAGGTGGAAATCCTTCCTCATTGAGTGCCGTACTGGCGATAGAACGCAAGCCGTGTGAAACAAGTACACCTCCTAAGCCAGCACGCTTGAGTGCTGCATTCACTGTTTGGCTATTCATTGGTTGGTTGGGCTTGATACGGCTAGGAAAGATAAATTCTCGGCCACCACTGAGAGGCTTCATCATTTCCAGAATAGCAAGAGCCCCATCAGATAGTGGAACCGTATGGTCCCGGTTCATCTTCATTCGAGCTGCAGGAATTTTCCATTCGCTAGCATTGAAATCGATCTCATCCCATCGAGCCTCAGCAGCTTCGGCAGGGCGGGTGATGGTTAGAAGTTGCCACATGAACAGGCATCGTGTGGACAGGCTGATACTTGCCGTGCGCATAGTCTGCATTAATTGTGGAAGTTGATCCGGGCGGATACTAGGCATGTTTTTCTTCTGCGGTTTCTCGAATGCTTTCCCGATGTTAACGCTGGGAACAGCATCAATTAGGCCTGTGTTCTGAGCATAAATCATGACTTCGTTAATACGCTGACAAAGGCGGCGAACAGTCTCTAATGCACCTCTGGCCTGAACCGGCTGCACTGCTTTAACCAGAGTATGAGCCTTAATCTCGGTGACACTGATATCACCGATTGCTGGGAAAACATCTCTCTCAAGCGAGCGCCAGATATCATCGGCATAGTCCTCTGTTACGCTGGCTTTCTTCACATTCCACCAACGCTCGGCAACTAACAGGAAAGTGTTGGTTTTAGCCTCTTGAGAATTTCTAACCTGCTCTTTCTGATGTTCCTGAGGATCAATGTCTTTCGCCAATAAAACTCGAGATTCAGCTCTGAGTTTACGCGCATCAGAAAGGGAGACAGCAGGGTAGGCTCCGAAGCTTTGCTTGGTTCGCTGTTTTGTCAGAGGTCGATAGTAACGGAATTGCCAGAGCTTACTACCACTGGACTTGATTAACAGAGTAAGCCCGTCACCATCATATAGCTGGTAATCGGCATCTTTAGGTTTGGCGGCTTTGATTTCCGTATCGGTTAACGGCTTGGTTTTTCTTGCCATGGGGAGTCTCCATGCGTTTAGGCCCAACGAAAACAATAGAGCTTTTCGTTGGGCCTATCAATGGGCCTAAAAGGTTCGGATTTAATTAGTTCTCTTCGGACTTCGCGGGACAAAGTGAGGGCACAAAAAAGCCCGCAGGGCTTGCGCCGTGCGGGCTCTTAGGACTTCATCGGATGACTCTGGTAATCACCGATGGAGAATTTTGGTGGAGCTGG